>Ga0326727_10021733_pt1 | contig 12510 bp, 12 predicted proteins | sample MB2enrmetagenome_FD_207643 | JGI IMG/M metagenome (GOLD analysis project Ga0326727, IMG submission 207643) | Lab enriched peat soil microbial communities from McLean, Ithaca, NY, United States - MB29MY | ecosystem: Environmental > Terrestrial > Soil > Wetlands > Peat | place: USA: New York...
TATGGACGAAAGGACTATGCCAAAATGGATAGTTCGGTGGTTCCGTCAGGTCCTCGAAATCTCCTGCAACAGGGCGTTTTTGTTGCCGAGACGGCGTCAGCTGTGTCGACGCAGGCGCGTTTCGGGTTTCCGTTGTCCCGAAGTCCCGGTATGCTGGTTTGCGTCACTGATCGAAGGACGTCCAACGGTTTATCTTCTTATCACATCAATGAACCGCCACCGAAAGGCGGACGCCATCGCAAAGACGGGGAAACGAGACAGTGAGCACGACAGGATCACGCTCGGACCGGACCGACCGCACCGCGGCGTCCCTCTCTGCCGCGCCCATCATGAGCATGCGCGGCATTTCCAAGACCTTCGGGACCACCAAGGTGCTGACCGACGTCGGCCTCGACATCTATGCCGGTGAAATTCATTCGCTGATGGGGGAAAACGGCGCCGGCAAGTCGACGCTGATCAAGATACTCTCCGGTGCCTATCGGCCGGATCCCGGCGCCCAGATCGCCATCGACGGACAGGTGGTCACGGTGGAGGATCCCTCGAAGGCGAAGGGGTTGGGGGTCGCCGTCATCTACCAGGAACTGGTCCTGGCGCCGAACCTGACGGTGGCCGAGAACATCTTTCTGGGCCGGGAACTGCGATCGACCGGGCAGGTCGACCGGCTGGGCATGCAACGGTCCTGCGAAAGCGTCCTGGTCGATCTGGGAGCGACCTTCGGTCCCAGTGACCTGGTCGGAACCTTGACCATGGCCGAGCGGCAGATGGTGGAAATCGCCAAGGCCGTTCACGCCAAGGCCAAGATCCTGGTGATGGACGAGCCGACGACGGCGCTGTCGACCCACGAGACCGAGCGGCTGTTCACCCTGGTCCGCAAGTTGCGCGCCGAAGGGATGGCGATCATCTACATTACGCACCGCATGGCCGAGGTCTACGAATTGTCGGACCGCTGCACCGTGCTGCGCGACGGACGCTATGTCGGCACGCTGATGCGGGACGATCTGTCGGCCGACCGCCTGATCAAGATGATGGTCGGTCGTGACCTGTCCAGCTTCTATAAGAAGGCCCATGTCCGGGTGACCGACCAGAGCGATGTCGTGCTGGCGGTGGAGGGACTTGGCGATGGTCGGCGGGTCAAGACCTGTTCGTTCGACGTCCGCCGTGGCGAGGTGGTCGGTATCGCCGGCCTGGTGGGGTCGGGACGGACCGAGCTGGCCCATCTGATTTACGGCCTGCGCCGGCCCCGCCAAGGCCGGATGCTGCTGGAGGGCCGGCCGTTCGCGCCGCAGACCCCGACCGAAGCCATCCGGTCGGGGTTGGTCTATCTGACCGAGGATCGCAAGGGCCAGGGACTGTTTCTCGACATGTCGGTCGGCGACAACGTCAATGTGAATATCATCGACCAGGACGCCAAGATTCTTGGCATTCTCGATCGCAAGACGGCACTGGGTCGCACCCGCGACGCCATCCGCAGCCTGTCCATCCGCGTCATCGACGGCCGCGTCCCGGTCGGCGCCCTGTCCGGCGGCAATCAGCAGAAAGTGCTGTTCGCCCGTCTGCTGCAGACCCGGCCAAAGGTCCTGGTCCTGGACGAGCCGACCCGGGGCGTCGACATCGGCGCGAAGGCGGAGATCTACCGGATCATCGACGAGCTGGCGGCGCAGGGTGCCGGCATCATCATGATCTCGTCCGAGTTGCCCGAGATCGTCGGGACGGCCGATCGGGTCTTCGTCATGCGCGAGGGCGTGATCGCCGGGGAACTGGGCGGCACCGCCGCGCGGCCCATCACCCAGGAGACCATCATCGAACTTGCCACCGGCGCCGACCATGCCGGTGTCGTGGCCCGAAGCTGACAGTGCTGCGAGCGTGACGGGGACAGTGCGGAGAACAGGAAAATGACCAATACCGATGGGGCCGCCGACGCGACCGGCGTCGCATCCGCCAAACAGGTTCGTTGGAAAGAACTTCTGCGAACGGTTGGCATGCTGCCGATCCTGATCCTGCTGGCGATCGGCTTCCAAGTGCTGACCCATCGTTTCATGACCGGACAGAACCTGTCGATCGTCGGACAGCAGGCGGCCATCAATGTGGTGTTGGCGGCGGGCATGACCATGGTCATCCTGACCGGGGGCATCGATTTGTCGGTCGGCTCCATCCTGGCGGCATCGGCGATGATTGCCATGATCGGGTCGCTGGTTCCCGATTTCGGTTGGGTGGGCGTGCCTTTGGCGATTGCCGCCGGTCTGGTGTTCGGATTGGCCAATGGCGGCCTGATTGCCCTGGCGCGCCTTCCCCCGTTCATCGTCACCCTGGGTTCCTTGACCGCCGTGCGCGGCATCGCCCGCCTGCTGGGCCGTGACCAGACGGTGTTCAATTCGGACCTGTCCTTTGCCTTCATCGGCAATGGCAGTCTATTCGGCATCCCCTGGCTGATCGTCATCGCCTTTGCCGCCATCGTCGTTTCGGGATTCATCCTGCGGCGCACCGTGCTGGGGGTGCGCATCTACGCGGTCGGTGGCAATCCCGATGCCGCCCACCTGTCGGGCATCAAGGTCTGGCGCATCCTGCTGTTCGTCTACGGATTCTCCGGCGCCATGGCCGGCCTGGGCGGGGTGATGAGCGCGTCGCGCCTGTTTGCCGCCAATGGGCTGCAGTTGGGGCAGTCCTACGAACTGGACGCCATTGCCGCCGTGATCCTGGGCGGCACCTCCTTCGTCGGCGGTATCGGATCGATCTGGGGCACCCTGGTCGGTGCGTTGATCATCGCGGTCCTGTCCAATGGCCTGATTCTGACCGGTGTCAGCGATATCTGGCAGTACATCATCAAGGGCCTGGTGATCATTTCCGCCGTCGGCCTCGATCGCTACCGTCTGCAAGGCTCGGCCAGAACGTAAGCGTGGCAGCGGAGGGGCGTCGACAGCATTTCGTTCCCACACAAGAACATCGGGAAAACAATCCCTGTTCACTTAAGGAGGAGACCAAATGCGTAAATTGATCTTGGCTTTGGCTGCCACCGCAGCCTTGTTTCCGGCCTATTCGCAAGGAAAAGAATTGAAGCGGATCGGTATTTCCTTAGGCTCGATGGGCAATCCCTTCTTCGTCGCCCTGGCCAAGGGCGCCACCGACCGCGCCAAGGCCGTCAATCCCAATGTCGAAGTGGTAACGGTCGGCTACGACTATGACCTGAACCGGCAGTTCACCCAGATCGATAACTTCATCGCGTCCGGCGTCGATCTCATCCTGTTGAACCCCGGAGATCCGAACGCCATCGAACCGGCGATCAAGCGGGCGCAGGCCGCGGGCATTGTCGTGGTGGCGGTGGACACCGCCGCCAAGGGCGCCGACGCCACGGTCACGACCAACAATGTCCAGGCCGGTGAATTGGCTTGCCAGTACATCGTCGACAAGCTGGGTGGCAAAGGCAAGGTCATCATCGAGAACGGTCCGCAGGTGTCCGCCGTCATGGATCGGGTGACCGGGTGCAAGGCGGTCTTGCAGAAGGCCCCGGGGATCGAGCTGTTGTCCTCGGACCAGGACGGCAAGGGCTCCCGCGACGGCGCGCTGGCCGTCGGCCAGGCCCTGCTGACCCGTTTCGACAAGGTCGATGCCATCTTCGCCATCAACGACCCGCAGGCTTTGGGAACCGAATTGGCGGCCAAGCAGTTGGGGCGCAACAACATCATCATCACTTCGGTCGACGGCGCTCCCGACATCGAGGCGGCCCTGAAGCGTCCCGGTGCCCAGCTGGTCCAGGCGTCCTCCAGCCAGGATCCCTATGCCATGGCCCAACTGGCGACCGAGATCGGGATCAAGTTGCTGAACGGCGAGAAGCCGGCACAGCCGATCACCCTGATGCCGTCCAAGCTGATCACCCAGGCCAATATCGCCGACTACAAGGGTTGGACCTCGACGCGCTGAGGGACGACCGGCGCGACAGATCTGGCGCCAAAAATATCCCCCGCCCACGACGTGGAAGAGGGAGGGGCGCAGCCGCAGGCTGGGAGGGTGAGGGACGAAGAACCGATTTTCCCCTCACCTCCTTACCGCCGGGCCAGGCGTTCCAGGGTGTCGGAGAGCACGTCCAGGCCCACCGCCACATCGGCGGCGGTCACGGATTCCGCCGGATGATGGCTGATCCCGCCGGCGCAGCGGAGGAACAGCATGGCGACCGGCGCCAAAGGGGCGATGGCCATGGCGTCGTGTCCCGCGCCGGAGGGAAGACGCCGGACCGGGTGGCCGCAGGCGGCGATGGCTTCGCCCAGCAAAGATTGCAGGGACGGGTCACAGGGCACGCTGGGGGAGCTGTGGAAGGTCTCGCCCGACCAGGACAGCCCCCGTGTGGCGGCAATGCCGGCGATGGCGTCGTCGATGCGGCCCTGAGCGGCCAGGCGAACGTCGTCGCGTTCGGCGCGCAGGTCCAGGGTGAAGGTGACCTTGCCCGGGATTACGTTGACGGCGTCGGGCTGCACCGCAAGGCGTCCGACCGTGCCGACGGCGCCGGCCTGGGTGGCGATCCGCTCGATGGCCAGGACCATCTCGGCCGCGGCGGCGAGGGCATCGCGGCGCTGTCCCATCGGGACTGTGCCGGCGTGGCCGGCCATGCCCGACACCTCGTAACGCCGGCGGGTTGCCCCGCAGATGGCACTGACCACCCCGACCGGCAGGTTCAGTTTTTCCAGCACCGGACCCTGTTCGATGTGCACCTCGAGATAGGCCAGGACGTCGCCGGCGCGGCGGGCCGCCATGCCGATGCATTCGGGATCGAGCCCGAACCGACGCATGGCTTGGTCCAGGGTCATCCCCTGTTCGTCGCGGATGGCAAGCCAGGCGGGATCGAACACGCCGGCCAAGGCCCGGCTGCCGATCAGGCTGGTTCCGAAACGAACCCCTTCCTCTTCGCCGAACCCGACGACCTCGACGGCAAACGGCAGGCGCCGGCCGGTCCGGTTCAGCCGGTCGACGGCGGCAATTCCCGCCAGGACCCCCAGGACGCCGTCATAGCGGCCGGCGTTGCGGACACTGTCGAGGTGCGAGCCGATGACCAGGACGGGGCTGTCCCCGACGGCGCCGTCATAGCGGCCGACAATGCTGCCGGCGGGGTCGACCCGGCTTGCCATGCCGGCCTGGTGCATCCAGGCGGCGACCTCGGCAATGGCTTGGGCGTGCTGCGCGGTGAGATAGGTCCGGGTGACCATGCCCGGTGTTTCGGTCAGGGTGGCCAGCGCGTCGCAACGCGCCAACAGGGTGCGGCTGTCGTCCATCATGGCCAAAAGATAGGAAACCGCGGCCATTTTCCCAAGGGGTGATGGCCGCGGTGGTCGAAAAGAGGCGACGATATCAGCGCGACAGGGCGATTTCCGGCGGGATGTAGGTCAGGGTCTGGTCGCGCGCGACGGCCGGTTCGGTCAGGCAGCCGCGGTGGATGTTGAGCCCCGACAGGAAATGGGGCGAGGACAGCAAAGCGGCCCGGTAACCCTGGTCGGCGATCTCGAGAATATAGGGCAGGGTGGCGTTGTTCAGGGCGTAGGTGGCCGTCCAGGGAACCGCGCCGGCCATGTTGACGACGCAGTAATGAACCACTCCCTCGGCGACGAAGGTCGGATCGGCGTGGGTCGTCGGGTGGCTGGTCTCGATGCAACCGCCCTGATCGATGGCAACGTCCACCACCACCGAGCCCGGCCGCATGGACGCGACCATGTTGCGGGTGATGACCTTGGGGGCCGAGGCGCCCTTGACCAGCACGGCCCCGATGACCAGGTCGGATTCGGCGACGCAACTGGCGATGGCGGATTTGTTGGCCTTTACCGTGCGCAGGCCCCACCCGAACCGCTTGGCCAGCCGTTCCAGGACGTCCAGATCGGAATCGACGACGGTGACGTCGGCCCCCAGCCCGATGGCGGTTTCGATGGCGTTCTCGCCGACCACGCCGCCGCCGATGATGGATACCCTGGCCGGCCGGACACCCGGCACCCGACCCAGCAGGACACCACGTCCGCCGTGGGATTTCTCCAAAGCGTTGGCCCCGGCCTGCAACGCCATGCGGCCGGCAACCTGAGACATGGGGGCCAGCAGCGGCAGGTGCCCCTGGGCGTCGGTAATCGTTTCGTAGGCGATGCAGATGGCGCCGCTGTTCAACAGGTCCGTGGTCAGCTGGGGGAACGGCGCCAGATGCAGATAGGTGAACAGGACCTGGCCGTCGCGCAGCAGGCGGCGCTCTGCCGGTTCCGGCTCCTTGATCTTGACGATCATTTCGGCCTTGGCGAAGACCTCGGCCGCGGTACCGGCGATGTCGGCGCCGGCCGACCGATAGTCGTCGTCGCTGCAGCCGATGCCGTTGCCGGCGCCGGTTTCGACGATCACGGCGTGGCCGTGGCCCACCAGTTCCGTGACGCTTTCCGGAGTGAGACCGACCCGATATTCGTGGACCTTGACTTCCTTGGGAACACCGACAAGCATGACGCCCCTCCCGGAAAAATGATATTAGCGACAGCTTAGATCCGGAAGGGGTTCATTGTCCCTAAAAAAATTGTAAGTACAGCTGCGACCCTCTGAAACGGATTGTTTTTCCAGGGGGCGGTGGCAGGCGTCACTCCGCGTCGGCCCCCCAAGCCGGTCCGCGGTGGCGGCGACGCCGCCGGCAGCCAGGCCGGACCCATCGCAGGTAGGTCTGAAGTCCTGCTGGCGCTCAAATCGATGCGCCGATCCAGTCCCAGAACCGGGTTGCCTGGGAGATGTTCGCAGTGGGGGCGATCGTGGGGATGTCGACACCCATGTCGGTCGCGTAATGATCCGGCATGTGGTGGCCGAAGGTCAGGAAGGTTGGGCTGACGACGTCCCGGTTGGACGGACCGCCGTCCATCGCTGCACGGTCTTGAGACATCAAGCCGCCTCGTTTTCCGCCAGCGGGGCCTGCAGACGCCGGTGATAGCCGGCGCCGAAATAGCCGGCCAGCAGCAGCAGGAACCAACAAGGGGCGACGTACAGGGCGATCCGGTTGTTGTCGTCGAAGCCCATGGTGATGACGACGAAGACCAGGAAGGCCAGCACGATGTAGTTGGCCAGGGGGTAAAGCGGCATCTTGTAGCCAAGCCGGCTGACCGCCTCCGCCGACAGGGATTTGCGATAGCGCATCTGCACCACCACGATGATGCCCCAGACGAACAGGGTGCCGGAGGTGGCGATGCTGGTCACGTAGTTGAATACCTGGCCGGGAACCAGATAGTTGAGGGCGACGCCGACCAGCAGCAGCGCGGTCGACAGCAGGATGGCGTTGGTGGGGACCTTGCGCGGGTTCAGCCGGCCGAAGGTCTGCGGCGCCATGCCTTGCAGAGACAGGTTGTAGAGCATTCGGCCGGTGCTGAAGATGCCGCTGTTACAGGAGGACAGGGCCGCCGTCAGGATGACGAAGTTGATGACGCCGGCGGCGGCGGGGATGCCCAGCTTGGAAAAGGTGGCGACGAAGGGGCTGCCGATGGTGCCCAGCTTGTCATAGGGGTACAGCGACATGATGACGAACAGGGTGCCCACGTAGAAGATCAGGATCCGCCAGAAGATCTTGTCGATGGCGTTGGGCAGGGTCTTTTCCGGGTTTTGTGCCTCGCCGGCGGTCACGCCGACCAATTCGATGCCGATATAGGCGAAGCTGACCATCACCAGGGACATCGAGAAGCCGGCGAACCCCTTGCCGAAGAAGCCGCCGTCGACGGTCCACAGGTTGGAGATGCCGACGGCGATGCCGCCATTGCCGATGCCGAACACGATCATCGCGCCGCCGAACAGAATCATGGCCAGGATGGTCACCACCTTGATGGCGGCGAACCAGAACTCGAATTCGCCATAGGCCCTGACGGAAACGAAGTTGACGATCGTCATGGCCACCACCGCCCCCAGGGCGGGGATCCATTGCGCCAGGTCGGGAAACCAGAAGTGGACGTAGACGCCCACCGCGGTGACTTCGGCCATGCAGGTCACCACCCAGGCGAACCAGTAGGTCCAGCCGGTCAGATAGCCGAACAGCGGATTGATGAAGTGCCGGGCATAGGCCGAGAACGAGCCGGACACCGGGTGGGCCAGGGCGACTTCGCCCAGGGCCCGCATCATGAAGAACATCACCACGCCGGCCGCCAGATAGGCCAGCATCAGCATGGGGCCGGCGGCCTTGATGGCGCCGGCGGAACCGTAAAACAGGCCGACGCCGATGGCGCCGCCGATGGCAATAAGCTGAATGTGGCGGGACTTCAGACCGCGCTCCAGGTCTTCTGTCGGAATTTCGCTGGCCATGTCGAACCTCTTTCCCCGGGTGAACAGTTTTTCACCCGTCGGTTCTCGATGGACTGCCAGTGTGTGGCCCAGTCCCAGGGCGAATGGCAGCGTCGCGTTGGCTAGGGCGAAAGTTGACGTTCTTGCCACAGCTCAGGGCCGGTTGGCCACACAATAATGATGGTTATTGTCAACGGCGATGCCTGTCGACCGGCGGCGCCGTCATCGTCGAAGACAGAAATTTTTTTGCAAGATTCGGGAGTATGAGGATATTGTTGCGCGGTTTGTGCGGTTTATCCGACAGAATCTGCAATATTATTCAAATGATAAAACTTGATGACCGCGACCGGGCGATCCTCCGGCTGATGCAAGAGAACTCGGGGAGAAGCAACGTCGAGTTGGCCGATCTGGTCGGCCTGTCGCCGTCGGCTTGCTTGCGCCGCGTCCAGCTGCTGGAGGAGGCGGGCATCATCGATGGGTACCGGATGCTGCTCAATCCGGTCGCCCTGGGATTTTCCGGCAATGCCTTCGTCCAGGTCACCCTGGACCAGCAGGGACGGGATGCCCTGGACCGGTTCGAGGCCTCGGTGGGCGACGTGCCGGAAGTCCTCTCCTGCTATCTGCTGGCAGGGCAGGCGGATTACCTGCTGCATGTGGTGTTCCGCGACAGCATCGACCTGGAGCGCATTCACACCGAAATTCTGACCCGTCTGCCCGGCGTCATCCGGGTGCAGTCGATCCTGTCCCTGCGGACCGTCAAGCGGGCCACCGCTCTGCCCATCTGACGTCGCGGCAATCGATCCTGCCGTCGCCGGATGCCGGATAAATGCTTCAGGCCCATTGGGGACTGGTCCGGTCGCGACATCTCGGTGTCCCCGTTCTTGATTTGGGCATTCCTTTCACGGGAAGGGATGAGTCAACGGTTCGCGGTCGTTTCCGACGGGGCTCGCTGGACAGGTGCCCCACGAGCGGTATCATGAACAGGGTCGAAACGACGGCTGGCAGAGTTCTGGCGGCCGTGTCCAGCACCAAAGTGGGCGGGTTGAGCAAGCTCTATGTAACACGTGAACGATTCCGATCAGATTTCCCGTCTTGTGCTGGAGGGGTACAAATCCATCGCCGAGTGCGACATCGAGCTTGGTCGGCTGAACGTCCTGATCGGCGCCAATGGTGCCGGGAAATCAAATTTCATCGGCTTTTTTCGGTTGATTAATCGCATTCTCGACCAGCAACTGCAGCTCGCAGTGGGCGAGATGGGCGGCCCGGACGCGATGCTGCATTACGGTCGCAAGAGGACAGAAGAACTTCGAGCACGGCTCTATTTCGGCAACAACGGTTACCGCTTTAACCTGCGACCGACACAAGACAACCGCATGATGTTCGGCTATGAGGCCCTCTGGTGGAATCAGCATGGTGATTGGCGACCACGCTCAGGACATTTCGAGACCTATGCGGAAGAACAGAAATCGAAGAAAGGTATTTGCAAATTCGTCGTGCCTGCGATGCGCAGTTGGCGTCTTTATCACTTTCACGACACCAGCAGGAACGCACTTGTCAAACAATTCCACGGTATAAATGATAACGAGTATTTGCGTGATGACGCCAGAAACCTTGCGGCGTTCCTTTACCGCCTGAAGAAACACCATGAGGCGCATTATAGGCGCATCGTAAAGGCTATTCAGCTTGTTGCGCCTTTCTTTGGAGATTTCAGTCTTCGCCCTTCTGTAGATAATAATGAGAAAATCCAGCTCGAATGGACCGAGGCGGAACAGGACATTCCGTTCACTGCAAGCGCGCTATCCGACGGAACGTTACGTTTTATTTGCTTGGCTACTGTGTTGATGCAGCCGGAACAGTTCATGCCGGCAGCCATTATAATCGATGAGCCGGAGCTCGGCTTGCACCCCTACGCGATTACCGTCCTGGGTGGCTTGATGAAGTCAGCAGCAGAACGACACCAGTTGATCGTATCCACCCAATCCGTTGAACTGGTGAATAATTTTGAGGTCGAGGACCTGATCATTGTGGACAAGCGAGCCAATGCTTCCGTCTTGCGGCGTCAGGACACCGAGTCATTGGCCGACTGGCTGGCGGACTACAGCTTGGGCGAGTTGTGGAAGAAAAATCTCCTGGGCGGAAGGCCGACTCGATGAGTCGGGTGTATATCCTCATAGAGGGGCAAACGGAAGAGACGTTCGTCGGCGAATTGCTTCAAAAGCAATACGCGAACTTGGGTTTGGACCTGACCCCGATCATCGTCAACACAAGCCCAGGCCATAAAGGTGGCATAGTCAGAATATGCTCAGGTGCGGCCGCAAATCGAACGACTTTGCAAGCAAGATCCTGGAGCCCACGTCTCCACGCTGTTCGACCTGTACGCTCTGCCAGGCGACTTTCCGGGCAAGCATGACCCCGAGTGGCCTGCTCAAGGAAGCGGCCATCAGAAAGCGTTGTTCATAGAGAGGTGTATGGGACGGGACATTGGACACGCCAATTTCATCCCAAACATCGTGGTCCACGAATTCGAGGCTCTGCTTTTCGTTCAGCCAAAGCAATTTGCCCACTGGGCGGATGATGAGGTCGTCGAAAGGCTGGCGGCTGCCAGGGCAGGCACGATGCCGGAAGACATTAACGACGGTCCGCTCACCGCACCTTCCAAGCGCATCCTTGCCGCCATGCCGGGCTACCAAAAGCCCGTACATGGCCCGTTGATCGCCTGCGATATTGGCCTGGATGTGATGCGCCGCGAGTGTCCGCATTTCAGCGGATGGTTGCAGACGCTTGAAGCTCTCTTACCCTGACCGCCGCTGGCCGCGGGGGCAACATGTTCGACCCCGTTAGCTCTCTTGGCGGGCATGGGGCCTTGGTCCCAAGCGCAGACAAGTCAGCGCTCCGGCAGTCCGCCGGTCTTGATGATGAAGGCGACCACTTCCTCGACTCCCTCGCCCGTTTTCAAATTGGTGAACAGAAAGGGGCGGTTGGTCCGCATACGCCGGGCATCGCGGTCCATGACCTCGAGGCTGGCTCCGACCATGGGGGCCAGGTCGATCTTGTTGATCACCAGAAGGTCCGAACGGGTGATGCCGGGTCCGCCCTTTCGCGGGATCTTGTCGCCGGCGGCGACATCGATGACGTAGATGGTGATGTCCGCCAGTTCGGGTGAGAACGTTGCCGACAGATTGTCGCCGCCGGATTCGACCAGAATGATCTCCAGCCCGGGGAAGCGGGCCGTCATTTCCGACACGGCGGCCAGATTGATCGAGGCATCTTCGCGAATTGCCGTATGCGGGCAACCGCCGGTTTCGACGCCCATGATGCGGTCGGGCGACAAGGCGCCCGATCGGGTGAGAAATTCCGCGTCCTCGCGGGTGTAGATGTCATTGGTGATGGCGGCGATGTTGTAGCCGCCGCGCAGACGCTTGCACAAACGATCCATCAGGGCGGTCTTGCCCGAACCGACCGGTCCGCCGATGCCGACACGGAAGGGAGAGGTCATAATTGATGTCACTCCGGCTTCAAGGAACGTTGGCCAATAGAGTGCATGTTTCGGGCCAGATTGCGAAAGATGGTCGCTTCTCGGTCGTCCCCCGGCGAGCCGGGCCCGGCATGGCCAAAAACAGGGCAGTCCGGCCTGCAGCGTGCCTGAAAACAGGCAGAATGGTCCCGTCGCGCTTTGCGTGGGGCCGTCGCCGCGGGAAGACGGGCCGGCCCGGCCATCCATTCTGACACGCCCTCGCAGACACTGACCTCGCTGCGGCCGAGGGCATTGGTGACCGCCAGAAATGTTGTAAGTTATCTAGCTCTTCCGATGAGCGGTCTCTCCTGATGCATAGGTGAGAGACCGCGTTTGCACATCACAAAAATCACCATCGGTCGTATCCTGCGAACAGACAATAGCTGTCGATGGAGTTGGAAATGGTCGTATTTTCTAGTATTTTCAGCATTGTAGAGCGTCTTGTGGTGCGTCGTGCCCATGCCTTGGGCGAGCAGCTGGAAGCTCGTTTGGCGTTTGTCGGGGTTGACCGGGCGCAGCGTCTGGCCAAGATGGAAGACTTGAGCTTCCTGCCTGTGACCTTGTTTTCGTAAAAAATTTACTCCACCTGCCGCCGCGGGTCCTCAGCTCATCGGACCCGTTCGGGCGGCCTGGCACGACCGACCCGAGACGTCTGACCCGGTCCTATGACCGGAACAGCCGGGTGTACTGGGTTTCGTGGCTCATGCTGGTCCAGTCGACCATGGGCGAGGCCGTCCCCA
>Ga0326727_10021734_pt1 | contig 12510 bp, 10 predicted proteins | sample MB2enrmetagenome_FD_207643 | JGI IMG/M metagenome (GOLD analysis project Ga0326727, IMG submission 207643) | Lab enriched peat soil microbial communities from McLean, Ithaca, NY, United States - MB29MY | ecosystem: Environmental > Terrestrial > Soil > Wetlands > Peat | place: USA: New York...
GCTTCGTTGCCGCGGGAAGACACTTCGAAGCGCGGATCCGATTTCAGCCGATCGATATCCGACAGGGAGAGCTGGTTGTAGGCGGACAGCTGGACCTGCCCGGTCTCCAAGGCCGCCGCCGCCGCCGACTTGTCGGTAATGAAGCGCCAGACGATCCGATCGAGATAGGGATAGCCCTTTCGCCAATAGTTCGGGTTGCGCTCGGCAACGATATATTGGCCGCGCTGATATTCGACGAATTTGAAAGGTCCGGTCCCGATCGGCGCCGTATTCGCCGGATTTTCCAGAACATCGGTTCCTTCGAAGACATGACGGGGAACGACATAGCCGAGGTCTGCCAATGCCCGCAACAACAGCGGCAGGGGGATAGGCCGCGAATAACGGAAAATAGCGGTGTGGGGATCGGGCGTGTCCACGGCCTCCAGATAAAGCTGCAGTTGCGTGCCGTAGTTCAAATGCTTTTTCCACAACTCCAACGCGTTATATTGAACATCCGCCGCGGTGAAAGGCTTTCCGTCGTGCCACGTGACCCCTTCGCGCAATTTGAAGGTGATCGTCTTGCCGTCCGGTGTTGCGCTCCATGAGGTCGCGAGCACCGGTACGGGCTTGCCGTCCGGTCCAAGGTCGACCAACGATTCGATGATCTTGCTGGTCACGATGTAGACGCCGGTCGATGCCCGCAAGGCGGGATTGAGAATGCGTTGCTCCGTGGCTTGATGCACCGTCAGCACGCCGCCATGGCGAGGCTGTTCGTCGGCGGCAAAGACGGGCCGGGACAAAGCCGCACTGGCGGCGAGCGCGGAAACGGAAGCGAGCAGAGCGCGGCGAGACAGAATCATCTTTGTTACCCTCGTCGATGGAGAATTGAGAATCAGTTGTCGAGCGGCAGAACGGTGTGCACCAGATGCACCCAGTAGCTGGCTCCCAGCGTCAGAACCTCATCGTTGAAATCGTACCCGGGGTTGTGCAGCAGGCCTCCGGCCCGCCCGGGTCCGGAACCGAGCCAGATGTAGGCGCCTTCGCAAGCTTGCAGGAGAAAGGCGAAATCTTCCGATCCCATCGCCGGACGGGGATCCAGGTCGACTTTGTCCGGGCCGACGACACCCGCCGCCGCAACGCCGGCGATTCGCGACGGTTCGACCGCGTTGACCGTCGATGGATAGCGACGCTCGTAACGCAGCCGAGCCTCGATGCCGAAGCCGGTCGCCACGCCCTGGACAATTTCACCGATTCGGCGTTCCACCAGATCCTGAATCCCCGGTAAAAACGTCCGCACGGTGCCACGCAGCACAGCCCGCTGCGGCAGGACATTCCAGGTGTCGCCGCTGTGGATCTGGGTGACGCTGACAACCGCCGCCTCAAGCGGATCGACACTGCGGGCGGCGACGGTTTGCAATGCCGTGACCAGATGAGCCGCCGCGACAATGGCATCGCGCCCGAGATGCGGCATGGCGGCGTGAGCGCCCAGGCCGTCCAAGCCTATCTCGAAAATGTCGTAGGCGGCCATCACCGGACCCGAGCGAACGGCAAAACGCCCCGCCTCCAGCCCGGGCCAATTGTGCATGCCGTAGACCGAGGTGATCGGAAAGCGTTCGAACAGACCGTCTTCGACCATGGCCCGCCCACCACCTTCGTTTTCCTCGGCGGGCTGGAAAATCACGGCGACTGTTCCGGCGAAATCCCGCGTCTCGGCCAGATGGCGCGCCGCCGCCAGCAGCATGGCGGTATGTCCGTCATGACCGCAGGCGTGCATCTTTCCCGCGCGGCGTGACCGATGATCGAAATCATTGCTCTCCTGCAGGTCAAGCGCATCGATATCGGCCCGCAATCCCATCCACGGCCCATCGGCATGGCCTTTGATCACACCGACGACGCCGGTTTCGGCGATTCCTTGGTGAACTTCGATACCAAATTCACGGAGCTTGGCCGCCACGAAGGCGCTGGTCTCAACCTCTTCGAAGGCAGTCTCCGGGTGGGCATGCAGATGATGCCGCCACTGCTTGATCTCGGCGTCCCGAGCCTGAATTTCGGCGATGACGGCCATGTCTTAGGACCGATCTTCGGGAAGCGAATAGCGAAAATCGCAATGGCTGGCGCCCTCCATGATGGTCTGCGTCCGCTCCAGGCGCATGCGAGGGTCATAGCCGACGCAGAATTCACCATCGCGATTGCAAGATAACAGCCCGCCGATCTCGGCCACCCCCAGCGCGCGATAGGTTTCGGCGTAGCGGCAGCGGGTGACGTTGAAGTCCAGATGATCGGGCTCCACCCGCAGCCAATCGATGGCCAGCGCATCGTCTTGCTGCCATAGCGTCAAAAGCTCCGCGAAAGCCCGAAGATCCGAGGGCCCTCCGGTGCGACCCGCCAGATCGGCACCGGCCTGGCGGGCCGCTTCGATCACCGCCTTCGCCAGGATCCGCTTGGCCGCCTCGACGCCGATCTCGGCCACCATGGCCTCGAACACCTGTTTGGCGAAGGCCGCTTCGATGGCGCGTTGTTCCAGAATTGTGGTCGGCATGGTTAGCCCCGCACCTCCTGCTGATCAAGCCAACGATAGCGCAGCAACTCGATTCCCGAGAAGCGATGCACCAGGCCCTGCAAGGGGATCGTGGTCAGCGGAGTCAACGGCAAGTCGAGGTCATTGATGTCATGCCCAAGGGCCGCCTGGGCCAAAACCTTGCCGGCCACCGTCGCCAGGGCCAGACCACGGCCGTTGTAACCGATGACGGTGATGATGCCGGGGGCCACCTGATGAAAATGAGGCAGGAAGTTCGTCGTGATGGCCACGTCGCCGTACCATCGATATTCGAATCGGACATCGCGACCGAGGACAGGAAACACGCGTTGCAGGCGTTCGCCGATCCGACGATCCAAACGGGATTGCCATCGAAAATTCAGCGCCAATGCGCCACCGGTCACAATGCGACGATCCGCGGTGACGTGAAAGAAATAGAGATCGCGATGACTATCCGACAAGGCATGATTCAGCGGCAGGATTTGCGACAACAGCTCGGGCGACAGCGCCGATGTCGCCATTTGATAGGAGCGAACCGGAACGATGGAACGGCGCAGCGTCGGAAAGAGTTCATCGGCGTAAGCATCGGTCGCCACCACCACCTTGCCGGCGACCACGGCGCCATTGGGTGTTCGCAATCGCCAACCGTCACCTTGCGGCGCCACCGAAAGAACGGGTGACTTGGTGAATATCTCGGCACCGGCCTGCAATGCGGCCTCGGCCAAACCGCGCGCCAATCCAAGCGGATTGACATGCCCGCCTGTTCGGGCGAGCAAGCCGCCGTGATAAATGGTTGCGCCGGTCAGTGTTCCCACCTGCTCACGATCCAGATAGGCGACATCGGCCCCCAATTCGGCCCATTGCTCATAACGGCGTTTGGACAAAATCGCGCGGCCGGGCGAATGAGCGGGCTGCACCCAACCGGTCTGCTGCGCATCGCATTCAATGCGATGCTTTCGGATCAGATCAAACGTGAAGGCGGCGGAATCCGCAATCAATCGCGCCAGACGATTGCCCCGTTCTTCCCCGAACCGCTGGCGGAGATCAGCGGGATTGGCGCGGGTAAGTGCCGGAATGACTTGTCCGTTGTTGGTCCCCGCACCGCCATGCCCGATGTCGACGGCTTCCAGGACAACTGCGCTTTTTCCCGCTTGTGCGACATGCAATGCCGTCGACAGCCCGGCATATCCACCACCGATAACCGCGACATCGACGGTGCGATCTCCATCCAACGGAGTCGTCTGCGGCCCCGGACGCGCGGTAAACGACCACAACGATGGGGGGGATTGAGAAAAATCGATGGCCATCCGGAACCTCTTGGCGACAACGCCAGCTGCAATATCACTACACCCTAGCAGTCTATATACTATATATAACCGAATTCATATGTTAAATATTAACATCTACAACACTTTTTTGGCTATTTGATGCAAATCTACAGAACATGGTACCGTCAGAGTGGACCGCCCCTTAAGCCCCGATAGCGCTTCAGCCTTGAAAGAAGCTCAATGAGTCGCTTGCAAACTTTGCTCAATCTGGGGGCCGTCGCGGCGGTGATCGCCGGAGTCACGGTGATCACCGTCAAGAATTTGCCTGATAACAGCCCCCATCAATTGGTCAATGTCTCCTACGATCCGACCCGCGAACTCTATCAGGCGCTCAATCCGCTCTTCGTCACCTCTTATGAAAAATCCACCGGACAGCATTGGACGATCGTGCAATCGCACGGAGGCTCCTCGCGGCAAGCCAAAAAGGTCATCAGCGGCGCGCAAAAGGCGGACATCGTCACCCTCGGCCTTTATTCCGACATCGATATGCTGCGCAAACGCGGCCTGATCGCCGCCGATTGGATCAACAGGCTCCCCAATCAGTCCTTGCCCTACAGTTCAACCATCATTTTCGTGGTCCGCCGGGGCAATCCGCATCACATCAAGGATTGGCCGGATCTGCTCGCTCCTGGGCTTGAGATCGTCACCCCCGATCCTCGCACGTCAGGCAACGGCAAGCTCGCCGCGCTTGCCGCTTTTGCCTCGGTCACCTTACGCGGTGGTTCGGAGGACGATGCCCGTGCTTATTTGCACTCCCTCTACCAACATGTTCACGAACTCGATGAAGGCGCGCGCGGAGCCGCCATCGCCTTTGCGGTGCAAGAGATCGGCGACATCCATCTGACTTGGGAAAACGAGGCGCTGCGGGAAGTCGCGGATTCCAAAGGCAATTTGCAGATCGTCTATCCCCCGATCAGCATCCTCGCCGAACCCTATGTCGCCTGGGTTGACGCTTCGGTTACCAAAGACCAAACCGAGGATGCGGCAAAAGCCTATCTCAATTTCCTATTCACCGACCTTGCTCAGGAAACCATCGCCCGCCTTGGCTATCGTCCTTACAAGGCCACGATCGCCCAAAAAGCTGGTGTCACCTTCCCCGCCATCACACTGATCCCGATTACCGCCATTGCGCGTGATTGGGTTGCCGCCAACGATAAATTTTTCGCCGAAAACGGCATCATCGACGGCATCATGGGAAGCCGCGCAAATTGAGCAGCACGATCAATTTCGGCCGAATCGGGTACGACCACGAACAGCTTCGGCGCGATCTCATCGCCGGCCTCACCGTCGCCGCCATTTCCCTGCCGCAGGGCATGGCCTACGCCCTGCTGGCCGGAGTCGATCCGCGCTACGGCCTCTATTCGGCGATTCTGGTGACCGCCGTGGCGTCACTGTTCGGCTCCTCTTCGCATTTGATCAATGGCCCGACCAGCGCGATCTCGCTGGTGGTTTTCAGCGCGCTTTCCATCTTCGATCCCGATCAGCGGGTCGAAGCGGCCGAGGCGATGTTCCTGCTTGGCGCGATGGTCGGTTCGATCCAGATCTTCATCGCGGTGTTCCGACTGGGCGACCTCACCCGCTATATTTCCGAATCCGTCATCCTGGGTTTCATGGGTGCCGCCGCCTTGTTGCTGGCGATCGGCCAGATCAGCAACGCCCTTGGGATGAAAGACAAAGGCACCGGCTCGCAGCATGTGCTTTATCGCCTGTGGCTGACCCTGACCAGCGGTGACCCGATCAATGTCAAGGCGGTGTCCATCACCTTGGCCACACTGGTCCTCGCGGTCCTCTTGCGGAAACTTGTGCGCCGCTTTCGTCTGCCGCAATTCGATATGCTGTTGGTCTTGGTCTTGGTCAGCATCACCGCCTATAGCGCCGGCTGGACAATTCCGAGCCCGACCGGAAAGACCGCGATCAGCATCGCTGGCTCGGTACCAAGCAGCCTGCCGACCGCACATATCCCTTCGGTGAACCTCCACTGGGCTCTCGACCTCACCTCGGACGCCTTTGCCATCGCCTTTCTGGGCCTGCTGGAAGCACTGGCCATCGCCAAATCCATCGCCAATCAAACCCACCAGAAGCTCGATTTCAATCGGCAGTGCCTCGCCGAGGGCATCGCCAATCTCGTCGGCGGCTTTTTCCAATGCTTGCCTGGATCGGGATCGCTGTCCCGCTCGGCGATCAATTTCCAAGCCGGTGCCGCGACCCGTTTCTCCGGCATCCTCACCGCAAGTTTCGTCGCCATTGCCGTCCTTGGGCTGGCCCCACTTGCCCGTTATGTGCCTAAGTCCGCTTTGGCGGCCCTGTTGCTGCTCACCGCCAGCCGATTGATCGATGTGAAGCGCCTCGTCTTCACGCTGCGTGCGTCACGTATGGATACGGGGGTGGTGATGGTCACCGCGCTTTCGGCCATCGCCTTCGGCCTCGACCAAGCCATCCTGATCGGTGTCGCGCTCTCGATCCTGTTGTTCGTGCCGCGCGCCGCCAAATTAAAGGCGATGGAACTGACGATTGATGCCGAGGATGTGGTCCGGGAAAAAACGCCCGACGATCCTCCCGCTGCCGGCATCCTGTTCTATGACTTGGAAGGCGAATTGTTCTTCGGCGCCGCTCCCGAGCTTGATCGCGTCTTCACCGAGATTCAGATTCGGGCGAAAAAGGAACATATCCGTCACGTCCTGCTCCGCCTTAAACGCGTGCGCAACCCTGACGTGGTCAGCCTGGAAAATTTCGAACATTTCCTGAAGCAAGCGCAGGCATCGGGGATCACGGTCTGGCTGGCCGGATTGCAGCCGGATCTTCTGGCCGCCTTCCGGCGCCTCGACTTCGCGTCATGGCTGCCCGCCGACCACCTCTTTCCCCAAGGTGCCGACGACGACTCCGCCACGCTCGCCGCCATCAGACGCATCCGCGATAGGTTGCCGGCCGAAAACCAAGGTCCGTCCGGCAAACTCTACTACCGAGTCTAGAGCGTGCAAAAAAGCGCTTGAAAACGTTCAATTCACTGTCGAGATCAGGTCGCGTGACGGAGTGTTCTTGTTCTGTCCGGCTTAGCGTTGTCTGGTGCAGAAACCTTGCGGAGCCCCTCCAGTACGGAAGTTACGGCGTTTTGATTCAGCTTGCGGCATAGCTCGTTCAGGCGGTGCGCCCTGCGGCGGTGGCTTCGGAAACCTCGGCCAAAGCTCCGGAATGAACGTCGTAAATATATCCGTAAATGGGGATGGTCTTTGGGACCAGAGGATGGTTGCGGATACGGCGCACATCTTCAAGAACGCTGTTTTTCTGGTCGGCGATGGTCAACCAATTAATGTACTTTCCCTCGTCCGAACCAGGGCCGTGACCATGGTCATGCCAACCGTGCTCGTCGATGGTCGCGGTCTCAAGGCTACTGTGCAGAAGGCCGGAAATGACCTCATTTGTGAAGAGCTCCATACCGCAATCGCTGTGATGGATAACAAACCATTCGCGGGTGCCGAGAAGTTTATAGGAAATGACAAGAGAACGAATGGCGTCGTCGCTGGCCCGCCCCCCCGCATTACGGATCACATGAGCATCGCCCTCGGCTAGCCCGGCATACTTGGCAGGATCAAGGCGGGCATCCATGCAGGTCAGTATGGCAAAATGGCGTCCAGGAGGAAGCGGTAGACTCCCTTTGTCGCCAAACCCTGCTTGGTAGCTTTGGTTGGCCTCAATAACCTCTTTGAGAATTTTGCTCACTTTTAGCTCTCCGCAGAATGAGCGTTAAGGACACCTTATTACTATACTAGATTAATGTGGTAAATATAATTCACGCGATGTGCCGCTGTTCCCTGCAATGCCGGTTCATCCGCAAGGCAAATCAATATGTGAATTATGTCAATTGTTAACAATGATGCCGTCCGTGATGCACGTCTATGTATCAGGGGGTCACCAGATGGCAAATCTGGTGACCATACGTCCATTGGAGAGGAAATCGTTCCAACCAGCGGCGGCCACCTGCTATGGGTGAAGGTTTCATCCAGGTTAGCCGTCTTGGCGATCTGGCTCGAGGTGTCGCCTGAGAGCGAAGGCGAGCGGGAATGTGGCCAACGCGCCCATGGCCGTCGCCGCGGTTGCCCAATTCACCCCCACCGCATCGCCCAGAATGCCATAGAGCACTGGAGAAATGGCTCCGGACCCGATCGTGCCGGTGTAGAACAGCGCGAATGCTCGCTCGGTGCGATCCGGCGGCGTCAGTTCGGGCACCGTGCCGTAGAGTACCGAGGACGTGCCATTCAGCATGAGCCCCAGCAGAGGCAGCAGGACCAGCGTGGGGACCAGCGGTAAAGCCAGAATGGTGAAGATGCATGCGGCCGTTCCGCCTTCGGTCAGCAACACGGTCAGCAACACCCCGACGCGAGCGCCGATCCAGCCGCAGGCGACCTTGCCTGCGGCACCGCCCAGAAAAACCAGCGCCAGAGCGATTCCGACAGTCGGTAGCGATGCCCCCTTTGCCTTGAGCAAGAAAGGCAAGAAGGTCAAGAGCCCCATCCGTACGCCGGTGTCCAGCACCCCAATCGCGAACAGCAGCGGAAATCCGCCACGATTTCCCCCGGCTCTCTTCCGGGGTGTGTCACGGGGACGGGCTCGTTCGATCGGGGGCATGAGGAGAGCGACGACGATCGCCACCGCCACCCCCAGCAAAGCAAGAAGCCAAAGCGATTGGCGCCAGGGCATCCAGGTCAGCAACAGGGACGTCAACGCCGGGATCGCCGCTTTTCCCAGATCGCCTGAGAAATTATAGGTGCCCAGGGGACCACGAGAGGCTTGCCCATAAGCACGCGAAACGGCCGCTGAAGCAATCGGGTGCTGCGTGCTGGCGCCGGCACCCGAGATCACCAGGGCCGCACACAAGCCGAACAGTCCCCCGGAACATCCGGCCAGCGCGTACCCCAGGGCCGATAGAGCCGTGCCGAGCGCGAGAATCCAGCGTCCATCCAATCTCTCGGCGAGCCAACCGGACGGCAGTTGGAGCATGGCCATCGCGCCGGCATAGAGTCCCCGAAGCAGTGCCAATACGCCATAACTCAGAGCAAATTCGGCCTGCCAGATCGGCAGCAGCACGAAAATCAGATCGGTATAGCCATCGTGCAGCGCATGCGCGACCCCCGCGACAGCGAGCGTACGCCGGGCTCGATCGCCGGAGGGACCCGTTTGTGAAAGCGAGAAAAACTGACGCAAAGGGATTTGTGATGGTATCTTCGCGGGACTGGGCATGTCCTTCCTTTCTCCGAATGACCTGCACTTTCATGGAATATGTGACGTTTTTATGATGTCCGCAAACCAGTAATATTCGTGGATCAGGTTAGAAAAAATCACTCGATGTCATGCTGAACAACCGACGCTCCCTGCCCCCCTTGAACGCCCTTCGCGCCTTCGAAGCGGCGGCCCGGCATGCAAGCTTCAAGGATGCCGCGGCGGAACTGAGTGTCACGCATGGCGCCATCAGCCGGCATGTGCGCTTGTTGGAGGACTGGCTGGGACCACCCGCGCTGTTCCAGCGACTCAATCGGCGGGTGGAATTGACGCCAACGGGCGCCGCACTGCTCGCCGAGGTCGGCCCTGCCTTAGACCGCCTGTCGACAGCAGCCGAACGACATCAGGTCCGGGACGGCAAGGCCCCTCCCGCGGTGCTCCGCGTGAACGCGCTCGCCACCTTCAGCCTGCGCTGGCTGTTGCCACGTTTGGGGCAGTTTCGCGACCGGCATCCGGGGATCGAGGTGCGTCTTTCCACGTCGAATGATCCGGTGGATGCCCTGGACGAACCATACGACGCCATCATCCGCGGCGGTCCGGACACCTTCTATGGCTTCACGTCTCGCCTTTTTCTCACCGAACGCCGCCTGCCGGTCTGTAGTCCGGCTCTGCTGACGCGGTTGCCTCTGAGGGACGTCGCTGATTTACGGCGACATACCCTGCTGCACGCCTCCAGACTTCCCCGCGTTTGGCCGGACTGGCTCGCCACGGCGGGCCATCCGGATATCAAGTCCGCTTCCTCCCTGACGCTGGATCATTTCTACCTGACCCTTCAGGCGGCATTGGACGGCCTGGGCATCGCCATGGGACCGACGGCGCTGATGGCCGACGATCTTGAGGCAGGACGTCTTGTCGCGCCATTTCCGGAAATCAGCCTGCCGACCCGGAACTACCATGTCTATCGGCCTGAATCCCGGCTCGGCGATTCCGCAGTGAATGCCTTCTGCGACTGGCTGGAAGAAACGGGGCACCAATGACAGCCAACTTTCACCAGGGGGGATTGACTGGGCCGGAAGACACCCCAATTCCAAAGGGATGGACATAGTCTATTCATTCAATCGATAGACTATCTTTCCCAGGAGGCGTCCATGCCGACATTGGAACTCCTTTGGTATGAGAGTCTGGTGAGTGAGCGGACACGCTCCCCTCCCTTGGCCGATTCTCTTGGCCAAGACGGTTTTCCGGTCGGGGAAAGGCAAATCGCACGGCCAAAGGCGTTGACGCGCTTCGGCACGACCTGCGTCAGGGCGGGAAGGAGAGCGGTTATGAACATCGGTTGGAGTCAACAGGCAAGTCACGTCACGACGATGCTCAACTACCTCGAACCCATGGACGGCAAACCGGCGACCTACACCTATGAGCCACCGGCAGGCACGCCTTGGCGAACCAGCAATGATGTCGGTCGGACCGTTCATATTCGGAATGCAAGGCCGGTCATCGCGCGGTTCTCTTTGGACGAACAGGGATTCGCCTTGACGCCGTCGCGAAGCCTTGTTTCCGACTTCTATGACGAGACCGAAATCAAAGCGGTCTATTATCCCGAGATCGAACGCTTGATTCGAACCCTGACGGGAGCGGCCACCGTGCTCGTCTTCGACCATAATCTGCGCAACGCGGCGAAAGCGGCGGCCGGTGCCGAGACGATCAAGGAGCCGGTGCGGCGTGTCCACAACGATTTCACCGCGGGCTCCGGCCCGAACCGGGCACAGGCCGAACTGGCGGCGCGCGGCCTCGACCCTGCCCAAATCTTGCGGAACCGCTTCGCCCTGATCAATGTCTGGCGACCGATTTCCCATCCGGTGCGGGACGCACCGATCGCGCTCTGCGATGCCACAAGCATCGATCCCCAAGACCTTGTGGCCAGTGACCTCATCTTCCGCCATCGGGTTGGAGAAACCTATGCCGTGACCTTCAATCCCGCCCATCGCTGGTATTACGTCCCGGAGATGACGCCGAACGAGGCCCTGCTCATCAAATGCTTCGACTCGGCCGAGGATGGACGGGCCCGTTTTACCGCCCATACGGCCTTCGACGATCCCACCAGCCCGGCCGGCGCCCCACCGCGGGAAAGTATCGAAGTGCGGACCCTGGCCATTTTCCTGCCGGAAACCAAGGGCGAGCGGCGCCATGGCTGACCCTGGCCCGCATGTCTCCACCGCGCTGATCGTCGGCGCCGGCAATGGGTTGAGCGCGTCGCTCGCACGACGGCTCGCAAAGGAAGGAATCACGGTGGCGCTCGCGGCGCGGGATGCGCAGAAGCTCAAACCGCTGGCAGCGGAAATCAACGGCGCGGCGTTCGCCACCGACGCCGCGAACGCGCTTCAGGTCGCCACCCTGTTCGAACAGGTGACGGAACGGATCGGCGAACCCGATATCGTCGTCTACAACGCGAGCGCGCGCCTGCGCGGGCCGTTGACCGAGCTTGATCCCGCCGACGTCGCGCAGGCGCTCGCCGTCAGCGCCTTCGGCGGCTTTCTGGTCGGCCAGCAGGCGGCCCGCCGCATGCTGGCGCGCGGGCGGGGAGCCATCCTGTTCACCGGAGCCTCCGCCAGCATCAAGGGCTATCCCCAATCGGCCCCCTTCGCGATGGGCAAGTTCGCGCTGCGCGGGCTCGCCCAGAGCATGGCCCGCGAACTGGCGCCACAGGGCATCCATGTCGCCCATTTCGTCATCGACGGTGCGATCCGCAATCCCGGCCGCACGGAACCGCCCGATCGGCCGGACAGCACGCTCGACCCCGACGCCATCGCCCAGACCTATCTCGACATCCTCCACCAGCCCCGCAGCGCATGGACTTGGGAAGTCGAGCTGCGCCCCTGGGTGGAAACGTTCTGAATCCAGACCCACCGAGATTGGAAATTGAGAATCTGGAGGCGTCCGGACATCCCCGGAAACGTCGATGAGGGACGTATTGTCGAGCATAGCCGCCGCCCTGGCCCTTCCGGCTGTGCAGCAGCATCATTGTTCGGCCATCGCCCCAAAACAACGACATAAAACTGTGATATAAACGAGTTTTTCAAAAAAATTAGTGCTTACTATTATATTCACCAAAAATTCCATACTAATCCCGTCTGCTAGTATTCAAGATATTCGTCCGCAAAATTGGATAAAATGATCAAATCTATCTTTCTGGTTATTGACCGCACCGCAACATGAGCGTTTCCTTATCTCCGTAGGAACACATTCGCACGTTTTTTTCGCGCGGACCCCCGTGAAGAGCGACGTTCCGCGCCCCCTCGCCGAGGAGGAGATCGCATGGCCGAAGACATCCCGGAAGAACGCCGAACGCTCAGTGAACGAGCGGCCCGCCAACTCGCCAATGCCACCAAAACCCGCGCGCAATGGTCCGGCATCACACCGCGCTGGCTGGTATCCTTCCTGCCATGGGTCCCG
>Ga0326727_10021735_pt1 | contig 12509 bp, 9 predicted proteins | sample MB2enrmetagenome_FD_207643 | JGI IMG/M metagenome (GOLD analysis project Ga0326727, IMG submission 207643) | Lab enriched peat soil microbial communities from McLean, Ithaca, NY, United States - MB29MY | ecosystem: Environmental > Terrestrial > Soil > Wetlands > Peat | place: USA: New York...
TCCAGCCCATCTCCAACTGCGTCTGCAACAAGGCCCGCTCTTCCAACAACAGATGCTTGTAGTTCTTCCCCATGCAACATTTTCCCTTTCAGAAATGTTGCACTTGGAGTTTGAGCGCAAGCCGCCTTTGCGCGCATGGCGGTCAGCGTATCTTCCGGCGAAAGAATCTCGATAGCGATTAGCGGCGGCTGGGTCACGTAGCGATCGAACTTCTGCCCTGACCGCACCACTAAGACATCCGGAACGCGAAATCTCCTTGCCTGCGTCTGCGTGCGAAGCTCGGGGAAAACTCTTACCTCCCACTCCTGCCTCTTCAAGTTAAAAAGGAATGTCAGGTAGCCCTGGATAATGGAGTGCTCTTTCTCGTCCAAGTTCCGCTCCTCAATGTGCCCATCCACAAACTCGCGGTCCGGGCTCCAACTCGTGCGCAGGTACTCCCGCACAGTCCAGAGTTCTTCCGTATTGGGCAATGTGGCCATGCCCCGATTATCCTCCAATCGCAACGCCCCCGCCAGGGGGCCGGATCAATAGCTTCGGCCCCTCTGCCGATGCGATACATACCGACTGTCACGGGCAGCCGTATAGGTTCATTACCGCGTCAAATCAAACGCCATAGCGGTTCTCCAATTGGTGTAGAGCAAGGCCACAACCCTTGAGTGGCGTTTTCCTTGAGAAAACGCCACACTGCACGCTACTTGAGACTTCTGGTGAATTGGAGAACCGCCGTAATGCGTCGCCGAAAGTCATAAAGATACCGTAAGTTATCGCCGGAAAAGCGCGTACGATCATGCATCCTTCACGCGAGCCATCTCATCCTTCTTCATGGAGTAAGGAGGTTTCGATGCGTGCGAGAATTCAAATTGCATTGGCGCTGCTTGCATTCGCCCTGACGTCCGGCATCGCGCGCGCCGAGTCAGCCAATGGAACCAACTACAGTAGAGCTGATCTGAAGAAGATGGTGCACGACGCGCATACGCCTGAACAATATCGAGTTCTCGCGTCCTATTACAGGATGCGCCAGCAGCAGTTCGCCGATCAGGCCCACGATGAAATCGTATGGTCTGCGCGCCGCAGCATGAACGTTTCACTGCCCGCGGCGAAGTACCCAACGCCTCTCGATTCTTCAAAAAATCGCTACGAGTACTTCAACTATGAGGCGCAGCGAATGAGCCAGCAAGCCGCGCACTACGAAAGCCTTTCGGCGAGCGCGGCTCAGTAACTTGCGTGAAGACGCAATACGCCGGCGTGCGCGGGACAGCGACAGCACGCCGGCAAGCCACTTATACCCATAGATTCTTTGCAACATATTTATGTTTTGCTGATGTCCTTTTGGGTACCCTCAACCTACATGCATCAGGGAAGTTAAGCCTGTATCGATGCAAGGACGGGATGCCCGGGCGTAATGAACATCGCTAAGATTCTCAGAGAGCGGAGTCAAACTACCCGGGCGCGGTTTATGGGCGAAACCCTGGCTGGATGCTGGGTGATCGCGCTGCTCACCTTTACGGGGTATGTGCTCCACTTCAACCCCGCCTCAGTTGGGTTTCTGTTTCTCCTTGTTGTTGTTTGCGTGGCGATCCTGTGCGGATTCTGGCAGGCGTCAATGGTGTCCTTGTTAGCGTGCGCTTGCCTGGACTACTTTTTCTATCCACCCCTTTTTCACTTCAGCATCGCCAGTCCCGAGAATTGGGTCGCGCTTGGCGCTTTCGAGGCCAGCGCGCTGCTGGTCAGCCGTCTATCGTCCCGCGAACAAGTCAAGTCGCGCGAGGCGAATCTGCAGCGCATCTCGATGGAGCAGTTATACGAGTTGAGCCGCAGCACTCTGCTCATCAACCTGCACCAGCCGCCCGGCCCGCAGTTGGCGCACTTGATCCGCCGCATCTTCGCCGCCGCAGGGGTGGCGATCTTCGATGCCAATTCGGGCGCCTGCGATGTGGCGGGAACCTGGGCGGAGGACGAGCAGGAGCTGGCAAAGGAATGTTATCTGGCGCAAGCAGACGACGAAGATCACATGACTCACACCTCGCGCAGGGTGCTGCGCGCCGGCAACAATTCCGTCGGCGCGATAGCGATACGAGGGGACCTGGGTCCGCTGGTCGTGGATGCTCTTGCTTCACTCACAGCCGTTACGCTGGAGCGCTGCGTTGTCTTCGAGAAAGAGAGCCAGGTTGAAGCGGCACATCGCAGCGAGCGGCTGCGGGCTGCAGTGCTCGACTCCCTGGCTCACGCCGTCAAGACACCACTGACTGCGCTTCAGGCTGCAACCGCCGGCCTGGCCGAAGTGGGCAAGCTCAACACCGCGCAGGAGGAGCTGCTGGCGCTGGTTGAAGATGAAGCAGGCAAATTGAGCCTTCTCAGCACGCGCCTTTTACAAACGGCGAAGCTCGAAGCAGAGGAGTTCAGTGTTGCCAGGAATGAAATTGTCGTCGGCGATCTTGTGGAGGCGGTTTTGGAGGAACAGCGGGGGCACATGTCCGGTCATTCGCTTGAAGTTGCGGTTCCCGATCCGAGCCTGACTCTTCGCGGCGATCGCGACCTGCTCTCCATGGCATTGACGCAGTTTCTCGACAACGCGGCGAAATACTCCTTTGCCGGGACTGCGATCAAGGTGTCGGCGTGGGAAAGCCACTCGGAAATCATGTTTTCGGTGCATAACTTCGGACCGGCAATTCCTATCAACGACCGGGAACGTATCTTTCAACGTTTCTACCGCAGCGAGGGGACACGGCACCTGGCAGCGGGAACCGGCATCGGCCTATCCACTGTGATGATGGCGGCCGAGGCTCACCACGGCCACGTGTGGGTCATCAGCAAGGCCGAGGAAGGAACTACGTTTTATCTTTCTCTTCCTCAATATGGAGGTATCAGCCAATGAATCAGGATACAGCGGGCAATCTGCTTATCGTGGACGACGAGCGCTCCATCCGGCTCTCGCTGCGAACCATCCTTGGGAACTTCGGCTTTCAAATTGTCGAGGCCGCGCGCGGCGAAGAGGCCGTGGCGCTGGTGCGCGCTGAGGCCTTCGACGCAGTGCTGCTCGACATCAACATGCCGGGCATGGGAGGAATCGAGGTATGCCGGCTTATGCGCAAGGCCGCGCCGCGCCTGCCCATCCTCATGCTCACGGTGCAGGGCGGCGAGGATCACAAGGTGGAGGCGCTGGACGCCGGCGCCGACGACTACATTACCAAGCCGTTTCAATTGCGCGAGCTTACAGCGCGGCTGCGCGCCGCGGTGCGCCGCGGCAAGCCCTTCGAGGACGGCGAAGCCGCCATCTTCATCGGCGATGTGCTGCTCGATCCCGGCCGCCACCTGGTGGAGAAGAACGGCCGCCCCGTTCACCTTACGCCCAAGCAGTTCGAGCTGCTCCATTACCTCATGATGCACGCCGGAAGGCCGATTCCCCACGCCAAGCTGCTGCGCTCGGTCTGGGGCCCGGAGTATGGCAACGAGCTCGAATATCTGCGCACCTTCATCCGGCAGATTCGCATGAAAATCGAAGACGATCCCGCCAACCCGCAATACCTCATCACCGACTCGCACATCGGCTACCGCTTTAGCGAGAGTGTTGAGATTCCTTTACCGGTGATCGCGCCAAAGCCGGCGGCAGTGTAGAGAGCAAGCCGTTACGTTTTGATCACCTTGTGGAAAAATACCCCCTGCCCCCACCCCCCACTACAAGGATGCGGGATGGTTAACTGCCTTATTTTCAGCGGCTTCGAGTTCAATCATTTCTCCATGTCATTGAAAACAGATGCCTTGTTTCGCAGGGTTCTTCAATCCAAAGGGGTTATGGCCGGCTTTTCGGGCCTATTTTGCTCTTTCGTCAACATTTGGCTGACTTCGGTTCCGACCACGAAACGAGGGGCCGCTGGCGGACGCGGGCCTTTGGCCTGGAGGCCGATCATGGAATGATTGTGCGCCGAACGGGATTAATTATCTGCAAATTGCGGCAGAGATTTTTGCGTGCGGGTACGGAATGCGCGCCTCTCGCGTTTATGGTATATTTTTCAAGGTGCGGGAGGCATTTTCTCTTCCGCTTGAAGTCGCGCAGGAAAGCCTTGCGCGCGGCACACCAGCCCTGAAGGACGCGTAGCTCAACTGGCAGAGCATTCGGCTCTTAACCGACAGGTTGAAGGTTCGATTCCTTCCGCGTCCACCAATCATCAACACTTCAAGCCGCGTTCCGTGTTCATCCCGTTACAAGCCCAGGACTACAGCCGGTCCAACCTCAAGAGCAGAGAAGACGGCCTGACTGTGGCCAGACGGAGTCTGGGCTTTACGGCAAAACCAGAGTTGGTGTGCCCTGTTGAGGTTTTTCGAAGGTCGCTGCTCCCTGTTGGTCACATCGACTTAGCGGTTGAGGCTCCGGAGTACAGCGACTCTGGTTTTGCGTTAGGAGGGATTTTTTCAATCCGTATGCCCAAATTGCCGCCCGCCCTTGCCGCCGAAAAGCGGATTCATCGTGACCGAAACCGATCAAGCTGCACGAGGCTCTGCGCGGGCCCCCGGCAAGCGAATCCCGCCCTTCAATCGCTTGACCGCGCTCTCCCAGCATAGCCGCAAAGACAGAGGCGCGGCACGCGACCCAAGGGCGCCCCTCTCGTGCCCTGTTACAGAGCCCCCGCGTGGGGTATTTCCGCAGCCTGGGAAGGCCCCTTATGCGCCTTCGTCCCTGCCCAGATAAAACGCCTTCTTATTGGCTTCGTACAGCGACTCAGCGAAATTGCGCTGAATTGCGGCCAACCACGCTTCCGGCGTGAACTTCAAGTAGCGGCTCAAGATTCCCAGGAGTGCAACATTGATGCCCTTCTTCGAGACCAGTTTCGTCTCATCGATCTGCGAGGGCTGAATGAGCACGCCATCCTTGGACAGGTAGTCCTGGTTTACGGGCACCTGATCGGCGGAGGTCACGACAAGAAAGTCGGCTTCTCCGCGGGGCACCATGGGGCTGAAGACCTGCGCGCCGAAACGCACGTCGCTGGCCACCGATCCGCCGCGCTGGCTCATCCCGTGCACTTCGCTCTTTTTGACATCGAGGCCGGCGTCGAAAGCGAGATCGGCCACGATGTCAGAGGCCGTGAGCACACCCTGGCCCCCCAGTCCGGCAATCACGATATTAGTTACAGATGGCTGCATTTGCCTTCTCCCATTCGCGGATTGACCGCGCGGCCAGCAGGCACTCGCGGCGAGCGATAATCACAGACAGTTCCGGCTTATCGAGGCTCTCCTGAACCAGCTTCGCGAACTCCGCCTTGTTGGCGACCGCGTCGATGACGTGGACGTTCTTCACGCCCAGGGCGCGAAGGACATCTTCGAAGACGACCTTGTTGGTCCTGGTATGGTCCAGCTTGCGGCCTGTGCCCGGATTTTCCTGCATTCCCGTCATGGCCGTAACGCCATTATCCAGAATCACCAGCACGTGCCCTGTCGGCGGGGGATTGTAAACCATCTCAATCACGCCATTGATCCCGGTATGCATGAATGTGCTGTCGCCCAGCACGCTCACCACGCGCTTGGCCTGTTCGGGCGGAAGCACATGACGAAGCCCAAGCCCAATGCCTATCGAAGCGCCCATGCAAATCGAGGAGTCGATGGCATCAAACGGCGGCAACGCGCCCAGCCCATAACAGCCGATGTCGCCGGAGACAATGCAGTTCAAATCTCTGAAAACTTCGAATGCGCTGCGGTGAGGGCAGCCGGGGCATAACGCGGGCGGCTTTCCGGGGACCGGCGCCGGCTCAGGAGAACCGTCGCGTGCAATCAAACGGCGCACGCGGTCGATATCGAGCTCTCCGAAGCGGAAGTTCTCGAGCTTATCTTCCACCGCGATCCCCGCGGTTCGAATCTGCTCAACCAGGTACGGATCGCCTTCTTCAACCGCTATGCACCGGTCCACGCCGGCAGCGAATTTGCGGATCGTCTCGATGGGCAACGGATAGGTCATGCCCAATTTGAGGACGCTGGCTTCAGGCGCGGCCTCACGCACATGCTCGTACGAGATGCCGGAGGTAATGACGCCCAGCGAGCGCGAGCCCTCGACGATCCTGGTGGGCCCGGACTGCTCGCACCATTGCGCGATCTGGTGAAGCTTCTCGCGCAGCCTGCGATGGGCCGGCCGGGCGTTGGCGGGCATCATCGAGTGCACGCGCATATTCTTTGTATAATCGGCCGGCCTCACGGGCAGGCGTTGCTCGCGGCGCTCCATGATGGCCTTCGAGTGGCAAACGCGCGTGGTCAGCCGCAGCAGCACGGGAATATGCCAGCGCTCGGAAATCTCAATGGCAAGAAACGTGAAATCGTAGGCTTCCTGCGAGTCAGAGGGCTCGAGCATAGGGATCGCCGCGGCCACTGCATAGCGGCGATTGTCCTGTTCATTCTGGCTTGACGCCATACCCGGGTCGTCTGCCGATACCACGATCAAAGCGCCACTCACGTCTGCGTAAGCTGCAGTGAACAGAGGATCGGCCGCGACATTCAACCCCACGTGCTTCATCGTGACGATGCTTCGCCCGCCGGCAAAAGACACCCCGATGCCCACCTCGAGGGCAACCTTCTCGTTCGGCGCCCACTGGGCATTTCCGCCAAATTTTTCAAACTCCTCGAGAATCTCCGTCGATGGCGTGCCGGGGTATCCGGTGCCGAGAGCGACTCCGGCGTCGTAGGCCGCCGCCGCAATCGCTTCATCTCCATTGAGCAGTATCTTCATAGGCTTGACTCCCATTTCCGGTCCGCGAGCACACTAGAGCTTCGGCCTTCTCCTCCATTGGCCTGCAGACACCGTTCATCCTTCTTCAACCTTATTCTCTAGATCAAAGGGTAGCACCTCAAAATCCGCAATTGAAATACTTTGTTTCAGAGGTATATCAACCTCGCAAGTATCAAACTTCGAGACAAATTTCCTTCGAGCAAATTTGCCTCGGGAAGGACGTTGCGCCCAGCCAGCGACCTGCGCATGCTGTGTCACACCTGTAAAGAGCGTCACGAACTGTGACACAGCCATCGCCAGCCCACACTAAAAATCTAGGCGAATGACCAGCTCACTCGAATTAAACGGTTTACGAGCAAAGGCCGCACAGTGAAACCAGCTATTCGTTGCAAAAGACTGTCACGGACTGTGACTGTCAGTATTCAGCCGCATGACTTAAGCTTCGTGCAACCCCGCATTAACAAATTGCTTTTCAACAACTTATAACCTTCAGCGGCACGCAGGCATTCGGACCGGTAATTGCAAGTAAAAGTCCAATTGCAGCTGGAGTCACTGGCTGGAGGAGTTGCGAGATGGGAAAGAAACTAACCGAAATTCTTGAAGAATCCGGACTTCCGATGAATTTCGAAGTCGGCGGTCACTCGCCTGCAGAGACCGTTGCGCGGGAAATCCAGAAGGAACCCTGTCACCGCGCCGGCAAACTACGTGAGCTTTACTACAACACGCTTTCCTCCGCCACCAGTGAGTTTCCTTATTGGTACACGCGCTTTTACCGCCAGCTCGACGGCGAATTGCCCGTTATGCGCAGGGCGCTGGCTCTCAAAGAGGCCTTTGCTCATCTCACGCCCACGATCTATCCCGGTGAGCTCTTGGTCATGGGCCGAGCTCATTATTACCGCGGCTCTTATCCCATGCCCTGGCTCTCCGAAGGCTACTACATGGCCAAGGAAAGCGAATTGAATAAGGCCGCCATGGCCACCGGTGGCGCCAGCGCTGACGAACTCTCCCACTACGGCGCCGGCGGCGGCAATGTTACTGAGAGTTTTGGCCACGTCGTCTCCCTGGCCGGCAAATTCGGAATGCGGCAGGAGGAAGTGCCCGCAACCCTGCGCATTGCCCATGAGTGGGTCAACAAGTCGGTCGACGATGCCTGCCGCAAATACGAGCGCATGATTCCCGAGTATCCGGTCAAAGAAGCCATCATGCGCAACGTGATCTGCCAGTTCGATTCCGGCTACACGCTGCCGCAGGGCCGCGAAGTGATGAACTACTTTTATCCGCTCCAGGACGGTTTTGACGGCATCGTCTCCATCTGCGAAAAGCGCAAGGCGGAGGTTGCCGGGCAGGCCGGCGGCGACGGCCTGATCGGCATGGACCGCCTCTATAACTACGAGGCCATCAAGCTGGTGGTGGAAGGTGTTCAGGCGTGGATCACGAACTATGTCAAGGAAGCCCGCCGCCTGGAAGCCCTCGAGGAGGACGCGGCGCAAAAGAAGGAATATGGCCAAATCGCCGAACGCCTGGAGTGGATCGCTCACAACCCGCCCCGCACATTCCGCGAAGCCATACAGCTCTGCTGGACCACGCATCTCGCCGTTCTCAATGAAGATGTCGCCAGCGGCCTTTCGCCGGGGCGCATGGGCCAGGTCCTCTTCCCCTACTACGAGCAGGACGCAGAGGCCGGACGAATCAATGACGACGAGGTTCTGGAGTGGCTGGAGTTGCAGCGCGTCAAGTTCACCTGTATCGACTGCTTCGGCTCGGCCGGCGTGGTCGGCGGCGTGCTGTCCGGCAATACCTTCAACAATGTCGCCGTGGGCGGCTTGACCAAGGACGGTCAGTCGGCGGCCAATCAGTTAGAGATGCTGATTCTCGAAGCGGGAACTCGCTGCGTCTCCACCCAGCCGACCTTGACTGTCCTCTACGACGAGAAGCTGCCCGAGGACTTTCTTCTCAAAGCCATCGAGTGCAACAAGACCGGCACCGGCTATCCGGCCTGGATGAACAACCGCGTGGGCATGGACTTCATGATGCGCCAATATGGCCGCGAAGGCATGAACCTGGATGAAGCCCGCGCCTGGGCAATTGGCGGCTGCCTCGAGAGTTCGCCGGGGTCCTGGTTTGAGCTTGAGCTGAACGGCAGAAAGTACAACATTCCCGGCGGCACCGGACAGCCCACCAGCGTGGGTGTTCACTTCCTCGGCCTGCCCAAGATTCTCGAACTGGTGCTCTTCGACGGCGTCGATCAGCGCACTGGCGACCGCATCTTCCCGGCGCACGGCAAGAAGCTGGAGACCTACGAGGAACTATGGGGCCAGTTCCAGGACTACTTTCATCTCGCCTGCTATAGCCTGGCGACGGCCAATAACATACAGCACGACATATGGCGCAAGCAGAACATGTCGATTTTCACCTCGATGTGCAAGGCCAACTGGATCGAATCCGGCCGCCTGATCCATCAGCTGGGGTACAAATACAACGCCACCTTCAGCGTCGAATCCTGCGGCACGGTCAGCCTGGTCAATGCCCTGATCGCGCTAAAGAGCCTCGTCTTCGATAACCGCGAGGTGACGCTCAACGAGATGAGGGACGCCATCCGGCACAACTTCGGCTTCAAGACGGCCGAACAGGTCGGCTCCTACTCCTTGGCCGATCAGGAGAAGCTGGATGACAGCGGAACTTACGATCGCATTCACTTCCTGGCTCTCTCCGCGCCCAAATTCGGGAATGACGATCCCTACGCCGACGAAATCATGCGGCAGTGGGAGGAGTACTTCTACACTATGTGCTCGGATCTGGAGTCGCTTTACGGACAGCCGTTCTATCCCTGCCAGATCTCGGTGTCGTCGCATGCGCCGCTGGGCGCGGCAACCGTGGCCACGCCGGACGGCCGTCTCGCCGGAACCACATTCAGTGACGGCTCCATGTCAGCGTATCCGGGAACGGATCGCAATGGCCCCTATGCCCTGTTCAACTCGGCGACCGTTTGGGATCACTCCCGGTCGCAGAACTCGCAGATGAACATGAAGGTTCACCCCAGCGCGGTTCAGGGAAGCAGAGGCGCCCGGAAGCTGCTCGATCTGACCCGCTCCTATATGCGCAAGGGCGGATTCCATATCCAGTACAACGTCGTGGATTCCAAGGTCCTGCGTGAGGCGCAGCAGAATCAGGACAAGTTCCGGGACCTGGTGGTTCGCGTGGCCGGATTCACCCAGTATTGGTGCGAAATCGGCAAGCCCATCCAGGACGAGGTGGTGGCAAGAACCGAATATGAGGGGATGTAGCCATGAGCCAACAACTGAAAAGACATTGCGACTGCCGTAACTACGCGTCGGTCGACGTGGTGAAGGGCATCTGCCATCGCACCAAGGATCTGATCCTCGGCGACGATCAGCACTGCCAGCACTTTGTCCCGCTCGCCAAATGCAGGAACTGCTCTCATTACTCCGCCTCAGGGGAGGAGTTTTTGGGAAGCTGCAACGCCGAGCCGGCCAAACCCTGGACTTACCCTGACCTGATTGCGGTAACCTGCAAGATGTACCACGCACAGGCCGCGTAATCCTGCGCAACTCTGCGCCCGGAATGTAACGCTTGGGCGCTGGTGCAGGCTGCTGGCTGCATCACTAAACCACGGAACGCCGAAATGAAAAGCGCGGAAAAGGGACTGATCTTCGACATCCAGGGCTACTCCGTTCACGACGGGCCCGGCACGCGCACGCTCATCTTCTTTTCCGGATGCCCGCTACGGTGCAAATGGTGCGCCAACCCCGAAGGGCTGAGCATGCGGGTGCGACGTATGGTCAAGACCCGCTTCTGCAAGAGCTGTCCGCGCCGTTGCATCGCGGTTTGTCCTCATCAAGCGATCCGGCCCTCCGATGGCCCGGGCCCGCTGGTGGTCTTCGAGCGGCCACTTTGCCTGGCCTGCACAAGCAGGGATTGCGTTTCGGTTTGTTACACTGGCGCGCTGCAGCGCAGCGGCCGCTGGTATACCGTGGACGAGCTGATGACAGTCGTTCGCCGCGACAGTAACTACTGGGGCTCCGAGGGCGGCATCTCCTTGAGCGGTGGCGAGCCGCTGGGACAGATTGCCTTTGTCACCCAACTGCTGCACCGCTGCAGCGAGTCCTCCATCACCGTTTGCGTCGAAACCAGCGGGCATGTTCCAAAAGGGAATATTCAGGCCGTCATGCCCTACGTCCAGTGGTTCTTTATCGACGTCAAGAGCATGGACTCGGAACGCCATCGGGCCGGAACCGGCGTCGGCAACGAAATCATCCTGCGCAACATCGAGTGGATCGCCCAGAGCGGCTGGAAAGGCAGGCTGCTGCTGCGCATGCCGGTGGTCCCCGGCTTCAACGATTCCCTCGAAAACGCTCAAGCTACGGCCGGCTTCATGAAACATTGCGGCTTAAACGAAATCAATCTGTTGCCCTTCCACCGTCTCGGCGCATCCAAACACGAACAGCTGGGCATGGAATACCCATTCAACGATCGGCACGCAATGAAACCCTCCGACCTGCTGCCTCTGGCCGCCGTCTACCGGAACCAGGGCCTCAACTGCTATCTCGGTTCCAGTACGCCATTCTGAATCCAGCCGCTCGTTCCCGGGTTTGAAGGGTGCATGGTCTCTCCATAGCTCAAAGGTTCAATCCCCTCCAAAACAAAGTATTTCCGTATGCTTCGCGGATTGGCTATTCTCGCCGAAGAAGAGATTGCCGGACATTCCAGCGTCGTGCGACCATTTCAGGGAAGCGATTTTGAACTGAACAAGAGGAACGAAGATGAGGTCAGTGCAGGTTGAAGCAGTGAATGGGGTTCGCACGTTTGCCGGGGTCAGAGAATTGGCCCGTACGAAGGGTCCCAAGCGCGTGGGAGTGGTTCTTGCCGACGATGAAGTGGCCTTGACGGCCGCGGCAGAGGCCATGCGGTCGGAGATCGCATTTCCCGTATTGATCGGCGAAGAAAAGGACATTCGCGCGCGGGCCGAATCGCTCGGCTTTTCTGACCTGGCGGCCAAGGCGGAGTTTGTCGCAGCCGGAGAGAATGCCGCGGAACTTGCCGTGAAGATGGCGAGGGAGGGCGACATCGATATTCTGATGAAAGGCCACCTGCGCACCGACCAGTTGCTGCACCCGGTTCTCGACAAAGAGAAGGGATTGCGCACCGGCCGGCTGTTATGCGATATCGCTTTCTTCGAGCACCGCGACCCGGCCGGGACCAGGCTGGTGGGCATCGGCGATGGCGGGCTTAACCCGCTTCCCACGCTGGCACAGAAGAAGCAGATCGTGCTCAGCGCCATTGATCTGCTGAGTGCGATGGGAATCCGCCGCCCCAAGATCGCAGTGATGAGCGCGGTGGAAGTCGTGAGTGATGCACTGCCATCCACGGTGGACGCCAAAGCGCTGACCGATATGTGCGCAGCGGGCGAGTTTGGCGAGGCTGAGGTCTTCGGCCCGCTGGCTCTGGATAATGCGTTGCTTGAGTGGGCCGCCAAGATCAAGGGCATCACGAGCCCGGTCGCCGGCCATGCCGATTGTCTGATTGTTCCTTCGATCGAGGCGGGCAATATGCTGGCCAAGTCGATCAATTTTCTGGTCGGCTGCGAATTCGGCCACGTAGTGGTGGGTGCTAAAGTACCCATCCTTATCCCCTCCCGAGTGGAAAGAGCGCAGGACAAGATCAACGCCATGGCCCTAGGGGTGCTCTATGCGAGCCGGTGAGTTCGTGATCCTGACCATCAATCCCGGGTCGACTTCGACCAAGATCGGGGTGTACGCCAATGAAAATCCCGAGTTGGTGC
>Ga0326727_10021736_pt1 | contig 12509 bp, 10 predicted proteins | sample MB2enrmetagenome_FD_207643 | JGI IMG/M metagenome (GOLD analysis project Ga0326727, IMG submission 207643) | Lab enriched peat soil microbial communities from McLean, Ithaca, NY, United States - MB29MY | ecosystem: Environmental > Terrestrial > Soil > Wetlands > Peat | place: USA: New York...
GGCCGCATTATTCGCTCTTCGAACGGCGGCGTACAGGCGATTGTCGAGCACAAGGCCGCCACGCCCGAGCAGCGCGCGGTCCGTGAAATCAATGCCGGCTTCTATTGTTTCGACGCCGCGGCGTTCTGGAAACACGTGCATCAACTCAGCACCGATAATCCCGCGGGAGAGTACTACCTCACCGACATGATAGCCATCCTGCTGGGCGCGGGGCATCGCGTCACGGCATTGAAAATTGCCGACTCAAGCGAGTTGCTGGGCATCAATAATCGCGTGGAACTGGCGGCGGTGGACCGAATCATGCGCGAGCGCAAAGTGCGGCAATTGATGCTCGACGGCGTCACCATTGAGAAACCGGAGACCGTCACCGTCGATACCGATGTGCAAATCGGCATGGACACGGTGATCGAGCCTTTCGCACAGATTACCGGGGCCAGCGTGATTGGTGAAAACTGCCGCGTGGGGGCTTCGTCGATTATCGAAAACTCCGTATTGGAAGACGGCGCCGAGGTGTTCCCTTTCTCCATGGTGTCGGCATCGCTCCTCGATGCACGTGCGCACGTGGGGCCGTTCGCGCGTCTGCGCATGGGCGCGCATCTGGCCGAGAGCGCGCACGTGGGGAACTTCGTGGAACTGAAGAATACCAGGCTGGGGGCGGGTTCGAAATCGATGCACCTCGCCTATCTGGGCGATTCCACCATCGGCGCAAAGGTCAATGTCGGCGCCGGCACCATTACCTGTAATTACGATGGAAAAAAGAAACACCAGACGCACATCGGGGATGGAGTGTTCGTCGGCAGCAACTCCACGCTGGTGGCGCCCCTCGAGATCTCCCGCGGAGCCTATATCGCGGCGGGAAGCGTGATCACGCAGCCGGTGCCCGAGAACGCATTGGCATTCGGCCGCGCCCGCCAGGCAATCAAAGAGGGCTGGGTAAAGAAAGTCTGAGGCCCGGTGGGGCAGATTTCCGATCTGCCCGAGCCTGCGGCTCACAAAGGGTCACGAAAACAACCGCAGGCGCTACGTGGGGCCGATAGGTAGTAATCGGCCTTCACGGGCGGGCACCAATCGCCGAACCGCCGACACCATGCTTTCGACGGTGCTGTCATGACCCTGCGGGTCGCGGTGGCCGATCCTGTTCCCGGCAAATCAGTTTTGGTCCAGATTGTGGACTTCGAAATGGAAGCGATCGGGTGGCAGATGCGCCGACGAATCGGGCGACATCTGAGCCCAGGTCTCGTACGCCGTTCCCGCCAGGCGACCGTTCAGGAAGAACAGGAACTGATTCGAGCAGCAGTCGATGGGGGGTGGCTGCCGGAAGGTCAGCCGCATGCCCACGGCGCGGTCGAGCGCCACCCCGCGCGTCGGCACATGCTTATCGAGAAGCAGATCCACAAAGCTGCTGCGCGCCGCGTGCGGCCAGACATCGGGGCTGAGCAGATGACGCAGCGCTCCGGTCGATTCGAAGGTGATCTCGCATTGCCGGATCCATTCGATCACCGAGTCTCCCCACGCCCAGTGGCAGAGGAGTCCCAGGTACTGGTCGGCCAGGTGAATCGCCAGATCGAGCTTACGGTGGACGGTGATTTCCGATTCGATCCCTTCCACCATGTCTTCGGTCTCTACGATCTCGGTAGCGCGCTCGACGAGTTCCTCGCGGCTCGCATCTTCCGGAATCGTGCGCACCAGCAGCGGGGGAAGTTCATGTCTGCCGGCGCCCGGGACTGCAATGTAATGCCGATTCATACCTAACTCCTGCCTGTCAGATGTGACGCAATTTCAATTCCACCTGTTTCGTATATAGCATGACTCTGCAGCGAATCTGTAACCAAACTTCCGATGGAGGGCATATGCCCTGGTTATCGCGAGGTGGTATCATTCGCCTCATTATGGCCGAATACAGCATTGGACTCGATTTGGGGGGCACCAACCTCCGCGCCGCCGCGGTTGACCGCACGGGAAAGATGCTCGACAAAACGTCGGGCAAGACGCAATATTCAGAGGGCAGGGAAGCCATCGTCCATGACATGGTTGAAGCGATCGGCCATCTGCGCGAGAAGTTCGGCAAGGAAAACCTGGCGGGGATCGGGATCGGCGTGCCCGGGTTCATATCGCTTCGCGAGGGCGTGATCAAGAATTCCAATAACCTCGCAACTCTGGAAAACTTCCCCATGCGCGATGAGATCGGGCGCCGGCTGGAGACTACGGTGATCCTCGAAAACGACGCCAACGCGGCGGCGCTGGGAGAAAAATGGATTGGGGCCGGGCGCGACGTCGACGATCTGGTGATGCTGACGCTGGGCACCGGCATCGGCGGCGGCATCATTTCGAACGGCAAGGTCCTGCGCGGATTCAATGGCATGGCCGGCGAGCTGGGCCATATTACGGCTGTGCCCTACGGGAATCCCTGCGGATGCGGCAATCGAGGCTGCGTGGAAAAGCACGGGTCGGCGACGGCCATTATTGCCATGGCGAAGATGCTGGGCCTGGGCAACAATCTGACGGCGAAGGATGTCTTCGACATGGCTATGGCGGGCAACGAGAAGGCGAAGATGGTTTTCGTCTCCATGGGGGAATCGATCGGCATTGTGCTGGCGATGCTGGTGAATGCGTTCAATTTTCCGCTGTATCTGATTGCCGGCGGGGTGATTGCGGGATGGGATCTCTTCGCTCCTCCGATGATCGAGGAAACACGGCGGCGTTCGTTTACGTTCCGCACCACGAATACGCGCGTCGAGAAGGCACAGCTCGGCAATGAGGCGGGATTGTATGGTGCGGCGTATTTGCCGTGGTGCGAAATCTGAAACGCCCATCAAGCCGCTGAAAGTCGCGGGGCTCGTCAATTTTCCCTGAGAATTTCGCCACCCCAACCGGACTATCAAGACCGATGGCGATTCTCACCAACCCGATTCTCACCGACGAAGAAGAACTCTACTGGCTGGCCCTCCGCCTTGTGCCAGGCCTCGGAACTCGCCGATCCGCTCTCCTCCTCGAACGCTTCCATACCCCCCACGCTATCTTCCGAGCCTCCGCAAGCGAACTCGAAAACGCGGGACTACCCGGAGCTCTGGCGCGCTCTGTAGCGAGCGGTTGCAGCTTCGAGGACGCCGCCGGTCAACAGCAGCTCATGCGCGAATCCGGGGCGCAGCTAATCCCCATAAGCGACCCACGCTACCCCGAACCGCTCCGAAAGATCTTCGACCCGCCCCCAGTCCTCTTCGCAAGAGGCGACGTCGCCCTCCTTACCTCCATCTGTCTCGGAGTAGTAGGAACCCGCCATCCCACCCCCTACGGCATCGCCGCCGCCGAGAGGCTCTCGGGAGATCTGGCGCGGGCCGGCCTCACCATCACCTCCGGCATGGCGCGCGGCATCGACACCGCCGCCCACAAAGCCTGCCTCGCCGCCGGGGGCGCCACCATCGCCGTCCTCGGCAACGGCGTCGACATCGTCTACCCCTCTGAAAATAAAAAACTTGCAGCCGAAATCGTCGCCAAGGGCCTGATTGTCTCCGAATTCCCCATGGCCGCCATCGCCTTCCCGCAAAACTTCCCCATCCGCAATCGCATCATCAGCGGCCTCGGCTGCGGCCTCCTCGTGGTCGAAGGCGCCCAGTACAGCGGGTCGTCCATCACCGCCCGCCTCGCCATCGACCAGGGCCGCGAGGTCTTCGCCGTCCCCGGCAACATCACCTCTAAAATGAGTTGGGGTCCCAACCTGCTCATTAAGCAAGGCGCTAAACTGATTCAGGACTGGAATGACGTGGTGGTCGATCTGCCCCAGCCAGCGCAGCGCCGACTCATCGATGAGGGCCGCCAACGTATTATGAGCCAAGGACTTGGAGAGGCCGCTGAAACTTCCGGTAACCGATCCGCATCAGAAGTAGCCGGACAGAACATTCCCGGACCACAGGGTTTGGCCGCCCGCCGGGTGCTCGAACGGCTCAAGGTGGACGCGGCCATCCAGCTCGATACGCTGGTCGATTCCATGGAAGAAACTTCGGCCTCCGAGATCATGGCCGCCCTCTTCGAACTGGAGATGCTGGGGCTGGTTCGCCAACAGCCCGGCAGGAACTTTGTTAAAGTGTGGTAGCCAGACGCCGATCCTGACCGGGCGTTCCGGCCAGTCGTCCACTGCGTTGGGCCGGGTCGCCGTGAAATAACGGGTGGCTGTATAAAAAGCCCCGTGGTTTATTCTGAGAAAGCAGTTGTGTGCATATGGCAAAGTCGCTTGTAATCGTCGAGTCACCGGCGAAGGCAAAAACAATTAATAAGTACCTCGGGAAGAATTTCGTCGTCATGGCGTCCCTCGGTCACATCAAAGATCTGCCTAAACGCGATCTGGCGGTGGACGTCGACAATGGTTTCAAACCCAGCTACGAGGTCATCGAGGGCAAGAAGAAGCTCATCCAGCAGCTTAAGGATGCGGCCAAAAAGGTGGATAACATCTACCTCGCGGCCGATCCCGATCGCGAGGGTGAAGCCATCTGCTGGCACCTCCAGGAGGAGCTGAAGCCCAGGAAAGGCACGGTTGACGGCCCGAAGATCCTGCGGGTCATGTTCAACGAGATCACTAAGAAGTCCATCGAGAAGGCTTTCGAGAAGCCGGCCATGGTCAATATCAACCTGGTCGACGCCCAGCAGGCGCGCCGCGTTCTCGATCGCCTCGTGGGTTATAAGATTTCCCCCCTGCTCTGGGATAAAGTGCGCCGCGGTCTCTCCGCCGGCCGCGTTCAGACCGTAGCCGTACGCGTCATCGTGGAACGGGAGCGCGAAGTCCGCGCGTTCGTGAAGCAGGAATACTGGACGCTCGACGCCAACCTCGCCGCCAAAAAGACCCCGTACTTCGATGCCCGGCTTTTCCGCAAAGGCGAAGCCACCCCCGAAATCCCCGATCAGGCCGCCGCCGACGCCCTCGTGGCCGATCTTGAAGGCGCGAAGTTCATCGTTCGCACCGTTGGAACCAAAGAGAAGAAGCGCAATCCGGTTGCCCCGTTCATCACCTCCACCCTGCAGCAGGATTCCTCCCGCAAACTGCGTTTCAGCGTCAAGCGCACCATGATGCTCGCCCAACAGCTCTACGAAGGCATCGAGCTCGGCGCCGAGGGTTCCGTCGGCCTCATCACCTACATGCGTACCGATTCCACGCGCATCGGCGAAGAGGCCATTACCGAAGTTCGCGGTTTCATCGAATCGAAGTTCGGCCCTCAATATCTGCCCGGCGCCGCCAACATTTATAAATCCAAGAAGGACGCGCAGGACGCCCACGAAGCCATCCGGCCCACTTCCGCCCTGCGTACTCCGGACGATGTGGCGCCCTTCCTCGCCGAAGATCAGCTCAAACTCTACAAGCTGATCTGGATGCGTTTCGTCGCCTCCCAGATGAACCCCGCCGTTCTCGACCAGACCACCATCGATACCGGCGCCTCCGGTGTCAGCGGCATGGAATACACCTTCCGCGCCACCGGTTCCGTTATGAAATTCGACGGCTTCCTCGCCGTCTACGAAGAAGGCAAGGACCAGAAGGACGAAGAAGACGAAGAGCTCAGGCATAAGCTCCCGGCCGTCGCCCAGGGCGAAGAGCTCAAACTGCGCGCCCTCAAGCCCGAACAGCATTTCACTGAGCCGCCCCCGCGCTACACGGAAGCTACGCTCGTCAAGAAACTCGAAGCCGATGGCGTGGGCCGTCCCTCCACCTACGCCTCGATTCTCTCCACCATTCAGGAGCGCGAATACGTCACCAAGGAGGGCGGCAAATTCAAGCCCACCGAGCTCGGCATGGTAGTGACCGACCTTCTGCTCGAGAGCTTTGGCGATATTTTCGACGTCCGCTACACCGCGGGCATGGAGGAAGAGCTCGATCAGATCGAAGAAGGCAAACTCGACTGGCGCGATGCCATGGGCGAGTTCTACGAGAGGTTCATGAAGGACCTCGAGAACGCCGAAACCCACATGACCGACATCAAACGGATGGAAAAACCCACCGATTTGACGTGCGATAAATGCGGCAAGCCGCTGGTCATTAAATGGGGTAAACACGGCAGCTTCCTTGCCTGCACCGGCTACCCCGACTGCACCTACACTCGTGAATTAACCGTCGATCTGCCCGATATCGACAAGGCCGATCTCGGCGATCAGGGCGACGAAGAATATTGCCAGAATTGCGGGCGCCCCATGGTTCTCAAAAAGGGCCGCTTCGGCACCTTTTACGCCTGTTCCGGCTACCCGGACTGCAAAACCACCAAACAAATCGGCGGCGCGCAGAAAAAGCCCGATGTTATTCTCGATGAGAAGTGCCCGCAATGCGGTAATAATCTCGTGCAGAAATTCGGCCGCTTCGGCGAATTCACTGCTTGCAGTAATTATCCTGGGTGCAAATACGTAAAGCAGAAGACCATCGGCGTAAAGTGCCCGGAGTGTTCCGAAGGCGAAGTCGTAGAGCGGCGCTCCAAACGCGGGAAGACTTTCTATGGATGCAATCGCTATCCCGATTGCGCTTTCGTGGCTTGGGCGCGGCCCGTTCCGGAGAAGTGTCCGGAATGCGGAAGTCCTTATCTTGTAGAGAAATACCTCAAGGCGGGCGCCTTCCTGCAATGCGCCGCCGCCGGCTGCAAATACAAGCGTGAAATGCTGCCTTCCGAAGCGCGTCCGGAAGTCCCCGCCGAAGCTTTGGCCAGCTGAACGGGCGCTCAGATACCTCCTTCCCCTCAGGCCGGACTACTCCTCGTGGTCCGGCGAGGGCTCAGTATTTTCCTTTGGCGGATTAAATGTGAGAATTGTAAATATTTGGGCTACTATTACCCTGTATTGCACTAAAAATCACATTCGAGCTGGTTGTCGCTCGGGAAGCCGGTCCGTTTCGCCATGAAAGCCCAGACTATCGATATTCAGGAATGCACGGGACGGATTCTGTCATCGCCGATTTTTCGGCCAGGCGGAAAGAAGTTACTCGCCAAAGGGCACATCCTTCGCGCCGAAGACATCCGGATTCTGCAGTCCGAAGGCATGGACCACATCATCGTAGCGGAACTGGACGCGGACGAGGTTTCGGAAGACGAAGCCGTATGCGCCATCGCCGGCGAGACGGCCTGCGGTTGTTACGAAATTCAGCTGGCCGCCGGCGGGCGCGCCAACCTGGTAGCCACCGAAAACTGTTCCGTGCTGGTCGATGACGATCTGCTCCGCCAGGTGAATTGCACCTCCGGTATGGTAATCGCCACCACGCTCAACTTCAGCTACGCAACTGCGGGGTTGAGAATCGCCACCATCAAGAGCACGCCGTTTGCGGTATCGAGGCCCGATTTCGAGGGTTCCCTCGCCATGCTGCGCGAGCGCGGTCCCATCATGCAGGCGCGGCCGACACGCGGAGCCACCGTCGCGGTTCTCTACAGCGATCCTATTAATGGCGATCGCGCCCGCGTCCTGTTTGAGCCCGTAGTGCGCCAGAAGCTGGAACGATTCGGCGTCCGCTCGCACGCCAGCATGACCGTGCTCGAGAGCGACGAGCACGTTTCCCGCGGCATGCAGCAACTGCTGCGCGTTAAGCCCACCATGGTCCTCATCGCCTCCACCACCGCCCCGGCCGGGCCCAACGACGTCGTGGGACGCGCCATGGGCAGGATCGGCTGCGAGATTGAACGCTTCCTCGCCCCTGTCGAACCGGGAAATCTGCTTCTTATGGGATACAAGGACGGGATTCCGATCGTGGCCGCGCCCGGCTGCTTCCGTTCTCTCAAAGCCAACGTCGTGGATTTGCTGCTCCCCCCAATGATGGCCCGCTACCGCGTGTCCACCTGGGAAGTAGCCTGCCTCGGACACGGCGGCCTGTTAAATTAGTCCTGATGCCGACACCTTTCGAAAGCGCACAACTCATCCTGAACCTGTACGAGCTACGCCGCGAAGAAACCATGCGCAAAGCGCGCGACTTCTTCGTTGGATTCGATCCCCGGACGTTTGAGGAATTTATGGCGGCGTTCTCAGGCCCCCACAGCAATTACATCCGTATGGTGATCTCCTACTGGGAAATGGCCGCCTCGTTCGTCAACAACGGCGCCATCGACTCAAAGATGTTCACCGATGCCAACGGAGAGTTCGTCTTTGTCTTCGGGAAGGTAGAACCCTTTATCCCGCAGTTCCGCGCAGCCTTCGGCAATCCGAACTTCCTGGTTCACCTGGAACGCCTGACCCTGGGACTCCCCAACGGCCGTCAACTCGTCGACGAAACCGTAACCCGCATGCGCCAGATCATGGCCGCCCGAGCCGCCGCCCAATCCAACCAATCGTGACGGGTGGGGCAGATTTCCGATCTGCCCGTCCGCCCTCTTTTAAGGCTTTTCAGGCTCCGTCTTCTCAGGCGCAGCCGCATCCTCGCCATCGTCGAACTTAATACTCGTATCCGCCGAGTATTTCTGATACTTCCTGAACTCAATCTCGTTTCGGCTGGCGAACCGCCCCGCCCGGCTCTGCACCTGCGACACCGTAGGCAACAAGAAATCGTGCCCACTGATATTCACATGATCGTAATCCACCGTCTGGTGAATTTCCTGCACTGGAAAATCCGGCGGCATATCGGGCTCAATGGTCAACCGCGTGATTACATTGGGCCCCTTCTCCACGTAAATCAGTCCGTGATACCCCGGCGTAGTCTGCTGCTTCCGTTCATACTCGACGCTGTACTTCGAATGCGCACTGGTCACAAAATACCGGAAAACATACGAATAGTGGCCCCGCAAATTTCCCCAATGGTCCCACGTGAAAGTCGTGTCTGTTTCCGGCTCAAAAACATCGCGCAGCAGACTGCCGAACTCCCCGCGTGAAATCGACCCGCCAAACGACTCCCAGGTCTTCCCGTAAAACGAATTCTCGTTCTGGCTGATCAGCTCGTATTTCTCTTTCTGATCGAAGTAACTCACCTTCTCCACCAACCGGTCCGCCTGCGCAAATGACGGAGGATTCCCCGGCACATAATGCGAATCCTGCAGCCGCCGCGTCACCTGCAGGCAAATGAAGTCCGGCAAAGTCTTGCTGTAGCTCAGAGCGTATTCGCGGATCCGATCGATAATCTCCTGCTGCTCGGCTTCAGATGGCGGAGGAGGCTCCACATAAGCCGGAGCCGAAGGCGCGGGTTTCGCCGCAGGCAGACTGGCGGATCGATCGGCCAAACGCGTCAACGCCGCCACCGTCTTCGGCCCCGCTCCCGCCCCCTGTAACTCCTCCACCGTGCGATCGTCCAGCTTGCTGCTCAGACGCACGGTAGCCAGATAACTCGCCACTTCTTTATCCGGAAGCCTCTGTGCAATAGAGGATTTAATAAACTCGACGAGCTTGTCGACCGCCAGAACCTGTTGGCCGAATGCCGGCGCCATCAACCACAATGCCAGCAGCAACGTCCGCATTTCTTAATTGTAATGTGCGGCAGCGCGCAAAACTTTAAGAGAATTTCCCTCCCAATCGGCACTCCCTCCATACAGGATGCGCATGGATCATTGGGTGGCGAGCCTCCTCCTCCCCCTCGCAATCTGGGTGTTGCTCAACGGCGTCGATGACCTCGTCATCGACTTCGCGGCCATTGCCGGCTACATTCGCCAGGCTTTCTCCTCCAACCCCGCACACCGCATCCCCACCGAGGATCAACTCGCCGCCGTGCCGCCCCGCCACATGGCCGTATTTGTCGCTCTCTGGAAGGAAAGCCGCGTCATCCAGAAAATGCTCGACAACAACGTCGGCAGGCTTCGCTATCCCCACTGTGACTTCTTCGTCGGCGTCTATCCCAACGACAATCTGACCGTCGCTGCCGCCCGCGAAGCCATCAAGCGCTTCCCCAACGTCCATGTCTCCATCTGCCCCCACGACGGCCCCACCACCAAGGCCGATAACCTCAACTGGATCTACCAGCGCATGTTGCTTCACGAAGAGCGTAACGGCGTGCGCTTCGAGATGATCCTCACCCATGACGCCGAGGACCTGATGGATCCCGACGCCCTGCGCTGGATCAATTACTACGCTCAGTGGAACGACATGGTGCAGATCCCCGTCCTCGCGCTCCGCACGCCGCTGCGCAATCTTGTCCACGGCGTCTATTGCGACGAATTCGCCGAGTACCAGTTCAAGGACATGGTGGGCCGCCAGTTTCTCGGCGGCTTTATTCCGTCAAACGGAGTCGGCACAGGCTTCTCTCGCCACGCCCTCGAGATGCTCGCGGCGCGCTTTTCCAATCGCATCTTCGAACCCGGTTGTCTGACTGAAGACTATGAAAATGGGTTTCGCATCCACGCTCTCGGTCTGCCGCAGCGCTTCATCCCCATTCAGATCCGCCACGGTCGCCCTATCGCCACCCGCGAATTCTTCCCCCTCATCCTGTCCAAAGCTGTCACCCAGCGGACCCGTTGGATGATCGGCATTACCCTGCAATCCTGGGAACACCACAAGCTGCGCGACACCATACGCTATCTGTATTGGTTCTGGCGCGACCGCAAGAGCGTGGTCGGTAACATGGTCACTCCCGCCACCAACATCGTGTTCCTGTATGGCGTTGTCACTCTTGCCGCGGCCCATGCCATGCACCGCGAATGGGGCCTCGCCCGCGAGGCATCGGGACTCCAGCCGTTTATCGCCGCGGGTCTTTCATTGCAGACCTTCCACGCCGCTATCCGTGTCTGGTGCTCCGCCCGAATCTATGGCTGGCGTTTCGGCAGTCTGGTCCCCCTGCGCATCGTCTTCGGCAACCTGATGAACTGCGCTGTCACCGCGCGCGCCCTGTGGACTTACACCGCAGCCAAAATTCACCACCGCCCCCTGCGCTGGGCCAAAACCGAACACGCGTATCCCAGCCGCGCCACCCTGCTCAATGAACGCCGCCGCTTCCGCGATATCCTGACCGGCTCGCTCTGGATCACCCCCGCGCAACTCGATGCCGCCCTCGCCACCAAACCCGCCGACCGGCGTCTCGGCGAACATCTCGTCGCCCTGGACCTGCTCACCGAACAGGATCTCTACGCCGCCCTCAGCCTGCAGAACAATCTGCCCCTCGGGAAACCGGATCTCGCGACAGTCTCCGTGCCTGTAACCCGCGCCCTGCCCGCCGCTGTGGCGCGTAAGTGGCGCGTGCTGCCCTTCCGCATTGCCGCCGGTGAAATCTACCTCGCCGGGTCGGATGTGCCTGGCGACGAAATGCACACCGACATCCGCCGCTTCTGTTCTCTCGAAGTTCGCTTCCAACTCGTCACACCCACCGAATTCAACGAACTCGCCGCCCAATACCTCTAACTAACTAAACTCTCATCCTGCCTGGTGGGGCAGATTTCCGATCTGCCCCGATCGGCCTCCGGCCCACGAACTGTAATGAAAATCGTCGGAACCACGTCGGGCAGGTTGGTTACCTGCGGCCGATTGGTAATCGGCCTTCGCTGGCGTGCACAATGGCGGCACAGCCGGGACGCGTGTTTTTCAAGGGTGCAACCGCCGCGGAACGCGTCGCGATTACCTCCTCTGCATAACGCACTCACGCAAATCCGCACATCCCGGCTCAGTTCCTCGATACGCCGGAGGTGTGAATAAACACCGCATTCGCCTGCACGCGAAAAGCAATCTCCATACCCGGGAGATTTGCCATATGTTCCGCGAAATATCGCGCGCAGGCGTTGGCATGCGCCGCATTGCGCAGCCACGCCCCGCTTTCGATCATCCCCACCCATGGAGCCGCCAGAAACCGCATCTTGGACGCCAGTTGCCCCGCCCGCTTGCACCGCTAATCGAAATCCTCCGCCAGTTTCCGGTCGAAGGACAGGATTGCCTCGCCGCACGCGGCTTCGGATAATGTATATCTCGCCCTTGGTGGCGATCTCCTGCACCGCCTCCGGCGTCAGCTTCCCATCCGCGCTCGCCGACACCGGCAGCTTCGAACCGTTCGAAAAAAACTCCGGCGCCCGCATTCGTCCGTCTCTACATGGGAAGACTCCGAACAAATCACCACGTGATACGACTGGCACAGCGACGCCAGCGCCAGCGAGTTCGCCGCCGTGCCGTTATAAAACGAAGAACACTTCGCAATCCGTCTCAAACAGAGTTCTCAGGGCATCCGACGCGCGCGCCGTCCACGGATCTTCGCCGTACGCCGACGCGTGCCCGTGGTTCACCTCCTCCATCGCGCCCACGCTTCCGGACATATCCCCGCACAGTTGTCGCTGGCGAACTGCTGCAGCGGATTGGCCTTGCTCATTTCTTCATCGTAGTTCACCTAAAATATAAAGGTGCAATACCAACAGCTCGGCAACACCGGAGTTTTCGTTTCCCGCCTCTGCCTCGGCGCCATGACCTTCGGCGGCGCCGGCACCATGTTCGAAGTCATCGGCGGCTTGCCCCAGCACGACGTCGATACCCTCGTCGCCAATTCCCTCGACGCCGGAATTAACTTCTTCGACACCGCCAACGTATACGCCGCCGGCGAATCCGAAACCATGCTGGGCAAAGCTCTGGGCAACCGCCGCAAGGACGTTGTCATCGCCTCCAAGGTC
>Ga0326727_10021737_pt1 | contig 12508 bp, 11 predicted proteins | sample MB2enrmetagenome_FD_207643 | JGI IMG/M metagenome (GOLD analysis project Ga0326727, IMG submission 207643) | Lab enriched peat soil microbial communities from McLean, Ithaca, NY, United States - MB29MY | ecosystem: Environmental > Terrestrial > Soil > Wetlands > Peat | place: USA: New York...
ATCCGCACCTCACCCCTCTCTCTCAACTCCCCTCCAGATAGCCGGGTCCAGGGGTCGCCCGACCCCTGGCGGGGGTCCAGGGGGCAGAGCCCCCTGGCCTTCAGGCGCCGCGGACCGCCGGTGCGAGGGGGGGTGCGGTGCCGGCCCAGGTCGGCTGGAAGCCGGCGACATGCACTTCCAGGGCGATGGCGTCGTCGAGCAGTGCCGCCGGCAGCCTGGCATGGCCGTCGGTCCAGCGCCGCAGCCCCCCGTCGATGAACTCCGGTCGGTGAAACCCCACCGACAGCGCCGGATCATCCAGCGCCACCGTCCAGGCCCGGCGCGAACCGCGCAGCACGATGCGCTCGATCAGCACGCCGAGCCGGCGCTGGTCCGACGACTCCGCCTCCAGCTCGGCCGGCACGCCGGCGCGCGAGACGAGGTCGAGGTCACTGGCGCGCAGCGGCAGGACGAACCGCCAGTCCGCACCTCCGGCCGTGCAGGGGATGTAGGTCCCGTCGGTGGTGCGTACGATGAGCTCCCGGTTGCAGGTGACGCTGTGGCCCAGCGCCTGGGCGCGGCCCAGCAGGCGGCGACGGAGGTGCTGGACGGCGGCATCGGCCGCGTCCTCGAGCGGCGGCGGCGCTCCCGGGTGCAGCAGCATGGCCGGCCCGGCGTTGCCGAACACGACCTGGTTGTCCTCCGCGCGATGGCTCTCGACCATCACTCCTTCGGCCCGCAGCAGGTCCGGGCCGTCGAGCTGGAGATGGAAGTACTCGGCCACCTCGGCGCCGCGGTCGAGCGCGATGGTGGCGCCGTTGATCAGCGCCCGGACCGGCACGGCCACACCCTCGAGCGACAGCGTCACCGCGGCCGAAAGGGCGAGGTCGCGCCGCGGCAGGTTGTTGGCGATCGCGCCGCGGCGGATGCGCACCGGCCGCACCCAGTCCGGATGCGGATGGCGGTGCGGCGTGATGCGGCGGCGGCCGATCCAGGCGATGGGCCGCGCCTCGCCGCCGGGGGTGCGGACGCGCATGCCGGGCAGCAGCGTCTCCACGGTGGTCTCGCCGCCCTCCGTCGCAATGTGGGTGCCCCGCAACAGCCCCATCAGTGGTTGCCCGGCCAGGCCGCCCGCCGCCCATGCTGCGTTCATGCCGTGTTCCCCCATTCGCGGCGATGAAGACGAGGAACTTTCCACCTTCGTTGGGCATTCCGCGGTTGAAATGGCGGTGAGGTAACAGAAACGGAATATTGCGCCGGGCGCCACATGCCAGCCGTGCCGGCGGCGACTTCACCCGCGCCGCGGGAGGGGGTATCTGGCGGCGAGCGAGGCGCCGAGAAGGAGAGAAGCCGGTGACCACCTATTACGCTGACACCATGTCCGGGCTGCTGGCCCGCGGCGCCGGGACCGCGCCTGCCCTCGGCGCTCCCGGGCGGGAGGCGCTGACCCACGGCGCGCTGAGGGCGCTGGCGGCGCGGACCGTAGCGTCGCTCAATGCCATGGGGATCGACCGCAACGACCGCGTCGCGATCGTGCTGCCGAACGGGCCGGAGATGGCCGCGGCCTTCATGACGGTGGCGTGCGCCGCCACCACCGCGCCGCTCAATCCGGCCTATCGCGCCGATGAATTCGAGTTCTACCTGGCCGACCTCGATGCCAAGGCGCTGGTGGTGCAGCGGGGAATGGAGTCGCCGGCACGCGCGGTGGCGGCGGCACGGGGCATCCCCCTGATCGAGCTGGTGCCAGGCGAGGCGGCGGCCGGCGAGTTCGCCCTGCACCCCGAGAAGCCGCTCGCGGGCGTGCCCGCGCGGGGCGGGGAGGCCGAAGCCGACGACATCGCCCTGGTGCTGCACACCTCGGGGACCACCTCGCGGCCCAAGATGGTGCCGCTCAGCCATCGCAACGTGACCGCCTCGGCTTACCACATCGTGGACTCTCTGGCGCTGACGCCCGACGACGTCTGCCTCAACATCATGCCGCTGTTTCACATCCACGGCCTGATCGCGGCCGTGCTGTCGTCGGTGGCGGCCGGCGCCAGCGTGGTGTGCACGCCGGGCTTCAACGCGTTCCGCTTCTTCGGCTGGCTCGATGCGGTGCGGCCGACCTGGTACAGCGCGGTGCCGACCATGCACCAGGCGATCCTGCCGCTGGCCGGGCGCAACAAGGAGATCATCGCCCGCTCGCGGCTGCGCTTCGTGCGCTCCTCCTCCGCCTCGCTGCCGCCGCAGGTGATGACGGCGCTGGAGGAAACCTTCCACGCCCCGGTGATCGAGGCGTACGGGATGACCGAGGCGGCCCACCAGATGGCCAGCAGCCCGTTGCCGCCGCGGCCGCATTACGCCGGCTCGGTGGGGGTGGCGGCGGGCCCGGAGATCGCCGTCATGGACGAGGCGGGGACGCTGCTGCCCGCTGGCAGCATCGGCGAGGTGGTGATCCGCGGCCGCAACGTGACCGCCGGCTACGAGAACAACCCCAAGGCCAACGCGACGGCATTCTGCAACGGCTGGTTCCGCACCGGCGACCAGGGCAAGCTGGACGCCGAGGGCTACCTGCGGCTGACCGGCCGGCTCAAGGAGATCATCAACCGGGGCGGTGAGAAGGTTTCGCCGCTGGAGGTCGATGCCGTGCTGATGGACCATCCGGCGGTGCAGCAGGTGGTGACCTTCGCCATGCCGCACGACAAGCTCGGCGAGGAGGTGGCGGCCGCGGTGGTGCTGCGTGAGGGGCAGACGGTGGACGAGCACGCGCTGCGCGATTTCGCCGCGGCGCGGCTGGCGCCCTTCAAAGTGCCGCGCAAGGTGGTTTTCCTGAAGGAGATCCCGAAGGGGGCGACCGGCAAGCTGCAGCGCATCGGCCTGGCGGCGAAGCTCGGGCTCGGCGCGTGAAGGTTGCGATCTACGGCGCCGGCGCGATCGGCGGCCTGCTGGGCTGCCGGCTCGCCGCCGCCGGCGCCGAAGTGACCTGCATCGCGCGCGGGCCGCACCTGGCCGCCATGCAGGCCAGGGGGGTGACGCTGCTGAGCGGCGGGCAGCGGATGGTGTTGCACCCGTGCTGCCTCTCGGAGGACGAAGATGCCGGGGTGCAGGATTACGTCATCGTCACCCTGAAGGCGCACTCCCTGCCCGGCGCCGCGCCGAAGATCGCACGCATGATGGGCCCCTCCAGCACGCTGGTGACCGGGGTCAACGGCATTCCCTACTGGTATTTTTACGCGCTCGAGGGGCCCTGGCGGGACCGCCGGGTCAACAGCGTAGACCCCGGCGGGGTACTGTGGGAGACGCTGCCGCCGTCGCAGGCGATCGGCTGCGTGCTGTATCCGGCGGCCGAGGTGATCGAGCCCGGGGTGATCGAGCACACCTACGGCGACCGCTTCAGCCTGGGCGAGCCCAACGGCAGCCGGAGCCCGCGCATCGAGGCGCTGTCGCGGCTGTTGATATCGGCCGGGCTGAAGGCGCCGATCCGGACGCGCATCCGCGACGAGATCTGGGTGAAGCTGTGGGGCAACCTCAGCTTCAACCCGATTTCCGCGCTGACCGCCTCCACGCTCGACCGCATCACCACGCGCCCCGACCTGCGCGCGCTGTGCTGGGCGATGATGGAGGAGGCGCAGGTGGTGGCCGAGGCGCTCGGCGTGCGCTTCGCGGTGTCGCTGGAGAAGCGCCTCGACGGCGCGGCCGAGGTGGGCGTGCACAAGACCTCGATGCTGCAGGACCTCGAACGCCACCGTCCAATGGAGATCGACGCGCTGCTGGGCGCGGTGGTCGAACTCGGGGCGATGACGGCCAAGCCAATGCCGATCTGCGAAGCGGTGCTGGCGCTGGTGCGGGAACGGGCGCGACTGGCCGGGTGCTATCCGTAGCCCCTGGTGGCCTCCAGGGCGAAGCCCTGTCAGAAAAATGCAGGACGGAAAAGCGAAGAGACTGGGTAAGAATTCCCTTTCCCGACGCGGCGGCGGTTTCGTACGATTCCGGGATGCCAGTCAGCTTCTACAAGAGCCGGGCGAGCCGCCAGGAGAGCCTGCTGCTGCCTGCCCAGGCGACGTGTCATCGAGCGTTGGGAGGCACGAGGCGACGATCGAACGGCACCGCGCGCGCATGGCCACCGGCGCGGCGATGATGGACCGCCGCAAGGCGCTGGCGGAACATCCAATACGTAGACATAACCTTCATCGCACCTTCCGGCTAGCCCCGGACCGGCCCGCCCCGCGACGAACCCAACGCTCCCCCGCCTCTCCCGTGTCGGCCCCCCACATGGACCGAACCTGCCCCCGTGCCCGGGCATGCGCCGGGTGCGCCGGTTCGCGGCGACCCGCCGCTCAGGCGGCCGACGTGGGCGGGATGCGCTCCAGTCGCCGGTCGTGGCCGAGCACCATCACCACCACCCCCGCCATCACCGGCGCGCACGCAATCACCAGCAGCGCAAGCTGGTCACTGCCGCCGGCCGCGTCCTTGATCAGCCCGTACACGGATGGCGCCACCAACCCGCCCATGTTGCCCGCCGAGTTGATCAGCGCGAAGCCGCCCGCCGCCGCCAGCCCGGACAGCAATGCCGTCGGCAACGCCCAGAAGGTCGCCGCGAATGACTGGATGGCCATGATCGCCAGCGTCATCGCCGCCATCATCAGCACCGGATGTTGGATGCCGACGAGGCTGCTCCCCGCCAGCCCCGCCGCGATCGCGAACGCCGCCGTGGCGACAAACAGCGTGCGGTTGCCGGTGCGGTCGGACAGCCGGCCCCAGTAAAACATCACCGCCAGTCCGAAAACATACGGCAGCGCAGCGACGAAGCCGCTCGCCTGGATCGACACGCCAAGCGAGCGGACGATCTGCGGCAGAAACAGGTTCAGCACGCTGTTCGCCGAGGTATAGCCGAACAGCGCCAGCGTCAGCAGCCACACGCGCGGACTGCTCAGCGCCTCGCCAAGCCGGTAGCGGTGCACCGCCTCCCGTTGTGCCCGCTCCGAATCCAGCCGCTGTTGCAGCCACGCCCGCTGCTCGGTTCGCAGCCATGTCGCCTCTCGCGGATGGTCGGTCAGCAGGAACCAGAACATGCCGCCGATGACGATCGGCGGCAGCGCCTCGATGATGAACAGCAATTGCCAGCCGTGCAGGCCGAACGAGCCATCGAGCGTCAGCAACCACGCCGAGATGGGCTGGCCAATGATCAGCGACAGCGTCTGCGCCGACTGGTAGATCGCCATGATCCGGGCCCGGTAGTAGGAGGGGAACCACCAGGTCATGTAGAGCACGATGCCGGGGTAGTATCCCGCCTCGGCCGCACCCAGCAGAAAGCGGGCGCCGTAGAAGCTCCAGTCGTTCCACACGAAGGCGGTCAGTCCCGAAATGATGCCCCAGGTGACGAGGATGCGGGCGATCCACCGCCGTGCCCCGACCCGCGCCAGGACCAGGTTGCTCGGAACCTCGCAACACAGATAACCGACGAAGAACAGCCCCGAGCCGAAACCGAACGCAGCCGAACTGAGGCCGATCTGGTGGTTCATCGTCAGTGCGGCAAAACCGACATTCACCCGGTCGAGGAAGGCGCAGAAATAGCCAGCCAGCAACAACGGCATCAGCCGCCACGCGACACGGCGGATGGTCTCGCGCTCCAGCGGCTCGATGCTGGCCACGGCGGGAGGAAGCGTCGTTTCCGTGGCGCCGATCGGCAGGGTCTCGGCCATCAAACGCCCTCCTCGCTTTTCTGCACGTTCGGCGAAACGTTACGCTCGCATGGGGCGCCGACGTTTGCAACCGTAATACCGGTTCTCGGAGACCACGACCTGTCCCGTCATGGAGCGCAAGACATCGCCGCCGCATCTCATCCAAGCTCATTGCGGGCATACCCGGCGGCGGCTAAGGTTTCCGGTCGGGCCGGCTCAGCGCCTCGGAGGTTCGGCTTCGAGGAGATCGGTAAGCAGCGCCAGGGAGTGCCGTACGTGTCGGTAACGATGTCGCACCAGGCGGCAATGGACAGTGCCGTCCGCCACCTCGTAAGCAACTACAGTCCCAAGGGCAACCGTGTCGGCTGGCTGATGCTGGCCTCCATCATAGTGGAGGCCTGGGATCTTCACTCGATCGGGTTCGTGCTCATATTCATTCGCGACCAGTTCCATCCCGACCCCCTTCTGCTGGGCCTCGCCGCAGCGGGCACCCACGGGGGCGCGCTGATCGGGGCCCTGGCAGGCGGCTGGCTGTCCGACAAGATCGGCCGGCGCGTCATGTTCCTGGTCACCATGGTCATGTTCATCGTGCTCGCCCTGGCGCAGGCGTTCGTGACCAGTGTCGCCTGGCTGGTCGTCATTCGTCTGTTCCTCGGCATCCCGTTGGGCAGCGACATCACCACCGGCTACGCCTACATCATGGAATACCTGCCCAAGGGCCGGCGTGAGGTCATGGGCAACCGCTGGCAGTTCATGTTCTCGGCCACCGATGTGGCCGCGGTGGCGACCGTGGCGCTGCTCCTGGTTCTCGGCATGTCGCACCCGTTGATCTGGCGCGTGACGCTGGGGCTGGGTGCGGTGCCCGCCGCGGTCATCCTTTATCTGCGCCGCGACCTGCCGGAAACCGCCATGTGGCTGATCCGCCAGGGCCGCTTCCGCGAGGCCAAGCGTACCGCGAGGCAAATGTACAACGATCCGTTGGACATGTTGCCGGATGCGGACATTGCCGTGAAGCAGCCTGTTCTGAGCGATTTCCTGACCGACATTCGCCGGGATCCGATCCGGTGGAATGCCTCCCGCTACAGTTGGATCGCCTGCTTTTGCCAGGCCGGCGAGTTCACGACGTTCGCCTTTTACATTCCGGTGCTGTTCGTGATGGTCGGCGTATCGTCCATCCTGGGCACCAGCCTGGTCACCATGGTGCTCTACTGCTTCGCCGCAGCCGCCGGTTGGCTGGGGCCGATGATCACGCCGCGGATCGGCCATCGGGGCATCAGCACCAGCGGATTTGGCATCGTGCTGGTCGCGCTCCTGGTCGCTGCCGGGGCGCTCTACAGCGGCCATGTCGGTGTCCTGCCCTTCGCCGCAGCGCTCATGTTGTGGGGGCACTGTTGGGCGGCGACGAACACGATGACGATCCCGAGCATGGTCGCGAAGCCGGAATATCGCGGCACCGCGAGTGGCTTCGCCTACATGTTCAACAAGGGGCTTTCATTCCTCGGGACCTTTCTGTTCCCGGCGGTGTTCGCGGCGATCGGTCAGGCCAACTCCACCCTGCTCGTTGCCGTCTTCCCGTTGGTTGGTTTGCTGTCCGCGATCTTCATCCTGCCGGAGGTTTACGGCTACGAGCAGAACTGACCGGGAAAGCGAGGAGCGCCTCGCCACCTTTCCCTTGCATCTGCCCCACCCGTATGCTAGGAATATAGTCGTGAGTGCAGCGCCTGCCCCTCCCCCGGTCCTCCGCATCCCCCGCTGTCCCATGGCCCGATACGGAGTCTATCTTTCATTATATTGAGACGCCGGCGAGACTCGCCCGCGGCCGCACCGCCGCCCGCTCGCGCCGAACCCGCCCTTGACTCCGTTCCCACTCTGTCTATGTGTGCGTCCCACGGCCCGGCAGGGGGAAGCCCTCCCCCCGCGCGGGTTATCATAGGTTGCAACCCGGCCTGCGGCGGCAATCCTCCCCCGCGGGCAAGTCGTGCTTCCCCCGGACGAGAGGCGCGCAAACCAAGCCGGCGGAGCGGGCCAGGCCCACCGCCCCCGAAACGAAGGACAAACCCACCCTCATGGCATCAAGCGCCGCCGCCACCCTCACTACACCCACAGCCCCGCCCCCCGCGGCGGAAGACTTCGCCTCCCTCCTCGATGAAACCCTCGGCCGCGATTCCGGCTTCGACGGCTCCGTCGTCACCGGCCGCGTCGTCCGCCTCACCGACGAATACGCCGTCGTCGATGTTGGCCTGAAAAGCGAAGGCCGCGTCGCGCTGAAGGAATTCGGCCCCCCCGGCGCCAAGCCCGAGGTCAAGCCCGGCGACGTCATCGAACTCTACGTCGAACGCTACGAAGACCGCGACGGCACCATCGTTCTGTCCCGCGAAAAGGCCCGCCGCGAAGAGGCGTGGACCACCCTGGAGCGGGCCTTCGAGGCCCAGCAGCGCGTCAGCGGCACCATCTACGGCCGCGTCAAGGGCGGCTTCACCGTCGATCTCGGCGGCGCCGTCGCCTTCCTCCCCGGCAGCCAGGTGGACATCCGCCCCGTGCGTGACGTCGCCCCCCTGATGGGCACCCCGCAGCCGTTCCAGATCCTCAAGATGGACCGCGCCCGCGGCAACATCGTGGTGTCCCGCCGCGCCGTGCTGGAAGAAACCCGCGCCGAACAGCGCAGCGAACTCATCCAGGGCCTCAAGGAAGGCCAGATCCTCGACGGCGTGGTGAAGAACATCACCGATTATGGCGCCTTCGTGGACCTCGGCGGCGTCGACGGCCTGCTGCACGTCACCGACATCGCCTGGCGCCGCATCAACCACCCCTCCGAGGCGCTGCAGATCGGCCAGCAGGTCAAGGTGCAGGTCATCCGCTTCAACTCGGAAACCCAGCGCATCAGCCTCGGCATGAAGCAGCTTGAGGCCGACCCGTGGGAAGGCGTTGCCGCCAAGTACCCGCCCGGCGCCAAGTTCAGCGGCCGCGTCACCAACATCACCGACTACGGCGCCTTCGTCGAGCTGGAACCCGGCGTCGAGGGCCTGGTGCACGTCTCCGAGATGAGCTGGACCAAGAAGAACGTCCACCCCGGCAAGATCGTCTCCACCTCGCAGGAAGTCGACGTGGTGGTGCTCGACGTCGATTCCGCCAAGCGCCGCATCTCCCTCGGCCTCAAGCAGGTGCAACGCAACCCGTGGGAGCAGTTCGTCGACGAGCACCCGATCGGCTCGGTCGTCGAGGGCGAAATCCGCAACATCACCGAGTTCGGCCTGTTCATCGGCCTCACTGCCGACATCGACGGCATGGTGCACATGTCCGACCTGTCCTGGGACGAGACCGGCGAGCAGGCCATGGCCAAGTACGAGAAGGGCCAGACCGTCAAGGCCAAGGTGCTGGACGTCGATGTCGAGAAGGAGCGCATCTCGCTCGGCATCAAACAAATCGCCGAGGACCCCGCCGCCGCCGTGCTCGACCGCGTGCACAAGGGCGCCGTCGTCACCTGCGTCGTCACCGCGGTGCAGTCGAACGGCATCGAGGTCAAGGTGGACGACGTGCTGACCGGCTTCATCCGCCGCGCCGAGTTGGCCCGCGACAAGGCCGAGCAGCGCCCCGACCGCTTCGCCGTGGGCGAGAAGGTCGACGCCAAGGTCCTCTCGGTCGACCGCGCCGCCCGCAAGCTCCAGCTCACCATCAAGGGCAAGGAGCAGGACGAGGACAAGCAGGCCATGCAGGAGTACGGCAGTTCGGATTCCGGTGCCTCGCTGGGCGACATCCTCGGCGCGGCGATCCGCCGCCGCAACCAGCAGGCGCAGTCGGAGGACTGATCGCCGAGGGTCGGGCCGCCAGGCAGGAGCACCATGTCGCTTGAATCGGACCTGCTGATCGACAGGCGGCGCCTCAAGCGCCGCCTGTTCCTTTGGCGCGCCATCGCCGTGCTCGCCGTGCTCGGGGTGGCCTTGGCGGTACTCGCCCCGCGCCTCCGCCTGGCCGGGCGCGGCCATCTCGCCCGCCTCACCGTCGCCGGCCTGATCACCGACAACCGCCGGCTCGACGAGGCCGTCACCGCGCTGGCCGGCAACGATTCGGTGCGCGGCCTGATCGTCTATATCGACAGCCCCGGCGGCAGCGTCGCCGGCGGCGAGGGCCTGCACGACGCCATCGAGCACGTCGCCGCCCGCAAGCCGGTGGTCGCCGTCATGGCCGGCGTCGCCGCCTCGGCCGGCTACATGGTGGCCGTGCCGGCCGCCCGCATCTTCGCCCGCTCCTCCACCCTCACCGGCTCGATCGGCGTGCTGATGCAGACCGGCGAGATCTCCGGCCTCCTCGAAAAGCTGGGCGTCAGCGCCGACGCGATCGTCTCCGGCCCGCTGAAGGACCAGCCCAGCTTCACCCATCCCACCTCGCCCCAGGCCCGCGAGGTGCTGAAGGGCCTGGTGATGGACATGTACGACCAGTTCGTCGCCATGGTGGCCAGCGGCCGCCACATGGACGAGGACAAGGTGCGCGCTCTCGCCGACGGCCGGGCCTACACCGGCCGCCAGGCGCTCGGCCTCGGCCTGATCGACGCGATCGGCGGCGAGGCGGACGCCCGCGCCTGGCTGGCCGCCGAAAAGGGCATTCCCGAAAGCCTGCCGGTCGAGGAGGTCGAGACTGGGAGCCTGGCCCGGCGCTGGCTCATGGGCTCGTTTGCCCCGGTTTTGGATGATTTGATGAAAACTGTTCTCTCTCAAGGGGTTAAGCTTGACGGCGCCTGGGCAGTCTGGCAGCCTGTCGAAGCCAGTGAGTGAACGCTGAAACCCGAGGGCGGGACCATGACCAAGTCGGAGCTGATCGCGGACCTTTCGGCGGCAAATCCGCACCTGCGTGGCCAGGACGTGGAGCTGATCGTCGCCACCGTGTTCAACGAGATCACCGCCGCGCTCGCGCGCGGGGAGCGGGTCGAGTTGCGCGGCTTCGGCGCCTTCACGGTGAAGCGGCGCGAGGCCCGCACCGGCCGCAACCCGCGCACCGGCGAGGCCGTGCCGGTCGAGGAGAAGGCCGTTCCCTTCTTCAAGGCGGGCAAGGAATTGCGCGAGCGGGTCAATCGCGGCAAACGGGAACGCCGCAAGGGGGCCAGCCAAAAGGGACGCGCCGGCGCGGGGGTCGCGGCCTGAGCGAGGTGTCTCCCGCAGTATTGCTGTTCGGAGGTTAGATCGTGCTCCGCGTCCTGATCGCGTTGCCGTTCCTGCTGGTGCTCATCCTGTTCTCCCTGTCCAACCGCCAGCCCGTGACCCTCGCCTTCTGGCCGACCGACTTCGGCCTGACGATGCCGCTCTCGCTCGCCATCCTGCTCGCCATGGCGGTCGCCTTCCTGCTCGGCGCCCTGGTCGTGTGGATTCCCGCGCTCGCGGTGCGGCGCCGCGCCCGGCGTTTCGAGCGGGCCGCCCAGCGGCTGGAAGCCCAGCTCGCCGAGCTGAAGCGCACCCCGCCCGACTCCGCAACGCCGGTGGCAGTGAGGTAACATGGCCGGACTGATCGCGGCGCTCGATACCGTCGACGCCGCCCGGGCGAGCACCCTGGCCAGCCAGGTGGCGCCCTATTGCGGCTTGCTGAAGCTGGGCCTCGAGTACTACCTGGCGAACGGCGCCGAGGGCGTCCGCTCCTTCGGCGCCACCCCAATCTTCCTCGACCTCAAGTTGCACGACATCCCCAACACGGTCGCCGGCGCGGTGCGCGCCGTGCTGGGGCTGCAGCCCCGCATGCTGACGGTGCACGCCGCGGGTGGCGCGGCCATGGTGGCCGCGGCAAGGCGCGCCGCCGAGCAGGCCGGTCCCGACCGGCCGCTGCTGCTCGCGGTCACCGTGCTCACCAGCCTCGACGCCGCTGCCCTCGCCGCCGTCGGGGTTGCCGACACGCCGCACGAGCAGGTGCTGCGCCTGGCCCGCCTGGCAATGGATGCCGGCGCCGACGGCCTGGTGTGCAGTGCCCTCGAAGTGCCGGCGCTGCGGGCGCTCCTGGACCGCACCGCCGTGCTGGTGGTTCCGGGCATTCGGCCGGCTTCCTTTCCCTCGGGCGACCAGGCCCGCACCATGACCCCGCGCGCCGCGGCTGCCGCCGGCGCCGACTGGCTGGTGGTGGGCCGGCCGATCACCGCCGCCGCCGATCCTGCCGCCGCCGCCGCCGCCATCGCCGCCGAACTGGCGTGATCCGGGTCAAGATCTGCGGCATCAACGACGCGGCCTCCCGCGATGCCGCGCTCGCCGCCGGCGCGGACTGGCTCGGTTTCGTGTTCTTCCCGCCGTCTCCGCGCGCGGTCACGCCAACTCTCGCCGCCACGCTGGCGGCTGGCGTTCCGTCACGCGTCGGCCTGTTCGTCGCGCCAACGGATGACGACGTCGCCGCGGTGCTGGCCGCGGTGCGGCTGGATGTGCTGCAGCTCTACGACAGCGTCGAACGTTGCGCCGCGCTGCGCGCGCGCTTCGGGGTGCCGGTTTGGCGCGCGGTCGGCCTGCGCGCCGCCGCCGACCTGCCGGGCACCGATTCCGGCCTGGACGGGCTGGTGATCGAGGCCTCCCCACCGGCCAGCGCCACCCGCCCCGGGGGCAACGCCGCGGCGCTCGACCACTCGCTGCTCGCCGGCTGGCGGCCGCCGCTGCCTTGGCTGCTGGCCGGCGGCCTGACGCCGGCCAACGTGGCCGCTGCCATCCGCGCGACCGGCGCCCTGGCGGTCGATGTCTCCTCCGGGGTCGAGACGGCGCCCGGGAAAAAGCACCCCGACCTGATCCGGGCCTTCGTGGCAGCCGCGCGCGGAGCCTGCTGGAGGCCAGGGGCGCTGCCCCTGGACCCCGCAAAGGGCCGAGAGGCCCTTTGATCCCAATCTTTTGGGCGCTTCGCGCCATCCTTGCCCC
>Ga0326727_10021740_pt1 | contig 12507 bp, 12 predicted proteins | sample MB2enrmetagenome_FD_207643 | JGI IMG/M metagenome (GOLD analysis project Ga0326727, IMG submission 207643) | Lab enriched peat soil microbial communities from McLean, Ithaca, NY, United States - MB29MY | ecosystem: Environmental > Terrestrial > Soil > Wetlands > Peat | place: USA: New York...
CCTGCCGTCGTCCGATGGCGTTGACTTCCCTGCCCATCTAAATTCTGGAATCTGCATTCGATTCCCGGACGAAACACAGATGCGATCCTATACGCGCGGAGCGCAGTGACTCGATAACTCCTACAGCCCGAGCCCCCATTCGCTGCCAGCAATGCGCCGCGACCGCGCGGGGCCGCTTAACTGCACTCGCCGATTCCCAGCTAGCCTGAAACAGTGCTTTGCGATCGCCTATAACTGAGGCCTTCCCTGGACAAGCTCAGACTATGGCTGTGTTTGAGAACGGTGGACCAGAGACAGCAAGCGCTTGCTCCCATTCCCACTACATTCTTCCGATTTAGTTCACCCGAAACGTTTTTACCTCACGGTCTCAAATCGTCCCATTCCCCGCCCTCGACTTGGGATTCCAGGCATAGATATCCAGCGGCCTCTAGAAAACATCAGGGAGGACCTGAACCGGCGCGAGCCCCACGTCTTCTCGCAGGATTCATTGTGGCGTACTTTGCCGCGACTTCAGACCGGAGGGGTCAAGTACTAAGGTTGTGTCCACGCACACTCCTTTTAGTCACCGTCCCATCTTAATTACTATTGTTATCATTTCACTTAGTTACAATTTCATCCTGGAATAGCGGCCTCGCCGCGAATGCTTAGATTTGGGACATATTTCCAGCAATTGTTCAGTACTTGTTACACACCCGGTTCTCGCTTTAGAGGATAAGCACTTACTTTTGATAGAGATCAATGGGGCGTTTTATAAAGGCGCACTAATTGCCATACTCTCTATCAATCCATGCCTCCCGGAAGAGTGGCTTTATCCAATGTGAACGGAGGTGGCACGCTGAATACCGTATTTCTATCCCTAAATCGATTGCCCTTATCAGGGGCAGAACCTGTCGCAGATACCGGTCAAGCACCGATGGAACCATGCTTTCGTAACTCCTCCCAAGTTCCTGCGAGGGCTAAAATCCAGAAAGGTTGCAGGAGATAGTCGGATCGCATGAATCAGCAAGCATTTCAAGAGGTAAGCCAGAACAGCCCCGAGGCGATTCCGACCGAGATGCGCCGGGTCGAGGGTCGTGAGTGGTGGCTGTGGGGATTCGCGGTTGCGGTAACGCTCGCATTGACCGTGGGGATCATCTCCTTCACTTTTCCCTGGTTTAATCAGGGAGCTGACGCTTCGTACTGGTTTGATCTTAGGGAATGGGTGCGCGGACTCGCGGCTCTCGTCCTGCTCTTTGACTTTTACGCGGTTTATCAGCACCTGCAACTTCACCGCATACGGCGCCAACTGGCGGAGCGCGATCAGCTTTTTCAGCTGATCAGCGAAAATGCCGCTGACATGATCGCGCTGGTCGCGAGCGATGGCCGCCGGTTGTACAACAGTCCCGCATATCAAAAAGTGCTGGGGTATTCCGCCGAGGACTTGAAGAGCACTTCGTCGTTCGAGCAGATTCATCCCGACGACCGTCTGCGAGTATCGAAAGCGTCGGAAAACGCCCGTCGCACCGGCCGCGGAGAAACCATGGAATACCGGATACGCCACAAAGACGGGTCCTGGCGCACTCTGGAATCGACCGCGAGCCCGATTCGAAACGCCAGAGGCCAGACCGACAAACTGGTCATCGTCAACCGTGACATCACCGAGCGGAAGCGGGCCGAAGAAATGCTGGTGCACAATGCGTTTCACGACGGACTCACCAAACTGCCCAACCGCGCTCTGTTCCTCGACCGCTTGCAACACGCTCTAACCCTTTCTAAGCGGCACGCAAACTACAAGTTCGCCGTGCTGCTCATTGATGTCGATCAATTCAAAATCATCAATGACAGCCTGGGATACACGGCCGGGGACGAGTTACTCATTCAAATCGGACGGAGATTGAGGGAGTCGGTGCGGCGAGCCGACATGGTCTCCCGTCCACGCACCAGCGGAGTGCCTTACCAGCCTATCGATGACGACACCTTGGCCAGACTCGGTGGCGATGAGTTCGCGATCCTTTTGGACGACATCCGAGACCCGGTTGAAGCCGTACGCGTTGCGGAACGAGTGCAAGCGGAACTGGCGGCTCCTTTCTTGGTCAATCAACAGGAAATAGTAATTTCAGCCAGCATCGGCATCGCCGCCAGCACCAGCCCTCACACCCAGGCGGAGGACCTGCTGCGGGACGCGGACATCGCCATGTACCGTGCCAAGGGGACGGGAAAGGCGCGCTGTGAGGTGTCGGACCCCGCTATGCACGCGAATGCGGTAAAGCGGTTGCGGCTGGAGACGGACCTGCGCAAGGCCTTCGACCAGGCAGAATTTCGCGTCTACTACCAGCCCATCGTGTGGTTGCAAACTGGCAGGATCGCGGGCTTCGAGGCGCTGACGCGGTGGCAACGTCCGGAAGGCATCCTGGCGCCGATTGACTTCATCGCGGTGGCCGAGGAGACGGGGCTCATCATCCCCATGAATCGGCAACTGCTGCGCGAAGCCTGCCAGCATCTCCGATCCTGGCAGTCGGAATTTCCTTCCAGCCCGCCCCTGACCATGAGTGTGAACATGACGTCCAGGGAATTCGCCCAGCCCGATCTGGCCAGCGAGATCAGTAAAGCCCTGGAGCAGACCGGAGTCGATCCCGCCTGCTTGCAACTCGAAATCATAGAAACGATCGCCATGGGCGATGCGGAAAGATCGGGTCACGTGCTGGCGCAGTTGAAGGCACTCGGCGTGGGTTTGAGCATCGATGATTTTGGCACCGGGTATTCGTCACTCAGCCGCTTGGGCCGGATTCCAGTGGACACCTTGAAAATCGACCGGACCTTCATTTCGAACATGGACCGCGACCCGGAAAGCCGCGAGATCGTGCGCATCATCATTATGCTCGCCCACAATCTCGGCTTGAAAGCCGTCGCCGAGGGAACGGAGACGGAGGAGCAAATCAATTTGCTCAAGCAGCTCAATTGCGAGATGGCACAGGGATACTATTTCTCCCGGCCTGCCGACGATCAGGCGATGTTGAAACTATTGGCAAGCAACCGCAGCGCTCGCGCCGCGTCGGTTGGCCGAAACTAAAGTACCCGCCACCACCCTAATCTAGCCAGAAGAAGTGCCGATAAAGATGGCACGGAATGGCTGTCTTTTCTTCTATACCAAGTGTCGATAGGGCAGACAGGGGTCCAGAATTCATACAACACCTCTGTTCTGCACGGATGACCTGACTTCCGGCAAGTGGGACGCAGTCATGGAGTTGGGCCTCGTGATCGAGTTTGGTCTCCGGCGTGCCATCCAATCAAAGGCGGCCTTTATGAAGGAGCAGGTTCGACTCGGCGGTCTGCTGTTCAGCACTGACGCACAGGTTCTTCGTGTCATGAATCAGATTCTGCGCAGCTTGGCCATCGAAACTGAGGTTTGCAGCGAGATTGAGTCGGCTCTTGACGCAGTAACTCACCGCAGACTGGACACGCTGATTGTGGATTGGAACCTTGCAAACGATCCAACCCGCGTCGTTCGCACTGCGCGCAAGTCCTCCCCCAATAGCAACTCGACGATCGTCGCGATGGTCGACGCGGACTCGGAAACGCACGCTCTTTTGGTTAGAGCTAACTTCATGATTCACAAGCCCGTAGACCTCGACCTCGCCCGCCGGTGCATGCGGGCGGCATGTGGAACCATGCTTCAGGAACGTCGACGAGCCGCTCGCGTCCCGGTCGACATCCCGGTGATTGCCAGAATCTCAGAAATCGGGACTCTTGAAGCCCGAATCAGCGATCTCAGCATAGGTGGGTTGGCTCTGCAGTGTGGACAGCCACTGGAGATCGATTGCGATGTTTCACTGGTGTTCTCCTTCCCCGGCACCAACGGCGTGGTGCGCATAGCCGGCCGGGTGGTAAATGGCAACCCAACAGGGCGGGCTGGCGTTCGCTTTTCTTTTGTTCCCGAGGAAGATCTCGACTTGCTTGAAAGCTGGCTGGCAACAGAGTTGGCCAAATTGGAAGACGCGGAGATGCCGGTCGCCGAAGCGAGAGGTGCGCCTTATGACGGGAATATTGGCGTTCTTGGATCTTCCAGCAACAGGGTCCGGCCATCGACGTAGGCATGTCAAATCAAACTCATGAGGAGACGCCGGGATGAAGATTCTCCTGATCGAAGATAACCTCTTCTTACGTATTGTGACCGAGAGAATCCTGACTAAGGCAGGACACGTGGTAACTGGTGTCGCGGACGGCCGCGAGGGCTTGCAAGCAGCCCGTACCAGCCCCCCGGAGCTCATTCTCCTGGACATGATGCTCCCAGGACTAGACGGCACGGGTGTGCTGAAGGCATTGAAGCAAGACGCATTCACCGCGCAAATTCCCGTTATCGTGTTGTCAGCGCTGTCTCAAAAAAATGAAGCGAAGCTGAAGGACGCTGGCGCCGCAGCCTATATTGAGAAATCATCGTTAGACTTGGAGCAGAATGCGGACGCCCTGCTCCAAAGTATCGACAAGGTATTCAGAAAATCAATTACAGTGAGCGGGCCGAGCCCCGGTTGAGATGGGCGGCCGTTTCGTCTTCCTTCGAGCTGCTGAATTACCGCCCCTGAATCGGCCGGAGTTATTGTCTGATCCTCGGATTCACTGCGGAGTAGAGTAAGTCGGTCAGAAAGTTTACCGCGACATAGGTCAGCCCAATCGCCAGAATGCATCCCTGCACCAAATAGTAGTCGCGGTTGGCGATCGCTTGAATCGTCAGGCGCCCGATTCCGGGCCAGGAGAAGATTGTCTCGGTTACGATTGCCCCGGCGAGCAGCGCGCCGAATTGTAATCCGAGGACGGTTAGGATTGGAATCATGGCGTTGCGCAGCGCGTGGCGATAGACGACTGTGCGCTCCGGCAGACCTTTCGCGCGCGCGGTGCGAATGTAGTCTTGTCCCATCTCTTCCAGCATCGAGGTCCGCACCATGCGGGTCAGGATCGCGGCCAGTGCTCCGCCCATGGTGATTGCCGGAAGCACTAGATGAGCGAGGCTGCCGGAGCCGGAGACGGGCAGCCATCCCAGTTTGACCGCAAAGAACAGGATCAGAACCGGGCCCAGCGCGAAGTTTGGGAACGACAGGCCGAACAGGCTGACCACGCTTAGGGTGCGGTCATCCCACAGATTGCGGCGCTGGGCCGAGCGCACTCCTGCCGGAATGGCCAGCACAATCGCTACGAATAATGACGCCAGTGTTAGCTGCAAGGTAAAAGGATAGCGCTGCGCAATCAACTTAGTAACTCCCTGGTTAAAGCGCAGCGACTTTCCCAGATCTCCGTGCAGCACGCCCCGCCAGTAATTCACGTATTGCTCGCCGAGCGGCACATCGAGACCATAGGCATGGCGCGCTGCCTGGATGTCGCCGGCCGCCGCACCTTCTCCCAGCATTTGCTGAATGGGATCGCCGGGAACGAAGTGAATCAGCAGGAAGACGGTGGAGACCACGAGCCAGATGACTGGCAGGGTGTAAAGGACGCGGGTGATGACGTAGCGCGGCATCGCGAGTTAGTCTCCGGCCCGCTGCACGGAGGCCGCTGACGCTGGGGCCGCGGGCACGGGCTCGATCCTCACGGTTGCTATGCGATGGCCTTCCATTTTTTCTACGACAAAGCGCCGCCCCTCATAATCGAACGCCTCGCCCCCTGCGGGCATCTTCTGCAAGCGCGAAAGCAGAAAGCCGGCGAGCGTCTCGAAGCCTTCGTCTTGTGGCAGTTTCAGCTCGTATTGAGCTTCGAGGTCGCGAATGTTGATCGCTCCGTCGAGCACCAGCGGCGCATTCACGTCGGTCACCCCCGGCGGCGTCGAGGCGACGTCGAATTCGTCTTCCAGTTCGCCCACCAGTTGCTCCAGAACGTCTTCCACGCTGATCACTCCCGCGGTCGAGCCGAATTCGTCGACCACCACCGCCAGGTGCCGCTTGCGCTGCTGGAATTCAACCAGCAGGTCCAGCAACGATTTGGTTTCGGGCACCACCAGCACATCGTGCATGACCTGCCCGATCTTCATCTGGGCAATGCGCATCGCTGCGGCCGCCGGATGGGCGGCGACAGGGCCGAGCCGCAACCGCGTCCAACGCATCAAGTCTTTGGCGTAAAGCACTCCGACAATATGTTCGGGACCGCGCTGCGGATCATACACCGGGACGCGCGAATGTTGTTCTTCGACCACGCGCGACAGCGCTTCGTCCAGGTTGAGGTCGGAGGGCAAGGAAAAAATTCTGGTGCGCGGCACCATCACCTGCCGCGCCGCAATGTTGTCCAGTTCGATCGCATTCAGCAGCATCTCTTCCTGGTTGGAGGAGAGCTGTCCGGAGCTGCGCGCCGCGGTTACGATCAGTTTGAGCTCGTCGGGAGAGTGCACCGAACCGTGGCGGATCTCGTGAGTCCCGAAGGCGCGCAGGACAAAGCCAGCCGCGCGGCTCATGCCAATGGTCAGGGGGGCGGTGACGGTCAGGAAAACGTCCATGGGCGCCGCGACCGCCAGTGCGACCCGCTCGGCTCGTTGTAACGCGAGCGACTTCGGAACCAGTTCGCCCATGATCACGAGCAGGCTGGTAATCATCACAAACGCTACCGTCACGGCCACGGCATGAGCGTAGATCGCCGCATGCGGCACGCTTCCGATCCAGCCCTCGAACAGCCGCGCTAGAAACGGCTCACCCAGCCAGCCCAAAGTCAGGCTGGTAGCGGTGATTCCCAGTTGCACGCCGTTCACAACGCGGCCGAGTTGCTGGTGAAGTTTGAGGACGGTGCGGGCGCCCGCGCGGTGGGCTTCGATCAGTTGCTGGATGCGGGTCTCGCGCACGCTGACCAGCGCGAACTCGGCTGCGGCAAAGAAGGCATTGGCCGCCACCAGGAGCAGGATAACGAACACCCGCAGCAGCACGTACGCAATCATGGAACTCTAATTCTAACATTCCAAAGGAATAGCCGTTCGGTCGATCAGATTCCCCCGGAGCGTAATCGCGGGCTTTTCAAACCCGCTGGCAGTACAATCATAAGAACCCTTTGAATGCTATCGCAAACTGATCGCTTTCTTTTTTGTTACCCGGCGGTCTAAGTACATGTATGGCGCGGAGCAGGCATCCGATTTCCCGTGGAGACGCGGCTTGTCGCGTCTCCTCTGGACCGGCCAAGCCCCGTCTCTACAGCTGGAAGAATTTGACGAACCCTGACAATTTTTGAGGAACTATTCCGATGTTTCTCTCGTAACAAGAGGTGAATGCCAGTCCTAAGATTTGAAATCAAGCAGGAGGCGGTCGTGGCAGGCAACGGAAATGGTAACGGCAATGGCAAGAAAAAGCGGCGTAAGCGAATCATCTACGGCTCGATCGCAGCCGTTCTGGTTCTGGTAGTTGCCGGCGTGCTGATCGCAGCCACCAGCGGCGGCACCAAGATCGACCCCTCGAAGCTTGCCAAGGTCGAAAAAGGAGATCTGGCGAAAAGCGTGGTGGCGACGGGCAAGATCGAGCCCATCACCAAAGTCGAGATCAAGTCCAAGGCCAGCGGCATCGTGAAGAAACTCTACGTCGATTACGGCGACAAAGTTAAGAAGGGCCAAATACTAGCCGAACTCGACAAGGAAGAGATCCAGGCTCGCGTCGACCAGGCCCGCGCGCAATTGGAGGGCTCGAGCGCCAGCCTGAATGGCACGCGTGCCGACTTGGAGCGCGCCAAGGTCGACGCCGAGGGTCCCGACGTGCCGCTGCTGAAACGCGCCTATGAACGCGCCCAGGGCATGGCGAAGGACGGCGTGGTTTCCGCTTCCGCGCTCGACGACGCTGAAAAAAATTACGAGATGGCGCTGAACAAGCAAAATGTGGCCAAGGCGCAGTTGCAGGTTTTGCAGGCCAAGATTGGTCAGGCCCAGGGGCAGTTGTCGCAGGACCGTGCCAACCTGAAGCAACTGGAAGAACAACTGGGCTACACCACGATTGAATCGCCGATTGACGGAATCGTCCTTTCGCGGGACGTGGAAATCGGCGATGCGGTCAGCTCGATTCTGGTCCTGGGCTCGACGGCCACGCTCGTCATGACGCTCGGCGACACCAGCGAAGTTTATGTCAAAGGCAAAGTGGACGAGAGCGATATCGGCAAGGTTTATCTGGGACAACCCGCCCGGATCAAAGTCGAGTCGTTCAAGGACAAAACCTTCACCGGCAAGGTGACGAAGATCTCTCCCATGGGCGTGGAAAAAGACAACGTCACTACGTTTGAAGTGCGCGTCTCCATCAACAATCCCGAAGGCGTGCTCAAAGCTATGATGACGGCCAACGCTGAGATCATTCTCGAAGAGCACAAGAACGTGCTCCAGATCCCGGAAGGCTCGATCATTTACGACAAAGATAAGAAGGCATCGGTCGAAGTGCCTGACCCGAAAGCCAAAGAAGGCAAGAAGAAAGTCGCCGTCAACATCGGCATCTCGAACGGCGCCAAGACCGAACTGCTGCAAGGTCTGAAAGAAGGCGACCAGGTTGTGTTGCAATGAGAAAGCGGCTATTAGAAGCTATCTCATAAATTGTTTTGGGAAGGGCACGGCTTCAGCCGTGCCGCCAAGAACCAGCAAAGACGCGGGCTTTAGCCCCTGAGGGCCCCGCCAGTTTACTTCGCGGGTTCATTATGAGACGGTTTCCAGCTTTTGGCTCTTAGCTTGGGAAAAATGCGCTGACCTGACATCCTGGACCTGCTTATGGAGCTGGACCGCTATGACTAACAGTTTCTTGATTCGGCATCGAGCCCTCCGCACGCTGGTTTTTATTCTGGCCACTTCACTGGCCGGCTTCGCTTCGGTCATCGGAACCTTTGACCGTTCGTTCCAGGTCAATGGCAACGTCGATCTCGAAGTGCTTACCCGCTCCGGCGACATCACCGTTCGCAACGGCGCTGCGGGGACGGTCTCGATTCATGCCAAGATTCACTCGGGCGATTCCTGGTTCGGCGGCGGCCACAAAGCGGAAGTGCAGGAACTGCAGAACCACCCTCCCATCCGCCAGAACGGCACCAGCATCCGCATCGACTACGTGAACCTCCACAACATTTCGATCGACTACGAAATCACCGTCCCAGAGAACACCGCGCTGCGCGCCCATACCGGCAGCGGCGATCAGAAGATCGAAGGTCTCAAGGGCAATGTCGATCTCGAGAGCGGGTCGGGCGACATGCAACTGGCGCGCCTCACCGGTGAAATGCGCTTCCAGACGGGCTCGGGAAACGTTAAGGGACGCGAGCTTTCCGGTCCCGCAAAGGTCAAAGCGGGCAGCGGCGACATCGAAATCGAGGAAACAGGTGCAGGCGACGTGGATACCCGCACCGGATCCGGCAACATCACCGTAAACGGCATCAATGGTGGATTTCATGCCGAGGCGGGCAGCGGCGACATTCACGGCAAAGGCTCGCCCAGGAACATGTGGAGTGTCCGCACCGGCTCGGGCAACGTGAACCTGCATGTGCCTTCGGACGCCGCCTTCGACGTCGACATCTCCTCGAATTCCGGAACTGTCACGCTGGGCCATCCGGTGACTACAACCGTCCAGGGCCGCATCCAGGATTCGAAGAAGAGTGTGGTGGGCAAAGTGCGCGGTGGTGGCCCCACGATTTCCGTTCACACCGGTTCCGGCGACGTGCAAGTGGACTAAACAGCAATTAGCAATTAGCTCTTAGCATTTAGCCAAACCGATCTCGGGCGAGATCTGGCTAAATGCTAAGTGCTAACTGCTGAATGCTAAATGCTTCCTTGACGCGCCGTCGTTCGGCGTCCGATACTTCGTTGGGGGCCCAGAAAACTTTCCGGTTCAACGAGGTAACGAATTGGCACGCCAACCGATCATCACTCTCACTTCCGATTTCGGACTCAACGATCATTTCATCGGCGCCATGAAGGGCGTCATCCTAGAGATCGCCCCCGAGGCGCAGATCATCGACATCAGCCACGCCGTGCAGCCGTTCGACATTCTGGACGGCGCGCTGACCATTTCGCAGGCCTACTCCTATTTCCCTTCCGGCACCGTGCACATGGTGATTGTCGATCCCGGCGTGGGGACGGCGCGGCGGCCCGTGCTTATGGTCGGCGAGCGCCACCTGTTTGTGGCTCCCGATAACGGCGTGCTCTCTCTGATCTACGACCGCGAAGAGCGCATCTCCGTACGCCACGTCACCGCCGAACATTATTTTCTGCAGCCCCGCAGCAACACCTTCCACGCGCGCGATATCTTCTCTCCGGTCGCCGCTTATCTCTCCAAGGGAGTCGAGCCCGATCGCTTCGGCGAAGAGATCACCGACTATGTCCGCTTTGGCGCGCCCCGCCCCAAGCCCGTGGATGAGCACACGCTGCGCGGAGTGGTCCTGAAAGTCGATCGTTTTGGCAATCTCATCACCAACATCACGCCGCAGGATGCGCCCCAACTTTTTGAGGCCGTGCCGCCCGCTTTCAAGATCGCGGTTGGAACTAAAGCACAGGCAACCCGCATGTGCGCAAGCTACGCCGAAGGCGCTCCCGGCGAAGTCTTCGGAATCCTCGGCAGCATGGGCTTTCTGGAAGTTGCCACCAACCGCGGTTCAGCTTATCAGTTGCTGGGCGCAGGCAAAGGCAGCGAAGTCAATGTGGTGATGGAAGACCGCTGACCAAAAGACGAATGAGCGAAGCGAACGTAGCGACAGCCGCCCCCGGCTGTCCAGGCGAACGCCGGCTCGCCGGGGTCCCGTCGTCCATACTTACGATCAAGAGCGTGGCGGGGCTTCGCCCCGCTTGGACAGCCGAGGGCGGCTGTCCCTACGTTAAACGTTTTTCGCCTTGGGATGGACGTAGCGATCCATCTCCGCTGTCCACTTCAGGAACCGCCACAGGTTGCTTCGCTCCGTCCACACGAATCCCCAGAATTCCAGAAATCCAATCTGGGTCATTTTGACGCCGGTGTAAGTCTCGATCCGCCATAGCAAATAGGGACTGCGCCACGGCGCAATCCGGTGGCCGCGGGTGGAGTTCCAAAGAAAGCGCAGCATCGGCCGCATGGGGTTCCAGTATAGCGCCGGGAGATCGGGCACGACGCGGGGAATTTCTGTAGAGACGCGGCTTGCCGCGTCTCTCGCCGCGTCCGGAAAAGACGGGGCAAGCCCGTTTCTACAGACGCATCAACTAAACTTCTTACTTTGTAATCGCGACGCTGGCACGGGTGTTCTCCCACTCCATGCGCAGCGTACATTTGCTGCCAGCCTGATCGAAAGCGATGGTGAAGTTCTCCACTGGCGCCGGCGTCTTCGAGACACTCATCGGCACGCGCACCAGATCTTCCTTCTCGCCGGCATAGTCCGTTCCCCACTCGCCTGTCTTCTTGCTGATGGCGAGCGTCCACGCGTCCGCTTTCGGAATCGTGAAGATCGTATAGCTGCCGGCGGGCACAGCCTTGCCGCCTACTGTGACATTCGCGCTGGTTACGAACGTGGTCGCTTCATTCGCGCCGGTGCGCCAGATCTCCCCGTAAGGCACCAGCGCCTTCTCGCTCGCCGTGCCGAAAATCTTCCGCCCTTTCGCACGCGGACTGGAATAGTCCACCTTGATGGTTGTGCCATCGGAAAACTTGCACTCCGCGCTGGCCGGCGGGCTGGGCCGCTTCGATTTGTCCTGCCCCATGCCCATTTGGGCCGAGGCGAAGGTTGCCACCGCAAAGAGTGAGGCTGCAATTAACGCAAATTTCTTCATGACTTGTTCCTCCTGGAATGGCTCTTAGCTTTTGGCTCTTGGCTCTTAGCCAGAACATGCGTTGGTTGCATCGGCGTTCCTGGCACGCTACATTTGCCTGAGACGCGGTTAGTTCAGGCTGACAGCTAAAGGCCAAGAGCTAAGAGCCAAGGGCCGACCTCAGGAATTATACTCACATCCCCGCTACAATCTGTTGATGGCCGTGTTCCATGAAAAGCAGGAAGAACTCGAGCACTTCGAAACGCGCATGGGCGTGCCCCGCGGACGCCTCGCGGTCACCATGGACCTGGTCACCGACGCCATGGCCCTCGTCGGGCAGCATGGCGTCTACTGCCAGAGCCAGCGCTGGCCCGGCAAGCCGGTTATGGATGTGCAGCTCATCATGAAAAACCTCACCGACGCCAAAGAGTTGATCCAGAGTGTGATGGAAGAGCTCAAGCGCAAAGCCTGATTTTCCCGTAGAGACGCGGCTTGCCGCGTCTTGGCGTCTGATACGGGGCAAGCCCCGTCTCTACAGCGAAACCATAGTTTTTCCGCAGACTGTTGTGCGGGATCGTAAGTGGCGGGAAAGACTTACAATCCAGATATGGAGCGCAAGATCTTCTGGATCTCCTTCACCGTGCTCGGGCTGGCTGCCGATTTCGTCCTGCCCATCTGGTGGGCCCTGGGCGCGACCATTCCGATCGGATACTTCTCATGGTGGATGGCTTACCGCAGCGGCTGGTTCGAGTGACTACAGCTGCGCGATAAACTCTTCCGCTCGAATTCCAGCCTGCTTCAAAATGCCGCGCAGTGTGCCGATTGCAAGTTCCGAATGCAAGGGA
>Ga0326727_10021743_pt1 | contig 12503 bp, 10 predicted proteins | sample MB2enrmetagenome_FD_207643 | JGI IMG/M metagenome (GOLD analysis project Ga0326727, IMG submission 207643) | Lab enriched peat soil microbial communities from McLean, Ithaca, NY, United States - MB29MY | ecosystem: Environmental > Terrestrial > Soil > Wetlands > Peat | place: USA: New York...
TTACTCCCGCAGTACTGCGAATCGGCTGATGGCGTAACCTAGCGCTCCGCCCATAAAAACATCCGAGGTAAAGTGGGTAGTGAGCGAAAGCCTGGAAAACCCGACGACCGCTGCGACTCCATAGGCGGCGTAAGGAACCCAGCGGTGATCGCGATACCGGCGGGCGACCACGGTGGCTACTGAAAATGCCGCAATGGTGTGGCCCGAGGGAAAGCTACCTTTTGAATTGAAGACCGGGCCGCCTTCAAACCAGCTGTCGGAGAGGTTACCGCTTGCGGGAACAGCCGACGGCCGCAGTCGTTTGGTCGAATCCTTCAAGAACGTAGTCAGGATCTCAGTGTCGGCGACTGCTTCCCCCGCAAGCAAGGCGGTCTTTTGCATCTTCAAATCTCGTCGAATCATCCCGATGCCGTAAAGAGAGACCGGTGCAACGACGGTGCCAATCACTGTGTTATTACCTGAGAAGACCTGGTTGAAAGTGTGGAAGCTGGAAGAGCGGCGGAAATCGCCAGCCTCGATTGGGTCCAGAGCCAGTAAAGCCGCTGTAGTTGCAAGAACTATAGCGGCAGGAACCCAGTCCTTCTTTCGCTGAAGCCTCGCTGGAAAAGTCCAGATCCGCCTTTGATCGTTGATCACATTTGGCAGCAACCGCTTCCACGAGACCGGCCGGTCCAGGGGTTGCGGCTCCGTTGTTTGGGCCGAGACCCCTGAGGCAGTCGCGATGAGAAGAATGGCCGCAAAAGCTGACGAAAATTTGACTATCATCATTTCTTGAGCCGCCGCTAACCTAGTATATGATTCAATGTGGGGGAAGGCGCGCCTTGATCCCATCTGTCGAAGAATCGGGGTCCCATGAAAATCATTGGCGCGGCAAGCGCATTCCCAGCCCACTACTATCCGCAAGAGGTTCTTTTGTCCGCTCTAAGCGCCTACTGGGCGGACAAGCTGCAGAATCCGCAGATGCTGAAGCGGTTGCATGAACACGTTTGCGTGGATGGCCGCTACCTCGCGGTGCCAATTGAAGAATATTACCGGATGAGTACATTCGGGCACTTCAACGATGCGTGGATAAGGACGGCCGAGGAACTGGGCAGCCAGGCGCTCTGTCGCGCAATTACGCAGGCAGGCATTGACCCCGGCGAGATCGGCGCGCTATTCTTCGTGTCTGTCACCGGGGTTGCGAGCCCCTCGATGGACGCGCGAATCATGAATAAATTGAAACTCGCACCGGCGACGAAGAGGATTCCTATCTTTGGATTGGGCTGCGTGGCGGGAGCCGCGGGGATTGCGCGCGCTGCGGATTATGTGAAGGCGTATCCATCGGAAGTGGCTGCGCTGGTGTCCGTCGAACTCTGTTCCTTGACTTTGCAGCGAGAAGATCTCACAGTGGCCAACCTGATTTCCTCGGGACTCTTCGGTGACGGAGTGGCGGCTGTTTTGGTTAGCGGTGATGAGTGCGAGCATGCGGGACCCGAGATCATCGATACGCAATCGACACTGTATCCGGACACCGAAGACGTTATGGGCTGGAAGGTTTCGGAGAAAGGGTTCGAGTTGGTGTTGTCCCCCGCCGTACCTCGTGTGGTTCGCGAGCATCTCGGACATGATGTGGATCGCTTTCTGGACCGGCACGGGCTGCGTCGGAACGATATCGGAACGTGGATTCTGCATACCGGCGGCCCCAAGGTTCTGGAGGCGACTCAGGATGCCCTGGGGGTGGATCGATCCGCCCTTGAGACTTCGTGGGAATGCCTGCGCGCTACAGGCAATCTTTCTTCGGCATCGGTGTTATGTGTCCTGGAGCAGTTCATGACTAAGAAACGCCCCGCTGAAGGAACGTGGAGCATTCTCGCTGCAATGGGGCCGGGTTTCTGCTCGGAGTTGGTATTGTTGCGGTGGTGAGTGGCGCATGAGCACGAGGACCTTAGAGTTTAATCCCGAAAAGACCAAAATCGAATGGACGCTGGGAGCGGTCCTGCATACCGTCCATGGCACTTTCAAACTCAAACGCGGGAGCATCGATTTCGACACCGACACGGGCAAGGCGTCAGGACAAGTGGTGGTGGATGTCGCGAGCGGTTACACGGGTAATCAGGAACTGGACCAAAAGATGCATGCCACTGTACTGGAATCCCGGAAGTATCCCGAGGCCTTTTTTGTGCCCGACCGGATTCTAGGTCCGCTCACCTTGGCTGGATCTTCGTCAATTCAGATCCACGGGATCTTCACCATTCACGGGGCCGCGCACGAGATCACCGTGAGCGTTCAGGCTAAGGCGACCGCGGACCAGCTAACCGGCAAGCTCGTGTTCGATATTCCTTACGTAGCGTGGGGTATGAAGGACCCGAGTAACTTCCTTCTGAAGGTGGCCAAGACGGTGCGGGTGTCGATCGAGACGGCAGGCGCCGTTGAGAAGCGCTACTAACGTTTGATTCGCAGGGCGATTCCGTTCTCGAACTTTGGTGTGGTCAAGCTTTTCTCGCCGCCTTGATGAGCGAATGGAGGAATCGGTTGCGATTGGCCGCTCAACGTATTGGTCCACTCGCCGGAGTAAGTCCCGGGAGGTAAATGAAGGGTCAACTGTGCAGGTCCGTTTCCATCTAGGTATATGGCGTATTCTGAGCCTGGTTTCGAGAGGACACGCGCGTAAGCCCCGTCGACATGTTTCGCCGTATTCCCATCAGGGGTCATCTCGGCCAACGGTAATTTCTGAAGGAAAGCCGCGAGTGTATGTAACTGTCGACGCAGCGCCGGGCTGCCGCCGCCCGGCCCGTTGGGAGCGGTATCCGAGCCATCTTCATGCCCTACCGAGAACGAATAGTCCAGGCCGTCGAACACGCTGCCGCCCGATAACATAAAGTTCCAGGCTTGTCTCCGGTACACGTCGTCCGCCTGACCAAGAAATCCGGTCTCGTCGTAGCCTAACGCCTTGCCGATTCCATAGTTTAATGAGACCGCCTCCGGATACGCGTAGTGAAAGTTAACCAGATCAACGTCTGCCGGAACTCCTTGAATGGGGAAGCGGAAGTTACAATAGTTCTCGGCGATCAAATGCTTTTTGGGCAGCAACGATTCCTCGCTTCTAATCCAGTCTTTGGACTCGTGCCTGCCAGGCTAGTGAAAGCTCGTCCGCTAGATCCACCGAATTCGGGTACTTATCGCGCGCCGGCGGCTGCAGATAAGGATTGATTACATCCACCAACTTCGGCCGGTCCGACCACGGCTCGTTCTGAATCTCGAAGATCACGTTGTCGAACGGGTTCGCTTCGCGCACCAGTTTGCGGGCGTACTGCTCTTGGCGGGCGAGTATATTTCCGTTTTCGGGTGTATGAAGTTTCTTCCAGTCAATAGCGTCGGTATGGTTCACGTTGTTGGCACTGTTAAGTGCGCTCACTGACCAATACCCCTCCGCGTAGTGTGACGAGAAGAGGGTGATTTCCACGACAATTCCACGGTGGTCAGCTTCGGTAAGGAAATCGTGCAGACGCAGAAAGAAGTTGGGGTCCCAGCGATCCAGATCGAATCGGCCGTCCGAACCGCGCTGCCACGGAGCCAGGAATTTCCCGTCAGCCGGTGCGAGGGTGTTGCGCAGGATGCCGAATGACTTTGCCGGTATCTCCCGGTAAGTTCCGCCGAAGATTCGCGTGTAGTTGAGGCCGGCGGCTTCGAGGGTAGCCAGATACCGGTGGAAGTCGAAATCCAAATTCATGACCGATCCGTAGTGCTCGCCGCTTGTCACCAGCGCAACCAGCTTGCCGTGATAAAGGAAATAATGTGGATTCCCGGGGTGAAGACGGATGGGTTCCGCCGTCAGCACAGTGGAGTACAAAAGTGCCAGGATTGCGATGGAGTGCTTCATGTTTTCCCTAATCTTATTTCACTATTGACCCCCGTCGGCGCGGGTTGAAACAATTCAGGACACTGGATCTTTCCAGCTTAGGGGTGACATGCCAAACCAAGATGTTCTCGCCAACCAGAAGCAGATTCTGGAAAACCAAAAGTCGATTATCGCCAACCAGAGTGCGATCCAGAAGAATCAGGAGGAAATCAAGGGCAACCAAAAAGCCCTTAAGCAGATCCTGAAGAACCAGGAAGAGATTCTCGCTCTGCTGAAAAAGTAGCGCGACAGCCCGGCGATGCGGGCATGATAGTACCTGGGATGACTTCACGATACGCTGTAAGCGTTTTGGCCATTGCCGCATGGCTTTCGATTGCGTGCTCGCGTAAGGCTGAACTGCCATCTGCGGATTCGAAACAGTACCGCGATTTTGCTTCCGCGTTCTATGTCGGACTCGCCGGCCTTCAAACCGGAGAGGATACGCGCGCCAAAGAGAAGCTGACAAAGGCCTCTCAGATTATTCCGGCCGAGCCCGCTACGTGGGCAGACCTTGCATTGTTTGCCGTGAGGCAACAGGACTTTGAGACTGCTGCGGCGGATGCCGAGAAGGCGCGTGCACTGGCCCCGAATAACAGCCGCATCGAGGCTCTGTTGGGGTTGATTGAGAGTAAACAAGGCAAGTTGCCCGAGGCCATCGCGCTACTCCGGAAGGCTGTCGATTTAGACAGCAAGAATTTGAAAGCGCTCTACGCTCTGGCTGAGGAGACGGAACGCCAGGCCACGCCCGCTACCGATGAGGAAGCCCAGAAGCTCTTTGAACAAGTACTATCTGAACAGCCCGCAAACATTGCCGTTCAGATAGAAGTGACGCGGCTTGCGGCGAAGCGGGGTGACGCAATTGGAGTAAGTTCCGGAGTGGCGCGGCTTGCGATAGAATCCGTGGACTGGCCGGAAGAAGCGCGTGCAAGGGTGGCCACATTGCGGCAAACCGCCAACGGACCGAATCCACGAGCTGCCGCGGTGCAGGCAGTGTTTCTGCGGAACGTTCTTGCACGTGTGCAGGCTTATCGACAAAGCTTGAACGCGGTCAAGACGCCAGTAATGTTTGTGGGTGACCCGTTTGTCAGGTTCATCGACTTACCCAATCCCAGTTCAGAACCTGCGCCCACCGATGTGAATTTGACTTTCCGTTCTCAAACTCCGTCCGGCGTTCCGGATCACGATGTCTATTGGGCGGGGGCGATGCCGCTGGATGATTCGGGCAAGCAGACCATGATATGGGCGGATGCGACCGGTTTGCAGATCGCAGGCGGAGCGCACCTGGAAGCACCGCCGGGCCCGATCGGGCGGAACGGAATTCTAGGCGCGGATTTGAATTACGATTTTAAGACCGACTTAGTGATCGCTAACGGTGGCGGGGTCCGTGTTTATCAGCAGCAGACGGCTGCCCAGTTCACGGGTGTGAAGATTCCCGCGGAGGTTGCGAACGCCGCGTGCTCAGGCGCTTGGGCGTTCGATGTGGATCTTGACGGAGATCTGGATATCGTCCTAGGTACGGTCGGCCACGAGCCCGCGGTGCTGAGGAACAATGCCGATGGCACTTATGCGATCATTCATCCCTTTAGCGGCGTGACCAGCATGGTGGGGTTCGCCAGCGCGGACATCGATGGCGACGGCGACCCCGATGTTGCGATGGTTGACGCGTCGGGACACTTTTTTCTTTTCGCAAATGAACGACTGGGCGTGTATCGGCCGCGCCCGCTTCCATCTGGGTTGACCGGGCATTTCGCGGCTGTTACCGCGGGTGATGTCAACGGCGACGGAATTCCCGATTTTTTGGCTTTGCGTGACGACGGCTCCTTGGTTCGCATTTCGGATAGAAAAAGTATTGAGTTGATCAAGTCCGGTGGACCGAAGTTAACACCGGCAACTGCGAACCTGATTCTGGCTGACTTCGACAATAATGGCAGTCTCGATATTGTGGCCGGCGATGGGCGGTTATTTCTTGGCAATCGCGAAGGCTTTTCCCCGATTTCTCTCCCTCCGGGCATCGCGTTTACCAGCGCGGTGGACTTGGCGGGCGATGGGCGACTGGATCTTATCGGCGCTGGAAGTAAGCCCATCGTATTGGTCGGTCTTAGTACTAAGAACTATCACTGGGAAACCATGCGCGTCCGCGCTGCAAAGGCCAGTGGGGACCAGAGGATCAATTCTTTTGGAATCGGAGGTGAGGTGGAGATTCGTTCAGGCCTACTTACGCAAAAACAAATTATCACCTCACCAGTTCTGCACTTCGGTCTTGGGGAACATACCGGCGTGGATGTGACTCGTATTGTGTGGCCGAACGGTTCGGTTCAAGCTGAATTCGAGCTGAAACCGAATCAAATGGTATTGGCCGAGCAACGGCTGAAGGGCTCCTGCCCGCTTCTGTTCGCCTGGGATGGGAAGCAAATGGGCTTTGTGAAGGACGGCGAGCCATGGTCACCCGCGCTGGGCTTGCATGTCAACGCCCAGGCTGTCGAGGGTATCTATCAGACCCAGGAATGGTTCAAGGTGCCGGGCGAAAAACTGGCTCCGCGAGACGCTTACTATGATCTCCGAGTCACCGCCGAGCTATGGGAGACCTATTACATCGATCATTACTCGTTGCTCGTGGTTGACCACCCGGCCGATACCGAGGTTTTTACAGACGAGCGGTTCGCGGTTCCTCCGCCACCGCTGAAGATTTACACGGTTTCTCAACCGCAACCGTTTTCATCCGCGATAGATGATAACGGAACAGATGTCAGTGAGATGGTGCGTTCTATCGATCAGAAATACCTCGACACGTTTGGGCGGGGTCGCTACCAGGGCGTAACGCGTGACCATTGGGTGGAACTTGAGTTGCCGGAATCGGCGCCGCGTAGCGGTCCCCTCTATCTGATTGGTTTCGGTTGGTTACATCCCACCGACGGCACGACCAATATCGCCATGGGACAAAGCAGCGATCCGCCGCCCCAGGGTTTACGAATCGAAGTCCCAGATGCGAGTGGGAAATGGGTGATTGCGAAGTCAGGGCTGGGTTTTCTGGCTGGGCGGCTGAAGACGGCGGTACTCGATATCAACGGTATTTTCCGCCCTGGCGCACCGCGGAAACTGCGACTTGGTACGAACCTCGAGATTTATTGGGACCAACTGGTCTGGGCTTCGGGCGCACCCGAAACCAACACGCATGTACAACGCGCCGCATTGACGAGCGCGGATCTGCGTTATCGAGGTTTCTCGGTGATCAATGTGGCGAATGCGTCTTCACCAGAGATCCCGGACTATAATCACTTAGTAGGTACCGCACAGAAGTGGCGCGACCTGGAAGGTTATGCCACGCGCTTCGGGGATGTCCGCGAGCTACTCAACAAAATTGATGACCGCATGGTGATCGCCAACGCGGGCGATGAGATCCGACTTCGTTTCGCCGCTGCGTCCCCGGCGCCAGCTGGATATAAGAGAGATTTTGTGATGGTGGGTGACGGTTGGATCAAGGACGGTGACTATAACTCCACCTTCTCAAAGACCGTTTTGCCGCTTCCTTATCATGCGATGAAGGATTACACCCGTCCGCCGACCACGCTGGAAGACGACCCGGCTTACAAGCTTCACCCCGATGACTGGCAACAGTTTCATACCCGCTACATAACGCCCGAATTCTTCCTGAGGGCCCTTTGGAATTAACTATGCGAATCCGCAAGATCATCCCCACAGCGCTGTTTATAGTTCTCCTATGTGTGCCCTTAGCGATGAGGCGGCTCTCCGCCCATAGACAGGAAACGGGAAGTTACGGGATGAGTTTTCGTGAATCTGCGCGCGAATCCGGTATAGACTTCAAACACGCTTCGCCGCACCTGGATCGTAAACTGGATCACATTATGCAGCAAGTGGCATCCATGGGCGCGGCCGTCTCCATTGTCGATTTCGACAAGGACGGATTCGACGATATCTATGTCACCAACAGCGGGGAGGGTTCAAAAAACGCGCTTTACCGGAATCAGGGCGACGGGACTTTTCGCGACGTGGCGGAAGAAGTGGGACTCGCCGATGTAAACCAACCTGGGACGGGAGTTTCGACCGGAGCTGTTTGGGGCGATTACGATAACGACGGCTATGAAGATGTCCTGATCTATAAGTGGGGTAAGCCAGAGCTTTATCACAATGATGGCGGCAAGCACTTTACCCGTGTAACTGAACAAGCGGGCCTCCCCGGTTGGGTAAATGCGAACACCGCGATATGGCTCGACTATGACAACGATGGCAAACTGGATCTGTTTCTAGGTGGATACTACCCGGAGGGTGTCGATCTCTGGCATCTGAAAGATACGAAGATGATGCCGGATAGTTTCGAATACGCCAACAACGGGGGGCGAAAGTATCTATTCCACAATCTCGGCAACGGTAAGTTTGAAGAGGTATCCGAGAAACTGGGCATTCATTCCAATCGTTGGGCGTTGGCAGCGGTTGCAGCGGATCTGCGTGGCACAGGGTATCCCGACCTATTCATCGCCAACGATTACGGGGTATCTGAACTTTACTTTAATGACCAGGGGCATGGATTTCGTGAGGTAGGAAAACAGACCGGCGTGGGCTATGCTCCCAAAAGCGGAATGACCGCGGCCGTGGGAGATGTTTTGAACCAGGGTAACTTCGGCATCTATGTCAGCAATATTTCGGAAGAGGGCGTGCTGGTTCAAGGGAATAATCTCTGGATGCCTAAAGCGGGCACCAGCGGCGACGGATTAAAGTACGAGAACCTGGCAAATGCGATGGGGGTGGAACTTGGCGGCTGGAGCTTCGGAGCACAATTCGGAGACTTGAACAACGACGGGCTGATGGACCTTTATGTGGTGAATGGCAACGTGTCACTCGACCGCAACCGGACTTACTGGTATGACTATTCGAAAGTGGCGGGCGGTAACGCAGCCATCATTTCAGACGCGGCGAACTGGCCGCCATTGAACGGGCGCAGCCTTTCAGGCTACCAGCAGAAGCGCGTCTGGATCAACGATGGCGCCGGGCAGTTTCGCGAGGTTTCGCAATTTGTCGGAGTCACGGATGTATACGACGGCCGGTCAATCGCGCTGGCCGACTTTGACAACAATGGTGCGCTGGACGCCGTGGTCGCCAATCAAAATGGGCCGCTTCTGCTTTATAAGAACACGGTGTCCCCAGCCAACCAGTGGGTCGAGTTTGAACTCAAAGGGACGCGGAGTAATCGCAGCGCCATCGGAACGCAGGTAACACTTTACTGGAACGGGCAACGCCAAATTCAGGAGGTTTCCGGCGGTAGTGGCTTTTGCGCGCAGAATCAACGCCGCCTGCACTTCGGATTGGGCAAGGCGACGCAAGTGGACCGCGTCGAGATCCGGTGGCCCTCCGGGAAAATTCAAAACCTATCCGCACCGGCGCTGAATCAAATTCATAAAATAGAGGAACCGTCATGACCCCTGGGATCACCGCCAACGCGACTGCGGTTGCAGACAGCGCAAAAAGTAAGCCATCCGCTCTCGCGCGATTCTTCAGTATCGAGAACCGTTATCTCCCGCCGATGCTGATTACGCTGATTCTTCTGGTAGGTCAGGTGTCCTTCGGGTTACTCGAAAGCTTTCCTCGCACGGTGCTCGCAATTAGTACCTCGCTGATTGTGGAATCGATACTCTCGCGCCTTGTAATGGGCAAGTTCGTGAACCTCGCCAGCGCTTATATTTCAGGCATTAGTGTCGGCATCTTATGCCGGTCGCCCGAGTATTGGCCGTTCGCCTTATGCGCCGCCATTTCCATTACGTCGAAGTATGTGATCCGGTGGCGCGGGCGCCATCTGTGGAACCCGTCGAACTTCGCGATCTGCGCAATGCTGATTCTGGCGCCCGACGTTTTCACGACACTCAGTATCCAATGGGGTAATACTTTTTGGCCCATGATGGTTGTGTGGGTTGTTGGTTGCTTGATAACGTGGCGCGTGGACAGAATCCACATTACCGGAGTTTATGTTGCGTCCTTTGTTTTTTTTGCGCTCCTGCGTGGATTCATTACCGGCCACGGCTTTCTGGCAGAAGTCGCACCCATCACGGGTCCTATGTATCAGCTATTCATTTTCTTCATGATTACCGACCCGAAGACGACGGTAAGAACTAAGAAGGGGCAGTGCCTGGTGGCGTTCCTGATCGCGATTGCCGAGATGATTCTACGCCTGGCTCAGAATATACACGCGCCCTATTACGCGCTGGCGATTGTGGGGCCGCTCGCGATTGCCACGGAGATCTGGTGGACATCACGGAACAAGCCTGTGGTACTTACTCGCCAATCTATTCCAGCGTGAACGGCGGCTCCTTGTGAGCCATGGCCTTTAGTTCAGCGCACGTCTTTGGCGAATTCGTGACGCCTTTCCTGGTCCCGCTCAGTGTGGACATCAACAGCATCTGACAAAGACCACTGGAGGGCGTTTAGACCCTCATGGTTTACGGCTTCCTGGAGGCTAACGCGCGCCTAGCTGCGATACTCTTGAACCTGCGAATCATTCCATGAATCAGTCGCCGGTGCTCATACCGCTAGGTGGGTTCCTCGGAGCAGGGAAGACCACTCTCATTCTGGCTGCCTCGCGCGTGCTCAGCGCCAGGGGATTGAAAGCAGCCGCAATTCTCAACGATCAAGGTTCGGAATTAGTCGATGCCAGGCGCGTCGAAGAAACCGGAATCGACGCGGATCAAGTGATCGGCGGCTGCTTCTGCTGCCGGTTCTCCGGCCTAATCGAAGCCATCGAGCGGGTTTGTGTACATGAGCCGGCGGTGATCTTTGCGGAGGCCGTGGGCAGTTGCACGGACATTTCAGCCACCACGCTCAGGCCTCTGAGGGTGGATTACCCGGAGCTTGTACGGCTGGCGCCTTTTAGCGTTTTGGTGGATCCGGAGCGTGCGCGACAGTTGACTGGACGCGACGCTGATGCGAATCTTGCTTTTCTCTTTCGGAGCCAGATGGAAGAAGCCGATTTGATCTGTGTGACTAAGTCCGACCTATATGATGAGCTTCCTCAATTCGACGTAACACCGACCCGCTACATGAGCCCGCTTACGGGTGTAGGCGTGGAAGCCTGGCTCGATGAAGTATTGGCGGGACAGATTGAGCCTGGTGCGAAGACACTGGATATCGACTATCAACGCTATGCTCGGGCGGAGGCTAGCCTTGCGTGGTTGAACTGCAGTATCTCCGTCAAATTGAATCCGCCGCTTTCTCCAGCAAATCTAGTTGGCCCCCTGGTAGACGGTCTGGACGCAGCGCTCACTGCGGCTGAACTGGGAATCGTGCACCTCAAGCTGATAGATCAATCCGCAGCGGGCTATCTCAAAGTCTCGCTCACTAAGAATGGAGCCGAGCCTGGCGTGGACGGCACGCTCGATGCATCGCCCGCCGCCGTGCACGAATTACTATTGAATGTGCGAGCTACTGGTCAACCTAGCCTGCTTCGTCAAGTTATCGAATTGCAGATGGCGAGAATTCCTGGAGAATTGAAAGTGCGAACCATGCAATGCTTCTCACCCGCAGCCCCCAAACCGGAGCGACGGTATGCCTGACGGGAACGGCCCGCAGCGGCGCGATTTCATAAAAACCGTCGTGGGAGGGGCTACGGCGGCGGCTATCCCTGTGAGTGCGGCGGAGTCTGCGATTCACGAACAGATAAGATATCCGCGCATTTACTCAGGCCGCCAACTGGCGATGCTCGCGTTCCCGCTGGGTGGGATTGGGACGGGAAGTATCAGCCTGGGTGGGCGTGGACAGTTTCGCGATTGGGAGATCTATAACCGGCCGGACAAAGGTCGTTGTCCCCAATATTGTTTTGCTTCCATTTGGGCTAAGCAAGGTAGTGAGCAGCCTGTGGTCCGCGTACTGGAAGCCCGCCTGGCGCCTCCGTACGCGAGCACTTACGGTTTGGGGCCAGCGAACGCTCCGGGGTTGAGCCGCCTGGAATCGGCCACATTCACGGGTGAGTTTCCTCTGGCCCGAATTGCTTTCCACGATTCGCATCTGCCGGTCGAGGTTTCGCTTGAGGCCTTCAGTCCGTTCATCCCTCTCGACCCGGAGAGTTCCGGATATCCGGCGGCTGTTCTCCGGTATCGCGTCCGGAATCCAGGCGGTTCGAAAGCCACCGTTTCGATTGCATTTTCGTTGGAGAATCCAGTTGGAGTTTCGCCCAAGGATGCCAGACTGAACGAGTTCCGAGGGTCTCCCGGCGACGCTGTTCGGGGGCTGTATTTCACCAATCCAGGCGCGTCTGACGAGCACCCGGAGCGCGGCTCTTTTGCGCTCTGTCTGCTGAGACCAGGCGATGGCGAGGTCAGTTATCTGCGCGGCTGGCCTGACGCCAAGTGGTGGGCCAGCCCGCAGTTGTTCTGGGATGATTTCAGCGGCGATGGACAGCTTGGACCCGAAGCACCCAAAGGTAAACCCACCGGCTCGTTATGCATGCAGCGAGAGATCGCGGCGCGCTCAGAGACGGAATTCACGTTCCTTTTAAGCTGGCACTTTCCCAACCGTACGCCGGAGTGGTCCGGTTGGACGGCGCCGAAAGGGCTTGAGAAGACTAACATCGGGAATCATTACTGCACGCGATTTCACGATGCGTGGGATGCCGCCCAACAACTTG
>Ga0326727_10021744_pt1 | contig 12503 bp, 9 predicted proteins | sample MB2enrmetagenome_FD_207643 | JGI IMG/M metagenome (GOLD analysis project Ga0326727, IMG submission 207643) | Lab enriched peat soil microbial communities from McLean, Ithaca, NY, United States - MB29MY | ecosystem: Environmental > Terrestrial > Soil > Wetlands > Peat | place: USA: New York...
GGAAAATGCGGTAGCGATGTGATCTGGCACACTCCCGATGTCTCCGAGATTAGGTGCGGATTGTGGAGCTGTATGTGAGGCAGCTCACAAAGTGATGTGACGCGATACACCTCTCGGGCCGCCCCGCCGCGAAGCGATACCATGGATTTTGGAGCGGAAAATGGCAAGGATTCTCGACGGCGCGGCGCTTGCCGCCGCCATCAAGAAGGAAGTGGCTGAGGAAGTCGGCCAGCTGGCCACACGCGGCGTGCGGCCGGGGCTGGCCGTGGTGCTGGTGGGCCACGTGGCGGCATCGGAGATTTACGTTCGTGGCAAGGTGCAGGCCTGCGCCGAGCTGGGGATCCACAGCGAACTGATTACGCCGCCCGCCGAGGTCACGACGGAAGAATTGCACGCGCTCGTCGCCCAGCTCAACGCGCGCGACGACATCGACGGCATTCTCATCCAGCTTCCCCTTCCACCGCAGATCGACTCCAAGAGTCTGCTCGATGCAATCGATCCGGCGAAAGACGTGGACGGTTTTCATCCCGTCAATGCGGGCCGCCTGCTCGCCGGCCGCCCGGCGCTCGCGCCCTGCACGCCGGCTGGCGTGATCGAGATTCTCAAGCGCAGCAACATTCTCATCGCCGGCCAGCACGCCGTGGTGGTGGGCCGTAGCGACATTGTGGGCAAACCCGTCGCCATGCTCCTGCTCCATCAGAACGCTACCGTGACGATTTGTCACTCCAAAACCCGCAACCTCGGAGAGGTGACGCGTCAGGCCGACATTCTGGTCGCTGCCATCGGCCGCCCCGGCTTCATCACGCCGGAGATGATCAAGCCCGGCGCCACGCTCATCGATGTCGGCATGAACCGCCTCGCGACGCGCGAGGAGTTCGATCGCTTCTTCAAGGGCAATGCCAAGCGCGAGGCAGCCTTCGCGAAGCGCGGATCCGTGGTCATCGGCGACATCGATCCCAGGGCCTTCGAGCTCTCCGGCGCGTACACGCCCGTGCCCGGCGGTGTGGGCCTGCTGACCATTGCCATGTTGATGGCGAACACGGTGCGTGCCGCAAAGATGCGGCGAGGATTCGAGTGACACGCTGATGCACGGCCTCACCGGCCGCCAGCTTTTTGTAAGAAAAGGAAGAACGTATGCCCGAGATGAACAAGTTTGAGGATCTGTCGATGCGCCGGAAGCGCGCGCACTCGCGTCTGTTGGCGCAGAAATCGAAAGTGTATGAAGGCTTTCTGGCCATGGAAGCGGCAGCGTACGCCGATGGCGCCTTGCCGAAGAAGCAAAAGGAGCTGATCGCCGTCGGAATCTCGGTGGTCAAAGACTGCGAGTCCTGCATGCAGTGGCACATCGAACAGGCGGCCTCATCGGGCGCGAGCTACGAAGAGATCTTCGAGGCCATCGAGGTGGGAATGGAGATGGGCGGCGGGCGGGCGACGGTTTCAGCCAGATTCGCGCTCGAATCGATGGACAACATCGGGCTATCGCCGAGCGGGAAGTGAAAAACGGCGGCGCTCTTGGCAGGCTCGAATCTGCATATTGCTGAAGGACCAGGAATCTATGCTGAGAGTCGGACTCACAGGCGGGTTGGGCAGCGGTAAATCGACCGTGGCCGCGATGCTGCGCTCGCTCGGCGCGCAGGTCATCGAGGCCGACGCCCTGGGCCGCGCGCTTATGGAGCCGGACCAGGCGGTTTTTTCCTCGATTGTCGAGCGCTTTGGTCCTCAAGTCGTTGGCGCCGATGGCCGGCTGGACCGCGCGCATCTCGCCGATCTCGCCTTCCGCCACGGCCAATTGCAGGAGCTGAACGGTCTTGTGCATCCGCCGGTGATCGAGGCGCAGGCGCGGTGGATGAAGGAGGTCTTCGCGCGCGATCCAGGGGCCGTCGCGGTCATCGAGTCGGCGCTCATCTTCGAGGTGGTGCGCGACGCTCGCGCCCGCGGCGATCAAGACGGTGTGCTGGCCGATTGGCGGCGGCGCATTGATCGCGTCATTGTCGTCACCGCGCCCGACGAGCTGAAAATCGCCCGCTACGCTGCGCGCGTCCAGGCGTCGGTTGGGGCATCAGCGGGCACGTCAGCGGACGGCACGGAGAGAAGCCTTGAAGTGATTGAGGCCGATGCGCGCAATCGCCTGGCGCACCAGGTTCCGGATGCCGAGAAGATCGCCCAGGCCGATTACGTGCTTGATAATTCGGGCGATGTGGAATCCTTGCGCGCGCAGGTCCAGGCCCTTTGGCCGCGGCTGCGCGACGAGAGCAACAAATCCGGCCCGCCGTCGTCTTTACAATAAGAGGGACGGCTGCGATTTGTTGAGGAACTTTGCCCGTCGGCCGCCGTACGACCTTTGGGAATCTAATTTTTAGAATCTGTCCAGGAACTTGGGAGTGGATATTGCAGGGGCTAAAGCCCGAGTTGATTTTGCTTTATTTTCGGCACGACTGAAGTCGTGCCCTTTCACGTTGGTCAGCCGGGCGCATAGTTTTTGGACGGATTTTCAGGGAATTGAGCAATGAGACTGAGCCGAATTCTCGTCATTCTTCTTGTTTTGCTGGGCGGATTCTGGCTGGCGACGACCTATCTCCAGCCTTCGCATTCGATGGGCCACATCTTTCCGTTCGGCGGCGGAGGGTCGAAAGCGCCGCTCGACCTTACCGAGGCCCAGGCCGCGCCGAAGTACGACGCCGAAGAAGAGAACAACATCGCGATCTACAAGAGAGTGCTGCCCTCGGTGGTCAACATCACCTCGACGGCGCTGGTCTTCGACTTCTTCTATGGAGCCGTGCCGCAGCAGGGGCAGGGATCGGGTTTCATTCTCGACAAGGCCGGCCACATTCTGACCAACTTTCACGTGGTGGCGGGCGCCAACCGCGGCATTGAGGTGCAACTGAGCGACAAGCGCAAGTTTGCGGCGCATGTCATCGGCACCGACCGCACGCACGACCTGGCCCTTCTGCAAATCGATGCGCCCAACCTGCAGCCGGTCACGCTGGCCAACTCCTCCGACCTCAACGTGGGCCAGAAGGTCTTCGCCATCGGCAATCCCTTCGGCCTGGCCGGAACCATGACGCGCGGCATCATCAGCGCCATCCGGCCCATCCGCAGCGAGAGCGGCGCGCCCATTGAAGACGCGATTCAGACCGATGCGGCCATCAATCCCGGCAACTCCGGCGGGCCGCTCTTGAATTCGAGCGGCGAGGTCATCGGCATCAACACCATGATCGCCTCGAACGGCGCCGACCAGAGCTCGGGCATCGGCTTCGCCATTCCCATCAACACGGCCAAGGCGGTGCTCGCGGATCTGCTGAAGTACGGGCGCGTCAAGCGGCCCTCGCTGGGCATCCTCTCGTTTGCCATCGGTCCCGATCTCGCGTCGCAGATGGGCCTCGCCGCCGATTCGGGCGTCCTGATTCAGCACGTGCTTCCCGGCGGAGCCGCTGAGCGCGCCGGACTGCGCGGCGGCAACGAGCAGGCCTACGTGGGCAACACGCCCATCATGCTGGGCGGCGACCTGATCGTCGCCATCGACGGCCAGAAGGTCGAAGATCCGCAGGACATCAACGCCATCATGGAGAAGCATCAGGCGGGCGACACCGTGAGCGTGACCATCGTGCGCGGCCAGCGCCGCATGACGATCAAACTGATTCTGGGCGTGGCGGGCGAAGGGAATACGTAATGTGTTCTCGAGCGATTGGGGAAGCAGTGGAGACTTTTTCCGCAGCCTGTAAAGCCCCGGCTGCCGTAAAAGCCGCGGAATGAGCGGGGCCTTGCTGGTTGCGGAGTCCTGGCGTTTATTGCTTATTGGGCGTCTTTGCGGCCCAGTACTGCTTGATCTGATTCTGGCGGCTCGCATGTTCCACCAGGGAATCGCTCCTTATTTTTGATAGTTCCAGTTGAAGGGCGGTCGACTGCGTCTGCGAGGTAGTTTGGCATTTTTTTGACTGGGCGGCATTTGTCGCTGCCGCGTAACACGCCTCATAATCCTGGGTAATCTTCGACTCCCGGCTCCTTTGATAAACGGCCACCTTGTCCAGGTAAGCCCCGTAACTGGCAGATTCAAGGTTTATTCCGTTCCAATAGCTCGTTCCGTACTGGATTGGGGTGGAGCTGTTATAGTCCGGCGGCGGGGCGATTTGGGCATGCAGAGCCAGCAGGGGAAACAACACGAGCCCGCACACCAACACGGTGCGAACGGCAGAGGTGGCCGTCCGCATTTGATCTGTCCTCATTTCATCTTCCTCCCTTTGTGCCAATGAACCTCACGCGTGCTGCGTGTTGTTTTCCTATCACGGAAAGGCGCCAACGGGCAAGCGAAAATCAGGAACCATCCCTTTCTCAGCGGCTTCTTCAACCCCTGAGGGATTGCGGGCCGCTTCGGAATCGAAACGGCCCGCTTGGTTTTCGCAAGCGCAGTCCCTACGGGACTGGTCTCGCTGATTGTTTCGCTTCCCCACGCTAAAGCGCGGGGCTAACAACCGCTGCGCCTACGGCGCGGGCTCCGGCGCAAAGAGCGGGAAGACTGATCACTGACCACTTACACCTGTTTTTCAGAACCCGGCGTTCATCTCCATCTGCTCCGCGCGCGCCACTTGCATCCGCGCCATGGTCAGCGGCTCGTTGTAGTGCGCTGCGACGATCTCTGCCGCGCGGGTGTGGTCGAGATACGGCCGCAGCATGGCGAGCTTGACGCCGGTGGCTGCGGACATCCTGGCCATGGCCGCTTTGCTTGAAATCGAAGCCACCAGCGCGAGAATTGTGTTTACGATGGTTGCCACGGCCTGAAGCACTGAGAGCGCATGGGCCTGGCTGGCCGGATCGACAATCTTCACCGCTTGCAATAGCGCCGCGCTCACCTGCTGCTGGAAGGTGACCACCTGCGCCTGTAGCGTTTGCAGTGCACTGGCCGAGGGATTGGCGAGATAGGCCTTAGCCTGCGCCACCATCAGGTTCGAGGCGGCATCGAAGCCGATGGTCGCGGCGCTGAAGATCGGCGCGTCGGGCGGCGCCAGCAGCGAGGCGGTCGAATCCACCGTGGCCACTGCACTTTGCAAAGCGGGCGTCCAGTTCACAATGTCCTGCGCCACGGTGACTCCCGAGCAGCCCTGCATCCAGGGCAGCGGAACCAGCAGCGCGATCAGCATCCACACGCCCAGCTTTACGCTGGTGTTCGGTGCGCCGTTCCGCGGGGTTGATTGCTGGCTGGTGGCTTCAGGATCCTTGGCCAGCAATCCCAGCAAGGCCGTGGCCAACGCAGTCACCAGCGAGACCACGGTGCCGGTTCCTGCCTTGCCCAGCGAGATACCCTGCTGCGACAGCACTCCGGCAATGCTGACCACTGCAATCAGCAGCCCCGCGGCCGAGGTCTTGGGTTGATTCCAGATATTCCGAAAAAGATTCATGATCAAACTCCTTCGCGCCGCTTCGTTTGGCCGCGGCAAGCACGGTTTTGTGGGTGTGTGCAATTCGTCCGAAAGCTCGTCCTGCGCGGGCCGGCGTTGCACTCGGCGCCGGCCCTGCGCATGGTCCATGAGCGGCTCTCAAACCCGGATGTTGCCGTGGTTCCGGTCTTGGCACCCGGTGGAGATCCGCCCTAGAGAGACAACAGCGGTCCCGCGCTCCAGAGGAAGCCGCTCTTACTTCCCCTGGAGCGTGCGCCGCGACGCCATCCATGGCTGCGGTTCGACTCATGCCGCCTGCTCCATCGGAGAGAAAAAGCAGACGAATTCGTGAACCGCAGGGGGGAGGGTTTCGCCCATCGCCCGGCGCTTGATTGCCGCTGGTTGTCTATTTGTCTTTAAGAGTAGGCGATTCGGGGCTAATTCTCGGCAAAGGGACGCGCGGGAAAGAGTTCTTTAAGAATCAAAGAGTTACTGGATGGTCCCCGGAGCCGCGGACTTGACATGGGAAAAAGTGAAGGAGTGAAAAAGTTAAGAAGTGAAGGAGTGAATTAGAAAAAGAATGAGAGACAGGTCCGGGCTTTACTTGTTCCCTTGTTTCCTCGGTCCTTTGTTCCCTGCCTTCACGTACCGGCGGCCGCGAATCACGTACTCGCCGCTCGCCACGCGGGCAACGGCTTCGGTGTAAGCAATGTGCTCCTCGGCGAGGATGCGCTCGGCGAGCGAGTGCGCGTCGTCGGTTTCGAGCACTGGGATGGATCGCTGCAGGACGATCGCGCCGTGGTCCAGCTCCTCGTCGACAAAGTGCACCGTGCAGCCTGCGACTTTAACGCCGTAATCGAAGGCCTGCTGCTGCGCGTCGAGACCGGGGAAGGCCGGGAGCAGCGAGGGATGAATGTTGAGTATGCGATGGGGAAACGCGGCTACGAACTCCGGCGAGAGCAGCCGCATGTAGCCGGCGAGACAGACCAGATCAACGTTGTGCGCCTTCAGCAGGGCCGTAACATCGGCATCGTGCTCGGCGCGTTTGCGGCCTTTGGAGATGAGCACGGCGTGCGGCAGGCCGAGCTCGGCGGCGGCGGCGATGCCGGGAGCTTCGGCAATGTTCGAGATGACGATGGCAATCTCCACGCCGGGAAGTTTGCCGGCGCGGATGGATTCGGCGATGGCGAGGAAGTTCGAGCCCCGGCCGGAGAGCAGGATGCCGAGGCGAAAGGGACTCTTTGCTGAGGGATCAATCTTCATCTACCCAGTCTTCTGTCGTGCACGGCGACTCGAGCGTGTGCGTGTTTCAAAAGTGGTTGTATCGATTCCGTTGCAGTGGCTCAGGGGCTAAAGCCCCGCGTTCATTTTGGGCCGGCTGCGGCCCGGCTGAAGCCGTGCCCTTGTTACAAAACCAGTTTTTTGGGACACGCTCCAGTGTGGTGAGTCAGGAGTTCGTGGAAAGACAACTGCAGATCCTTCGACTACGTCCGCCGCGGCGGACTGCGCTCAGGATGACAATTTCATGGTGATGTGAACTTCTCACTCACCACGCTGGCCTCGCTAGCTCCGCCAACCCCGCTAGCTCCGCTAACCCCGCTAACCCCGCTAACTCCGCTAACCCCGCTAACTCCGCCAACCCCGCTAACTCCGCCAACCCCGCTAACTCCGCTGCCTACGTGTACTGCACCCGGCGCTCGCCCTTGACCACGCGGCCGATCAAGTAAAACTTCTCCTCGGCGCGATCCAGCAGGTTTTTGGCGCGGGTAAACTTGGCCGCGGGAATGGCCGCGATGAGCCCGATGCCCATATTAAACGTGCGCATCATCTCATCCTGCGGCACGTTGCCCAGCTCGCGCAGGTGCTCGAAGATGGGCAGCACCGGCCAGGATCCGATCTCGATCTGCGCGGTGACGCCCTTGGGCAGAATGCGCGGCAGGTTTTCCGTAATGCCGCCGCCGGTGATGTGCGCCATACCCGCGGTGAGCCCGCCCGCGACCAGCTTCTGGATCACATGCAGATAGCTGCGGTGGGTCCGCATCAACGCCGCGCCGGCCTTTTCCCTGATCGCCGTCACGTACTGCGTGGGCTTGTAGCCGCCCACTTCGAAGAGCAGCTTGCGCGCCAGCGAATAGCCGTTGGTGTGCAGCCCGGTGGAGGCCAGCCCGATGAGCACGTCGCCGGCCTTGATGCCCGCGCCGGTAACCATCTTGTCGCGATCGACCGCGCCCACAATGAACCCGGCCAGGTCGTACTCGCCGTCGGCGTAGAAGCCGGGCATCTGCGCCGTCTCGCCGCCGATCAGCACGCAGCCGTTGGCCTTGCAGCCGTCGGCCAGCCCGCTCACCACGCTCTCGATCACCTCGCCATCGAGCTTGCCCGTGGCCAGGTAATCGAGGAAGAAGAGCGGCACGGCCCCCTGCACGGCGATGTCGTTTACGCAGTGATTCACCAGGTCGATGCCCACCGTCTGGTGCAGCCCCAGGGCAAAGGCGACCTTGAGCTTGGTGCCCACGCCGTCGGCCGAGCTGACCAGAATGGGGTTTTTCCAGCGCTGCAGATCCAGCCGGAAAAGCGCGCCAAAGCTGCCGATTCCGCCCAGCACGTTACGGTTAAATGTCTTTTGCGCCAGGTACTTGATGTGCTCCTTGGCCTGGTCGCCGCCGCGGATGTCCACGCCGGCGTCGGCGTAAGATATTGATTTCATTGAGGGGTCCAGAGACACGGTCGAGGCCTTCTTCTTCTGCACTCCGTCGAGCGCGGTTGAGCCGGAAAGCAAGATTCTAGCAGCATTCGCGTCCTCTATTTCCCACAAATCGAAGGGCACGGGTGCGCCTTACCGCCCCCGGACACGCTTCTCCACGGCGGCGGACCCGTCCGGCACGCGCTTTCCGATAGAGGCAGTGGTATCCCCGGCCATCTGGGCGGTCGCAATCTTTACCGTGGTGGGCTGCGATCTCCCGCCGCTCTTTCGTAACTGCCGCGGCGGCAAACCGGGTAGGGGCCCGCTGCTTTGCGCCGATAAATCAAGTGAATCTATGCCCCGAGGTGAAAATTGCCGCTCAACGCCGACATGCTTATCGCGGCAGGCCTTGAGGAATCGGCCCAGCTTGCGGCGCGCGGCATCGTCATTGCCGGATTGGACGGCGTCGTTTGCTTCGTCAATTCGGCCTGGCTGGAGATCACCGGCTACTGCCGGGACGAGGTGATCGGCCGGGAGTTGCCCAGCCTGTACTGCGGTCATGATTCCCAGCAGCTGATCCATGAGATTCTGGCATCGGTTCGGTCCGGCGATCGCAGGCAGGGTGAGCTGGCGAACTGCCGCAAGGACGGAACCCCCTACACCGAAGAAGTCACCGTGGTTCCCATTCGCGGCTGCGACGGCAAGGTCGAGGGCTGCCTGGCCTCGACCCGCGACCTGAGCGGGTGGCAGGCCGCCCAGGAGGCACAGGCCTTTCTCTCCGCCTTGGTGCAAAGTTCGGAGGACGCCATCCTGGCCTGTTCGCCCGCCGGAATCATTCTCACCTGGAACTCCGGCGCGGAAAGAATGTTTGGATTTGCCGCCAGCGAAGCGATCGGCCAGCCTCTCACCCTCATCGCCGTTCCGGAACGCAGGGAAAGCGAAGCCCGCTACGCCGAAGAGGTGATACGAGGCGGCGAGACCGCGCACCGCCAGGGCTTCAGTCTGCGCAAGGACGGGAAGAAGATCCGCATCTCAGCCACCACCTCCCTGATTCGCGACACCAAAGGAGAGGTGAGCGCGCTCTCCATGATGGTGCGCGACGTGACCCGCGAATACGAGGCCGAGAAGGCGCAGGCGCTGCTGGCCTCGGTCGTCGAGTCTTCCGGCGATGCCATTTTTTCAACCAATGTGGAAGGCACGCTCCGGAGCTGGAACACGGGCGCCCAGACTCTGCTTGGCTACACCGGGGAACAGATCCTTGGCCAGAGCGTGATCCGCCTCATGGCTACCGGCCAGGAGTTGAAATCCCGCGGAATCCTCAAGGCGGTGAGCCAGGGGAAAGCATTTCCGCCTTTTGAAGTAAGAATGATCGCGCTGAATGGTACGGTCATTCCGGCCTCCCTGTCGATCTCTCCCATCCGCAATACCGAAGGCAGGCTCATCGGCGCCAGTTCCATCGTTCGCGACATCCGGAAGCAGCTTGAAGACGAGCAGAAGCTGCGCGAGGCAACCAGCGCAGCCGAACGCGCCAATGCGGCCAAAAACGAGTTTCTGACTAGAATGAGCCATCAGATTCACACGCCGCTCAACGGCGTGATTGGCATGACCGGCCAACTGCTCGACACCAGGCTGACGGAGGAGCAGAGATCGTATGTGGAGGCTGCCCGCGCCTCCGGCGAAGCACTCTTGCAACTCGTGAACGACGTGATGGACTACTCCAGGCTCGAGGCCCGCAAGCTGGTGCTGGAAGAAGCCGAGTTTCATCTTCCGGACCTGATCGAGCGCACGGCAGAGACCGTGGCCACGCTGGCGCACGCCAAGGGCCTCGAGCTGGTCGCAAGCGTCGATCCCGGCGTGCCGGAGCTCCTGTCGGGAGACGCGGGGCGTCTGGGCCAGATCCTGGTCAACCTGCTCGGCAACGCCATCAAGTTCACCGAGCTGGGCGAAGTCGTGCTGCGCTGCTCCCTTGCCGAACTGGGCGCGTCGGACTTCCTGCTGCGATTTTCGGTGCGCGACACCGGCATCGGCATCCCCGCGGACAAGCAGCCGATCATCTTCGACAAGTTCACGCAGGTGGACTCCTCTGCCACGCGCGGCATGGGAGGCGCCGGTCTTGGGCTGGCCATCAGCAGGCAACTGGTGGAGATGATGGCCGGCAGCATCGGCGTGAATAGCGAGCCGGGCCATGGCTCCGAGTTCTGGTTTACCGCGCGTCTGCGCATGGCCGCTACCGCGCCTGCCGCCGAGCCGCCTCTGCGCGCGCATATCTCCGGCGCGCGCGCGCTGATCGTGGATGGCAACGCCAGCCTTATCGAGATGCTGCAGCGGCAGCTCGAAGCCCGGGGCATGAATGTGGTTCATGCGTTCACCGCGCAAACGGCATTCGAAAGCCTGCAAACCGCGATCACCGATAACCTGCCGTTCCACCTGGCCCTCATCGATTTGAGGACGCTTGAAATGGATGACTTCGCAACAGCGCGGAGCGTCCGCGCGGCGGCCGCGGCTGGCGGCACAGTGATCTTAACGCTGCTCGCAATGGGCGCCCGGCCGGGCGAAGCGATGGACGGCAAACCCGGCACATCGCTCGTCCTGCGCAAGCCTATACGGCGCAGCGAACTGCTGCGCATCCTGCGGCGCGGACTTACTCCCGCGCCCGCGGAACCGGAGACAGAAACTCCCAACCCAGCGCCGGAGGGACGCTCGATGGCGGACGCGCGCATTCTGCTGGTTGATGACGATGCCGTCAATTTCAACCGCAAGGGATTGACCGAGCGCATGCTGGGCGACGAGTCTCTGGTCACATTGATTCTCAATGCATTCCGCGCGGACCTTCCCCATCAGATCCAATTGCTCGAAGATTCCTTGCGCGCCGGCGACGCCCCGACGGCCGTCCGGCACGCGCACACCATCAAGGGATTGGCCGCCAATGCAGGCGGAGAACAGCTTCAGAAGCTGGCCTCCAGGCTGGAAATGGCTGCGAACTCGGGGGACCTGGCCTCCGTGCGGAACGAAATGGAGAATCTCAGGTTGGCGGCCGACAGATTGCTGAGTGAAATTGCCGAAAGCCTGCCGGTCTCGATCGAGCAACCGGTCAACTGAAGTCCGGATGCCTTGGCGATAGCGCGCGTTCGATGCCCTCATCTTCCGTACAGCATGAAGCTCACGCTTCTTCATGGCACAAGCCAAGCCAGGGGATTCTTCTCTCGGCCGATCGCCGGCGGAGCCGCCGTTGTGACCTGGATCGGCAAAGACCCGGCGCGGCGAAATCGCGAGCCGCCCTGAAACTTAGACGGTGAAAGGGCCGTCAATGGAATGTGGTTCGAGTGCCCAGGAAGCCGTCCTTGATCGACGTGCGTAAGGCGCCCTCCAACACGGCTGTATTCATCGGTTTCCGGTTGACACCACGGGGAACCATGGGGTATGTTCCGTATCACTCAAAGAATCCGTGCTTCGGCACGCGTAGAGCTGGCTTGTGCGTGGCAATTTCTTCTGTCCGATCTTGCCGCGGCGCGCAAATCTGGGCGGCTCTTGAGAGAGGGAAGAGGCTATGGACGTCAAGATCGTTCTTCGGCATCAGAATTCCAGCAAGGCGAACCAAGTCGAGGAGTTTCCGGCCACCAGCAATGCAGAGTTTCTCATCGGCCGCGATGCCGATTGCAACGTGCGCTACGATGAAACCCGCGACGACCTGGTCAGCCACAAACACGCCCGCATCGTGGTCGAGAAGGTCGATCCCTGCGAAATCACGCTCAACGATCTGGGCAGCAGCAACGGCACCTTCGTCAACAAGCACCGCATCTACACTCCCACCCGCCTGACCCCCGGCGACGTCATCCAATTCGGCGCCGGCGGTCCCGAGATTCAGTTCGATCTGAATCCCCGCCCGATTCTTTCCAAGGCCACCCGCCTGGCCGAGACGCCGGTCAGCATGCCCACGCGCGAAGCCATTTCGCCCGTTGCCGCCGCCACGCCGCCCTACCAGCCCGTCCCGCCGCCCCCGCCGGCCCAGTTCATCCCGCCGCCTCCGCCCATGGCCGCCGCGCCGGTCGCCTATGGCAGCACCACGGTGGGCAAGGCCACGGTGGAGCGCATGATCTCGCAGACCAAGAAGGAAGGCCGCACCCAGATGGTGGTCGTATCGCTGGTGCTGCTGGCCGTCATCGGCGGCGTGACCGCTTACTTCCTCACCCGGCCCAAACAGGGGACCATTTACGTTAACCCTAACCCCGTCAACAACAAGCTGAGTTCGGCGCAGATTGCATCCGCGAACACCCCGTCGGTGGTCTATATCGAGCTCTCCTGGAATCTGCTGGACGCCAAAACCAGCCGTCCGCTCAGCCAGGTCTACCTTGCCAACTCCCAGCCCGACCCCAAGAACAAGAAGAAGACCGTTCCTATTGTGCAAGGCGGCGCCAACTTGCTGCCCCTTTTCCTGCAATTGAACGGGA
>Ga0326727_10021745_pt1 | contig 12503 bp, 14 predicted proteins | sample MB2enrmetagenome_FD_207643 | JGI IMG/M metagenome (GOLD analysis project Ga0326727, IMG submission 207643) | Lab enriched peat soil microbial communities from McLean, Ithaca, NY, United States - MB29MY | ecosystem: Environmental > Terrestrial > Soil > Wetlands > Peat | place: USA: New York...
GATCTGACTGAGCACCGGCGGGCGGAAGAGAAACTCTATCTCGAAGAGGAACTCCAGACAGCATACAACTTTGACGAGATTATCGGCGAGAATCCGGGTTTGAAACGCGTCTTGAAGCAGGCCGAGACAGTGGCACCCACGGATGCGACGGTGCTGATCTTGGGGGAAACCGGAACGGGAAAAGAACTGGTCGCCCGCGCCATCCACAACATGAGCACCCGCCGCGAGCGCACGTTTGTGAAGCTGAATTGTGCGGCGATCCCCACCGGCCTGCTGGAAAGCGAACTATTCGGCCACGAAAAAGGCGCGTTCACCGGGGCCATCGCGCAGAAGGTGGGCCGCGCGGAATTAGCCCATCTGGGAACCTTGTTCCTGGACGAAATTGGAGACATCCCGCTGGAGCTCCAACCCAAACTCCTCCGGCTTTTGCAGGAGAAGGAATTCGAAAGATTGGGGGGCACGCGGACCGTCTCCATTGATGTACGGTTGATTGCGGCTACAAACCGTGACCTCGGCCAAATGGTGGCTGAGCAGCGATTTCGTAGCGACCTTTACTACCGGCTGAACGTCTTTCCAGTTACCCTGCCACCGTTGCGAGAGCGCCCCGAGGATATTCCCACGTTGGCTTGTTACTTTGTGCAGAAATACGCCCCGCGGATGAATAAGCGAATTCAGACTATTCCCGTCGAGACGATGGAGGCCCTGACACGCTGGCGCTGGCCAGGAAACATTCGCGAGCTGGAGAATTTTATTGAAAGAGCAGTGATTCTTTCCCCAGGGCCAATCCTCCAGGTTCCCTTAAGCGAGCTAAAGGCGCCGAGGGAAGAGGTAAACACGACGCTCGAAACCTCTTTGGAAGCGGTTGAACGGGAGCACATTATCCGCGTGCTCAGGGAGGCGGGAGGGGTAATTGGTGGTCCTCAAGGCGCAGCCGCCCGTCTCGGAGTCAAAAGAACTACGTTGAACGGCATGATGCGTCGCCTGGGCATATCTCGAAAGGATTTGCTGCCGCGTGAGGAGGTTCGAACCAAACGCGCCGCGGGTCCTAGCTGAAACTCGGAGTAGAAGGAGGCAACTGCCATGGTTGATTTCTTTGCCGGAGATCGACATGAACTTACTAAAAAACTGGCATACATCTATTGGCAACGCCGGGGCTGTCCGCTCGGCTCGCCGGAAGTTGATTGGGCTGCGGCGGAAAAGATTTTGGCCTCAACCTTTAGGTATTCGGAAAAAGAGCTTCCCCTTTATAGCCTTCAGTTCGAGCCCTATGAGGGGCCGTGTCGCTGACGAATTGCTGTGATCGCAAAGTCGGAAATTCAGGCGAGGGAAGACGGTAAGGGATACTTTGACTCAGGGGTTTTAGCGCGATGCTGAATATAAAGAGGATTCTTATACCGGTTGATATCCCGATTGTTTCACTGAGTGTGATTCATCAAGCTGCCACATTGGCGCGCCATTTCAATTCCGAGATCGTAATTCTGCACGTCGTGACCGCGCAGAGCCGTGCCGCCAGTGAACCGGAGGACAACCGCGAGCTGGCTGAGGAGGGCTTGCTCGCGGTGATCAAGGAAGAGGCCCGGAAACGGCAGGATCAGTCTCTGGGGCCGGAGATTGATGGTCTTACCATCCAGAGCATAACGGGCACTGGTGACGCGGCCCTGGTAATTGTGCGAACTGCCGAGGAGGAGAGGGCCGACCTGATCATGATGTCGTCCCATGGCTTCGCGTTCTACCAGTTTCTTATGGGCTCGGTGACCGCAAAAGTGTTACATGAGGCTGAGTGCCCGGTTTGGACCGATGCGCACGTGGAAGTATCACGCGGACAGGAGTTGCCAATCCGTAATGTCCTTGGGGCGGTCGAATTCGGCCCCCGTGCAGACATCACGGTGTCGTGGGCCGCGCAAGTCGCCGCCGAATTTGGCGCTCGTCTTACGCTCGCTAATGTCACTGCCGGCGTGGAGTTTTGGGGGCCCGGCGGCGGCTACGTCAATGAAAAGTGGAAAGAGCAACTGATCGGCGACGCGTCCGAGCAAATGGCAAAGCTCCAGCAAGACATGGGCATCAAGGCAGATGTATTTATCGGCAGTGGGGACGTGCCCAAGGTGCTGAGCCAAGCGGCAAAGGAGACGAAGGCCGATTTACTGGTTACCGGGTGCTACCCTTATGGCGGTCACTTGCGGACCCACGGCTACGGAATCATCTGCGCGGTGCCGATTCCGGTTCTCAGCGTGTGAGGGCAGAACGTTTTTTAGTGCTGGATATGAATCGTTATGAAAATTGACGAATACCGAAAGAAACGTAACTTCGGTGTGACGCCCGAACCGCGGGGTGGAGGCAAAGCCCAGAAGACGGGCAATGGATCGTTCATTTACGCCGTGCAGAAGCACATGGCCTCGCATCTGCACTACGATTTTCGCCTGGAATGGCGCGGCGTGCTCCTCTCGTGGGCTGTGCCGAAAGGCCCCTCGCTCGATCCCTCGGTGAAGCGCCTCGCGATGCAGACAGAGGATCACCCGGTAGAATACGCAGATTTCGAGGGAGTGATTCCCGCCGGTCAATATGGAGCGGGAACGGTGATGCTTTGGGATCGAGGAACCTGGCAGCCGGAAAGCCCTGATGTGGACGCTTCATTGCAAGCAGGAGAGATTAAGTTCACCCTTCAGGGCAGGAAACTTCAAGGCGCGTGGGTCCTGGTTCGCACCCGGGGCTTCGGGAGCAATCCCGGTCGGTCCGCTTGGCTCCTTATCAAACACCGCGATCAGTATGCATCCACGAAGGATATGACACAGGAAGAGCCGCGCTCCGTGGCGAGCCAGCGCCTTCTTGCGGACATTGCACGCGATGGAGGGGGCGACGCCGAAAAAGCTTCGATGGGCGACCCGGCCGGGAAAGGCAATCGCCCAGGGAGCGCGAAGTCACTTCACGCCGTGCGGAGAAAGCGGACATTATGACCGACAAGATTCCATTCCGCGTTCAGCCGATGCTGGCGGCGCTTGTTCTCCAGCCATTCGACAGGCCCGGGTGGGTCTACGAAGAGAAATACGATGGCTTTCGCATCCTTGCTTACAAGGAAGGGGCCAAGGTCAGCCTCTTATCCAGAAACGGCAAGGACCGCACCCAGACTTACCCGAACATTGGGGCCGCCTTCGCGAAGCTTCCAGATCGCACATTGCTCCTCGACGGCGAAGTTGTCGCCTTCGATAACCGCCGGGTCTCCCGCTTCCAGCTTCTCCAGGAACGCAAGGTCCCGCCGCACTACGCGGTCTTCGATTGCCTTTATCAAAACGGGCGTGACCTGCGGGCGGAGCCACTCTCCGCGCGGCGCGGCCCCATGGAGGCGGCGATTCGGGGAAGCGAGCTTCTTTTCCCGTCGCGCCGTCTGGACCCAAACGGGCTCGCGGCCTTTCAGGTGGCTAAAACCAGGGGTTACGAGGGAATGGTCGCCAAGGATCTCACCTCGCCCTATATCCAAGCACGTTCCCGGAAGTGGCTGAAATGCAAGGTCCATCAGGAGGATGAGTTCGTCATCGCGGGCTACACCGCCCCGGCGGGCTCACGTGAGCATTTCGGCGCACTATTGCTCGGCGCATATCAGCGGGGACAATTGCACTATGTGGGCAAGGTGGGCACGGGATTTGATAGAAAGTTGCTCGCCTCGCTCTTTGAAAAGTTCCAGCCCTTGGTGCGAAAACAGCCCTCTTTTGTCGATCCACCATCGGAAAAGGGGGTGACGTATCTCGCCCCGCAACTCGTGGCCCAGATCGCTTATGAGGAGTTGACGGCGGATAAAAAGTTGCGGCAGCCCGTCTTTTTGGGGCTGCGCGACGATAAGAGTGCTAAAGAGTGCTTCCTCCCGGGAGAAACGGGATGACAAGTGCAAAACGTGGCCCTACAGCTTCGGGTCAGTTGCCCATCGTGGTGTCGCATACGGACAAGGTCTTCTGGCCTGAGGAGGGCTACACAAAGCTGGATCTGGTCGAGTTTTACAACGCCATCTTCCCCAAGCTCTCACCCTACGTAAAGGATCGTATCCTGACTCTGGAGCGCTGCCCTGATGGATTGCATGGCGAGTGCTTCTTTCAAAAACAGTTACCCAAGGGCATGCCTCCCGGAACCCCAACCAAACGGATCGCGCATGAAGCCAACTCCAACGAGTTCACGGATTATGTGGTGGGCGGCTCCTTAATCACGCAGCTCGCGCTTGCCAACCTGGGTTGCATTGCCGTACACGTCATGGCGAGCCGCGCCAGTTCGCCCCGCCAGCCGGACTGGGTATGTTTTGATCTTGACCCCGAGTCTGGAAGGTTTGCTGATGCGGCGTGTGCAGGATTGCATGTGAAAGCCGCCTTGGATGCTTTGAAACTGGTATCCTTCGCCAAGACTTCGGGTAGCCGGGGCCTGCATGTTCTGGTGCCGATCCGCACGGGGCCGGATGCGGACGAAGTTCTCGCCTTCGCCGAGGCATTCGTGGCGCGCGTGGCGGCTACACACCCGGATGAGCTGACGGTGGAGCATTCGGTGGCAGCACGGCGCGGTCGTGTCTACCTGGATCCATTCCGGAACGGTTTTGGTCAAACCGTCGTGGCACCTTATTCGGTCCGGCGGCGCGAAAAAGCTCCCATTTCGACCCCCTTGGATTGGTCGGAGGTCAAACCCACACTGATTCCCTCCGATTTCAACATCGGCAACTTCCACAAACGCCTCGAGCGGTCAGACCCATGGGAGAACTTCTTGCGGACGCGCCAGACGCTGAAGGGCGCAATGGCCGCACTGAGGAGGCTCTAGGATGGAATCTGAACCGGGGTTGGCAAAGGTTGCTTATTTTTCCATGGAAATCGCCCTCGACCCCGCCATTCCTACCTATAGCGGTGGCTTGGGAATCCTGGCGGGAGACATGTTACGTTCGGCGGCTGATCTCGAAATACCGATAGTCGCTGTCACGCTGGTCCACCGCAAGGGTTATTTCCGGCAGCATTTGGATGAACATGGAAACCAGCGCGAAGAACCGGATTCGTGGAGCCCGGAAAAGGTGCTGGAACCAACTCACGCTACTGCTGCCGTAACAATTGAGGGGCGCCAGGTGGAAATTAGGGCTTGGCGTTTCCTCCTCCGCGGGATTTCAAACCACGTCTTATCCGTGTACCTTCTCGATACATCTCTGCCCTCGAACACCCCCTGGGATCAGGGTTTGACCGATTGCCTGTATGGCGGCGACGATCATTACCGCCTTTGCCAGGAGGTGGTATTGGGAATGGGCGGGGTGGAAATTCTGCGCAGTCTAGCCCAAACTGCGATCGAAAGTTACCACATGAACGAAGGCCACTCCGCTCTGCTTGCTCTGGCCTTGCTCGAGGAACAAGGCCGGAAGCGAAATTCGACCACGTTCACCGAAGAAGATATCGGGACGGTGAGACGAAAGTGCATCTTTACTACTCATACTCCGGTGCCTGCCGGCCACGACCAGTTCAAGACGGAACTGGTCCGCCAGGTGCTTGGAGATATCCGGTGCAAGGAATTGGAGAGCACTAACTGCTGCGGCAGCGAGGGCCTGAACATGACCTACCTTGCACTCCGCTGCTCACATTACATTAACGGTGTCGGGATGCACCACGGAGAAGTTTCCCGAACTATGTACCCGCGCTATCCGATTCGGGCCATCACCAATGGGGTCCATGCCGTCACTTGGTCATCTGCACCCTTTCAGGAGGTCTACGACCGCCACATTCCAGAGTGGCGCCGCGACAACTTGTACCTCCGCTATGCGGTAGGGATCCCTCTGGAAGACATTCGCACGGCCCATCTCCGGGGCAAGCAGGCTCTGATCGCGGAGGTTAAAAAGAGGACCGGTGTTGCGCTGAACGAATCCACGATGACGATAGGTTTTGCCCGCCGCGCCTCCACGTATAAGCGCGCGGACCTGCTCTTTTCCAATCTCGAGCGTTTGAAGTGGATCGCCTCCCGGGTTGGTCCGCTCCAGATCATCAATGGCGGCAAAGCCCACCCTCGCGATGAGGGTGGGAAGATTCTGATCCGGCGAGTGTTGGAAGCGGCCGCGCAATTAAAGGACGTCGTGCGAGTCGTCTACCTCGAAAACTATGACATGGCTCTGGCCAAGTTTATTTGTTCCGGCGTGGATTTGTGGTTGAACACCCCCCAACGGCCTGAAGAGGCATCCGGGACCAGTGGCATGAAGGCCGCCCTCAACGGGGTACCCAGTCTCAGTGTCCTCGACGGCTGGTGGATCGAAGGGCACATTGAGGGCGTAACGGGATGGGCAATCGGCCAGGGTGGCGAGGTTGTCGAAGATGCCTCGGCGGAAGCTGCATCCCTTTATGACAAGCTGGAGAGGGTGATCCTGCCTGCCTTCTATGGGCGTAGCACCGCTTTTGCTGAAGTCATGCGCTCGACCATCGCACTAACCGGGTCTTTTTTCAATACGCAGCGGATGCTCGGGCAGTATGTTTCGAATGCCTACTTCCCGGAGAAGTGACGCACCGCGTGGCTGCAGCGTGCCCCCCTCGATGGTGTGCAGGATTGGTGACCGTGTATGGTCACCTGACCGGATGATGTGACCGCAGGGCGTCAGAATAGGCCGGCTGATGCCAATTACTCAAAATCATCCCCACCCTAACCTCCCTGTTTCTTGGAGAGTGCGCATTCTCTGCCATGCTGGGAAATTTGGCAACGCGGATGCTATCTCGTTTATGGAAGAGGAGCGACGAGGTTGCTCAGGATCACCATCCAAAAAGGTTCTGGCCCGGCAACTCTGAAGCTGGAAGGCAAACTGGCGGGGCCATGGGTGGAAGAGTTGAAGGAAGTCTGGCGTTCCGGGAGTAACCCTGAAGCTGTTTTAGTGGATTTGTCTGACGTGGGTTTTGCGGACGCTTCGGGTAAAGATCTCCTGGCGCAGATGTGGCAGGGAGGCGCTGATTTCGTAGCGGATTCGCCTCTGATGAAGCAGGTCATTGAGGAGGTTACGGGCAGCCCGCACGGTTGGGCCACGGTAGCTTCGCAAACATGCTGTGCTTGCATAAGCAAAGGAGAAAAGCCATGAAAAGTGACAGGGAACTACAGCTCGATGTTCTCGATGAAATCCGGTGGGAGCCGGGGGTGAACGCCACCGACATCGGCGCCACGGTTAAGGACGGCGTGGTCACGCTGGAGGGTACGGTGGATAGCTTTGCGGAAAAGTGGGCTGCCGAAAAGGCGGTGAAACGGTTGCCGGGTGTTAAAGCGCTGGCCGTCGAGCTCAGAGTCGAGCTTCCCGGTTCCAGCGAGCGGACCGACTCGGATATCGCCCGGGCCGCGGAGAACGCTTTGAAGTGGGATGTCTTAGTTCCCTATGACCGGATTAAGGTCACTGTGGAAAGCGGTCGCATCACCCTGGAAGGCGAGGTCGACTGGCAATACCAGAAGTCAACTGCCGAGGGCGCGGTGCTTCGCTTGACGGGCGTCAAGGGCGTGACCAACTTGATCACCATCAAACCGAAGGTGGCACCCACCGAGGTTAAGGAAAAGATTGAAGCCGCGTTCAAGCGCAATGCCATCCTGGACGCGAACCAGATCAAAGTGCAAGCCGACGGGGGTAAGGTGACGCTGAGAGGCAGTGTCCGCACTTGGGCGGAGCGGGAAGAGGCGGTGGGTGCGGCCTGGTCCGCGCCAGGGGTCAATGAAGTGAAGGACCTCATCGCGATCACATACTGAGGCGCATCCGACGCGAGGCGGCTGAAGCGCGAACAACTTTGGGCTGACCTGCCGAGGGCACGCTGTCGGCACGTTCACCCCCGGCGCGGCAAAGACCTATACAAGCCGATTCGGGTCTTGGTGTATCGGTTGAACATGGAAGACGAAAAAGGGCCATCAATGAGCGCCCATGCTGGAACCGGCGCCGGGCCGCCCAAGAACGGGGAGCGTGTAGGAGCCGTGCCGGGTGTGGGTCCGCTGGCCGCCTCCAATCCGTCGCCCGTTGCCGACGTTGCTGAACTCACGGCCACGATCCAAAAGGTCCAGGCGGAAAAGAAGGAGCTTTATGATCGGTTATTGCGAAAGCAGGCTGAGCTGGAGAACCTGCGCAAACGAATGGAGCGCGAAAAGGGGGATTTTCGCGAACATGCTAACGCCGACCTGATCCGGGCTCTCTTGCCTTCGCTCGATGGCCTTGACCGCGCATTAAAATATCGCGACAGGCGTGTCCCAGAAGAGTTTTACAAGGGGATGGAACTGATTGACCAGGGGCTTTTGGACGTCCTGAAGCGTCATGGCGTGGAACCGATCAAGGCGCTGGGGCAGACTTTTAATCCGCACCTGCACCACGCGGTCGGGACGGTAGAAGACGCGCAGCGCCACGACCAGGAAATCGTGGAGGAATTACTGCCGGGATATAGGCTGAAGCACCGCGTTCTGCGGCCCTCCATGGTCAAAGTCGCCGTGACAACGAAGAAAGAATAACCTGCCATCTGGCCCGCTATGTTCTTAAAGAAGACGTCGCTCAAAAGCGACAGATCCGACTTGGGGTGGTAAGCAATATGAATTTCAACGAAGGCTTTACCACAGGGTACTCTCGCGAGGAGCGCGAAGAACAGATCGCGTACCTTCATGGCATCCGCCATATGATCGTCGACCATCGCTAGGATCTTCTCACCCGCTACGATGGGATTGCCGCAGTAACTTATCCCCACCCGTCCCACGCTTGATTGGCTGTTCCTTCGAGATTAAATTCCGGGAGGCACCGCTGTCGGTTCATGTCTGCCAGGCGTCCGAGCGGGGGCGCGACCCTGTATCGTCAGATGACCGTATATGGTCATGCGCCCCTCACTTTAATGGTTTCCCTTTGCATCGCAATCTACTCGTTTCCAGGCTAACTTCACTGGGGCAAACAGCTTCCGGCATCCTCCAACATCGATAAGAATCTGGCAATCCAAATGCTCCTCCATGGATGCGAAGTAGCACGAATGGATGTGTATCGAGGAGCTTGAATGTATACCTTGCTGGAATCTGTTGTTTGCGTGATCTTGGTTGCTGGCGCGGTAGCTGCGCTCATAACGGTGGGCTGGGCATGCGTAGCTTTGGTTCAGTTTGTCTATAGGGCCGCACCTCAGATCGGTCGTTTATTGCCGCGACCTTCAACTGCGCTACTGAGGTTGGGCAGCCCGCTCTTCAATGGCGGGGATAACCTGGTTGCCGTGAGGGTGACAGATCGAGAAAAGCGAGGCAGGATTAGTTGTTGGAGCAGCGCAGAAGTCATACGTAAGTTAAGAATCCAATAAATTGAAACGATAAGGAGGTTGACAACAATGGCGATTGTTCGATGGCAGCCTTTCCAGGATTTAACCCAGAAAGATCTCAATCGGTTTTTCAGTGAGGCCTTTCCTCGCTTGTTTGGTGAAGGCGAACCCAGCACACGGAGCTGGGCCCCGCCCGTTGACATTTACGAGACGGACAACGCGCTGGTGCTGAAGGCGGATCTCCCGGGCGTCGACCCCAAAGATGTGGAAATCCGTGTTGAGAACGGCGTTCTCTATCTCAAGGGCGAACGGAAGTTCGAAAAGGAAGTGAAGGAAGAGAACTACCACCGGGTCGAGCGCTCATATGGCGCCTTCAGTCGTAGCTTTTCTTTGCCCAATTCGATCGACGCCGAGCATGTCGCGGCGGAGTACAAAGGCGGCCAACTGATCCTGACCATGCCGAAGCGGGAAGAGGCCAAGCCGAAGACCGTCAAGATCAATGTGAGTGCGGCCTAGATGGTCCTGCCAGGAGTGGGGGGGCCCAGCCGCCCCACGGCAGCACATGATCTTGCAGCCCAGGCCGGGCGCCAATCCAGCTCCGACGAAAGGGACGGGCTCTACGTGGACGTTGATCGAGGCTCATCATGGCATCACTATTCCGCACCCGACGGACGGCAGGACCATTGCTCCCTGGCGAGTGGGCCAGAATCCTTCTGGTGAACAAAGACCCGCAGGATCTCGCTTACTACCGGGAAATTCTTCAAAAGCTGGGATGCCAGATCCGAGCCAGTTCGTCCTTCGCCGACGGAGTGCAATGCCTTGGGTGCGAGCCGTTTGACCTTATCATCTTAGACCAAGGCAGTGGTAGGTTCGAAGGACAAGAGGTGCTCGCGCACGCCCTGGAAGTCGACGTGGAACTGCGTGTGCTGGTTCTGGCGCGATCTTACGATAGCGACTGCCACATGGAAGCCTTGCAGTCGGGGGCCTTGGAGTATCTTGAGGGACCTTTGAGCGCAGAGGAGCTCGTTGCGCTTCTCGATACATTTATGCCGCGCCGGAGCGGGGCCCGCGGGGCCTCGTTTAACCGCTTCAAGGGTGCAAAGCCAAGTAAAGAAAGCATGAGTAAAGCCAAACTCAATTAATGTGCCCCGGAAACAGGCAGAGGGCAGGCAGGAGGAGCTAATTGAACTTTTTACAGCGGTTCAAAGTGCAGCCCGGCGCCAGGATGAAGCTCCAAGATGTCGACCCTGGATTCACAGGCGATTACAAGAATCGCGAGGCGGCGGAGGAGGAGATCGCACAACTCCAGAATCGGCTGCGAGAACTCCAGGCGCTGCTCTATGCGCGCCGTCAGGAGTCGCTCCTGATCTGCCTGCAGGCAATGGACACGGGGGGAAAGGACGGGACGATTAGCCACGTCCTGGGGGCCATGAACCCGCAAGGCTGCCGGGTGGCGGCGTTCCGCCAACCCTCGGCCGAGGAACTTGCCCACGACTTCCTTTGGCGGGCACACCGGGCCGCGCCTGCCCGCGGAGAAGTTGTGATCTTCAATCGCTCTCACTACGAGGACGTCCTTATAGTCCGTGTCCACAAGTTGGTCCCTGAAGATGCCTGGCCCCACCGTTATGACCAGATCAACGCTTTTGAGAAGGGCCTCGTCGAGCATGATACACACATCCTCAAGTTCTACTTGCATATTTCCAAAGAGGAGCAATTGGAACGATTCCGGAACCGGCTGGATGACTCAAGCAAGCAGTGGAAGATCAGCGAGGCCGACTACCAGGAGCGGCGCTTTTGGGATGATTACGTTTCGGCTTATGAGGACGCCTTGGCCCGGTGCAGCACCAAAGATGCGCCTTGGTTCATCATCCCCGCCAACCACAAGTGGTTCCGGAACCTTGCCGTGGCCCGGATCGTCGTCGAACACCTGGAGACGCTCAACATGAAATACCCTAAGCCCACGGTCAATATCGAACGCATACGCCATGACTATTACGCAGCGAAAGGAGCGTAAGCAGGGGGCGATATGAGGAGATCCGGAAGAGCGTTGGTGGCGATCGCCGACCGCGAAAACCGGGAAGCCCTTATGCACCGACGACGTGAAGTGGATTGTAGGCAGAGCGCTTCAGAGAAACCCTGCGCCTGCGCTGAAATCTCCTGACGAATCGCAGCGCGCAATTTCTGCCTAAAGGAGCAGACATGCTACGGATTGAACGAATTCTTTGCCCCATTGATTTCTCGGAATTCTCTGCAAGGGCGTATGATTACGCGCAGTCGCTGGCCCGGCATTATCAGGCTAATCTGTTCTTAAACCATGTCGTCGATTTCGGTCTTCCGCCCTACGAGTATTACACTCCAGCGATCGATTTCGACGAGGTCTTCCGGAAGACCTGCGCCGACGCTCGAGACCGGTTGCAAGAGTTCGCGAAGTCGCATACAAGAAACAGCATCCAACCTGAGTGCTTCGTGCAAGAGGGTGCGGTGACGGACTCGATCCTTTCCTTTGCGGAAGCGCAAAAGGTGGATCTCATCGTCATGGGGACCCACGGACTCAAAGGACTTGACCGTGTTACACTGGGGTCGGTGGCGGAAAAGGTACTGCGAAAAGCCCCCTGCCCGGTGCTGGTGGTCCGAAAGCCGGGGCCCGAGGTAGTCGCCCCGAAAGGCGGAGAGAGTTCGGGTGAGCTGCGAAGGGTCATTTTCTGCACAGATTTTTCTGACTCCTCCCACCGGGCGCTGGATTATGCGCTCTCGGCAGCGGCGGAGTTCAACGCCGAGCTCACCCTGCTCCACGTGTTAGAGGACATCCCAAGATCCGCCGACATTGAAGAGGTAATCGCGGCAGCGACAAAGCAACTCGAGAAGCTGATTCCAACGGAAGGGGTCAACCCCGGCAAGATCAAGACCCTGGTACGAATCGGCAGAGCTTACGAGCAGATCATCGAGCTTGCTTTGGAGATACAAGCCGACCTGGTGATCATGGCAGTACGTGGGCGCAATGCCTTGAATCTGGCGGTGTTTGGTTCCACAACTTATCGTGTGATCCAATTGGGACCTTGTCCCGTCTTGGCAGTTCACGTTTTGAAGGTGGCTACGCACCCTGGCTAGAGTCGATCGTATCATTTACTAGGGTGACGCGCTGCGCGTCCTGATGGTTCAAGGAGGGCAGCCCCATTTCGGGCTGGGCAAAGGCTTCACGGCACTGCTTGTTCTATGGGTGATCCTTGTCCTGGGAACGGCGAGACTTTATCCCAACGTGGTTCGGTGACCGATCGCGGG
>Ga0326727_10021746_pt1 | contig 12502 bp, 10 predicted proteins | sample MB2enrmetagenome_FD_207643 | JGI IMG/M metagenome (GOLD analysis project Ga0326727, IMG submission 207643) | Lab enriched peat soil microbial communities from McLean, Ithaca, NY, United States - MB29MY | ecosystem: Environmental > Terrestrial > Soil > Wetlands > Peat | place: USA: New York...
CCATTACAATGGCTCCCAACTCTCACTGAGTGGTGCTAAGGTGTGGCATCCGGTTTTGCACGACCTCAGATTGACGGACATAGATCATGCATTGCATCGTGCTCTTGCATCCTTTCCACGCGGTCGCGAACGCTGTCTCGTATGGGAATGAGTCCTGTCGCGGCTGCCCGAAACTCGTTGCCCAATTGAAGAAGGGCGGAGGTGACCTGGAGGGTTCGGAAAGCTCGCTGACGATGCTTGTCCCAAGTCCACAATGGTCCCGGGGTGACGTGATCCGCCACCGGGAAGGCGTGTTCTTCCTTCCAGAGCGCTTTCAATTCAGACATCCGAGTATTGGCAAGTCTCACAGGGTCGAAAGGGGGAACTCGCAGTCCCGCGCTGGCCCTCGGAGTTACCAACTTGCCAGCCACGGTCCCATGTCTGACTCGGGGGAACTCGGGTGTCGTGAAAATCATATCAAGTTCCAACGTTCGGCCGGTCCCCCGAAATCCGACAATGTCTGCTCCGCAGTCGAGCGGGCCAAGGACCCATACACCGAAATTGTGGACGACGAGTAGCCCGCCTGCGAGGTGGACTGCTTCCGCCGCGTTTACTAGAAGTTCGGAGAGATTCCTGCGTTTAACACTCGCATCGGGACCGCAAGAGAGGGCTTTTGATTGATCGAGGATCTTGATTGAGATGACGGGGAAGTTGCGAGGATTCGGATCTCGGTATAGCTTCACCAGGGATTCGTTTAGCGTCCTCCGTGATGCAAATGATTCGGTATCGTCACCGAGAAGTTCGGAGTGGAGCAGAAGGTGGATTCCGACGGCATCGAAGGCCGTTTCGACACTATCTGCGATTTGCCATCCGTAGTCGAACGCCCTCAGGACAGAGGATGTGGTTGAGCGAATAATCGGAGACGGGGCGAGGAAGACACTTGCCATCGCTTGAGACTCGGCCTCTTCGAACCAAGACGTGATTCCGGCAAACCCGGATTCTCTTCGAACTCGCTCCCACGCAATGCCGGTCTCCTCCCGTCCCGTCTTCGGGTCGCTCGTTAGGCCCGACGCAAGCAACTGCCTGAGAGCATCCGGGGGCGAATGCGTATCGTTCTGAATCCTTGCACGGGCTTCTGCACCAAAGGTCATGGCCTCCGACTCTGGGTCTGGGATGACGAACGGTCGTACCGGATAGAACGGATTCCCCTCAAGGGTGAGCTGACTCGGGCCTCCCGCGTAGCTTCCAAGCTCGGCTATTATCGAGCGACGAGTCGAGATAGGGACTATCAGGGCAGGGATTGAAGCACCGGCTCGCGCCAATTGAAGGACGGCCTGCGCTTCGTAGACAGTGCGAGGAGCCGGTGCCGTCGCCGGCATTGGATAACGTGTAGTACCCCTGCGAACGAGGCTACCAAATCGGGCAATTGCGGCTTGAGCTGCATCGTCTTTTAGGTACTGCAGCAACTTCCTACCTCATCCGATGGTCCGAGTCCGTCAATCCTTGTCTTCCCGAGAGATTCGCCGCGACAACAGCTTCGAGCCCGACCTGCCCCTTGCCGAGCGCTTCGACGAGAGCGCCAATGTCTCGCCAGTCAATTCGGATTCCGCCCACCGGCTTCTTCTCGCCAGATGGTTGGACTGCGTACTGGGTAATCGTGATGGCAACCCCCGCCCAGCGGTCATTGTAGGACCGAATTGAATACTGAATCTTTCCGCAATCAACGATTCTCTCGGCCTCGGGGTGAGCCAACCGGCCATTCGAGCAGTATATTCGATCTCGGCTGCCCGAGGTGGCTTCAAAGTATATCTGTTGAGTCGTGGCGAGGTAATCTAGCGCCTTCTGAAGTGTATCTGGTCTAGGCACTCGCAACTCCTTGACCAAGACGGACTTGGCAGCAGAACCGTGGGCTTGAAGATAGGATAGAATCGCTCTCCGAAGGGCTTTCGCTTGTTCGGTCGGCGCAAGCTCCGGGTACTTCACGGGGAGAGCCCACGCTGACTCCATGGAGTTCTCCGTTAGACTATCCGTTGACTCCAACGTATGCATTGTTCATAGGTAGTGTGAGCAAGTATTTGAAGACTGGCATTTCACGGAGGTCAGGCCGGGCCTCCACTAGGGTGGCTTGGTCAGGCCCTCTAGGGCGCGATATGGCACGTTCCGCTTGCAGTGGGCCTCATGTTTGAGATTCTCGCCCCGCTTGATCGGTCCCCATTGAATCTTGTATTCTCTTGTTTATTCTACTATGCTCTACGAGGGCTTTGCCCAAGAACTCGTTTCTGTGCGGTAGTTTCTGGGCGGGGGAGGAGTCTCTGGGCCGACCAGAGCTCCCCCCTATCGTCGCCCCGATCTGCGCAAGACCTCGGCGGAAGCGCCGCGGGGTTACCCGGCGGTTTCCGGCGCCCTGAACCCGTCGAACCTTCCCCGGCGCACTGCATACTCACGCTCTCACGGCATTTCCGGGAGCGGGCCGCGCCGAGCGACATCGGGATCCCGCCCGAGGCAGGTGCCGCGGTGACCGCGCGAGACCCGAGCGAAGAGGCAGGGCGCCTCCCCCGCGTTCGCGGGAGGAGGCGGTCGGAGCGGGAACGGTCTTGCCGGCGGTGCGCGACCCTCAGTACAACGTGATGCCCGTGAGGGTCAGGCCGTGCGTCCCCGCAAGGTTGAGCGAGGCGCTCGCTGTCGCGGAGACATTGTAGAAGTAGATTGTGACCCCCGCGTCGAGGTAGAGCAGGACCTGGTACTGGTGACCCTTTTGCAACGCTCCCCACAGGTACAAGTACGAGGTTGACGCGGTCGTCGAGAGAAGATAATGGCCGGTCGACGTGAAGCTCGCCCCGAAGAGCGTGGCGCTGGCGCCCGAGAGATACGAGCCGTTGGTAACGTCCACGATGTAGGCATACACAGATCCCAAGACCGACGCGTTCGCGTAACTGAAGTTCCCGTTCCCCGTGCCCGAGGAGACGGACAGGGCCGCCTTCGCGACCACGGCCAAGTTCCAACTGATGTACAGCCAGGTGTACCCCGAATGGGTCCGGTAGAACGTCGGCGACGTGATAATGGTCTGCCCGTAAATGGACGCGTAGGAAAACCCGGAAATGCAGCGTCCGGCGCTGATCTTCCCGGCCATCGAGAAGGTCCCAGTCGTCGCGCTCCAGGCGGGCACGGCCGACTCGTGGGCGTAGGCGGTGCACCCGTACGAGTACAGGGAGTTCGACGTCGTGCTCGTGAACCCCTTGTACGGAGGCGCCCAAGTCTTCGGGGTGCTGGCGCCGGCGAAGGGGGCTACGACCATGAGCAGGGTGACCAATCCCACAAAGCCGACCCCGGCGGCGATTCCCCGCGGGGCCCAGCGAGACCGCGCGATCTTCGGTGGCGAATACTTCCTCTCCATCGGGCCTGTTCCACTCTTGCGTGTCAACGATTCCTCGTCGAACGCGAACTCTCATGGCGAAGCGACACTTAGTCCTTGTCATGTGAAGGTACTGTTGCTGAATCGCGGGGTGGACGGTGCTGGACTCTCGCTCAGACTCGAACCGACCCGGCGGGATGAGACAGTACCGTCGTGCTTGAGTGATGCCAAGGTGAATCCCCTTGGCAGTCTCCCTTCAAGTAGTGCCTTGTGGCGCCTCTGCGTGATTCTCGGTTTCTGTCCAAGACCCCGAGTTTCTGTGCACCGCGTTGTTTGTGGGCAAAGCCGTGGGAGATGCCTTGGGCCATGAACGGACTCCGCTGCGATAGTTTCGGGGCCGAAGGAGGAAACCTGGGCGGGCGAGGACTTCCCCGCCGTTGCCCGATCACGGCCGAGGCGCTGAGGGGAAACCGGGCGGTTACCGGCGCCCTGAACCCATCGAGCCTTCCCTGGCGCGCTGTGGGTTCCCGCTCTCACGGCCCCTCCGAGAACCCGCCGCGCCGAACGACGGTGGACCCTCCCGGGGAAGGCGCCGGCGAGACGGCGCGAGGCCGGAGACGATGGCCCCGCGTTCGCGCCGGGGGGTGGGTCCACCGGGAGCGGGCTGGCCGGTGTTCTTCGTTCCTCAGTACAGCGTGATGCCCGTGAGGGTCAGGCCGTGCGGTCCCGCAAGGTTGAGCGAGGCGCTCGCCGTCGCGGAGACATTGTAGACGTAGACGGAAACCCCCACGTAGACGGTGATCAGCACCTGGTACTGGTGACCCTTGTGCAACGCTCCCCAGAGGTACATGTACGAGGTGGACGCGGTTGTCGAGAGGGTATAGTGACCCGGCGACGTGAAACTCGCCCCGAATGGCGTGGCACTGGCGCTCGAGAGGTACGAACCGTTCGTGACGTCCATGAGGTAGGCGTCCACGTACCCCCAGACCGATGCGCCCGCGTAGCTGTAGTTCCCCGTGCTCGCGGCGACGGACAAAGCGGCCTTCGCGACGACCGACAGGTTCCAAGTGAGGTATAGCCAGCTGTACCCCGAATGGGTCCGGTAGAACGTCGGCGACACGATCGAGGTCTGGCCGTAGACGGACGCATAGGAGTACCCGGAAGCGCAGCTTCCCGCGCTGACCTTACCGGCCATCGAGAAGGTCCCGGTCGCCGCACTCCAGGCGGGCGCGGAAGACTCGTGGGCGTAGGCGGTGCACCCGGACGAGTACAAGGAGTTCGACGTCGTGCTCGTGAATCCGGTGTACGGAGGCGCCCAACTCGTCGGGCTACTGGCACCGGCGAGGGGAGCTAGGACCATGAGTAGCGTGACCAACCCCACAAAGCCAACCCCGGCGGCGATTCCCCGCTGGGCCCAGCGGGACCGCGCGATCTTTACTGGCGATTGCTCCCTCTCCATCCGACCTGTTCCACTCCTTAGCGTCAACGATCACTCGTCGAACGAGGGTCTCCATTGAGAGGGAGCACTTAGTCCTTCGTACGAAGATGTCCTGATGCTGTGACCGGAACTGGACGATGCTGGGCCCTCGCTGGGACTCGAACGTCTCTGGGACGCGAATGGACCATCCTGCTCGAGGGATGACAGCGACCCCCGTTGTCCCTCCTCCCTCCGGAATGGTCCCACGGCGCCTCCGCGATCCGGACCGCGGGGATTCCTCCACGGGCGCTTCGGCGGGGAGCGACCCCCGCGGAACTGAGGGAGGCTCCTGGAGGTCTATAGGTCGCGTGCCCGGCTCGGACCGCGGTCGGCGTAGCCTCCACTAGAGGGTAACTTCGTAGAGACTACCGCCTGCGGTTCCGGGAGCTCCCCGAGCTCCCTGGTGAGCCTCCCGGAAGGCCGGGGAATCCACCCAGCTCTGGAAGTCCTCTTTCCGCTGCCAGTGGGTCAGTACCATGACCTCGTGACCCTGTTCTTCGCGCCAGAGCTCGAACTTGAGAAATCCCGGTTGCCGGTCCACCTTTCCCGCCCGGTGCCGGAACGCTTCGACGATCCGGTCGGCTTCTTCAGCGGTTTCGACGGTAATCCGATTGATGGCGACCCAGACCATGCCGCAAGGTAGCCTTCCTCCCCCATGAACCCCGTGGCCCCATTTCGCTCGAACCGAGGGGGGTTCCTTCGTGACTCCGTGGGTCACGAGGAAACCTCCATTCGGGAGATCCAACCACGGATTCGGCGCGCTCAGAGACCCGCGGCCCTTCCACGATTCCGACCGGAGCGAGCGACTTCCACGTAATCTTCGGAAGGGTTCGTACGGCTCGAGGGGACATGGACGACTATATCGTCGAGGAAACGCACTTTGGTCACGTTTATTAGACCGCCCCGCGAGCGGACCGACATGCGTCCGGTCCAAGTTCTCGCGGTGGTCGCTCTGATGTTCTTGGCGGCGTTGGTCGCCCCGGGCGCGCACGGGTCATCGTTCGGGGCTCCTCCACGACCGGACGCCCATGTCCCCCTTACCCCGTCGAGCTCAACAACTCCATCGCCGACCCTCTCCCTGCGGCACGACCCGACACCGCTCGTCGCCGGGTATACCACCATCATCGAGCCGAACGGAACCCTCACCAATGCCTCCGCTCCGATCACGGTCCGTGGGGACAACTACACCCTCACGGCGATGCTCGCCGGGACGATCGTCGATGAACGGAATGGGAGCGTTCTCGACGGGAACGGCTTTCTCCTTGCGCCGCCGGCCACCGCGCCGGAGGCTGTCGAGGTCTGGGGAGCAGTTCAAGTGACGGTCCAAGGCTTCAACATCACGAGCTCGGTGGCCGGAATCTACCTTCAGGACGACGCCCGGGTCACCCTCGACTCTAACCGCGTCGCGGTCGCGGGCTGGGCCGTCAGCGCCAGCGCGAGCTCCTCGTTGGTCATCGGAAACAACACGGCTCCCGGAACGGACGGCATCGAGCTCGACCAGGTGTCGGGGGGGCTCCTCGTCGGGAACGACCTCCCGCGGTCCCAGGACGATGCCGTCGCCGTCCTCTACTCCTCCGACATCACCCTCGAGAACAACGACGCGTCGGGGTCCTCGGATGGCCTCTATGCTTACGAAAGCGAGACCGTGGTCGTCCGGGGCAACGACTTCACTTCGACCTCGACGGGAATCGATGAGGTCGACGTCGGGGGGTCCTACCTCGTCTCGAACGAGCTCGGCAATGCGAGCTATGGGGTGCTCCTGACCGAGTCGAGCGCGGTTTCGGCGACGAACGACTCCGGGACCCACGATACCTGGGGGGTCTATGCGGGCGACGATGCGAACCTCTCGCTGACCGACGAACGGTTCCCGAACGCTTCGGAGAGCGCTCTGTACGTGTACGGGTCCACGGAGGTCAATATCACGGGAGGCGAGCTCCTCAATGCCAACGTGTCCGCCGTGAGCGTCATCGACGCGGCCCGGGTCCTCCTCCAAGGGTTCAACCTCTCGGGTTTCGGGGTCGATGGGCTCGTCGTCGATTCCTCCACCGGGGTTCAACTGGTCGATTCCGTGATCGGGAATGGACGAGCGAGCTCCTCCTATGCGGTCGAGGCCTCCTCCAGTTCGGACCTCCTCCTCACCGGGGACACGCTTTCGAATGCCGGTGGCGGCTTCCAGGACGGCGGTTCCTCGAACGTCACTCTCACCGGTTGCTCGGTGAACGGGGTCGAACGGAACGGCACCGCAATCCGCCTAGAAGGGGACCGCAACGTCGCTCTCCGACAGGACATGGTCCAGGACCTGACGGGCCTCGGGGTCGACGCGGCGAGCACCGTGGGGTTGAGCATCGTCAACAGCCATTTCTCTCGCATCTCGCTCGGAGCGGTGGTCCTGGCGGGTACCTCCGGAGCCCGAGTCATGGCCGACCAGTTCTCCGACTGGGGCCGTGTGGCCATCAACGCGAGCCTCTCCAACTCGCTCACCGTCAGTGGGAACTATCTGACCGACGTGGGCCAGCCCACCGGTGTCGGAATCGAGGTGGACAACAGCTCAGGCGGTGCCATCATTGAGAACACCGTCGTCAACGCCAGCACCGCCCTCGTTCTGACCACGGACCAGGGTCTCCAAGCGCTTTGGAACAACGCATCGCGGTCCGCGACCGGATTCGAGGCCGAGTGGGACGTGAACGTCACCCTCGCGGCCGATAGCTTCTTCCAGGACCGACTCGGATTCTCCGTCGCGGGCAACTCCGGGCTCTGGGTCTATCATGACAACTTCATTTCGGACGATGGATGGTTCTCCGGCGAGACCCCACCCCAGTTCGTCCACTGGGACGCGGGCTATCCGATGGGGGGAAACTACTGGTCCAACCATACGACCCCCGACGTGATGAGCGGCCCCGGACAGAACGTCCCCGACCCCCTGGGGGATGGCATAGTCGACACCCCCGTTCCCATCGACGCCCGAAGCGCGGACCGATACCCGCTCACCACTCCCTGGATGGGGTACTTCGTGGAGTTCGTCGCGACCGGCCTGTACTCTGGGTCGTCGTGGACCGTCGTCGTGAATGGGGTCCCGTACACCTCGCTCTCCTCCACCATCCTCTATCCCCAAACGGACGGCCCGAACGCGACCTTCACGTTCGTGATCCCTCGGCCGGCGGGGTACGGGTCGGTCACGCCGTCGACCGGCGGAGGTGTGGAACAACGGGCCAACCTGACCGTCCCGGTCACGCTGGTCCCCCGCTACTACAGCCTCACCTTCCAGGAGTACGGCCTTCCGTCGGGAACCTTCTGGACCATGATCGCGGCCGGGATCCCGAGCGGCTCCAATTCGACGACGATCACGCTCCGAGTCCCGAACGGTACGTTCAATTATGTCCCGGGGAGCGTCCCGGGCTACCTCGCGTACGGCGGGTCCGGGCTCATCCAGGTCAACGACAGTAGTGTCGTCGTTCCGATCTACTACCTGAGCTTGAAGGCACCGTCGAATCCCAATGGCACGACCAGCGAATTCCCGGTGACGTTGGTCACCCTCCTCGCCGTGGCCGTGGGGCTCCTCCTTGTGGCGGTGCTCTTCCTGGCCGTGCGAGGACGTCGGCCACCACCTCCTAAACCCCCCGTTCCATTCCCCGTTGCCGGACCGACCCTCCCCGATCCGAACGATGGGAGCGCTCCTCCCCCGGGCTCGACCCGTTAGGCCGAGGCGGGGACGCCCATCCCCGATGTGTGTAGGTGACCGGCATACTTCAGTCCAGGACCTACAACTATATAGATACGAACGGTGAGGCTTAAGCCACCATATTTTCTCCACGTCCAACGTAGGTACGTAGTATGGAGGGGCGCAAGCTACAGCTCGCGGGAGGGTCGACCTTCCTCGTCTCTTTGCCGCGCCGATGGGTGTTGAGCGCCGGCCTGAAGCCGGGAGACACGCTGTTCGTGGATACCGAGGCCGACGGGTCGGTCTCGGTCCGCCGGACCGCCAACGAGAAGCACGTCGTCCAGCGCAAGGTGTTCGAGGAACGAGGGGAAGAGTCCCGGGACCATCTCCTGAGGAAGCTCATCGGCGCCTACATCTCTGGGTTCGGGCTCATCGAGATCCGTTTCCCTTCCGAGAAGGGACCGTTCGCTCGCCGAGTCGCCCGGGAGTTCTGTCACCTCGTGATCGGTCCGGAGGTGATCGAGGAGACCCGCAACGGGCTCGTCATCCAGGACCTCTCGGACCCCTCCGAGCTCAGCTCCGAGAAGTGCCTACGACGCATGCACCTGATCGTTCGGGCGATGCTCGAGGATTCCATCCACGCGCTCAAAGCGGCCGACCCGGCGCTGGCCCACGATGTCGCTCAGCGGGATCACGACGTGAACCGCCTGTACTGGATGATCGCGAAGCGCTACCACCTGCTCAATGTGTACCCGCCGAGCGGCGCCGACCCTGAGGAGTCCCGTTCGGTGCACTTCTACCGCCTCGTCGCGAAGCTCCTCGAACGAATGGGCGACCACGCGGTGCGGATCGCGACCGCCTACCCGACGCTCTGCAACGGCAAGGGCCTGGACCCGAAGATGATCGGGGAGCTGGAGGCCGCGAAGAGCTCCGCGATCCAGATGCTGGATATCGCCTTCAACGCCCTCATCGCCGGGGACATCGACAAGGCCAACGAGGCGATCGATTCCCGAGATGGCCACCAGAAGCTCATCGATGCGCTCTCGCACCGCGTCTCAAGCCGAAAGGGCGAGGAACTCCTCGCCCTGGGCACCGTCGTCGATAGCCTGGGGCGGACGGCGAGCTATGCGGCCGACATCGCCGAGCAAGCCATCGACCTGGCCGTCCTCACCGACCCGGTCCGCGCGCCGGCGGGGTAGGCCACGCGCCGCTAGGACCCCCCACCGCGAGCGGCCCCGGCGCCCCCGGAGGAAAGGGGGGAGCTCCGAGACGTCCCGGCGCCCGGCGGAGCCGGCCCGGGAGCGACCACGCTCGAGGCCGGGGGGGATACGGAGGAGGCGAGGGCCTCCCCGACCCGGTTCGAGGAGAGCGCCAGGCCCACGACCTCGGAGTCGATGCGGTAGGAGCGATGCGCGACCCCGTACTCGATGGCTTGGTCCGCGAGCTCGAGCAGGCGTCGCGGGTTCCCGAACGCGGCGCCGTTGAGGGCGGCGACCGCGGCCCCGTCGAACGGATACAACGGGTCCAGGTTCTCGACGACCCGTTTCGCCAACATCTTCTTCGCCAGCATGAGGCCCGCCTCCTCGTTGCTCAGCGACGGGAGGATCAGGGAGCGATTGATGCGGCTGTACAGGCCCGGTTGCGCTTTGCCGAGCCACGTCATGTAGTTCGGGAAGCACCCGAACATCACGAGCACCCCGGGTCGTATCGCGTCGCACACCTCCTGGAGGGTCCGAGCGAAGAGGTCCGCCTCGCCCTTGAGCAGCATCGAGTGGTGGAGGTCGTTGAGGAGCAACAGCGAGGGGGCCTTGGCGTTGAGGGCGCTCGCGATGGCTTTGCCCGCCCGTACCGGGTCGTAGCGCGGGTCCTTGGTCTTCTGCAGGGCCTGGACGTCCCGGAACCAACGCGGCGAGGAGAACAGCTGGGTGAACCCGCCGAGGTTCGCCGCCTTCACCACTTCCTCGGCCACGCTCCGAAGGACCCACGAGGTGCGTTCGGTGACGTCCACGTAGACGGTGAACGCCTTCAACTGTCGACCCTGCGCTTCGGCGAGGCGGAGACGTTCGGTCTTTCCCGCGCCGTTGTTCCCGATGAGGGCGACGATGGCCTTGTTCTCCTTGTCGAACACCTCGTCCTTGATCGTGCGGAGGGTCTCGTCGACCTGGAGATTGACGTGGAGCAGCTCCACATCCTCGACGTTCTCGCTGGAGAGGTCCCGGAACGGATTGCCGGTGAGACCGTATCGGTCGTAGGTTCCGCTCGGCATCCGTTCCCCCCCTTTAGATGACGCGTTGCCGGAGGTCGATCACGAGCCGTCTTCCATCGAAGTCATAATAGACATTGCGGTCCACGAATCGCCCACCCATCCATTTCGGGATCCGGAGGAACCGGTTGAGCCCCTCCGGGCCCTCTCGCGCGTGGAACTGGAGCATCCCGTCGGAGAGGTGAGAGGTGACCGCCTCCGCGCGAGGCTCGAACATTCCCCGGTCCGTCCCCAGGATGACCGTGGTCGACTTCCCCCGGCATTGGGCGCGGAGATTCCGCATCATCTCCGCGAGCAACGGCGCGTCGAGGCCGAGCGTCAGGAAGGAGAACGAGTCGACCGCCACCAGGCCTCCGCGCCCCCCGAACTCCGGGAGGTCGTTCACCTCGTCTCGTTCGAGGATCAAAGGCTCCACGGGCGGTTCCATCGAGGGCGGGGACTCCGCCGAGAACAACTGCTTGACCTCCCCCTCGTCCCGGGAAGTGATGAACGTCACAGGCCAACCCCGATGCATCGCCGTGATGCACATCCGCCGCACGAAGAAGCTCTTCGCGGGGTCGGCACCGCTCTCCACGACGACGATCTTCCCTTCCTCCAGCTCCGGGATGAGGGTGTCGAGACCGGGGATTTCGACGGGGATTCCCATCCCCGCTTCATGGGGAGCGAATCGCTTAAGGATGCCATCGGTAGTGTCCGGAGTCCACCTGAGCCTTACGCAGATTACGGAAGGCAGCCCTAAGCCCCACAGCTCGCTCCCCGGGGCGTGCGAGGGCTTCGGAGCGACCGACGGGGACTTTCCGAGATCGTCGGTTCGCTGTTCCTCGTCCTGATCGTCGTAGGGGCCGCCACGGCGTTGTCGGTGTTCGTCGCCTCCTACCAGAAGCAGCTCCAAAGCGAGGAGGCGCTGAACCACGACCGGAACTTGGAGGCGATCACCGTACTCCACCTCCGCCCGACCCTGGAGGTGAACCACACCTCGGACTGGGGCCTGCTCAACTTCTCGCTGGCGAGCCTCGACGTCAATCCCATGGTGGTCACCGGGGTGAGCCTCAACGACCAGGCGCTCCAGAACTACACGGCTTGGGCCTTGGACCTGAGCACGGGAGATTACACGACCATCACGGTCGGCCCGGGGGGCCAGCTGCCGCTGGACCCTCGAGAGCAGGTGAATGTCCTGGTCGACGTGGTGGCCGGCAACAACTCCTCCTTCTACGACCGATCCACGGTCCTCGCCGCGACCGACTACATCAAGATCGACGTGTTCACCGCCCTCCAGAACGACTTCGGACGCGTGTTCATCCCCCCGACCGCCATCGCCCTCGTCGCCCCGCTGGAAACGCTCAGCAACTCCAGCACGTACGAATCGGTCCCCATCCTGGATGGGAGCAGTTCTTTCCAACCCGGGAACGCGACGATCATCCAGTGGAACTGGAGCGTGTCGAACGCCGGGAACGTAAGCTACTTCACCGGGGAGAAGGTCGCCGACCACACCATGGTCGCGGGAAAGACCTACACCATCCTCCTCACCGTCACCAATTCCGATGGCCTCCTCGGCACCGACTCGATCCCGTACTCCGCCTAAACGCCCGGCGACCCCGGCCGGACCGGTCTTCAGGGGGCGATGATCAAGAAGGCCACGACCGTGACCGCCAGAAGCCCGAGCGAGTGGAGAAGACCGTACCGCGCCTTGCCCTCGGTGAAGGCTCCGATGATCACTCCCGTGCCGATCGCGTTGATCATCATCAGGTCGAAGAATCGCTGACGCAGGGTATC
>Ga0326727_10021747_pt1 | contig 12502 bp, 1 predicted proteins | sample MB2enrmetagenome_FD_207643 | JGI IMG/M metagenome (GOLD analysis project Ga0326727, IMG submission 207643) | Lab enriched peat soil microbial communities from McLean, Ithaca, NY, United States - MB29MY | ecosystem: Environmental > Terrestrial > Soil > Wetlands > Peat | place: USA: New York...
TTGCCGTTACCGTCGACGGCGAGTGATATGGGGTTTTGCCAGCCACCGCCCAGAGTGATATCGCAACTGAAGGATGTGCAACCATGCGGAAGCTCCACCACGTAGCCGACGCTGCCGGTAACGAACATGTTGCCGCTGCCATCGATCGCCATTCCGCCGAGGTTCCCCAAACTCGCCACATTTCCGCCTCCTATTGTGATGTAGCAACTTTGGGTTGTGCAGCCTGCTGGAATCTCAATCACATCACTCCCGGCGGCGAGGAAGATATTTCCGCTGGCGTCGATTGCGCTCTGGAATTGAGTACTCACCTGCGGAAGCATGTAGATTGACTCGGTGCCGTTGCGGAAAACCATCTGAGGCCCGACTCCCGTTCCCGGCAGGTAGGTTGTGCCCAACACAACTCCGCTCGAGTTGGTGAGGACCACCGCGCCCAAGCGGACTCCGGAGTACTTCGGCGTAAAGATCACATTGACGGTGCAGGTTTGCCCCACTGTATAAGCGGTCGTGGTGCAGGTGCCACCGGAGGTTGCCGTGAAATCCTGGTTTGGCACGCCCAGCGTCAACACCTGGATCGTATTCAGCGTGCCCGCCGTTGTGATGTTGACCGTGACTGGCTGCGCCGCAAGCGCCGTTCCCACATTGGAGCTAAACGCAACGCCGGTTCCGTTGAGTGTGGCCGTTTGCGGCGATGGAGAGGCGTTGTCGGCAACCGAGAGTGTGGCCGTGAAGCTGGCCGCTGAGGCTGGAGTAAAGGTGACGTATATGTAGCAACTGGAGCCGGCTGCCAAAGACGATCCGCAAGCATTCGTGCCTGTAGTGATGGCGAAATCAGAGGCATTGGTTCCCGTAATGCTGGGGATGATGCTGGTGAGCGCGGCGCCGCCGGTGTTGGAGAGCGTAACGGCCATGGCCTGGCTGGTTGTGCCTGCGACCTGGCCGGTAAACGTAACGGGGTTGGGCGCCAGCCCGGCAACGGGCACAGGCGAGACGCCGGTGCCGCTGGCCGAGAAGGTTACGGCCGGCCACGGTCCGCCGCCGCCGCTGCTGGCTACAGGGATGCTGATCGTGCCGCCGTAAGGGACAGGCGACGTTGGGCTGAAGGTGACAGTGACGTTGCAGCTTGCGCCGGGGGCTATGCTATTGCTCGCAGCGCCGCACGAACCGGCGCCGGTGCCGGACGAGACGCTGAAGCCGGTGGGAACGGTGGCCAGGCTGACGTTGGGTTCCGCGTTGTAAGTGTAGCCGTTATTGGTCAGCGTCACCGTCATGGTCGGTTGGGTTCCGACATTCTGATTGCCAAAGGCCGCCGATTGCGTGGTGGTGAGGTAGGGGCCATAGACATAACCGGAAAGATTGACGGTCTGCGTGGTGCTGGTTGTATTCAGCGAGTTGGTGGTGAACGTCACCGAACCGGAAAACGTACCGGCATGGGGGAAGGTAGCGGTGACCTCGACATTGCAGAGTTGGCCCGGCGCGATCACAAGATTGGTCGAACAGCCGTTGGTGCCGGCAGGCACCATTGCGAAGCCCGCGCCGCTGATGCCAAAACTCGACAGGGTCAGATTCTGGTTACCGCCGTTGTAGATCCCCACTGTCTGCTGGGAGCTTGCAACATTCACGTTCTGGGAGCCGAAGGCGATCGCGCCCTGCGAACGGTCGACCTTATCGAGATTACCGTAGTTGCCCACGTAGAGCGTGCCGTCGGAGCCGAGGGAGAGGCCGAGAGGAGCGGTTGTGGGATCGAGGTTCGCCTGCGCGGCGCCATACCCGGAGGCCGGAAGCTCGGCGACGCCGCCACCGGTGTAGCGGGTGGCATAAATGGTTTCCGCCGCATCGACAGCAATGCCTTCCGATGCGCCCGCGGTGTTGATCTCGGACTGCGTACCGCCCGAAGGAATCTCGTTGATCGTATAGCCGCTGACAAAGATGTTGTCGGAGCTATCCACCGCGAGTTGGTAGGGCTGGGTGATGGCGGGGCTGATGGCGGTGGTGATGTAATTGCCTTGAGGGGTCAACTCGACAACACTAATGGGAGAGTATTCAATGTCCGTGGCGAAGACATTGCCCAGTTGATCGACTGCCACGCTGATCAGGTAATCGTTATTCACGCTGGTGGTGCAGCTCGAACCGCCCGCAGGCGGAGCGACGCACAGCGTGCCCGGCGTGCCGGTGACCGTATCGTAAGTGACCAGCACCTTGCTGTAGGTGTTTTGCGCAATGTAGAGCACGCCGGCGCCGTCCACGGCAATGCCCCACGGCCCAGTTACGGTAACAGGCACCGTGCTTACCACGCCGGTTTTGGTAACGCTGTACACATTGCTGCCCGGTGCGCCGTTCGTGACCACCACGTACACCGTGCCGTTCTCGTCCACGGCCGAGTTGTATTGGTAGTAGCTGGTGCTGGGATTGATGTCGGTAATCACCCCCGGCTGCACCAGCGCCAGCGGCGCCTGACCCACGCCGCCCATCAGCACGCTGGCCAACCGCGTGGTTCCATTCATCACGAAGAGGGCGTCTTTGCGCCCGCCGGGAAGCGTGGGCTGAAACGTTACCGTAACCGAGCAGTTCTCGCCGTAGCTGGTCGTGGTGCAACTCACGGCGCCCAGGGAGTAGTCCTTGCCATAGTGCGCGGTGGCGGTCGGCGTAAAGCTGCCGCTGTAGCCGCTGACCGCAAAGATTGCGGTCAGCGAAACATCCGCGCTGGCATTGCCGACGGGGACGGTCCCGAAGTTGAGCGTTCGCCGCAATTCGTAAACCGAGCCTAAGGCTGCGGTGTAGTACACGTTGCCCTGTGCGTCGATAGTGACCCCAATCGGTCCGTAAACGCCCGAACCCGCCGCGATCGAGTAGATCGCCGGACTCGAGGGTATGCTGCCGCCGACGGCGACGATTTCCTTGAACAAGTTATTGTTGTAATCCGAAACCCAGACGTTGCCGCTGGAATCGACTGCCAGGCTCGATGGATAACTGAAACCGCTGCCGAGGGTATTGATCGTCGGGCTGGCAGGAGGTGTAGAGGCAGCCGGCGGCGCGACACCGACCATCTCCTTGATCGAGCTGTGGCCGGTGTCGGAGACGAAGACGTTGCCAAGGGAGTCAACCCACACGCCGGCCGGCTCAGAGAAAGTGCTGGTGCCTCCGACGACTCTGATGGTGGGGCTGGCGGGAATCGAACCGCTGACGGCGACGATCTCTTTAATGGAGTTGTTGCCGGAATCGGCAACCCACAGGTCGCCGGTGCTGTCGAACGACAGGGCCCAGGGAAGGCTGAAACCGCTGCCGATGGTATTCACAGTGGGGCTGGCAGGAATCGATCCGCTGACGGCAACAATTTCCTTGACCGCGTTGTCGCCCACGTCGGCAACAAACAGATCTCCGGCCGCGTCGAAGGCCAGACCTCCCGGATAGGTGAAGTTACCGCTGGCGACCGACACAACGGTAGGAGACGCGGGAATGACGCCGTTGACTGCTTCGATCTCGAAAACACCGCTGGACCCATACTGGGTTACCCACACGTTTCCCTTGGCATCGACTGCGACACCGCGAGCCTGGCTTCCGCCGCTCAGGGTGTAGAGGGTCGATTGTGCGCCTATGAATTGGGCCGACTGACCGTGGCCCGAGAGCGCCGTGCCCAGGCCTGAAAGCGCCAGCGGGGCCAAAAGCAGTCTGCTCGCGAGGCGGCGAAGCCGGAATTGAGGGAACGCAGCGAACGACAACGCCCGCGCTACGCGCTTTGTGACACAGGCTGTAAAGACACTCAATTCTCGTGATGGCGACATGCGGCGGTCTCCTGTAAGGATGGTTGATTCCCGGAAACAAAGACAGATAAACGCCGGACGCACAATCCAACTCACGCATCCGGTATCCCGATGCTTCGGCCGTCCAGGGAGAATGAAGCTTAAAAACCTCCGGGGCCCAAATTAAGAAAAATAAGGGATCTAGCTCGAAACTACTGGATATTTATCTATCGAAATGGAAGAAATTCTGTCAAGAAAAAATTTTGAAAACTCTTCCCATTGCGCGAATGTAAAGATTGCGTAAAGAAGAACATGCGGGAGCGGAAAACGAGATAGCGGGAGTGGGACAGCGGACGATGAGTGCGAGAAGCGCGTGAGGGAGCCGGCAAGCACACCCCGGGTTCCAGACCAGGGGATAGGCGCGGCGATGAAACGTTCTCATCGTTGGCGCCACGATGGCGCGGTGATTGGTGACGACTATTCATGCCTTCGTGAACGCAAAGACAAATCGAAGAGGAAAGAGCGAGCGAGGAGCGCTGATCTTCAATCTTGAGCACCGCGGCAAACCAGTGCGTGAGAAATGCCGGCTGGTTCTGCCAACTCTGCTATCGTGGTTAGAATCAAGCTTCCCGTGACCATCCCGACTTTTTCCTTCATCTCTGCGCTGTAAAAGGCGAATGCTGGCTCATGAACGAACCGATTGCCATCATTGGCATTGGCTGCCGTTTTCCCGGCGGCGCGAATTCCCCCCAGGCATTCTGGGAGATGCTCTGCGCCGGTACGGATGCCATCCGTGAAATCCCAGCCGAGCGCTGGAACATTGCCGCTCACTACGACCCCGTCCCCGGCCGCGAGGGCAAGTCCATCTCCCGTTGGGGCGGATTCGTCGACAATATTGATGGCTTCGATCCCGGCTTCTTCGGCATCTCTGACCGCGAGGCGGACGCCATTGATCCGCAGCAGCGCCTCCTGCTCGAAACCAGCTGGGAAGCATTTGAAGACAGCGGAGAAACCCTCGAAACGCTGCGCGGTTCCTCCACGGGCGTCTTCGTCGGCATTTCCACCTCCGACTTCGCAGGACTGCAGCATGAAGGGGGCGGCCGCAGCGTCGCCGACGTCTACTCCGCTACCGGTTCTGCCTTCAGCATCGCCGCCAACCGCATCTCCTATTGCTTCGATCTGCGCGGTCCCAGCCTGGCCGTCGACACCGCCTGCTCTTCCGCCCTGACCGCTTGTCACATCGCCTGTGAGAGCCTGTGGCGAGGCGACTGCACCATGGCAGTGGTCGGCGGTGTCAGCGCACTTCTCGGCCCGGAAACCTTCTTCGCCTTCAGCCGCATGTCCATGCTCTCTCCCGACGGGCGATGCAAGGCATTCGACGCCAGCGCCAATGGATTTGTGCGCGCTGAAGGCGCAGGCGCGGTTCTGCTGAAACCCTTTTCCGCCGCACAGGCTGCCGGCGACAGAATCTACGCCGTCATCCGCTCCACCGCAGCCAACCAGGATGGCCGCACCAACGGCATCACCGTTCCCAGCCGGCAAGCCCAGGAGGACCTCATCCGCCAAGCCTGTCTCAGTGCCGGCTTCGCACCTTCGCAGATCGCCTATGTCGAAGCTCACGGAACAGGAACCCCGATCGGCGACCCCATTGAAGCCGCCGCTATCAGTGCGGCGCTTTGCGGCAACAGAAAGAACCCCTGCCTCATCGGATCCGTCAAGACCAACATCGGCCATCTGGAGTCTGCCTCCGGCGCTGCCAGCATCATCAAAGTCGCCCTCATTCTCAAGCACAAAACCATCCCTCCCAGCCTCCATTTCAAGAAGCCCAATCCCCGCATCGACTTCAGGAAGCTCAATCTCCGCGTCGTGAACAGGCTGCAGCCCTTTCCACGCGACTCCCGGCCTGCGCTGGCCGGTATCAATTCCTTCGGCTTCGGAGGAGCCAATGCGCACGTCATCCTGCAGGCCACGCCCGCGCGCCCGAAAAAGCCACTCAACGCAGCGCGAGGCCGCCAGCCCTTCATCCTGCCCATCTCCGCTCACACGCGCGAAGCTCTGCTTGCGGCCGTCGCAAATTACCGCGCCCTGCTCCAGCAACCTGCTACCGATGCCTGGTCTCTTTGCGCCGCGGCCGCCACGCGCCGTTCGCATCTTCCCTATCGCCTCTGTTTTGTCGCCGCCAGCCGCAAGCAGTTGCTGCAGCGCCTCGACGAATCTCTTGCTGGAGAAATAACCCCGGCCCTGGTCACCGGCCACGCCGCCCCTGTCGCCGGGCCCGTCTTCGTCTTCTCCGGCCAGGGACCTCAATGGTGGGCCATGGGCCGTCAACTGTTGGCACACAACCAACCGTTCCGCGACAAGATCGAAGAGTGCGACGCTCTGTTTCGCGAATTCGGAAATTGGTCTTTGATGAAGGAACTTTCCCGCGACCAAAGCTCGTCCAGGATGGAAGAGACCGAGATCGCGCAGCCCGCCATCTTCGCGCTGCAGGTCGCGCTGGTTGCTCTGTGGCGCTCGTATGGAGTCGTTCCCTCCGCCGTTGTCGGCCACAGCATGGGCGAAGTTGCAGCCGCGCATGTGGCCGGAGTGCTCACATTGCGCGCAGCCGCGCGCATCATCTTTCATCGCGGCCGGGCCATGAGCTTCGCTCCCAGCACCGGCAGAATGCTCGCCGCCAGTGTGAACGAAACGCAGGCTCGCGAATTAGCCGCCAGCTACCGTGGGCAAGTTGTAGTCGCTGGATACAACAGTCCCAACTCAGTCACCTTTTCCGGCGAACAGGCCCCTCTCGATCGCATCGCGCAAACGCTGGAGGCACGCGGCATCTTCAATCGCTTCCTGCAGGTCAGCTTCGCCTTCCACAGCCACCAGATGGACCCGGTAAAATCCGGCTTGCTTCGCTCCCTTGGAAAGGTTGAAACATCCCCTGCCCAACTCCCCCTCTGGTCCACGGTCACCGGAAAACTCACCGACGGCCTGAACATGACCACCGATTATTGGTGGCGCAACGTCCGCAAGCCGGTGCGATTCAGCGACGCCATTGCGGGACTTATCGCCGAGGGCCATTCCTGTTTTATCGAACTCGGCGCCCATCCCGCGCTCACCGCCGCTCTCTCTGAAACCCTGGCTCAAACCGCGGCCAGCGGAACTGTCCTCTTCTCCCTGCGCCGCAACGAGCCCGAGCTGACCACCATCTTTGAAAACCTCGCCGCTCTTCATCTGGCCGGCTCGCCCATCTCCTGGAAGAGTATCTTTGCCGCCGCCGGCAATGATATCTCGCTGCCTCTTTTTCCCTGGCAGCGGGAGCGCCACTGGAACGAGCCCTTCAGCAGCCGCGCCATTCGCCTCAATGCTCCAGCGCATCCGTTTCTCACCGTCAAACTCGATGCACCCACACCAGCCTGGAACACGTGGCTCGATCTGAATGCGAAGCCATGGCTCAAAGACCACTGCATCGAGAACCACATTGTTTTTCCCGGCGCCGGCTACGTTGAAGCAGCTCTAGGCATCGGCGCCGGCCTCTATCCCTCCCGCCAGCTTGAGATTGAAGACATCGAATTCCTGCGGGCTCTCCATCTGCCTGAGGGCAAAGACCCCATTCAGTTGCAGTCCGTCTACGACCCCAGGGACTCTTCCGTCACTTTTTCGACGCACGAGAGTTCGCCCGGCGCCGATTGGAATCGCAACGCTGGCGCAAAGCTCAGAGCGCGCGTTCAAACCGATCCTCCGTTACTCGACCTGAAGCGCATTCAAGCCGGTCTGCCCGAGCTTCTCTCCGCCGACGATGTGTATGCCTCCTCCGCACGACGCGGTCTCTTCTACGGGCCCATGTTTCAAGCCATCGAATCCGTGTGGAGGAGAGACGGTGAAGCTCTCGGGAAAATCCGCCTGCCAAAGATGCTCGCTGCCTCCGCCGATGAGTTCCGTTTCCACCCCAGCCTCCTCGACGGCTGCTTCCAGCTCGCCATGATCTCCGCACCGGCGTCGCACGACCGCATCACCTTTGTCCCCGTGCGCATCGATCGCATCGCCTATCTTGCTCCGCCAGGCCCGGTCGTCTTCTGTCACTCCAGGCTCGTTCATGCCAGTCTTTTTTCCCCCGTCCTGGACCTCAGGATCACCGACCCATCGGGACGCGTCCTGATGGAGGTCGATGGCTACCACGCCCAGGCAGTCCGCGGCCACACCGCACCCGCCCACGATGCACCGGAAAACTGGCTCTATGAAACACGCTGGATCGAAAAGCCAATCCAAAAACCCGCTTCCGGTCAACCTTTGCCCGGAGCCATGCCCGGAACCTGGCTGATCCTCGCCGACCGCTCCGGCGTTGCAACCAAACTGGCAGCCTTGCTCAAGCGCCGAGGCGCCTCGCCCGTCCTGCTCTTTCGCGATGATCTCGTGAAAGACCAGAACGGTCAGACACACGCGTCTCTCCCATCTCACTTGCAAAAACTCATGGCCGGGCCGGATCGGACCAGCCTTGCGGGAATTCTTCACCTCTGGAGCCTGGATATACGGGACCATCCGCACCTCAACGCGGCCGCGCTGCTCGATTCTCAGGCCGCCGGGACTCACAGCGCGCTGCATCTGGTCCACGCCATGGAGTCCTGCACGGCCGCGCCGCCGTTATGGCTGATCACTCGCGGCGCGCAGAGCGTTCTCCCCTCCAAGTTCGACAAGGTTTCCGTCGCTCAGTCGCCCCTGCTTGGCCTTGGGCGCACCATCAACTCGGAGTATCCGCGCATCTCCTGCCGTCTCGTCGACCTCGATTCCGCGAAGCCGGAGTTCGCGGCCAGGAACCTGCTCCGGGAGTTAGAAGCCAACGATGGCGAGACGGAGGTCGCATGGCGAGCCGGTGCTCGCTTCGCCGGCCGCATCACGCCCACGCGGCTCGAACTGCATGCTCCCAAAGCGCCTCCCTCCGCAAACTCCGGCTATCGCCTCAGCCTGCCTCTCTCCGGAGTGATGGATGACCTTGCCCTCAATGAGATATCCCGCCGCAAGCCCGGCCCGGGCGAAGTCGAAATCGAAATCCATGCGGCCGCCCTCAACTTCCGCGACGTCATGAAGCTGCTCGGCATCTATCCCATCGAATCCGATCGCGACATCCTCATCGGCGACGAGTGTTCCGGGCGCATTGTTTCCGTCGGCAAGGATGTTCGTGACTTCAGGATCGGCGACCAGGTCATCGCCTGCGGGGCCGGCTGCTTTGCATCGCATCTCACCATCCCCGCCGGCTTCGTTCTGCCCAAGCCTGCACGGCTCACGCACCAGCAGGCTGCCACCATCCCTGTCGCCTTCATGACCGCGTGGTATGCCCTGCACAATCTCGGCAAAATCCAGCGCGGCGAAAGAATCCTCATTCATGCTGCTACCGGTGGAGTGGGGCTTGCTGCCATCCAGATTGCCCAACTGGCCGGGGCGGAGATCTTCGCGACCGCCGGCAACGAGGAGAAGCGCGCCTTTCTGCGCAGCCTCGGCATCCGTCATGTGATGGACTCGCGCACCACCGCCTTTGCCGAGGAGATTCGCCGTCTGACTCAAGTTGACATCGTGCTCAACTCGCTTGCCGGCGAAGCCATCGGCAAGGGCCTGTCCCTCCTTGCCCCGGGCGGACGCTTCCTGGAAATTGGTAAGCGCGACATCTATGCCAACACTCCCATCGGCCTTCGTCCGCTGCGCAACAACATTTCCATGTTCGTCATCGATATGGGCCAGGTCATGGCCGGGCAACCGCAAACCGTGCAAGCTCTTCTGCTCGCCGTACTCAAACTGTTTCGCAAGGGCCGCCTTCATCCTCTACCGCACCAGTCTCTGCCCATCTCCCGCGCTGCCGCCGCCTTCCGGCTTATGGCTCAGGCAAAGCACATCGGCAAGATCGTCCTTGCGACTCAGGACGCGCATGCCACGCCTCTGCGCATGCCGCCCGCCAGGCCAATTGCATTCTCAGCCAAAGCATCCTGGCTCATCACCGGCGGCCTCGGCGGCTTCGGCCTCGCCATTGCAAAGTGGCTCATCGCCAACGGGGCAAGACACCTCGTCCTGTGTGGAATCAGCGGCGCCGTTTCCGCCGAAGCAAAACGCGATATTGCTCGGTTACGCAGGCTCGGCGCACAAATCCTCATCGTCAAGGCCGATGTCTCCAGCCCCAACGAAGTCGCGCGCATGTTGGCAACCATCAAGCTCAGGATGCCGCCCCTGCGTGGAGTCTTCCACGCCGCCATGGTTCTTGACGATGGCCTTTTGACCGACCTCACGGAAGAGCGCTTCACACGAGTCTTTGCCCCCAAGGCTCTAGGCGCATGGAACCTTCACGCCGCACTGGCCAAAGTCCCCGCCAAAATCCAACTCGATCACTTCGTTCTGTTTTCCTCGATCAGCGCGCTCATTGGATCGCCCGGTCAAGCGAACTATGCCGCGGCCAACAGTTTTCTCGACGCTCTTGCGCATCACCGCCGCGCCCGTGGCCTGCCCGCTCTTGCCGTCAACTGGGGAGCGCTCGGCCAGGTCGGCGTGGTTGCCCGCAATCCGGCTCTTGCGGCGCAACTCAAAGCCGGCGGCCTTTACCCCTTTTCGCCGGACCAGGCCACTGGGATGCTCGGCAGGCTGCTGCAGCGGAATGTCACGCAGATCGGCTTCATGCACGTCGATTGGCAAAAGATGTTCAGCAAAAAAGCCGGTGCGCCGTTGCCGCCCCGATTTTCCGATGTCGTGGTAGCAACGCTTCTCGACCCATCCGCGGCAAGTGAAGATCTTCGCTCCATCCTGTTGTCCGCATCAACTGAAGAAAGGCAGGCGCTCGTCGTGAACCTGGTTCGCGAGTGCGTTGCAAAAGTCCTGCGCACCGCGCCGTCCCGGCTCGATACTTCCCGCCCGCTGCGCGAGATGGGACTCGATTCCCTCATGGCCTTTGAACTACTCAACCGCCTGCAGACCAAGATCGGCGCATCCCTGCCGAACAGCAAAATGTCCGCCAACTCCTCCATTGAAAGCCTCACCGTCGTGGTTCTCGATGCATTCAAGGACGCCCCCTCCGCGTCCATTGGGGGAAAACCGTCCGCCGTCACCTCCAGCCGAAGCGCAACTTCGCATCCCATCGCTCCCGATCAACAGATGATCCCGTATCGCGCTCACGGCAGCCTTCCTGCTGTCTTCTTCATTCATCCCGCCGGAGGAAGAACCAGCATCTATGACGATTTGGCCGCTCAACTCTCCCGCCAGTTACCGGTTTACGCAATCCAGTCGAGATTGTTGTCGGGCGCCCAAGAGGAATGGAACTCGCTCGAGGAGATGGCGCAAGACTATGCCGGCTTGATTGTCGAGCAGCAGCCCGAAGGCCCCATCCGACTTGCCGGCTTTTCCGCCGGCGGCATCTTCGCCCTTGCCGCTGCGAGTGAACTAGAGCGCAGCGGACGGAAGGTCTCGCTGCTCTCGATGATCGAGACGCCCCTGGCCATGCTCGATCCAACCCGCAACCGCGTGTCGATTCTCAAGAGCCTCATCACCGAAGTCTATGACCACCTTGTTGCCGGTTTGCCGCGCTCGCGCCGGCCGCAACTGCCCGATATCTCCGCTCACATCATGCGTCTCGCGCAACGGCTTGTGCGCACCAGATCCGAATCTGCGCGCGTCCAGATTGTGCTCGACTGGCTGACCCAGCGCGGCCTGCTTGCGAGCCGCGACGCGGATTCCGATACCCGCAGATTTTTCGCTGCCTTTGTTCGCCACTCCATTCTCATCGAGCAGGCAACGCTTCAGCCTGTGCTGGCGCCCGTTTACTTGTGCCGCGCAAAGGAAAGCGGGCTCAGCGCTTCGCTCGTCGCTCCGCGGGCTTTCGCGCACATCACGCATGGAGGCCTTCAACAGGAAGTTTTCAAAGGCCGGCATTTTGAACTGATGCGACCGCCGCTCGTCAAGGCCCTGGCGCACAGCCTGGAAGCTGCACTTGCCGGCTCGCTTGTTTAGAGTAAGGTGTGAATGTTTAACTTCATCGTTAAACTCGGGCGAGTTAGCCCTGGAAATGCAATGCTGCACCTGCCGAGGCGGATTCTTTCTGCATATTGAATGGAATTCCCGGATCACTAGATAACCTTTAGAAGTCATTCATGCCTTCCTTATAAGGAGCCGCCTAGCCTAGCCCCATCATGATTCCACGTTTGAAACGCACCTGTCGCAATGCGCCGGGTGCGCCAGGGTGAGTTGCGTCCGGTGCAACCTTAACCGTTGGTAGCAGCCTCAACACTTTGATTTCCTGAGCATGCGAGATTCGCGGCGCGCGCGGGGTTGCGTCCGAAATTCAATCTTTTACCCGGGCAGACGTCCCAAAAACGCTCGACTCTTAATAAACAAACTACGACTGCTTTATGTCTCGCTTATGACGGCTGTCATGCAATAAGAGAAGGAAGACGACTTCAAATGATCTCGATCGAGTCACTCTTTTTCGCGCCAACTTTACGCTGTTTTTCCATCTTCCTGACCCAATTGCGACCCGCACGAGTATTCCGCAGATAGGGATGGTCGATTTCGAAGCGAATCCGGCCGCCTGACAAGTCGCAAAACGATTTCTGAATTTTCTACAGAAAGCGAGAAGTGAAAATGAAAAGGTTTTTTTGGAATGCCATGACGCTGGCGGCGATTGCCGCCACAACTGCTTGTATCGGATGGGCACAGACCAACCCGGCAAGCGCGCCTCAACCGGCTTTGCTGGCGGCAACGAATCCGTCAGGCGCCGCCCCTGCCGATACCACCAGCCACTCAACCGCAGT
>Ga0326727_10021748_pt1 | contig 12502 bp, 15 predicted proteins | sample MB2enrmetagenome_FD_207643 | JGI IMG/M metagenome (GOLD analysis project Ga0326727, IMG submission 207643) | Lab enriched peat soil microbial communities from McLean, Ithaca, NY, United States - MB29MY | ecosystem: Environmental > Terrestrial > Soil > Wetlands > Peat | place: USA: New York...
GGTTGCAGCCAGAGTTTTTTTCGACCTCGACTACCGTGTGGATTTCCGTGGCGTAAAGCATATCCCCCGAACCATAGTCCCTTGGTTCGCTCTCTAGTTCGGAGAGGAATCGATGAGCGGAATAGATGTAATCGATAAGCCTTGCATTGGACATATCCATAATATTAACCAGGTTAATATTATAGTCAAGCCATTTCCCCACTTATTTCTCAAAAGATGGAGCAATCGAGAGGATCGCTACCGGAGATTATCAGGGGAACAACTGGCCGCCTTTATCGATCCACGCTGTGTTCTATTGAGTCCGTGCGGTTCGCACCCTCGGGCAGCAATTCTTAGCCATGGCTCAAGCTGATACAAGACAAGTCGACGAGGGAACGCGTTGTCGAGGCGGCTAATGGCCAGGGCGATGCTCTCCCGCGTTGAGTCGTGGAAGTCGCAGCCAAAGGACCTCCTCGCGGCCAATGTCGCATTCAACATTGGAATCGCGGGAGAGCATGTAGCACTCATGGCCGTGGGCGCCCGGCGACGTGGACCTTGGCCCAGTCATCGATAGGTCTGGTCATGTCCTCACTTGACTGGCCAAAGAGAGCATAATAAGCTCCCTATAAGAATAATGCGCACATTCATAACGGCTGCCCGGCTATATTCTGGTTACAAACTGAAGGCTCTCAGCTCGCTCGTGTTCCTGACGATCGGCTTGGGTCTCATCATGGCCACGGTCGACGGGCTCTACAACTCCTTCAACTCCTTTTTCGATCGTCCCTCGACGTATTTCTTCCCCAGGTACTTCGTGTCGCCGAAGAAGGGCTTCGATGTTTTGAACTCGAATTACCGTATATCCGACATCGCGATAAAGAGCGGGCAGAAGGCAAGCCTGGCGCGGGATCTCGGTGGCGATTTTGAGCTCACCGATGTCGCCTACGCCTGGGCCATGTTTCAGTCGCGACAGAATCCCAACAAGCGCTTCTACGCCTTGGTCGTCGGGATCGACTTCGACGCTCTGCCCCATGCCTTCCCCTATTTTAAAGGACGGCTCTCGGGGAATGATATAGAGGACTATCGCCGACAGCCTTTTCTCATGATGGAACGTAGGCTCGCCCGAGACAGGAAGATCTCGGTAGGGGACGAGTACACGCTGCTCTCCACCGACTATTACAAGAACTACAACGGCATCAAGGTCAAGGTAAAGGCTGTCGTCGACACGCCCATGGAAGTCGACGATTCTCTGACGATACCGATTGTCTATATCGACCTCGATCACCTGAAACGCCTCTTCGCGCTTCCACCGGAGCGGGATTTCCCCCTTCTCGTCACGCCGAGGGGCACTATCCCGCACGCTCTTTCGCTCGGCGATCGCCGTAACCTGGACAGAATCGACGCCGCCTGCCGCCCTCTCGGACTTGCGGCCTACACACTCTCCACCGTGTCCGTCAACTTGAACAAGACCTACATGCTCTACCGTAGCCTTCTCGTGCTTTTTTGCGCGATACTCGTCCTCGTTATGATGGCGGCGATTTCGGCGAGCCTGGCGATCAACTTCCAGAATCGCAGATCGGACTTCGGTCTCATGAAGGCCATGGGATGCTCGGACTCAAGGCTCCTCGGCCTCGTGCTGTCGGAGAACGCCATGGGGCTCGGCATTCCTTTCATCGCCGCGATCCTCTTAAACCTTATCGTCGGAGAGTCGGTCCGCCCGTTCAAGGTTCTCTACAGCTTCACCGTCAGCCTGAACGCGAGCTGGGTGGGTGTGGCCGCCATATTTCTCACGGCGCTCCTGATTTGTCTCGTCTCCTCGATCCATCCTTATCGCTACCTCCGGAGCATCGATCCGGTGGCCATAATGCGGGAGGAATGAGCATGCTCAAGTATGCCCTGAGGAACGTCCTGCACTATCGGTCCAAATACGCGATCGCCTTCGTCCTGATTTCTGTGTTCTCCTCCCTTTTGGCGCTCTCGCTCTTCGCGTTCAACGGCTTCTGGAATCAGGCGGCCATATACGCCAGGTCGATGGGCGACATTTCGTTCTCGGTAAATCAGACGAGCCTGGATTCGGTCCCGAAGCCCCCGGACGGACAGCCGCCGTCCAAAAGGCTCGAGAAAGAGGCTGTAGCTTTCTTTACGAAAGAGCTCAAGGCGGAGAGGGTAGTTCCGGTAGCCTCGATCGGCGGCGACGCATACGCGCAGAACGGCAGTTGGAGCGTCGCGGCGACGAGCCTTGAGACTATCAGGCAGCTCTTCGAGGTCGATCTTGCCGAGGGCGGTTTTCCCGACGAGAATGAAGCGCTCCTGCCTGTGTCCATGCGTTCTTCTTTGAAGATCGGCGACGCCATCACCTTCGTGTTCAAGAACTCCGACCTCATCCTCGACAGCCAGCGTTTTCGCGTCTGTGGCTTCTTCCTGCCGACCCGCAACACCGAGAACCTGATCTTCTTAAGCCAGTCCCAGTTTTCCCTTCTGGATGTGGGCCGCGTGCCCGGCCAGTACTTCGTGTTCCTCCACGGGAGGACGGGGCGCGATGCGTTCTTGAGCGCGGCCGAATGCAAGAAGGACTACAGGTCATTCGTCTCGTTTCTCGCGCGGCTATCCGGATACTCCGGCAAAATCGATTCCGGGTACTACTCGGCGGGCCAGCGCTATGACGAGTCGAAGACTCTCATCCAATTCTTCGAACTCATGGTGTCGATATTCCTCTTCACGCTCATCGTCATCGCCGTCGCGGTGATAATCAATGTCGTCTTCACGAGCCTCGTGGACAGGATAAAGATCGTAGGCACCTTCCTGGCGTACGGCATGAGGCACGGCGCTGCCGTTCTTCTCCTCGCCTCCGAGATGCTCGTATTCTCGGCCATCGCCTGCAGCGTCGGCTTGGCCATAGCTTTCGCTCTCGTCTCTCCCTTGTCGGGCCTTCAATTCACGGCCGACAACTGGACGATCGCCGTCATCCTCGGGGGTAAGCGCAGCCTCACGATAACGCCCGCCCTCTGGGCAGTGGCCGCTACGTATTGCGTCGGCATGCTCGTGCCCTTTCTTACCTCCGCTGCGTCCTCGGCCAGGATGCTCAGGGGCGAGATAGTCGGGCTTCTTCATTACGCCAAATAGGATATGGACATGAAAACCAAGCATAAGCGTCTTTCGATCCTCCTTGCCGCTATCGCGTGCTGCCCTCTCCTCTGTCCGGCGCAGGCAGCGCCCCAAGCGGACAGGAGCGCGAGCGCAATTCTCGAAAAAGCCGACCGAATCTTCATCCCGAAGAATGCCACGTTCCGATGGGAGCTAAAGGTCGAGCGCGAGGGCGAGCCACTCCAGGACAATCGCTTCCTTGGCTACAAGAAGGGCGACCTGAAATATCTCTTCTACGACTATTATCCCGACTCAAGCTACGGACAGTGCCATCTGCGCATAGACTCCACCATTTGGATGTACCTCCCCCTGGCCGACGACACGGTCAAGACGAGCTACAAAGCCGCCTTCCTCAACTCGAGTCTCTCGTACGCCGACGTCATGTACAACGAGCTCGAGCGCTACTACGACTCGACCGTGCTCAGCGAGGATACCAAGGCGTCGGGCCTGGACGGGGAGTACGACTGCTACGAGCTCGAGCTCAAGGCCAAGAAAGGCGCCGACGGGTACGCCAGGATAGTCGCGTACATAGACAAGGCGCGCTTTCTCACCGTTCGCCGGGAATACTTCAGTCTTTCCGGCGAGAGGCTGAAGGAGATTTCCTTCGGCGGCTTCGAGTTCTCGGGCTCTACGGTCAGTGCCTTCAAGCTGGTCGTGAACAACGATCTCGATCAGGGCCAGAAGACGAGCGCATCTTTCTGGAACGTCGAGGCCTCCGATACCATGAGCGAGAAGTACTTCTCGCTCAATTTCATAAGGACCTGGCAGCCGAAGGTGGAGGGCGACAAGCGATGATAGAGCTGCGCGATATCGCGAAGGAGTACGAGCTCGGCAGGACGAAGGTGAGCGCGCTCAAAGGCGTCTCCCTAGGGATCGAGCGAGGCGAGTTCACCGCGGTCGTCGGCCCTTCGGGGTCGGGCAAGACTACACTTCTCAACATCGTCGGCCTCTTGGATCGCGCGACGAGCGGGCAGTTCCTCCTCGATGGCCTGGAGGTCGAAGGACTTTCGCCCAGCGCGCGCGCGGACGTGCGCGGGCGCAAGATCGGCTTCATCTTCCAGGGCTTCAACCTCGTGCCGGTCTTCGACATCCGCGAGAACATCGAGCTTTCCCTCGTGCTCGCCAAGGCCGAAGGCGGACGGCGCGAATGGAAGGAGCGTGTCGCTAAGGTGATCGAAGAAGTGGGGCTCTCGGAGTTCGCCAGGCACAAGCCGGCCGAGCTTTCGGGCGGGCAGCGGCAGCGCGTGGCCATAGCGCGGGCCCTCGTCAAGCGGCCACAGATAATTTTGGCCGACGAACCGACCGCCAATCTCGACTCGAAGACAGCCTTCTCCATCATCGCGCTGATGGCCGCCCTCAACGAAGAAGAGAAGACGACCTTCGTTTTTTCCACGCACGATGATCGGATACTCAAGTACGCGAGGCGAGTCATTCGGATCGAAGACGGGGAGATCCGGGAATGAGCGCGAGAGTCGGCCGGCGAAGTATTGCGGTGATCGCGGCGGCTCTGTCGATCGCGATGTCGGTGACCGCTGAAGAGGTCAAGTTCATGCAAGACCTGGACCTTTCCCTGTACGGAACTGAGGACCAGGGCAATACTTCTTCGCCTTTCGCGCGGCTGCAAGCCCCCTCAGCCTGGACTCTGACTCCCGCTCTCTATGGAGACTACACTCTTCGTTTTCAGACCGATTCCGGGGTCTCGGGCCAACTGACGGCCTCGGCCACGGATGTCCCGTCTTCCTCATTTTCTGCGGCCATAGATCAGGCGTGGGTCAAGGCCACTTTCGGCGAGGGGTGGGCTCTCGACTTCGGTAGGCGCACGCTCAACGAGTGGAAAGGCGATGGCTACTGGCATCCATCGGACCTCGTCAACAACTACCTTTCATGGAACGCGATCGGCCAGGCAGCCGGAAATGACTCGGTGGAGCTGTATGGCCTTGTCCCTTTCTCGGAGTTCAACATCGACTTCAACGTCGCGACTGTCTTCACCGACATCGTAGCGTATCCGAGCGACCTGCCTCTCTTCGTCACCGCCGGATCGATTCTCTATCCTTTCGAGATCAGGGCCAAGGCGGCTTTCCAGTCGGGCAGGCTGCCTCGCATCGGAGCCTCTGCCAGCTATTCCCTGGAGTCAGGCAGCATCTATGCCGATGCCTTGTGGCTACAGGATAATCCCATAGCCGAGAATTTTGGATTCGGGGCAAGCGAAGGCTCTTGGTTCCGTTACAGCGGCGGCTTCAAATGGACCTTCGATATCAGCCAGTCAAAAGCGGCGAAGAGCCTCTTCCTCCAGCTCGAGTACCAGCGGCAGGACGACGGTCTGGATTCAGCTCAATTTTCCGATTATTTTTCGACGCTTCAGTCCTTGCCCTTGGCCAATTCGCATGAACAGAGCGCGTATGCGAACGAAGAAGAGCTCATGAGTAATCGCTTTTTCACGCTCGGCCAAGATTATCTCTTTGCCGATGCGACGCTGGGCGAGATAGCCAATGCCCATATATCCGTCTCCGAAAGCTGCCTCTTCAATATCGACGATCTGTCTTTTGCGCTGCAAAGCTCTCTTACCTGGTCACCGCGCAATCTGTTTTCCATCTGCTTCTCGGCGATCAATGTCGGCAACCTTGCCGGACCGAGCTACGGCGGAGAGGCCCTGAACCTGCCAATTTCGGCCCAGTATCAATTAGCGCTTAGTCGGTCGTTCTAGCGCAAGGCACTACGTTATGAGCCCAGCGTCGGGGAGGAGTATTCGCAGGTTCAAACCCGAGCCGATCCCGAGGATGCAGTGTAGTCTCTTGTCTAGGACGTATCCCGGTCAGTGAAGACTGTTCTGGAGATTCGGCCAGTCTATCACAAGAGGCTTTTGAATACTAATTATGCTTGTTTCTCTTTGCGATTTTTCTTGCTATTGGCCATGGGACATAAGCAAGGAATAAAACCGCCAAACAAAGAGACATGAAGGCAAAATAACACCCCCATCCTTGTCCGAAAGACCACAAAGGAATGTCTACATCCGGAGGCTGAAGAACATGAAATTGAACTCATATAGTGACTTAGAAAAAGCAAGATCAAAAAATCGCGGTGCTATTGTAATCGAGAATAGTATAGCGACCGATTTGACGAGTGATTTTAGCGTGATCATACTATGGACGTTGAAGGTACTGCCCGATGTGGAGCCCGGTTTCGAAAACGAGGGCGATTGCCGTAGCCACTACCAGTAGAGCTGTCTCGCCCTTGTTCTTCCTGAGCCTATCTCTGTTGACAATGATAAGAGCCGCGAGCACTGCGATACAGGCCAATGCCATTATCCCACTTACCATCGCTTCGTACATTGGCTTGTCCACTTTTTGCACACTATTTTGGCCGACGTAGCTCCATTCCGGAGTACCGGAGCCATGGTCCTTCGGCATCCTGGCCTGCTATAATCCATTCCCCTGAATTGCGGCCATAGCCCTCCGTGACAGCCTCGTAATCGTTGATCGGCCTAATGGCCATTGTTCCGCCTATGGCGCTCAATATGCCGTTACGGCGATCATAGGCTAAAGCGAAGGACGTTTTACCACATGACTGTCGCCATGGGCCAAGCCGGTTCTGCCATGCGGGAGATAGTGATCTAGGCTCGAGCTTTTCCGCCGCTACGGAGGCGAAGTCCCGGTCGGAACCTCCTAGCCTTTGTATGCATAGAATGGGCTTACCATCGATATGGATACCGCGAAGCTGAATTCTTTTGGCGCTACCCGTATCGATCGGCAATACTCCGAAGAGGAGCGGTTGTAAGCTCATGGTTGAGTCCTGGTGAACGATCACTTTTGCCGTCGTTCGGCGAGTCTCGAAAAACAGTTCGGTTCCTCTTTGACGAATCTTGAATATTCCATCTATCGGCAATTGGTACACCCCGCACAATTCGTTTCTGAATTCAGGGCCTGCGCTAATGATCGGAGAGGTTGTTGCCTGATAAGGTCGTTCCGGATCGTGGCCTGTCCGAATCATGAGTTGTCGACGCATCCCCTGCACTATCAGCGGCTCGAGAGTGGCGCTGTTGAGGCTCCCGGAATTGATGGCGACGAAAACGCCGATACCCTGCGATGGGTCCAGGCAAAATGCCGCATGGAAAGGCGGCAAGTCCCCGCCGTGCCACACGACATTCTCCACGCCGAGCGAGGCGATCGGATGCCGCCAAAAAGTCAGTCCGATTCGGAAATCCAGGTCGAGCCTTACGTTTTCGTTCTGGACCTTCCAAAGCTCCAGGACGCTGTTCGGTTTCAGGACCTTCCCCGCTCCGGCCTGATCGCCTAAGAGCCCGCGAGCAAAGCGGGCCATATCGCGGGCCGAGCTGCATAACAGGCCGGCCGGAAGGTCTCGAATATAAGGAACCGATATTTCCTTCCGCTTTAGAAATCCCTGCACGATGTTTCCAGGATCCAGGCCGTCATAGGCGAAGCCGCTGTCCGTCATTCCCCAGGGAAGGAGGATTTCCTGCCGAACGAACTCGGCGTAATCCTGCCCGGAAGCCCGCTCGACGGCCACCGCGAGGAGGCTAAAGCCGACGTTGGAATAGGAGCTCTGCGTCCACGGCTCCCTGGTAGTCCTCGTTCGGTTCAAAAGTCCGACTATCTGTCGATACTCCTTGCCTGTCATTTCTGTCTTCCCGCCGGGGGCCGCAGGCTTCTCACCTGCCAGAATATCGGACACCAGCCCGCTCTCATGGGTCAAAAGGCTGCGTATCGTGATCGCTGTCGAGGAACCGGAGGGCGTCGTGAGCGTGAACTCGGGAATATAGCGCGCGACGGGGGCATCCAGATCCATCTTGCCCTGCTCTACCAACTTCAAGACGGCGATAGGCATGAGCAGCTTGCTTATGGACCCAATGTCGAAGACGGAGCTTTCATCGATCTTGCGGCCCTTGCCGGCATCGCCGAAGCAGAAGCAGCTGTCCTGGCCTCGGATATCGATTAAAGCGATGCTTAAGCCCTGTATCCCATGCTTATCCGCTTCTCTTTTAAGAAATGCATCGTACCAACGGTCCAAGGTTGTCGGATCATAGGCCTTCGGCGCTACGATAGTTTTGTCGATGTCGGCGCAGGAGCCTGCTATGAGGATTACCATTAAGAAGAATGCGATTTTAAGCGAAGGTATGGAGTTCATCTTTCTTTTCCGAACGGCTGCTGATTCGTTCATCAGTACGCAATTCCGAAACCGAGGAAACCCGGCCCGACCAAAGGTTCGAAGGTCTGCTTCCCTTGGTCGACGCGCTGCCTCGCCGTTTTGCCGGCGGCAATCGAGGACCATACCTTGACTCCCAGGTCAGCGAGTTGGCATGCTGCCGAAAGATATATCGCGGGAAGATAATCATTCAGGCTATGCGAGGCGTATGCATCCCATATTCCAATGTATGACCTATTGAAGTAGTCCATCTCACGCAGGTCCTGGGGAAGCAACAGAAATGCTCCCGCTGTGGCTCCGGCTAATAATGCGAGGTGCAGGCTCATGAAGCCGATCCCCTCAATTTTATTGTCCATCTTTCTCTGCCCGGCTCCAGGCACTTCGAAAGACAGGGTAGCCATTTTTTTGACGAAGGCGTCCTTCTGCGCGGCGATGCTGAGGCGGTCGCGGTAGGGCAATAGTTCGGCAAGCGTCATATCGGCGAGTTTCGCCGTCGAGAGCTCCTTCCCTATTGTAGCGGACTCGGCTTGAAGATACTGTCCTGTCTTTCCGGCAGGGAACATGGCATCCATGATCCTTGGCGTAAGCCCGCCGGTGACATCGAGCGACGGAAGGGATAGCTGGGCGAACTCCGAAACAGGAAAAACCCAAATCACGAAAAACAAAAAAAAACCTTTCATGGCCAGTCTCCTTTACCATCACCATGAGGATCCTCCTCGACGTATTCCAATATGTCCCCGGGCTGACAGCCTAGATGACGGCAAATGGCGTTCAACGTGGAAAAGCGGATAGCCTTGGCTTTATTGCTTTTCAAGATCGAAAGATTAGCCAGGGTGAGTCCAACCTTGTCAGCAAGCTCGGTAAGCGAAATCTTGTTCTCGAACATGACTCGATCAAGATTGACTTTGATGCTCAACTCGAAGCTCCTAAACTGTGAGATCTTGCTCAGCTTGGAGAGCCGTTCCGTGGCGGAATATCTCGGCCAATACGATAAGGACCAAGCCTGTGAAAAGACCTTCGGGATTCCAGTGAAGACTCGGCTCGATAGTCACTCCGACGATGTTGAGATCACCCACTACTAGACTCCCGATGAAAAAAGAAAGGAGCGAATTTACGATCGCTCCGCCCAAAGTCAATAGGCCGATCGCCCGTACGCGCCGTGCGTTTTCATCCTTGAATATCTGGCCGAGGCGGAGAGTCCTGAAGATTCGCTTCAATTGGTAGATGATAGCTAAGGCGAAGCCAAACTTCACGAAGGCTAAGGCCAAGTATCCCACGAGAAAATGCGGACTCTTTATAGCCTGCGCCGGCAGCTTTATCCGTACAAGATCTGACTTGAGGATAAAAGTGAAGCTCGAGCGATGGCTCATGGCTCCCAGAGCTATGCAACTACACAGAGCCCCTATCATTAACGCTATGCAGAAATACCATGCTACGGTCAAGGATACTTCGAGAGCGGATGAAACAGATTTTCTACCGAAAAAGTTCATGCTGTTCTCTCTCCCACTAGAGGTATACCAATAATAGCACGTATTTATTGAAAATCAATAATAATGTATTGAATATCAATAAAAACTATCTGCTACGGGGGAGGGGATATATGTCTATTATTTTCGATGGGCTACGCCGGCCCCCTGAGCGATCTCGATTTTTCTTTCCGTACCTTTCGTGCCTTTTTCAGCCACTTGCGCGTCTTTCGCGGAAGGATAACCTGGACCGCACCGGGACTTGCCTCGAAGACCGTTCCGAAGCCCGATATCACATCGCCGTCGACTTGCATGGCTATTTCGTCTTTCGAGCTCAGCTCGACGCGCCTAGTCCGGTAGCGTCCGAGGTCGAGGGATCGGTAGGGGGCGGGCAGCTTGATGCCGTTGAGGAAGGCATGCGCGGCGAGGCGAAAGACCAGCTTGATCATCCCCCATAGACCCGATTCCCTGAAGACGAAGATATCCAGCAGTCCGTCCGTGGGATCTGCCTCCGGGTTGAAGATGAAAAAACTTCCATAGAGCCTGGTATTCGAGATGATGACGAAGGTGCCGGTATCGGTGGTCCCGTCCTCGATGCGCAGATTGATCGAGGGATACTTGTAACGCGAGAAGGCCCTGAGAGCCGCGAAAAGGTAGGCGCTTATCCCGAATTTGCTCTTGAGAGGCAGCCGGTCGCCGTGCCGGAGGGTGTAGGCGTCGAAGCCGGCGCTGGCCATGAGGAGAAAGTACTTCGAACCGCAGCGGCCGCAATCGAGGCTGAAGGCCTTGCCTTTCCTGATCAATTTGCATTGCTTCTCGATCCGACTCGATATCCTCATTTCCTTGGCGAATACGTTGCCGGTTCCCCATGGCAAGATGCCGAGTTTGACGGTGGTTCCGACGATACCGTTGAGCACCTCGTTTATGGTGCCATCCCCGCCCGCGCCTATGATCGCGTCGTAGCCGCGCGAGACCGCTTCCCGTGCGATGGACATCGCATGGCCGGGATAGTCCGTAAATCGGACGTCAACCGAATCGGCGTGCTTCCGGAAATAGGCGAGCGCCGCATCGATCTTGGTCTCTTTGCGGGCATCTCCCGACACGGGGTTCGCGATGATGAGATAGTGCATGCCTGGCATGTTGCCATGGAGCCTGCACGGCAGCCAATGGTGTTCCGCCAGTCTTAATAGCCAATAGCCCTTTATTAAATTTTAGCTCATTCTTTGCGTACTGATCGCTCGAAACCAGTATTTTCTCTTGGTCCGCCGTCATCCATGTGTCAGGCAGAATATCAACGACGCCTTTGGCAACATCGGCCTCTGCCCTAGCCCAAGGGGCTTTGGTGACATAGTTCGACTGACGGTAGTATTATTGGCTATGTCGCTAGTATTCCTCCTTTCGAATGTCGCGTCTCTATCGACGAGTTTCGGTGCGCTCGTGGCCCTGGCGATCCTCACGTCTCAATCGCGTTCCCGCGGCCTTTCCCTCCTCCTGGGGGCAGTTTTTTTCCTCTCCACAGATTACATGCTTGGCGTAATACTCTACGCCCCCGTGGATAGCTCGCTGTGGCAAGGACTTCCCGGTTTTGCGACAAAGGATAGGACGGCGGTACTTTTGGGGCTCAAGGGGATATGCCATATCGTGATCCTTCTCACCGCTCCGCCCGCCATCCAACTGCTTTTCGGCCGTAAGCTGCCGAAAGCCGAGGTCGTTACGGGCATTGCCGCCGTAGCAGTGATGTTAATCATCCTAGTGCTTTTGATCGGAGGCGCGATACCTTATACGCCAGTCGCAGTGTTCGGAGTAATCACGATTCCGGCCTATGCGGCGTACCTGACCTGCCTCGTCACGCTCCTGCGGCAAAGGTCAGTGGTGTCAGAGCGGGGGTTCCCTCGGACGGTTTTGAACTCCTCTATCGTCGCCCTCTCCCTTTTTATCCCGACGCTGCTCATAGTGGACATCCTCGGTCTCTTCAAAGGTATGCCGCGTACCCTTCCGATTGTGCCGCTCGCTTTCCTTGCGCTCACATCGGGAATCCTGGTTTTCTCGATCTTAGGGATTCTCGACATCCGCAAGGAGCGGGTCGTGCCTGATTTGGAGGGATTTTGCGCTGAGCACGCTCTTTCCGTCAGAGAGTGCGACGTGATTCATCTGCTCGTGGAAGGCTTGCGATATAAGGAGATCGCCGACAGGCTGGGCATCTCCCTCGATACAGTGAAGACGCATGTCTCCCGGATTTATCGCAAGACCTCTGCCTCGGGAAAGACCGATCTCCTCTACCGTATAGGCTCGATTCCCCGTCGATAAACGCGTCCCTCACCCGAAAATCACCCTAGGAAAAGCGAGAGAATCACCCATCAGGCGATTCTCAAGAAATTTTCTATGTCGTATGCATGAAGCACTCAACAAATACGGAGGGATGATGCCTACTTTTTCCCATCGGAATAGGGCAAGATATTTTGGACTCGCATTGTTCGCCTTCCTTGCATGCGCTATCGAACCGATTTCCGCCGCCTGTGCCGAGGCGAGGGGGAGCACGGAAGACGCAAGCAGAAACGACAAACAAATCGTCGGCATTTCCTTTATCCCCGATTTCTATCAGGGGCTCTTCTCGTCTCGAGTCGACCGGATTATCTCTATCAATAGAGCCTCTTTCAAAAAACAGTGGCTTCCAAGGAACGTAGTCGCGTAACCAAGTAAGTTAGAGGCTCCTTGGGCAGGACAAGGCACAGAACGACCCATTTCTAGCTGCATAA
>Ga0326727_10021750_pt1 | contig 12501 bp, 11 predicted proteins | sample MB2enrmetagenome_FD_207643 | JGI IMG/M metagenome (GOLD analysis project Ga0326727, IMG submission 207643) | Lab enriched peat soil microbial communities from McLean, Ithaca, NY, United States - MB29MY | ecosystem: Environmental > Terrestrial > Soil > Wetlands > Peat | place: USA: New York...
GTCTCAAAAATAATATTCATAACGTTTTGTGAGATTGATCGGTGACAATCGTTCCGTCCCTTTGCTAACGTCGTATCGTCGATAGGTGCCGAAGGGGGCGTCGCCGTGAGTGAGCATGACAGCGCAGCCGTTGGATCGATCTCCGCCAGTCTTTCCGCCCCGGTGGATGGCAAGGCCCGCAAGGCGCTGCTGGGGTCGGCGCTGGGCTATGCGATGGACGGGTTCGACCTGCTGATCCTGGGCTTCATGCTGAAGGCGATCTCCGGCGACCTGGGGCTGACCCAGGCGGAGGGCGCCTCGCTGGTTACCGCGACGCTGGTTGGCGCCGTGCTGGGCGGCATCGGGTTCGGCATCCTGTCCGATCGCCTGGGGCGGGTGCGGGTGCTGACCATGACCATCATCCTGTTCGCCGTCTTCACCGGCCTGTGCGGCCTGGCCCAGGGCTACTGGGACCTGCTGTTCTACCGCACCGTCGCCGGTCTGGGCCTGGGCGGAGAGTTCGGCATCGGCATGGCCCTGGTGGCCGAGGCCTGGCCGGCGGCCAAGCGGGCACGGGCCTCGTCCTATGTCGGCCTGGGCTGGCAGCTGGGCGTCCTGACCGCCGCCCTGGTGTCGCCGCTGTTGCTGCCCACCATCGGCTGGCGCGGCATGTTCGCGGTGGGCGTGCTGCCGGCCGTTGCCGCCTTTTTCATTCGTCGCACGTTGCACGAGCCCGACGTGTTCGTCGCCCGGTCGCGCCAGCGGTCCGGGCGTTCGCCGCTGGCCTTGCTGGTGGCCGACGCCGAGACGACACGGCGCAGCCTGGGGATGGCCATCCTCTGTTCGGTGCAGAACTTCGGCTATTACGGCGTGATGATCTGGTTGCCCAACTATCTGGCGACCCGGTTCGGCTTCGCCTTGACCAAGTCGGCCATGTGGACCGCGGTGACCATCGCCGGCATGGCGCTGGGCATTTTCCTGTTCGGCCATATCGCCGATCGCATCGGTCGCCGTCCGGCCTTTTTCACCTACATGCTGGGCGCCGCCGTGATGGTCCTGGTCTATTCCCAGCTGACCGATCCGGGGGTGCTGCTGGTCGGCGGCGCGGTGATGGGCTTCTTCGTCAACGGCATGCTGGGCGGCTATGGCGCCTTGATGAGCGAGCTGTTTCCCACCGAGGCGCGGGCCACCGCCCAGAATGTCCTGTTCAACGTCGGCCGGGCGGTCGGTGGGTTCGGGCCGGTGGTGGTCGGCGCCATCGCCAGTGCCTACAGTTTCGAGCTGGCGATCGCCCTGCTGGCCACTCTTTACGCCGCCGATATGGTAGCGCTGTGGCTGTTGATCCCCGAACGCCGCGGCGCTGAGCTGGCCTGACGAGGGCATCATGTGTGAACCGTCGACAGTCACGCCGCCGGATGCCCGGTCGGTGCACGGGAGAGGCTTTGCCGATGCCTGGCGCGCCACCGTCGTGGCCGAACTGGCCGAGGTGCTGGAAAACCGCGCCGTCAATGTGGAATACCGCCATCTGGTGGTGGCCTGTTCGGCCGCCGCCGCCGCCGCTCTCCCCGGACAGTTCTTCGAACTTCTGTGTCCCCCGCCGCCCACCGGCGAAGCGCCCTTCCTGCGCCGGCCCATGAGCCTTTATGGCGCCGATCCAAGGCTTGGCCGGGTCGAGTTCCTGTACAAGGTCACCGGTGCCGGCACCCGGGGTCTTGAGACCTTGGTGCCCGGCGACCGGCTGGACATCATGGGGCCGTTGGGCGTCGGCTTCCATCTGGACCCGGGCTGGCGCTCCATCGTCGTCATCGGGCGTGGCGCCGGCCTGGCGACCCTGACGCCCCTGGCCCAGGCCGCCCATCGGGGCGGCATCGCCCTGGCCGCCATCTTGAGCGCGCGCCATCCGTCGCTGGTGGTCTCGCAAGAGCGCTTTGCCGCGTTCGGGGCCGAGGTGATGGCCGTGACCGATGCCCAGTCCACCAGCGGGCCGGCCAATGTGGAGCGGATCCTGCGCCAGTTGATCGCGGGGGGCCGCTCTGATGCCCTGTTCCTCTGCGGGTCCAGCCGGCTGCTCAAGGTGGCCCAGCGCCTGGCCGCCGAATTCGGCCTGCCCGGTCAGGTGGCCCTGGAACAGCAAATGGCCTGCGGCATCGGCCTGTGCCATTGCTGCGTGCGCGATTTCTGCGTGGCGGGACGGATCGTCAGCCGCCGGGTCTGCTGGGACGGACCGGTCTTCGATCTCAAGGAGGCTTTGCCATGATCGCGCCAGATCAGGTGACCCTGGGTGTGACGGTCGGCGGGTTGACCTTGCGCAATCCGGTGATGCCGGCGTCCGGAACCTTTGCCGAAGGGCTCGAGAAGGTCATCGACTTCCATCGCCTGGGGGCGATGGTGACCAAGACGGTGACCCGGGAACTGCGTCACGGCAATCCGTTGCCGCGGGTGGTGGAACGGCCGGGCGGGCTGATCAATGCCATCGGCATTCCCTCGAAAGGGGTCGAGCATTTCATCGACCAGACCCTGCCGCTGTATGCCGGTTATGACACCCCGCTGGTGGTCAGTATCTCGGCACCGACGGCGGAGGGTTTCGCCAGCCTGGCGGCCCAACTGTCGATCCCGGGCGTTGCCGCCATCGAAGCCAACATCTCCTGCCCCAACATCGAGGAGGATGGCAAGGCCTTCGCCATGCGGGCCTCGACCACCGAGGCGGTGACCAGGGCTTTGCGCGCCGCCACCAGCTTGCCCCTGTGGGTGAAGCTGACCCCCAACACCGGCGACATGCCCGATGTGGCTCGTGCCGCCGAGGCGGCCGGGGCCGATGCGGTGGTGGTCGCCAACACCATCCTGTCGATGGCCATCGACCTGAAAACCTTCAAGCCTTGCCTGGGCAATGTCATGGGCGGGCTGTCGGGGCCGGCGATCAAGCCGATCATCCTGCGCCATGTCTTCCAATGCGCCCGGGTCCTCGACATTCCCATCATCGGCTGTGGCGGCATCGCCACCGCCTCCGACGCGGTCGAGTATCTGCTGGCCGGCGCCGCCGCCGTGCAAGTTGGCACCGCCACCTTCCTGCAGCCGGCGGCCATGACCACCATCATCGACGGCCTGGCGACGTTCTGCGCCCAGCGCGACATCGCGCGGGTGTCCGACCTGGTCGGTGGGATCATCATCGAAGAGGCCGACGAGCCTGACATCTCCTGGTTCGGCCCCCAGTCATGAGCGTTCCCATGGAAAAATCCGGGTCTGATTCCGTCGCCCGTCAGTACGACCGCCGCCTGGCCGAGGACCTGTTCGCCGCCCTGCGGGCCGCCACCGCCGACGGGTCGGGGGTCTGGCGTCCCAGCTATGGGGCGGGCGAGTCTGCCGCACTCGATATCGTCGAGGCCCGCGCCCGCGCCCTGGGGCTGGCCACCCAGCGCGATGCGGGGGCCAATCTGGTGGTGACGCTGGCGGGCGCCGATCCCGACCTGCCGTTCCTGGCCTGCGGTTCCCATCTGGATTCCGTGCCTCAGGGCGGCAATTACGACGGCGCCGCCGGGGTGATCGCCGGTCTTGCCGTCCTGGCGGGGCTTCGCCGCGACGGCATCGTGCCGGCCCGGACCATCAAGCTTTACGCCCTGCGCGGCGAGGAAAGCGCCCGTTTCGGCACCGCCTATGTGGGATCCTATGCCCTGCTGGGCCAGTTGAAGGCCGCCGACCTGGCGGCGCGCGACCCGCGCAGCGGCCGTATCCTGGCCGACTGCATGCGCGAGGTCGGCGTCGACATGGCCCGTGTCGAGCGGGGCGAACCGCTCCTGGAAGCGCGACGCATGGCGGCCTGGATCGAGTTGCATATCGAGCAGGGGCCGGTTCTGGTGGCGCGCAACCTGCCCATCGGCATCGTCACCGGCATCCGCGGCAACCTGCGCCATCGGGCGGTGGAATGCGTCGGCGAAGCCGGTCATTCGGGGGCGGTGCCGCGCTGGCTGCGCCGCGATGCGGTGTTCGCCACGGCCGAATTGATCACCCATCTGGACCGGCACTGGCGGACGCTGCTGGAACGGGGCCGCGACCTGGTGGTAACCTCCGGCGTGTTTTCCACCGACCCCCAGCAGCATGCCATCGCCCGGATTCCCGGCCTGGTCCGTTTCAGCTTCGAGGTGCGCAGCCAAGCCCAGGAGACACTGGAAGCGTTTTATGATCTTTTCCTTGCCGAATGCAGCCTGATCGGCGAAGAACGGGGAGTTTCCTTCCGCTTCGACCGGCGCATCGATTCGGCGCCGGCGACCATGGACTCCGGATGGATCGAACGCCTGAAGCGGGCTGCCCGCGGTCTGGGGCTTCCCGATGAGGACATGCCAAGCGGGGCGGGGCATGATGCGGCGGTCTTCGCCAACGCCGGCATTCCAAGCGCCATGATCTTCGTGCGCAACGAGCATGGATCGCACAACCCGGACGAGACCATGGCGATGGACGATTTCCTGGCCGGCGTGGCGGTGCTGCGGGCGGCCTTGATGGAGGTGGTGGCATGAACAGCGGGACAGATGGGGACCGGTCCGGCACCGGCGGCGATCGGCTGACCATCCGCCGCCCCGACGACTGGCACGTTCATCTGCGCGACGGCGCCATGCTGGCGGCCGTGCTTCCCTACACGGCGGCCCAGTTCGGCCGCGCCCTGATCATGCCCAACCTGTCGCCGCCGGTGACCACGGTGGCGGCGGCCGTCGCCTATCGGCAGCGGATCCTGGCCGCCTGTCCGCCGGCGGCGGATTTTCAGCCGCTGATGTCGTGCTATCTGACCAACCATACCGCGCCCGACGAGATCGAGGCCGGGTTCCGCCAGGGGGTCTGGGTGGCGGCCAAGCTCTACCCGGCCGGCGCCACCACCAACGCCCACCATGGCGTGACCGACATTGCCGGCATCGCTCCGGTGCTGGCGCGGATGGAACGGATCGGCATGCCGCTCTTGGTGCATGGCGAGGCGACCGATCCGGCGGTGGACGTGTTCGACCGCGAGGCGGTGTTCATGGAACAGGAGATGCTGCCGCTGTTGTCCCGCCATTCCGGCCTGAAGGTGGTCATCGAGCATGTGACCACCGCCGAAACACTGGACATCGTGCGGGCCCATGCACCGCGGGTGGGGGCCACCATCACCCCCCATCACCTGATGATCAACCGTACCTCGCTGTTCCAGGGAGGCTTGCGCCCGCACCTCTACTGCCTGCCGGTGGCCAAGCGCGAACGACACCGCCTGGCCTTGCGCCGCGCCGCCACCGGCGGCGAGGCCTGCTTTTTCGGCGGCACCGACACCGCGCCCCATCTGCGCGGCGCCAAGGAATCGGCGTGCGGCTGTGCCGGCGTCTTCGTCGCGGCAACGGCGCTGCAGTGCTATGCCCAGGTGTTCGACGAGGAAGGCCGGCTGGATCGTCTGCAGGGGTTCTTGTCCGAGAACGGCGCCACCTTTTACGGCCTGGCGCCGAACCCCGGAACGGTGACCGTGGTGCGCCGGCCCGGCCGAGCGCCCGAGAGTCTGGCCGTGGGCGAGGGCGAGGTCGTCGTCTTCCGGGGGGGGCTGGACCTGCCCTGGTCGTTTGGCGAGGCATGACATCATGACGATGGTGGAAATCGGCCAGATCGTCTCGAAGCTGTTGTTCAAGGCGGGGGCGATCCACGTCAGCCGCAACCAGCCCTACATCCTGGCCGCCGGCTGGGCCAGCCCGGTCTATGTCGACTGCCGGGTGCTGCTGGGCGAACCGGACCTGCGTCATACGGTGATGGACCTGGTGGCCGATTATGTCGGCCTGGCTTTTCCGCCCAACTCGTTCGACGCCATTGCCGGGGCCGAAACGGCGGGCATTCCCTTTGCCGCCTGGTTGGCCGAGCGGACCAACCTGAAGTTGCGCTATGTGCGCAAGGGCCCGCTGGGCATCGGTCGCAACGCCCAGGTCGAGGGCGGGCCGGTGGATGGCTTGCGGGTGCTGCTGATCGACGACCTGACCACCGACGGCGGCAGCAAGATCGCCTTTGCCCGGGGGTTGCGGACCGCCGGTGCCATCGTTGACCATATCCTCACCATTTTCTATCACGACGTCTTTCCCGGCGCCGGCGACCGGCTTTCCGACGCCGGTCTGCAATTGCACGCCCTGGCCACCTGGGCCGACATCCTGCAGGCCGACATCGACGAGGGCCTGGTGCCCGAGGACCGTGCCGAGATCGAACGCTTTGTCGCCGATCCGGTCGCCTGGTCGATGTGGCACGGCGGCCGCATGAGCCTGCCGCCGAAGGGGTGATGCGGGGCATCGGTGGACGCCTGTCCCCCCCCGACCGAAAAGCCATGGGCCGGGTTGACCTGCCGGGCGGCTTCGTCTAGAAGAGGCCGTTTGCCAATTCACACCCTGTTCACGCGCGGCCATCGCCACAGCACGGCGATCGCTGGCGCTCAACCTGGAAGGACCCCACGCCATGACAGCATTTGCGCCGCCCGTAGACAGAGAGACGATTGCTCACGAAGCTGCCAAGATGCTGTTGGAGATCAAGGCGGTCCATTTCTATCAGGACAAGCCCTTTTTCTTTACGTCTGGCTGGGCCAGCCCGGTCTATATTGACTGCCGTAAGATCATTTCGTATCCGCGCTTGCGTTCGGCTTTGATCGATTTTGCCGCCGCCACCATCATCCGCGACATCGGGTACGAATCCCTCGACAATGTGGCCGGTGGCGAGACCGCCGGTATTCCCTTCGCCGCCTGGATTTCCGACCGCCTGATGCTGCCGATGCAGTATGTGCGCAAGAAGGCCAAGGGGTTTGGCCGCAATGCCCAGATCGAGGGCGAGGTGGTGGTCGGCGCCCGCACCCTGCTGGTCGAGGACCTGGCCACCGACGGCCGCAGCAAGGTCAACTTCTGCCAGGCCCTGCGCAATGCCGGAGCCGACGTCAACCACTGCTTCGTGCTGTTCTACTATGACATCTTCCCGAAGAGCCGCGAGCTGATGCAGGAACTGGGGGTGGAACTGCATTACCTGACCACCTGGTGGGACGTGCTGAAGGTGGCCAAGGCCAGCGGCCATTTCGAGCCTTCAACCCTGGCTGAAGTGGAAAACTTCCTGCACGAACCGGCCAAATGGTCGGCCGCCCACGGCGGCATCGCCGACTTCGGCAAGGAATAATACCGGCGAACCTTTGATTTGACTCGTTCGCCGGTCCTTGGCCGCCATTGAGGCGGCGGCCAAGCGGGCGGATGCCCGCGCCCGGCGAGCGACTTACGGCAGGTCAATTCATTGGCCTGCCGGTATAATACATCGCCTCGATTTAACGGAAGCGCGCCTTTTTTCTGCCCTTGGCCTGAGCGGGCCCCGCTCAGGCCAAGGGTTATTGTTTAGCCACCGGTCATACCAAGTTGCGCCGGGCGGGCTTCACTTGCGATGAGTCAAACTCATCGCAAGTTGGTATCAGGCGGCGCTGGCCATCGCCTTGATGTCGCTTGCCACATCGCCGATCGGCATGATGTTGAACTTGTCCACCAGCACCTCGAGAATCGCCGGGGTGAGGAAGGCCGGCAGGCTGGGACCGATGCGGATGTTACGAATACCCAGGTGCAGCAGGGCCAGCAACACCGTCACCGCCTTCTGCTCGAACCAGGACAGCACCAGCGACAGCGGCAACTCGTTGACGCCGACCCCGAAGGCCTCGGCCAGGGCGCCCGCCACCTTGATCGCCGAGTAGGCGTCATTGCACTGTCCCATGTCCAAGAGGCGTGGCAGGGCGCCGATGGACCCGTCCACCTTGCCCAGGACGCGGAACTTACCGCAGCCCAGGGTCAGGACAGCCCAATCCTGAGGCACCGCCGCCGCCAGTTGCGAATAGTAGTCGCGCCCCTTGGTGCCGGCATCGCAGCCACCAATCAGGACGAAGCGCTTCAAAGCCCCGCTCTTGACCGCCTCGATCACCGTGTCGGCGACTCCCAGCACGGCGTTATGGGCAAAGCCCACCGTGTGATGGCGGGGTTCAGAAGCGTCGGCAAAGCCGGGGGCAGCCTGGGCGGCGGCGATCACCGCGCCGAAGTCCTTGGCGCTGGCGTGACCAAGGGTCGGCGCGGCCACCACGCCGCTGGTGAACAGGCGGCCCTGATAAGCCTCACGCGGGGGCATCAGGCAGTTGGTGGTCATCAGGATGGCACCGGGGAATGTGGCGAAGTCACGCTGCTGGTCCTGCCAGGCGCCGCCGAAGTGCCCCACCAGATGGGGATGCTTCTTCAGCTGCGGGTAGCCGTGAGCGGGCAGCATCTCGCCATGGGTGTAGATGTTGATGCCAAGGCCGGCAGTCTGCTCCAGCAGGGCCTGCAAATCTCCCAGGTCATGGCCGGAGACCAGAATCGCCTTGCCCGGGACATGGCCCATCAGGACCGGGGTCGGCACCGGATGGCCCATGGCGCCGGTGTTGGCGCCGTCCAGCAAGGCCATCGCCTCAAGCGCCACTTCGCCGCATTTGAGGTTCAACGCCAGCAACGCGGACATCTCGGTGACCGGACGGGCCAAGGCCTCCAGGGCCTCGTTCATAAAGGCGTTGACCGTGGCCGAGGCTTGGCCCAGCACCCGCGCATGGTGGGCATAGGCGGCCATACCCTTGATCCCATAGGTCAGCAGTTCCTGCAGGCCGAGCACGTCGGCCGACTGGGTCTGCCGGCGCCCCTCGATGCCCACGGCCGCGGCGGCGGCCAGCATGGCCGGACGATCGGCGTAGTCCTCTTCCAGGGCCGGACCGAACAGTTCGTCGCCGCGCCCGGCGGCCCTGGCTCCGGCCGCCGCCGTGCGGATGGCGGCGCCGCCCTGGGCGATCAGGCTCTCCAGGCGGGCGGCATCGAAGTTGACATTGGTAACGGTGGTGAACAGCGCGTCCTCGACAAAGCGGTCGAGAGTTTCGGTGTCCGTGCCGGCCGGCGCCCGGTGAGCGCCGATGGCCACGCCCATGGCCTGGCGCAACAACAGATCCTGAAGCGCCGCAACCTCGTCGCTTTTGCCGCAGGTTCCCCGATCGATGCAGCCGGTGCCACGCGCGGTCTGCTCACACTGATAACAGAACATTTTTGCATTCCCGTCCTAACCTCACTGCTGCCATGGTTAAGCCGGAGCGGCACCAACCGTCTTTGACGATGGTCAATCGGGGCGGCCAAGGATCAGCTTTGGGCGTCCGCTCTCTCGGCACCCGCGGCCTTGTCGGCGACGATATGAATCGTGTGTGTCGGGAACGGTATGGAAATGCCGGCCGCGTCGAAACGCTTCTTGAGGCGCCGGTTGAACTCGCGTCCGACCCCGAATTGTTTGCCGGGCAAGGTCTTGATTCGTCCCTGGACCATCACCGCGGAGTCAGTGAAACGATCCAGGCCGAACACCTCGACGGCATCCATGATGAGGCTGCCAAAATCCGCATCGGCGCGCAATTCATCGCCCAGCGCGCGGATCTCGGCCGTCACCCGGTCGATATCGGCATCGTAGGAGACGCCCACATCGAACTGGTAGAAGGCGAAGTCGCGGCTGAGATTGATCACCGTGGCCACATTGCTGAACGGCAGGGTGTGGATGTTGCCGGCGGCATCTCGCAGGCGCAGCGTGCGAATGGTCATCCCCTCCACCGTTCCCGTGTGGTCGGCGATCTTCACCACCTCACCCACCGCGATGGTGTTTTCAAACAGGATGAAGGCTCCGGTGATGACATCCTGGACCAGCTTTTGCGAGCCGAAACCAATGGCGACGCCGACCACGCCGGCGCCGGCCAGCAGCGGCGCGATATTGACCCCCAGTTCGGAAAGGACGATCAGGGTGACGACGACCAGCAGCACCACCATCACCACGTTACGCAACAAGGGCAGCAGGGTCCGGGCTCGGCGCCCCCGCTCGATGGCGTTGCCATCGGCATCGGTCTGGGCCAGATAACGTTCGATCGAGGCGTTGACCAACTCCCACAGAACCAGCGCACCGACCAGCACCGCGGCGATCGACAGCACCGAGGAGATCAACTGGCGCCCCAGGTCGGAGGTCAACCAGGCCAGGGTATTGGCCCCCCAGGCCTGGGCCAGGGCCAACAGGGTGACCAGCAGGACCACCACCCGGACCACATTGTGCATCAGGGTAAGGTAGCGGTTGGCACGCGCCTCAAGCTGGGGAAACTGCAGCTTCAGGTCGTCGGCGATGGAGAAGGCCCGCTCCACCAGGCGGCCCAGGAAACCGACCAGCAGGTTGGCGGCGATCAGGATGACCAGGGTCAGGATCGAGGCGCGGACGATGAAATCGAAACCGCCTTTGACCTGCAGTGCCCAGATGAAGAACGAAGCGACGATGTAAAGGCTGGCCAGCACATGCCAGACGTCGGCCAGCCGGTCCCTGAGGCCCTGGATGGCGCCGGACAACTTGGCGTTGGCGCCGCGGGTGCGGATCCATCCGCCGACCGTCTGCCGATTTTGCAGGATCAGGATGACCAGCAATGTCGCCAGGACCAGCCCCAGAACCTTGAGCGAGAAGCCGTAACCGCTTTTGGGAAGGCCCAGAAGCTTCAGAGCCTGGACCAGAAAATAACCCCACACCCCTGTCAGGATCAACCGCCGGGCCCAGATGAACAGATAGGTCGCGGTTTCGTCCTCGAAGGGCAATAGACGGATGGTGGCGCTGCCCGGCATCAGGACGGCCTGCATCAGGACCACCAGGAAGCGGGTCAGGACGTAGGCCATGCTGACCATCATCGTGGCCTGCTGGGCGTCTCCGTTCTGCGCCAGGATCGGTGCCGTCTGCAGGAAATGGGCGGTGACGATGAAGACCGCGATGGGCAACAGCTCCAGCGCCCAGCGGCCGGCCACGAAGGGCAGGCGGACCCACCGGTTGGCCGCTTTGTGCCGCTCGATCCAGCGCCGCGCCGGGCACAACGCCAGCTTCACCAGATATTCGGCCGCCAACCCGCCGCCCAAAGCCGCCGCCATCTTGGTCAGGATATCGGCCCAGGCCGAGCGCAGACGGGCGTCGCTGACCTGGCGCATGATCCAGTCGGCCATGTGCCCCACATCGGTCACCGCGGCGGCCGCCTGCAGGACGTCATCACTGACCTCCTCCACCTTTTCCGAAATCAGCGTCAAAAGGCCGGGTTCTTCGGCCTCCTGGGCAGCCTTGTCGGCAGCGGCCATCAGCTTCAGGTCACTGACCAGTTTCTGCCGGGCGGCGGGATCCTCCAGGACCGAGACCAGGCGATCGACATCGGCTTGGGATGCCTGGGCCGGCGCCCCTGCCGCGCTATCGGTCGATGCGGCGTCGGCAGCCAGCACCGGAACGCCGGCGGTGACGACCGCCAGGGCTACCAGAAAAAAAACCGTGGTCTGCAACCGACGGGTCGCTTGTACGCAAAGGCTCAGCATGGCAAACCGGTGACTCTTTGTTGGATTCGCGTGACGGGATCGTCCCTCTTTGACGGGAACGCCCGTCCATTGCAAGGATCAAAGGCTCATGGCTGTCACCATTTACCACAACCCGCGCTGCGGAAAATCCCGCGACACTTTGGCGTTGATCCGCGACAAAGGCATCACGCCAAATGTTGTCGAATATGTGACGACCCCGCCGACCGCCGCCGAACTGAAACAGATTCTGGCCTGGCTGGGACTATCGGCCCGCGACATTCTGCGTCGCAAGGAGGCGGCGGACCAGGGCGTCGATGCCACCCTGCCCGAAGACGCATTGATCGCCCAGATGGTCGCCCATCCCATCGTCATCGAACGGCCCATCGTGGTCGCCGACGGCAAGGCCCGGATCGGTCGTCCGCCGGAGAAGGTTCTGGAGATCCTGTGAGCGTGGACATTGACAGCGCCCTCCGGGCCGTCTAACACCTTGAAACTTACCGGGTTCCGCCCACCACCACCGAGGCCAGACCATGCCTTTCAGCTTTCATCGTCCGCTTGCCCTTTGCGCCGTCTCCCTGGCGGTGGCTCTTTCGGCGGCAACGCCGGCCTTTGCCAGCGACACCGGCGACATTGCCCGCCGCGTCAGCCTGTCGGTGCCGATCGTCGAAATGGTCCTGAAAAATATCGATTCCTATTTCGAATCCGATGACGCTCCGGGTAATCGCCTGGTCGCCGGCACCATCAAGGACCTGGCCTTGAAGGCGGTGAAAAGCCACATCGGGCACCTGGAAGAGGAAACGCCTGGCAAGGCGACCGAACAGGTCGCCGAGGACAAGAATGCCCTCTACAAGGTCAGCCTGCGGACCACCCGCCATGAATCGACGGAAACCGCGGAATGCGTCGACGCCACGGCGACGGCCTCCAGCAGCGAAGGAGTGCCGGTCATCAAGGACGGCGCCTTCGCCTTCGACATGGTGCATCCGCACGTCACCAACTATTCCTGGAAGATGACCTTCTGCCGCACCCCGGTGAATGGTGGCAGCGACTTCACCGACTGGCAGCTGAAGTAGCTCACCACGGCACGGGTCCTTTTTTGCCCATGGCCTGAGCGGACCCTTCGACCCCGCTAAGGCCATGGGTCATTATTGAATCTCGCCGTTGCTTCATCATAAAG
>Ga0326727_10021752_pt1 | contig 12500 bp, 9 predicted proteins | sample MB2enrmetagenome_FD_207643 | JGI IMG/M metagenome (GOLD analysis project Ga0326727, IMG submission 207643) | Lab enriched peat soil microbial communities from McLean, Ithaca, NY, United States - MB29MY | ecosystem: Environmental > Terrestrial > Soil > Wetlands > Peat | place: USA: New York...
CAGCAAAGACTCCAGTTGGCCTTTTTGCCCCTCGTCGATTGTCAAAGCAGCGGCAGGAACAAACATGCTGCCATTGGATCACGGATTGTCGTCATTGTCAATACTTACACGGGACGGGACACTAGCGACAAGCGGAGTTAGCGGGGTTAGCGGAGCTAGTCCGCAGTCGCAATCCATTCACATGCGGCGGGTATTCTTTTCCTGACGGTCGATGGGCGTCGCGCGGCGCTCGACGAGCCGCGAAGGAGACTCGATGCATCCGGTTGATTCCAGCGACAGGTCCAACGCCGGCGCTAGCTCCGGGTCCGGCGCAGGCCACGGCCCCAATGCGGGCCGATCCATTACTACGCTCTCCAGCCGCGAGGTCTACCGCAACCACTGGATGCGCGTGCGCGAGGACGAGGTGCTGCGCGCCAACGGCGAAAAGGGCGTCTACGGCGTGGTGGAGAAGCACGATGCCGCGATCATCCTGCCTATCGAAGTTGGTTTTCCTGGGGACGATCGCATCTGGCTGGTGGAGCAGTTCCGGTACACCATCGGGGAGCGCGCGCTGGAGCTGCCGCAGGGCGGCTGGGAGATGGAGATCGAGAACCCCGAAGAACTGGCGCGCGGCGAATTGAGAGAGGAAATCGGCATGGATGCCGCCGAGATGACGCTCCTGGGAACGCTGTGGGTCGCCTACGGCTTCCTGCGGCAGCGGCAGCATGTGTATCTGGCCACGGGACTCGCGCCCGCCAAGGGAGATCGCGACGCCGAGGAGCAAGATTTGACCGCCCGCACCGTTCCCATTGCCGAGTTCGAGCGCATGATGCTCGAGGGCACGATCCGCGACAATTCCACGCTGGCGGCGTGGGGACTGTACCTGCTTTGGAACGCGCGAGAGGTTGAAGGTCTATTGGTGCGACGCTAATTTGCTTCCTTTCTTCGCATGGAAAGTGGAAAGGGACTGGGGACAGGGCGCACCGATGAAAAGTCCTCGCGCTTGAGGATAACCAGGGGCTTGGCCGAGGAAATCGCATCGTCTGCGAGCCGTTCCAAGATTCTTCGAGCGACTCGAACACTTGTTGCGCCCGCCCTGTTCAATCATCTAAGTTGTAAGTACCTATTAAGTAAGCCCGATGGAAGACAAGCTGACCATTTCCGTTGTCATACCTGCCTATAAAGGCGAATGCTTTATCCCGGCGGCGCTTGATTCTTTAATGAACCAATCCGATCCTGCGGATGAGATTATTGTCGTCGACGACGGCTGCCCGCAGAACTCCGGCTCGATCGCCGAGTCATACTGCCCTGGCGTCATCGTGGTACGCCAGCAGAATCGCGGCATGGCCGCGGCGCGTAACGCGGGGGCCAGGGCAGTAAGCAGCCAGTGGATCGCGTTCCTTGACCAGGATGACCGTTGCGCGCCGGATCGAATTGCGAAGACACGAGCGCTGGCCGCGGCCAACTCCGACGCGAAATGGATCTTTGGGGGCTGGGTCCAGGAAAACACCATGAATGGCAAGACGTTCCTGGTTGACTGCCCAAGCCTCGAGGAGGTACTCCGGATCGTGCGCTTCCGCTGCACGATTCTACCCTCGTTTTCCGCGATCCGCAGAGACGCATTTTGGGATGTGGGAGGATTTCCCACCGACACCGATCTGATTGGCGTCGACGACCACGCGCTTCTTCTGCGTTTTCTGAGACGCCATGGCTCGAGGGCTTTCGCAAGACTCAGTGGAGTGGCGGGCACATATCTGCTGCACAGAAGCAATTACAGCGGCAAGATGATGGATCACCTGCGTGGACGCAAGGCTCTCATTCGCGACCAGGTTGCGGATTTGAGTGGAGTCAAGAAATTCCTCTGGACACAAGCTTTGTTAGCGTTGGCCCATAGAGATGTCTCGCTTCTAATGCGTGAAAACCGTGACCGGGGATTTCTTTCCGAAATGACGCGCTCGCTTGCCTGTTGGCCTTTTCCGCATGTAGCGTTACCCAACGGGCGCTACAAAATCTTCGCGCATATGTTGTTAACGAGGTTTGGCGTTCTGCGACCCGCCGGTTCCGACCGATAGCTAAAATCGCGACAGAGCCGCTAGCGTTGCCAGCAAAGGCCTCCCCTGGCCCGAGCAATGACCATACTGGGATTAGAAAACCGATTCAAGGTGTCCAGCATGCCGGCTTCCCGCCTGCACCCAACTCTTAATTGCCGTAATCGATTATCATTCTGGCAGAATACCTCCCACAGAGCGCTAGAGAGAAAAGAGTATTCAACGCTGGGCACCGCCGACGCAGTATCGAAACCGGCTCGCTTCGTCGAGCTTGACTCGCTTCGCGGATTGGCGGCGTTGAGTGTCGTCCTTCATCACTGCCGCGTCATGTGGGAGACCGACACACAGCCAGCCTCCCCGTTTCTCCGTTCGCTTTTATCGCTGGTGGCTCCAATCGGCTTTGAGGCCGTCCTTCTGTTCTTTGTGCTCAGCGGATTCGTTCTCTCTCTGCCTGCAGTCACGGGAAAACCCCAGCGTTACTCTACCTTCGTGATTCGCAGAGTCTTCCGCATTTACGTCCCTTATCTTGCCGCGCTCGCGGTTTCTGTCGCAGGGGCGTTGTGGCTGCACGGCGCCGTCACAAGAAGCGATTGGTTTAACAAGTCCTGGTCAGAAGCTGTGAATTGGCAGTTGGTCGGCCGGCATCTTTTGTTTGTCGGAGTGTTTGACACGAATCAATTCGACAATCCGATCTGGTCGCTGATTCACGAGATGCGCATATCGCTCGTTTTCCCGCTACTCTGCGCACTGGTCTTACGCATCGGGACCAGGCGGTCCCTCGCCTTGGCTTTGGGGCTCAGTTGCGCTGCGATTCTCTTTGAGCTAAGGCCCTTCGTGATCGACGGTGATCTGACCGGTTCGCTGCATTACGCTGCGTTTTTCGTACTCGGGATTCTTCTCGCCCGCCACAGGACCAGGCTGGGCGCATGGCTCAGTCGTAGGCGAAAGCTGACACGGACCTTGGCTCTTGTTGCAGCATTGGTAATCTTTCTTTTTGCGGGCCCCCAGATCTTGCAGCACTTCAGCCGCCCCTCCCATTACTGGCGCAACAAGCCTTTCTCCGATTGGATCACTGCGCTCGGCGCCGGTGGCCTCATCATCATTAGCTTGAGTTCAGCCATCTGCAAACGCTTCCTGTTCTGGAAGCCGATCCGTTTTCTCGGTAAGATTTCCTACAGCCTCTATCTATGGCATTTCATCGTCATGCTCTATTGCATTCATCTGCTCTACGGCAAAATGCCTCTTGGAGCAATCCTGTGCCTCGTCTTGGTTTTGACCTTTCCTGTGTCGTGGTGCTCCTATCGGTGGATCGAGCTGCCGTCGATCGCGCTTGGCCGGAGGCTAAGCGACATCCGCCTGACCCGCCCCGTGAAAGTGAAAACGCAGGGCGCGGGGGATCTCCAACTCGCGCCCAAGCAGGGAATCGACGCGCCGGACGGGAATTCCGTGGACGGCTCATCCACCACGTGATTCGCGTCACAAGTCTTTGCGGGCAATTCCTGAATAATCAAGGCGGAACAAGCAGGCCGTGAGCGTGCTTCAGGGGATTTTCGCCTCGGGAGCGCGTGTGCATTGGGTCTGCGCGCAAGAATACCCGCCGGAGGACGAGTCGAGCCGTGTTCAGGATTATGGAAGCCCGCACCGCCGGTCTCAACATCCGGCAATACGTGATCGCGGCGCCGCGCATTGCGCGCAAGCAGAGGCCGGGGCAGTTCGTGATTCTGCGCGTCGCGGATTACGGTGAGCGCATTCCGCTCACCATCAAGAGCGCCGATCCCGCGGCGGGAACGATCACGATTGTGGTGCAGGCCGTGGGCAAGACCACTTCGCTGCTCAACTGCCTTGAAGCGGGCGACGCGATTCTCGACATCGTGGGCCCACTGGGACATCCTTCGGAGATCAAGAAGTACGGTACAGCTGCGATTGTGGCCGGAAGCGTGGGCACGGCCATGGCTCTGCCCACGGCCAAGGCGCTCAAAGACGCCGACAACCACGTGATCTTTATCGAAGGCGCGCGCAGCCGGGAGATGGTCGTCTTCGAAGACGAGGTGCGCGCTGCGAGCCATGAGGCCTTCATCCTGACCGACGACGGCAGCTACGGCGAACAGGGCCTGGTGACGAAGAAGCTTGAGGAGCTGCTCGGCTCCGGACGCAAGCTGGACTTTGTGCTGGCCGTGGGCCCGGTGCCCATGATGCGCGCCGTGGCCCGCGTGACCGCGCCGCTCGGTATCAAGACCATGGTCAGCCTGAACTCGATCATGGTGGACGGCACGGGGATGTGCGGCGGCTGCCGTGTGCTGCTGGGCAACGAGAGCAAGTTTGCCTGCGTGGATGGGCCGGAGTTCGACGCGCGCCAAGTGAACTTCGAGGTGCTGATGCAGCGCAACGCCATGTACCGCGGGCAGGAGTGCCAATCGATGAAGGCGTTCGAGGAGCATCGCGAGAAGGAGTTGGCGCGGTTGCGAGCGTCGGTGGCCAGGCGGGAGAAAGAAGCGGCCGAGTTGCGGGCGAAACTCGAAGCGCAGGGAGGGACGCACCATGTCTGACGCCAATCCGCTGCCTGCCAAAGACCGCCTCAAGATCCCGCGCGCGCACATGCCGGAGCTCGACGCCGAGGTGCGCGCGCACAACTTTGCAGAGGTGAACCAGGGTCTTGACGCGTGCGCCGCGGTGGGGGAAGCCACGCGCTGCATCGCCTGCGCACGGCCGGGCTGCCAAGTGGATTGTCCGGTGGGCGTCAAGATCAAAGAGATTGTGGCGCTGATCCAGGCCGGCGAGTTTCTGGCCGCGGCCGCCAAGATGCGCGAAGACAATGTGCTGCCCGCGATTACGGGCCGCGTGTGCCCACAGGAGAGCCAGTGCGAAGGCGGTTGCGTGCTGGGCAAGAAGGGCCAGCCCGTGGCCATCGGCAACCTGGAGCGGTTTATCGCGGACTTCGAGCTCCAGAGCGGGAAGTTGGGCCTGCCCGCGATTGCGCCGGCGACAGGCAAGAGTGTGGCCATCGTGGGCAGCGGTCCGGCGGGGCTCTCGGCCGCGGGCGATCTGATTCAGCAGGGCCATCGCGTGCGCGTCTTCGAGGCGCTGCACGAGCTGGGCGGCGTGCTGGTCTACGGCATTCCGGAGTTCCGGCTGCCCAAATCGATCGTTAAGGAAGAGGTCGACAATCTGCGCCGCATGGGCGTGGAGTTCGAGACCAACGTGGTGGTGGGCAAGAGCGTGACGCTCGACGAACTCATGAGAGTCGAGGGCTACGACGCGATCTTTGTGGCCACCGGCGCCGGTCTGCCGGTGTTTCTGGGCGTGCCCGGCGAACACCTGAACGGCGTCTACTCGGCCAACGAGTTTCTTACGCGCACTAACCTGATGCGAGCCTACAAATTTCCCGAATTCGACGAGCCCATCTACGACTGCCGCGACCGCGACGTGATCGTGGTCGGAGGCGGCAACACCGCCATGGACGCGGTGCGCACGGCGCGGCGGCTGGGCGCGCGGACGGCCACGCTGGTCTATCGCCGGTCAGAAACAGAAATGCCCGCGCGCGCCGAAGAAGTAAAGCACGCGCGCGAAGAGGGCATCGCGTTCCGCATGCTGACCAATCCGGTCGAATTCCTGGGCGACGAAAAGGGCTGGCTCACCGGCGCACGCTCGGTGCGCATGGAGCTGGGCGAGCCCGACGCAAGCGGCCGCCGCCGCCCGGCGCCGATCGCGGGCTCCGAGTTCATACTGCCCGCCAACGTGGCCATCATCGGCGTCGGCACCACCGCCAATCCCACTGTCCAGAGCTCGGCCCCCGATTTGGCAACCAATAGATACAACTACATCGTGGCCCATCCCGAAACCATGCGCACCTCCAAGCGCGGCGTCTTTGCCGGCGGCGATATTGTCACCGGCGGCGCGACGGTGATTCTGGCCATGGGCGCCGGGCGGAAGGCGGCGAAAGGGATTGACGAGTACCTGACGACCGGGGAGTGGTAGCAGCTGACTCATGCTAACTTTTCTGTTTTCAATCGATTAAAGTTCTTGTTTCTAAAGCTTATGAGGCAAAAAAGCCACAAATGGCGGCAGACCGCCCGGAAAGATACTGTGGATCGCCTTGCTGATAACACGAGAATCGTGTACACTATTCTCGTATGAAGAACATCACCCTGAGTGCCGACGAGGACCTGATCGAGCGGGCGCGGTTGATTGCGCGGGAGCAGCGCCGAACACTGAACGAGGCGTTCCGAGAATGGCTGGCGCAGTTTACCGAAAGCGCGGGAGACGGCCAGGGATTCGATGCGCTGATGATGCGCCTCGGGAACGTCGATGCGGGCCGCCGCTTCAGCAGGGAAGAAATGAATGAGCGATAGATTCTTCCTCGACACAAACATCTTCGTTTATTCGTTCGATCAAAGCGCGCCAGCGAAGGCCCGGAGAGCGGCGCAGCTCATCCGCGATGCGCTGACGACGCAAAAGGGAATCATCAGCTACCAGGTTGTGCAGGAGTTCTTCAACGTCGCATTGAAACGGTTCTTGCAACCCATGCAGGCGGCGGACGCGGGGCAATACTTGAGTACGGTCTTTCGTCCGCTGCTCGCCGTGCACTCGTCGCAGGCGCTCTATGGGGAGGCATTGCATCTGCACGTTCTACGCGGGGTCTCCTGGTACGACGCCCTGATTGTCTCGGCTGCAATCCAGGCGCGGTGCGAGATCCTTTTCTCAGAGGATCTCCCGCACGGCCAGCGATTCGGAAGCCTCCAGGTGCGGAATCCGTTCCTGTGAAATTGCGCGGTCGATGCGCGGTCGTTCTCAGATCGGAAGGTCTTGCGAAGGGTAGAACTTGAGAGCTTCCGTATTGCGGCAGCCCGCGCAGGTTTCGCGCCTACGTCAGAAAGGGCGGCAGCAGTCCCGCATTCCCTGGGTGTACCGGAAGGCAGGCCGACCAGAGATTCCAGTTCGCGCTGGTCTGGAGCGGCTCTAGGCGAGGAACGAAATTGAAAATACTCCTACTTTATCTCCGTGACGTACGCGGCAAAAGCCAATGAGGGGAAAAAGATTCTGAAACGGCGACCCTGAGAGGACAGAACAAAATACTTCCCGGATGCACAGATTTTCAAATCCGCCGCGTTACTTGAGTTGTAGTCGCCGAAAGAAAAGCTTTTTACCGTAGTCCCTTCCTGGACTTCGGCGCTCGTCCCGCCATCAAAAAGCCACAATCCTCCAACAAACGTGAACTTTCCGACCTGAGATTGCGTGGTCTCATCGAATAGGCCGATCTCTACGCCTGAGTTCTCGCCCGTTATGGAGGATCCTATCGCGTCCGATGGGTGTTTGCTTTGGTCGCAGCTGTAGTCATTTGGTGCTTGTCCATGAGCAAAGGATGCGACGGTAGGCCCGATAAGCAACGCAAGGCAGAGGGCGCAGAACGAATTCAGAGTGCGCGAAGCAGGTGTGGTCTTCATTTCGTAAATTGTACTCCCCGATTCGGTCTGGAGTGCCCTTCTTGCAGGGCAAAAGCGTCCCTCAGGGGCTAAAGCCCCGCATCGATTTTGAAGTGGCTACGGCACGAGTAAACTCGTGCCCTTTCGCGATTTCTCCCGCTTACTGAGTTTTTCAGCAAGCGGTGAAGTCGCGCCCTTTCACAAAGCCATTCATGCAACCAGTCCTAGTTCCTCAGTCCCTCAATGCCTGCCAGCAAAAAAATGGGCGGCAAAGCTTTCGCTCTGCCGCCGCCCTGTCCCTGGGTTGTCTTGAAGGTACTGCAGCCTTGCAAAACCTTGGTGCGCGATCAGGGAGTTTCTGGATTGGGATCGGCCGCCGACGGCTTGCCGATCCCTAATCCCTGGTCCCTACGTCCCTGTCTTATTGCAAGAGCTTGGTCACTTCCTGCTGCACGCTGTTAGCTTGCGCTAATGCGGCGATGCCGGTCTGGCTGAGAATCTCGTACTTGGACATGTTCGAAGTGGCCGAGGCGTAGTCGGTGGCCTGCACCGCGTTTTGCGCCGAAACAATGTTCTCCTGCTGCGTGCTCATCACGTGGCTGATGGAGTTGAGCGTGTTGATCTGCGCGCCGATGTAGCCGTCCTGTGAGGCCACGTCGCCGATGGCCAGGTTCAGGTCGCCCAGAGCGGTCTGCGCGTCGGCCTGGTTGAGCAGGTCCGTGCCGCTCAGTGACTCACCGGCCGCATCGGTGTAACTCATGGTTGCCAGTCCGCCCGTGGTGCTTGTGTCTGTCGTCATGCCCGTGTTCGCGGTCCCGCCGTACGTTGCGCCAACCAGCGTGCCTTGGTCCGTGACGCCGAGGGTCGAGGAGATTCCGATGTTGTAGTAATCCTCAGCCGTGGTCACAGGATTGGCGAAGGCGTAGGTCACGGTTCCCGCGGGAGTGGTTTGGTCGCCGTTGCCGGCAGCGGGCGTATAAACGAGGGCGCCGGCCGCGCCGAGGGCGGAGTTCGACGAGGTGAACACGATGTCCTTGTTGGTCTGGCTGTAGGTGGCCGTGACGCCGTAGTTGTTCGAATCGATGGTCTTGGCCAGGTCCTGGAGCGTGTCGGTGGTGCCGGTTCCGCCCAGATTGATGGTCGTGGTGCCGATTTTGAAGGTGCCATTCATCACATCGGTCACAGACTCGCCGACTCCGCCCAGCGTGAGGGTACCGATAGTGCTGGAGCTGGCGGCGCTCGTTGTGGGCGCCCCGGCAATGGTGACGGGCGAGGTAGTTCCAGCGGGTGTAGCAGAAGAAGGTACGTTTCCCAAGCCCACCCCTGCGACCAGGCTGGTCGGGTGCACCGGATCGGCGGCCGTCGTGGTAATCGTCAACACGCCACCTGCGATTCCTGCCGTGACCCCGGCAGTGGGATCGGTGACGGTGGCCCAATTGTTAATGGTCTTGGCCAGATCCGTAAGGTTGTCTGTCGTTCCCGGCGTGCCGAGGACAAAGGCCATGGCGGCGCCGTCCACCCCGGTCACTGTGATCTTGCCGCCCGTTAGAAAATCCGTGCCGCTGCTGAGCGTAAAGGTGCCCACAGTGGTTCCGATAGGCGAGCCCACGACTGGCGCGCTGTTCACTGTCACCGGCGCCACAGGATCGGCGCCCACCCCGTCATCCACGGTCAGTTTCGTGTCCGTCAGGTTTGTGCCGATGACGCTGGCTGTGGAGCTGGCTGACGAAAAAGTCAGCGTGGTGCCGACTACGGCAGCTGTGATTCCGTAGCCGGCCGCGTTGATGGTCGCCGCGAGGTCGGTAATGTTATCGGTGGCGTCGGCCTGCCCCAGTGTCACGGTGTGACTTGTGCCGTTGGACCCGGTGATGCTCAGGGTGCCTGCCAGTGGATCCTGCGCGGTGCCGAGAGTGGTGAGAGAACCTATCTCGCCGGCGGCGATTCCCGTTCCCACGCCTGTGCCCGTGATGATGATGCCGGTATCGGAACTGCTGTCGCCTCCGTAGAGAGCCGCGGCTGCCGTTGCCACCGCTCCATTTCCGGCCTGGGCAGCGGTGCCGAAGGTTGCCTTCAGGCCAAGGCCCGCGTTGTTGATTGCGGAAATCAATCCCTGCACCGTGTTGGGATAATTGGAGCTCCCGCCTGCGGTGACCGTGGCCGTGAACGGACTCACAGCGCCGTCGGCCCCCGTCTTGAGGTAGGTGACCTGGATTGCGGTGGTGCCGGAGAGGTTGAGGCTGTCGGTAAGAGCCGCGTCCGTGCCGTCGTTCGACAGGTCAATGAATACGTTGGTTCCGCTCTGGCTGCTTCCTGTTCCGTACGCCATTTGGCCTTGCGTGTCGCCCACGCTAGACTCGGTGAGAGGGTGGATGTTCAGGTCGTCCACCGACGCGCCGGCGGTCGAGGAGTCGCCGGAATAGATCGCGATCTCCGACCCGTCAAAGACCTGCTCCTGGTTATAGGTGGTCGTCGAGCCAATGTTTGAGATTTCCGCCAGGATCGACTGATACTCCTGGTTGGCCGCGCTGTCCTGGGTTGAATTCAGCGTGCCGTTCGAGGCTTCGGTCGCCAGCGTAATGGCGCGGTCCAGAAGGCTGGTCACCTGCGACAGTGCGCCATCGGCTACCTGCAGCAAGCCCACGCCTTCGGTCGCGTTGGTCTCCGACTGCGTGAGCGCTGCCGAGTTCGCTCCCAATCCATTCACCAGTGACAGGCCGGCCGCGTCATCCGCTCCGGAGTTGATACGCGACCCCGATGACAACTGCTGCAGCACCGTTTGCAGGCTGTTGTTCGTGTTGTTGAGATTGTTCTCAGCGTAGATCGCCGACAGATTGTTCAAAACACCGAGGGCCATGGGACTCAACTCCTTTTCGGATGCCGTCTGCCTGCCCATCGTGCGACGCCGTGATCGAGAAGTTCCAACGGCCGCGTCTTCCGGATGGGTCTGTTCGCATCCACCCCCTTCATCGGACCGGGCCGGAATAACTTTAGTCATGTTCTCTAATTTTTTTCGCGGCGTCTTTGTCGCAGGCCAAAACAGACTGTTCCGTTCTGGCGCAAGGCCTGTTCCGTTACGCTGCAACTGCTGTCGCGAAGCGGTGCAGCGGGTTGTCGCGATTCGGGGCAGAGTGTCCGCGGGCAGGAGGGCCCAAACGCCGGCATTTGCGCGAAATTCTGGCTATTTGTCGAGGCCGCAGATGCCGGGACCGCGCGCAAAAATCAGGCCCTCCGGCGCGCCGGAGGGCCTGATGCAAGGCAAGGATACGGAAGACGGCCTATGCGGCTTGGCGCTGAGGTTTATATCCCGACAGGCCGAAGTAAACGATGAAGAGATAACCCACCATGGGCAGCAGGAACGCGTACTGGTAGGAATGCGTCCAATCGGCGACGAGCCCGAAGAGCGGCGGCATGACGGCGCCGCCGACGTTACCGATCGTGATCACGCCCGAGCCCTTGCTGGTCAACGGTCCCAGTTCGGCAATGCCCAGCGCGAAGATGGTCGGGTACATGATGGAGTTGGCCAGGCCGCACAGAATCAGGCACCAGATGGCGAGGTGGCCTGTCGAAGACATTCCGAGGATCAGGAGTGCAACGCCCAGGACGCCAAGGAACGCCAGCAGCTTGTTGGGTTTGACGGCCTTCATCAGCACGGTTCCCGCGAAGCGCCCGATCATCATGGCAAGGGGATAGCAGAAGGCCAGCACGGCGACGACCTCCTTGATCCCGATTCCCTGCGGATAAAAGCGTTTGACCGCATGGGCGAAGGGTTGGGCGAAACGCAGGTAGTCGTCGATTGCGGTTCCCTGGGTCTCGAAGTACTTGATGGCGTTGGCGGCCAGGGAAATCTCGAGACCGACATAGAGGAAGATGCCAACCATGGCCAGCACGGTGTGCCGGTAGGTCCAGATGCTGCGTGCGGCGAGCGCGTCGCCATCCTTCGCCGGCCGGAAATCGCGCGTGCCTGTGATGGCCGGCAGATGCATTCCCATAATGATGAAGCCCAGCGCGAGCAGGGCGATGGCGATGGCGATATACGGGCCCTCGACGGTGTGCGCTACGGCTGCCTGGGTCTTCACTTTTGTGGGATCGGTGAGGATGAATACGCCGACAACGATCGGGGCCACGGCTGTGCCCAGCGAATTGAAGGCCTGTGCCAGAGTGAGCCGCGCCGGGGCGCTTTGCTCGGGTCCGAGAATGGAGACGTAGGGATTGGCCGCGGTTTGCAGCCCGCAAACGCCCGTGGCCAGAACGAAACTGGCGGTGAGGAAGAAGGGAAAACTGACCAGGCTGGCCGCGGGGACAAAGAGCAGCGCGCCTGCGACCATCACGAACAGCGAAATCACCATGGTGCGCTTGTAGCCCACGGCCTCAATCACCTTGGCGGCGGGGACCGAGAAGACCAGGTAGGCAAAGAACCACGCCGACGTCACCAGATTTGACCAGGCGTGACTGAGATTGAAGATGTCTTCGAGTTTGGGCGAGAGATTGCTGTTCAGATTGGTGAGAAACCCAAAGATGCAGAACAGGCCGGCGACAATGATGAACGGAATGGTGTAGTTGGGCGCACTGGGGGCAGCCGCCGGGTTGGAGCGCGTAGCCATAAAGGGTCATCCTCCATTGGACACAACGAAAACAAGCTAAATGAGTGCCGCAACCAATCTACGCACCGCGGGCGGTTGCCGTCCAGCGGCAAGTGAAAGTGTTTTCAACATTGGCTGGAGCAGCCTTTGGGACGAGCGTGTTCAGTGGGGTTGATCCCTGAAACCTGAAACCTTTTCCATTTACACTGAAGGTGCATGATTCCAACCCTTAGCTGGACGCCCGAGGGGGTCCGTTTCCTCGATCAGACCAAGCTCCCGCTTGAAGAGAGCTACGTGCTCGCCACAACCTATGAGGAGGTGGCCGCGGTGATCGTCGCGATGGTGGTGCGCGGTGCGCCGGCCATCGGCGTCTCCGCGGCGTACGGCATCGCCCTGGGAGCAAAGAACACCAAGGCCAGGACGGCGCAGGAATTTGCTCCGGAGTTTGAGCGCATTTGCGTGTGGCTGGCCGC
>Ga0326727_10021753_pt1 | contig 12500 bp, 13 predicted proteins | sample MB2enrmetagenome_FD_207643 | JGI IMG/M metagenome (GOLD analysis project Ga0326727, IMG submission 207643) | Lab enriched peat soil microbial communities from McLean, Ithaca, NY, United States - MB29MY | ecosystem: Environmental > Terrestrial > Soil > Wetlands > Peat | place: USA: New York...
GCCCCAGGCCGGGTCCCAGATCACCTTGTCGATCTCCTCAATGGCTTGTTGGCGAAAAGTTTTTTTCTCGCCCTTCTGGTCGATGACCGTAGTTTCAAGGCTGATGAACCACTGCTCGGTGGCGCGGAAGATGACCGGATGGTGGCAGCGCCAGCAGTGCGGGTAGGAGTGCTCCAGGTCGCTCGAAGCCAGCAGCGCGCCACGCTCTTCCAGCATGGCCACGATGACGGGGTTGGCGGCCCATACCTTCATGCCATCGAAGGCCGGCGGCGCGGCCAGTGGCCAGGCTTCGGGGTCCACATGGATGCGGCCGGAGGCGTCGACGCGGCAGGTTTGCTCCAGGCCGTAGTTCAGGCCAGTGTAAAAATCCTCCGCGCCGTGCGAGGGCGCAGTGTGGACCGCGCCGGTGCCCGTGTCGGCGGTGACATAGGTGGCCAGCACGCCCAGAACGCTGCGCTCCAAAAACGGATGCTGAAAGGTGGCGCGCTCCATCACGCTGCCCTTGAAGCGGGCTAGCTCCGTGGTTGAGCCTAATTTGCAGGCATCGGCAACGGCGGCAGCCAGTTCTGCGGCCACGATGTAAACTTGGTCGCCCGCAGCCAGCGCCACATAGTCAAAATCGGGATGGAAAGCCACGGCCATGGACGCGGGCAGAGTCCAGGGGGTCGTCGTCCAGATAATGGTCGAAACCTGCTTGCCCTTGAGAGTCGGACTGATCGCTCCAGGCTCCGATGTCAGCTGGTAGCGCACGTAGACCGAGGGGCTTGTGTGCATCTCGTACTCGACCTCGGCCTCCGCCAGGGCCGTACGGTCGTGAATGCACCAGTAGACCGGTTTGAGACCGCGATAGACAAAGCCTTTTTCCAGAAAACCGTAGAAGGCCTCCAAAGTGCGTGCCTCGTAGTCGCGGGACATGGTTTTGTAAGGCGTATCCCAGCGGCCTATGCAGCCAATCCGCTCAAACTGCGAGGTTTGCAGGTCGATGTACTTTTGCGCGTAGACGCGGCAGGCAGCCAGGACGGCCGGCACGGGCATTTCGAGTTTTTTTCTGCCCAATTGCTCGTCCACCTTGATCTCAATGGGCAAACCGTGGCAGTCGTAGCCGGGAACGTAAGGCGCGTCGAAGCCAGCCATGGTCTTCGACTTGACCACAAAATCCTTGAGCCCCTTGTTCAGCGCATGGCCCAGGTGAATGGGGCCATTGGCGTAGGGCGGGCCATCGTGCAGCAGGTAGGCGGGCCGGCCTTGGGCAGCCTTGCGCAGCTTGTCATAAAGCCCAAGCGAGGCCCAGCGGGCCAGCCGAAGCGGTTCATTCTGCGGCAGATTCGCCTTCATCGGGAAGGCGGTTTGCGGCAAGGTCAGGGTCGCCTTTAACTCCGGTGCTGGGGACATCTTCTCTCCCTGGGTCTTTCGAACTGGTTCATTTCTCAGTGTAATGGACGGGGCAAGGTCATATCGATAACCACCGCGGGCGCAGAGCGTCTATAGATTATGGGAAACCTCGCCATGACGGAATATGAGAGACTGGAGGGTGAGGCTCTCCCGGTAGAGACAGAAGGGGGCGGTGTCAAGCATAATGGAAGCACAGTCCTGGAAACGCGAACACCCCCATTCGGTCGGCAGACCAGGCACTCAGAGGCGATAGAACCAGACGCAACGATGGCCAACGACCTGCTCGACGAAATTGCAGAACCTCAGACTGCCGCGGCCTCTTCGGACGGCTGCGAACTCGACCTCGCCTTCGGCGCTCCTGTTGAGGAAACTCCCCTCTGGGTCGATCTCTATGAGAGTGTCCGCGACGTCTTTTTCCCGGCCAAGCTGCCTCCGCTGGAGCTGACCTCGACCCCGATTCCGGTGCCGGACCGGATGGCGGTCAAGCCAAACCCCTGGGCCATCGGCATCTCCACCACGGTCAATGTGACCTTTCTGTTGATCGTTCTTTTCTTAATGGGCAAGAAGATCCTCGAAACAGTGAATAGGCCGCACCTGACGGCAACGCCGATCAATGTGACGGATTGGGCAGCCCCCAAGGCCGCGGTTTCCGCGGGAGGTGGCGGCGGAAGCCCAGACAAAGTTGAAGCCATCAAGGGCAAGATACCGCCTCGAGCAAAGGAACTGGATGTAGCTCCCAAGTTGGATGAGCCGCCGCTTCCCACCATCGATGTGCAAAAAGACATTTTGATTTCCGACAACAAGCTGCCGAACTTTGGAATGTCGAACTCCACAAACATCAAGCTGGCTTCGGGCGGGAACGGTTCGGGCATGGGCCTGGGTTCCGGGAGCGGAGACGGATACGGCCCAGGTTCCGGCTGGAACATCGGAGGCGGACTGGCCAGGGTGGGCGGAGCTGTCTCCTCGCCGGTGTTGATTCACAGCGTTGATCCCGAGTTCTCCGACGAGGCGCGGCGGGCCAAGTACCAGGGAGTTTGCATTGTCACGTTGATCGTGGATAAGGACGGGAATCCGCAGAATCCGCACGTGACCCGGGCGCTGGGCATGGGGCTGGACGAAAAAGCCATTGAGGCGATCAGGCTGTACAAGTTTAAGCCGGCCTACGACAAAGAAAACAAGAAGACAGTTGCAGTGATGGTTTCCATCGAGATCAACTTCCACCTGTATTGAAAGCATAGAGCCGTTTGGCAAAAAGAGCGAAGCGCGTGCGCTTCGCTCTTTTCATTGGGGAGGGATGTGTGTTGTCGCGATAACCGACGGATTTGCCGTTCTATGTAAGAGCCCGGGAGAATGGGGGAGTTCCCGGGAAAACCACAAATCGAGGAATGAATGGTGCGCCCGGAGAGAGTCGAACTCCCGACCTACTGGTTCGTAGCCAGTCGCTCTATCCAGCTGAGCTACGGGCGCACACGGACGGCTTCAAGCGAAACCATAGACAGAATAACAGGGTTCTTTCAGCGGCGCAATTGTGGATTTCAGACTGCGGGCGCCTGCTCCAGAGCCGGTTGCGCGGGAATCAAGGGCAGTTCGGCGACGATCTCCAGGCCGGCCTGGCGCACCAGTTTCGTTACGGCCGCGGCATTGAGCCGGGTGGCATCGTACTCCACGCGCAACGTGCGGGCGGTGCGGTCGAACGTGAGCCGGCGAATGCCGTAGACCTCGCGTGCGTTAGCCAGTGCGCAAGTCACCGCCTCCGTAGGCGGCGCGGCATAGCGAAAAAGAATCTCCACCGTGGTCATATAGGAATGATAGCAAGAATCTACAGGCTCTTCAGATAAGCGCGGATCTCCGGACTACTCCAGTCCTGGGGGCCGACAACCTTGCGGCGGATATAGCCCTGGCGGTCGATGATATAGGTCTCCGGCCAGCCTTCGGTGTGATAGAGCTGGGCGGCCTTCTGGGCGGGGTCGCGAACCGTGGTCAGGTCGACGTGGTGGAGGACGAGAAAGCGGCTGTAGGCCTCCCGGTCTTCGTCGATGCTGACGGCCAGGATGGCCAGATCGGGCCGGTCGTGGTGAAGAACGAGCAGCGAGGGCATCTCCACGACGCAGGGTGCGCACCAGGTAGCCCAGAAGTTGAGCAGCACTACTCGGCCTCGGTAGCCGGCCAGGTGAATCGTGGTCGTGCCGTCTGAGACAGTAAAGTCCGGAGCTGACTGGCCGGTCAGGGCCGGATGCGCGCCGCGGTCGCAGCCGGGCGCGAAGGCCAATGACACAAGCAAGGTGAGAGAGAGAAACCGAGGCTGCCGCACATCTCTATAATACGGAGCGTAAGGCCCCTTATGACAACGTGAGGACGAATGGGCAGGAAACGGGAGAGCGCAACGGCTGATGAGGGCGGATTTAAGACCGTCCTCGGGCTTTCCGATACACCGGCGGCAGTGCCGGCACAGTGGAGATCGGTCTTCAACCAGCCGGACCCCGACCCGTTGCTGGAGCTGACCGTCATCGTTCCGGCGCGTAACGAGGAAAGCTGCCTTGCCGCCTGCCTCCAATCGCTGGTTAGCCAGTCCGAGGAGCTTTTCAAGCTGGGCCGCGACTGGGAACTGATGGTGGTGGACGATCACTCGACCGACCGGACGGCGGAAATAGCGCGCGGCTTTGCCGGTGTCACCGTGCTGGAAGCGGGAAAGCTGGAGGCGGGCTGGACCGGCAAGAACAACGCTATCTGGACGGCGGCACAACGTGCGCGTGGCCGCTGGCTGCTCTTTACCGATGCGGATACCTTCCACGAGCCGGGAAATCTGCGCCGGGCTCTGCATGAGGCCGCCCGGCACAAGGTGGGCCTGCTGAGCTACTCGCCGCGGCAGATCGTAAGCGGCCTCTGGCAACGGGCGCTGATGCCTCTGGTTTTTTGCGAACTTGCGCTGGCCTATCCTCCGGCTAAGGTCTCCGACCCCGCGGAGCGCATCGCCGCGGCCAACGGCCAGTTTCTACTCATCGATCGCGAGGCCTACCGGCGGCTCGGCGGCCACGCGGCAGTCTCCGAAAAGGTGCTGGAAGACGTGGAGCTGGCCTTCCTGGCCAAACGCCGCAAAGTCGCTCTGCGCTTCCGATATGCCGAAGACGCACTCTCCACGCGCATGTACCGCACCACGGCGGCGATGCTCGAGGGATGGACCAAAAACCTGGCGTTGCTCTTTGACAACTGCCTGGCGCTGGCTGTCTGGCGGGTAATCGATATTTTCCTTCTCTTTTTCTTGCCCGTGCTGGCAGTCGAACTGTGGAACGCACGCCTCTTCGCTCATTCGGCACAATGGCTGATCGCGGGCTGGGTGCTGGCCCTGCTCTGGGTGCGCAACCTCTTCCGCTTTTATGGCCGGGTCGCCAAGTCCAATTTTTCTTTCCTCGATTGCGCCATCGCGCCGCTGGGTCTGCCGTTGTTTGTGTGGTTACTCTATCGCAGTTGGTTTCAACACCGCATCCTGAAGCGCGTAAGCTGGAAGGGCAGGGAATACCCGGCATAGCTGCCTGAGTTGGGCGATGGTCGTTTCATACAGAGGAGTTCGACATGAAGGCTGTCAGAATCTATGCAACGTTTTCACTGATGGTTGCCTGCCTGCTGAACATGGCCGCGCAGGATGCCGGCAAGTCAAACAGCGTAACGCCACCCAACCCTATCTCGATCTCCTTCGAGACCGGGCGATACGATATAGAACCGAATTGCAAGAATGAGGCTATTGGCTGTTTACCCAGAGCCTGGACTCCAACACGGGAATTTAAGTCCGGCTCAAGTGTATGGATCAAGATTACGGTTGTAAATCATTCCAATCAAGTCGCTGTCAATAATTTTCCTGAGGAGTATCCTCCGTTCGTAATCGGTGTGATTGAAAATGCGTCCGGAAAGGCGCCGAACCGAACCAGATGGAGTTGCTGGATGAGGCCGTCTTCCTGCCCGCCTCCCGTAGAGAAATTACCTCCAGTAGAAGTTCATGATACGTACTGGGAGATTCCGCCGGGGAAGTCGCAATCTTCGATCTTAGAAGTTACGCGTGAGTTTGAGATTACGAATCCAGGGGAGTATACAGTATCTGTTGAAACTATGGGGTTTGAACTGACAACTGCTGAAAATACCACCCATGGAATGTATCGAGATAGAAACTTAGTCAAACACATAGGAGCATTCAAAGCAGATGAGGTGCGGTTTGTCGTAGTCAAGCAGGCAAGCGAGAAGTAAAGCACATGAAGCCTCAACCAGTGCTCAAGCATCAAATCCAGTGAGGGGTCAGAATGATTTACCTGACGCGTCGTGCTACGTTTTCCGCTTCGCACTACTACTGGAACCCCGCATGGTCTGCGGAGAAGAATGAGCAGGTCTTCGGCCGCTGCGCCAACCGCAACGGGCACGGGCACAACTACACGCTGGAGGTTACGGTCGAGGGCGAGCCGGACCCGGTTACCGGCTTTGTCGTCGATCTGAAGGGTCTCAAGGAGATCATGGAGCGCGAGGTGCTCGCTGCCTGGGATCATCGCCATCTTAATTTGGAGACGCCTGAATTTGCTGTGGCGATACCGACCACAGAGAACCTGGCCATTGCGGCCTGGAAGCGTCTTGAGCCGGCGGTAACAGCCGCCGGCAGCGCGCGATTGAGCCGGGTTCGGGTCTATGAGACGCCGGAGATCTTTGCAGAGTATCGAGGTGAGCCGTGAGGGCATATTTCGGCCGCCGCTACATCATCTCTGCCAGCCACCGGCTGCATACAGACGCGCTTTCTGTAGAGAAAAACCGGGCGACATATGGCAAGTGCAACAATCTGCACGGCCACGGGCACAATTATGGGTTGGAAGTGGTGGTTGCTGGAGCGGTGAACCCGGAGACCGGGATGGTGGTGAATATGGGCGCTCTGGACGCGGTTGTGCGCAATCGCGTGGTGGATCGATTCGATCACGCCAACCTGAATCTGGACCCGCTGTTTGTGAATCGCGTGCCGACGACAGAGAATCTTAGTAGAGTGGTTTACGCACTGCTGAAGGATGCGCTGCCAGCCGGCGAGCTGGCGCGAGTGCGCGTGGAAGAGACGGAAAACAATTTCTTCGAATGTGATAGCGAGTGAAAACAAAAACTTATTCCCCTGGGAGGATGAAAAGTATGGCACAGCCGATAGCAATGAGCAAGCCTGTTCGCCCGGCAGTTGACGCGGATGAAGGCCTGAACGCCTTCAGTACTCCGGAGATGTACCGCGAGATTCTGAGCCGCTTGGGCGAGGACCCCAGCCGCCAAGGACTTCTGGCCACGCCCGGCCGCGTGGAGAAGTCTTTAGCCTTCCTGACCAAGGGTTACAGCGAGAATCCGACAGAGATCCTGCGCGGGGCGCTCTTTGACGAGGACTACGACGAGATGGTCATCGTCAAGGACATCGAGATCTTCTCGCTCTGCGAGCATCACATGCTGCCATTCTTCGGAAAGGTGCACGTAGCCTATATTCCCAAGGGCAAGGTCATCGGGCTGAGCAAAATTCCCCGCTTGGTCGAGGTATTTGCGCGCCGCTTGCAGGTACAGGAGCGGCTCACCCGGCAGATTGCCGACGCCATTCAGAAAGCCATCCAGCCGCTGGGCGTAGGCGTGGTGATCGAGGCGCGCCATCTGTGCATGATGATGCGCGGCATTGAGAAGCAGCATTCCTCCACGGTGACCTCGGCGATGCTGGGATGCTTCCGCCAGAAGGAATCGCGCCTGGAGTTCCTCTCGCTGGTGCGGCAGCCGCAGACCTGAGAGGCGAGATTGAAGGACTAACCGAAAAGAGCAGCAATGATGTCCTGAAACACGGACTTCCTGTAGCTGGCGTCGCTCTGTGCTTTGTTCTCTTTGGCCATGGCGTCCGCGGCGGCTTGTGCCGCAATAGGATCGATTGGAGCGGAACAGAAACGGCATTGCCGCGACAACGTATCAATTGTTTCTTTGCAATTCGGGCATTGAAACACTCTTGGTTGATGATCGGTGATATTCAGGCTAATCATGACTCTGGAGTCTCCCTTCCAGAACTCGTTTCGATGATACCCTACCTCGACAACCCGATTTAATTCTCCGAAAAACCTATTTTATACCCGGACTTATGAATAGCGATTGAGTGAATTGCGAAGGATGGAATTGTTCGCTTTCCCGGCTTGGAGCCGGTTCAGCTACAGTGAAGAGGTGAACGGGCTTCTAGTGATCGACAAACCGGCCGGCATGACCAGCCACGACGTGGTGGGAATACTGCGCAGAATTACCGGCGAGCGCTCCATCGGCCACCTGGGCACGCTGGACCCCATGGCCACCGGCGTTCTGCCCCTGCTGCTGGGCAAGTTTACGCGCCTGGCGCAGTACTTCTCCTCGGCGGAAAAGAGCTACGCCGGCACAATCCACTTCGGCTTCGCAACGGATACCTATGACGCCGAAGGTGAGCCCGCCGGGCCGGACTCACTGCCCGCGCTGACGCTGGAGCAGGTGCAAGCCGCGGCCAGCCGCTTTCATGGCGAGATCGAGCAGATTCCGCCGCCGTTCTCCGCAAAAAAAATTGCCGGCACGCCCGCCTATAAACTGGCCCGCGAGGGCAAGCCGGTGGAACTGAAGGCCGTAGCAGTCCACATCCTTAGCTTTGAAATTGTTTCGCTCGACGGGTTCGAGGCCAGCTTCACCATGACCATCAGCGCAGGCGGTTATGTGCGTTCGGTGGCCCATGAGCTGGGCCAGGTGCTGGGCTGTGGAGCGCACCTGAGCAGTCTGCGCCGCATCCAGGCTGGAGTCCACACGCTGGACGAGATACAGCCACTGGCCGGGAATGAGGAGGCACTCGAGAGACTGTGCCTTCATCCGCGCAGCTTGTTGCCGGAGATGCCCTCGGTCACCGGCGATGCGCTGGCTCTCGGACGCCTGCGCAACGGCGCTCAGGCCAATTTGCCGGATTTTTCCGGCGCGCCGCTGGTGAAGGTCTTCGCCGGACAGACCGAGCTGGTAGGAATCGCCAAGCGAGTGGCCGGAACGCTCTTTCAGCCGGTGGTTGGGATGGGGTGAATACTGTCTCCTAGCCTTTGCGCAGCAAAGGTGTCAACGCGGGCAACAGCGTCCGCGCGATGATCTCGGAACCTTTGGCAGTAGGGTGAATGCCGTCGGGCTGGATGGTGCCAGGCACATTGATAAGGTCTTTGTAGAGCATGGGAACAAAGGCGACGTGGTGTTTTTTGGCCAGGTCACGGAAGACTAGCTCGAATTGCTGGATGTACTCTCGGCCGTAGTTGGGCGGAAGGGTGATGCCTGCTAGAAGAATCTTGATGTGGGCATTTTCGAGCGCAGTCAACACCGCGTCGAGGTTGTGGCGAGTCTCAGCCAGAGGCAAGCCGCGCAAGCCGTCGTTGCCGCCGAACTCGACGATGACGACTGCGGGGTGCGACAACAGGACGGAGTGCAGATCAGCGAGGGCGTCCTTGGTGGTGGCTCCGCTGGTACCCTGGTTGTTCACCTTAATGTGGTATCCCTTGGCGTCCAGGTCGCGTTGCAATGCGTCGGGGTAGGCTTGGCCAGTCTCCAGGCCGTAGCCGGCGGTGATGCTGTCGCCATAGCAGACCAACACCGGCCGTTCGGCGGCCAGTAGCGGGCCAGCCACAATCAGCAAGCAAAACGAAACAATCAGTGATCGGCGAACGTACACAGGAATAGTGTAGCGAAGTGCCAGGAATGAGAATAGAAGACAGAGTTTCAGGAGGCGGGCAGAGTGATCGAGGTTCGGGACGCGAAGAAGTGGATTCAGAACGGCGCGCGGCGTGTGGAGATACTCAAAGGGATCACCCTGACCATTCCGGCGGGACAGTTTGTGGCCATCCTGGGCGCGAGCGGCAGCGGCAAGAGTACTCTGCTGGGCCTGCTGGCGGGCCTTGACACGCCCAGCAGCGGCGAAATCTGGCTGGACGGCGTGCCGATTCACAATCTGGCCGAGACGGAGCTGGCCGCTGTGCGCGGAGAGAAGATCGGCTTTGTCTTTCAGTCCTACCAGTTGATTGAGACGCTTACGGCTTTGGAAAACGTGCTGCTGCCCTATGAATTGAACGTGGAGGGAAGCGGCCTCGCGCAGGCTCGGCGGTTGCTGGGCGAAGTGGGTCTCACGGAGCGCGTGGACCATTACCCGGTGCAGCTCTCCGGTGGCGAGCAGCAGCGCGTGGCGCTGGCCCGTGCCTTCGTTGTCGAGCCGCCGATTGTGATGGCCGATGAGCCGACCGGAAACCTGGACTCCGCTAACGGGCGGATGGTGCTGGACCTCTTGTTGGATCGCAATCGCAAGGCGGGAACCACGCTGGTGCTGGTGACGCACGACCCCGAAGTGGCCAGCCGCGCCGACCGCAAGATCATGCTCAAGGACGGAATGATCGTAGAAGATACATTACCTTTTGCAGGGCCATTGAGCGGCATACGCGAGATTCCCGTCCAAAATGAGGGACAGAATGGCTAAGCGCGCGTTGAGATGGAAGCGGGCTGGGGCCATCGGCTGGCGGGATTTGCGCTCCGCGCCGGGCAAGTTCGGATTTGTCGTGCTGTCGGTGGCCGTGGGTGTGGCTGCTCTGGTTGGCGTGCGTGGCTTCAGCGAGAGCTTCCGGCGGACGCTGAGTACGGAAGCGCGCTCGCTAATGGCCGGCGATCTGACCGCGCGGCTCTTTCATCAACCGACAACCGAGGAAAAGAACAGGATCGCGGCCATCGCGCAACCCGGCGGGATTCGCACCACCTGGGTGACGGAGACGGTTTCCATGGCCTCAGCGCCGCCTGATCCGGTGCCGCTGCTGGTTTCGCTGAAGGCCGTGGACCCCAGCGAGTATCCCTATTACGGCACGGCGGAGTTGGAGCCGGCGATGAGCTTGCAGCAGGCTCTCGATGGTGACTCGGCGGTAGTTGCCGAGGAGTTTCTCATCCGGCTGAATGCGCAGGTTGGCCAGACGCTGCGGCTGGGCGGCCGAAGCTTCCGCATCGCCGCGGTGCTGAAGCAGGAGCCGGACCGCCTCAGCGCCGGAGCAGGACTGGGACCGCGAGTGATGATCTCACAGGCGGCGCTTGAGCGAACCGGCCTGCTTGCTCCAGGCAGCAGGGCCAGCCAAAAGCTGCTGATGAAGCTGCCGCCGCAGGCCGATCCCGTCGCCTTGCGCAAGCAGGTGGAGACGGCTCTGCCCGACGCGCAGGTGATGGATTTCCGCGAGGGCAATCCAGGATTGAATCGGGGCCTGGACAATGCGACCGCGATTTTGAGCCTGATCTGTTTGGTTGCCATGGTGTTGGGAGCCATCGGCGTGGCCATGGCCATGCACGCTCACCTGGAGCAGCGCATGGACATGCTGGCCATTCTGAAGGCCGTGGGCGCCAGTTCCGGCGATCTGCTGCGGATATTTTTGTTGCAAACTCTGGGCCTGGGCTTAGCCGGAGGCTTGCTGGGCGTGGCCGCAGGCGTGGGCGTGATGGCCGCTCTGCCGGCGGTCTTCGGCAAGCTGCTGCCGGTTCACGCAACGCTGGAGTTTCCCTGGCACTCGGTCGCGGCCGGTCTGGGAACGGGCCTGCTGACCACGCTGCTCTTCTGCTTGCCACCGTTGTTGGACGTGCGCAATGTAAGGCCGGTGCTGGTCTTGCGCCGGTTGGTGGAGCAGAGGCCGGAAGGCATTGGCGGCTGGTTTGCCCGCTGGTGGGCGCGCCGGCTGCAACTGGGCATATCAGTGGTGGTGATTGCCGCGCTGGGCGGAATCGCCTGGGCGCTGTCGGATTCGGCCAAAGTGGGCGGCTGGTTTGCGCTGATCTTCACCATTGCGCTGGTGGTGTTGCTGGTACTGGCAGCGGTGGCGTTACGCACACTGCGCTTCCTGCTCAACCGCGTGCGGCTGCGGCTGCCTTCGTTCCTGCGCCACGGGCTGGCGAATCTTTACCGGCCCGGCAATCAATCGGCGGCGGTGCTGGCTGCGCTGGGCACGGGCGTGATGCTGATTCTGGCGGTCTACCTGATGCAGGCCATGCTCTTGCGCGACATTCGCGAGACGGCCTCGCCCAAGCTGCCCAATATTTTTCTGATCGACGTGACGACCGATGAGATTGCCGGCGTCAAGGAGTTCTTCGCGCGTCAGCCGGGAGTCAGCCAAGCTCTGGACTTGATGCCGGTGGTGACGGGACACTTTGTTTCACTCAATGGCAAGCCGGTGGAACAACTCAAGGAGCAGCATTTCCCGCGCCGTATGCTGGAGAACGCGGAGCTGAGTTGGGCCGATACGCCTCCGGCGGGCGACAAGGTGACGCAAGGGAAGTGGTGGACGACCACGGACGCGGCGGAACTTGCTATCGGCGAGGGCGCGGCTCAGCGGTTGCATTTGGGCGTGGGTTCGGCCGTCGAGCTGGAAGTGGGCGGCGTGGTGCGGACGTTGAAGGTGACCGCGGTTTATCGCGCTGATGGGCAGCATCTGGGAGCGCGCGTGGCGTTCGTGTTGCCTTCAGGGCAGCTGAAAGACCAACTTGCAACATGGTACGGCGGCGCGCACATCGATCCCAAGCAGGTGGCGGCGATGGAGCGGGCGCTCTTCGCGGCCTATCCCACGGTCTCGGTGATCAACCTGGCCGATGTGCTGGAGCGCATCGAGAGCGTGGTCGATCAGATTACGTTTGTGGTGCGGTTTCTGGCCGGATTCTCCATCTTCGCCGGGCTGATGATTCTGGCTTCCAGTATCGCCAGCACGCGCTTCCGGCGGATGCGCGAGGCGGTGGTGCTGAAGACGCTGGGCGCGACGCGGATGCGGATCGTGCGCACCTTCAGCGTGGAGTTCAGCGTGCTGGGCCTGCTGGCAGGCTCTGTGGGCGTGATCTTTGCCAACGTGCTCACGCGAGTGCTGCTGCGCAAGCTGGAAGTGGGCTTCCAGATCGAGTGGACCGCGACGCTGGTTGCCCTGGCAGGAACAGCGGTGCTGGCTACGGCGACAGGTTGGATCGCGAGCTACAGGATTCTGGGACTGCGGCCGCTCGAAGTGCTGCGCGAGGAGTAGACTGCTTCGTAATAATCTGCAAGGGGTTTTCCACAGATAATCAACAATCTCACATGCTGATACGCGGAGATC
>Ga0326727_10021754_pt1 | contig 12499 bp, 4 predicted proteins | sample MB2enrmetagenome_FD_207643 | JGI IMG/M metagenome (GOLD analysis project Ga0326727, IMG submission 207643) | Lab enriched peat soil microbial communities from McLean, Ithaca, NY, United States - MB29MY | ecosystem: Environmental > Terrestrial > Soil > Wetlands > Peat | place: USA: New York...
AGACGGGGTTGTCCGCGCAAACCGCGGCGTCAAGGGTATTGGGATCCGAAACATAGAGGGCATTCGAGGCCGTGTCAATGAACCCTCCGGAGGTATAAGTATGGCTATTGTAGACAACTTTGGAAAAGTCGCCGCTGGGGGTTGTGGCGTAGAGGGTGGCGCCGCTGGGAAGGGCGTTATTGCTCTCCGTACCGACGCCGAAAATCAGCAGCCCGGCGGAAACCAGGCTGGTTCCCGCGGCATTCGTGTAAGGAAGCAAGGGAGCGCCGGCGGAAGAGATCGACGGCAGGGAAATCTCCACGCCGTTATTATCTTTGGCAAAGAAGGCGACGGGATTGCTGACTTGCTGGACCACCGGAACCGCCGCCGGGATGCAGTTGTTGTTCGGGCAGACGTAATAGGGATAGGAGGAGAAGGTCTGGCCACCCGCGCAGTTGAGGCCGCAATCCTGAACGAAGTTACCCACGCCCAGAATGCCGTTGGCCCCCAGGGCCGCCACCGTGTCAAGGTTGGGGCCGGAGCCCAGGCTCAGGCAGGAGACCGGCACGAAGAGGGTGGTATCGCCAATCACCTGAATGGGCACGGAGTAAGCCCTTTCGCTCGCCAGGGCCACATCGGCCACCAGCACCGGTCCCCACACGTAAGAGGTATCGCGGAATTGGATGCACTCCAGCACTTGGTCCCCGGCGGAGTCTTTCACCGTCTGGAGTTCGGTGGCGGGAACCGTGGTAAGCACGGAATTAAGAACGCGCAAACCCACCGAACCTGTATCCACCAGAACATCGGGGATAATCTGGCAGTCGGAGGTGCTCGGCAGGCAGACGGTGACCGTCGTAAAGAGCCCGTTGTAATAAGCGGTGTTGGGATTTCCGGTGTTGCCATTGAGCCCGAAATTGACGAACAGCGGCGCGCTGTTGGCGGCCGTCACCGTGAGGGTGGTGGAGGCGGATTGGCTGGTCTCCGCCTGGCTGGTGGCGGTGATGACCACGGTGGGAGGGCTGGGCACGGCCGTGGGGGCCGTATAAAGGCCGGCGGTGGTGATGGTTCCCGTCGAGGATCCCCCGCCCTTCACGCCATTCACATACCAGGTGACCGCGGTGTTGGTGGTTCCGGTGACGGCGGCCGCGTACTGCACGGCGGTCCCCGTGGGAGTCGAGGAGTCCGTGGGGGCAACGGCGACCACGGCGTTCGCCACCGGCGGCGTAATGGTGACGATGGCCGAACCGGAGGGAGAGGATTCCGCCGAGCTGACGGCCGCCACCGTCACTGTGGCGGGATTGGGGACCACCGCCGGCGCCGTGTATAACCCGGAAGAGTTAACCGTACCCAAGGTGGAATTGCCTCCCAGCACATTATTAACAGTCCACGAAATGGTGGTGGGGAGGGGGCTGACCACCGTGGCGGTAAATTGCAGCGCGCCTCCCGTGGGCACCGACGCGGTGGGGGGCGAAAGGGTGATGACCGGCAGGGGGATGTCCGTGCCCTGCCGATAGACCGTACAATGGTTCAGAAATATCCCGCCGGCCATCACCACCAAAAGACTGCCCAGCGTGGCCGGGGAAACCTGCTTGCGCCTCATTGCACCACCTCCGGCGTGACGTTGGTGGGCAGGAGGCTGGGCACGTAAGCGCGGCCGTGATAACTCCGCATGTGCCCGCCGCTCACAAAAACGAATTTGTCGTTCTGAATAATCAGGGGGCCGCCGTGGCGCGACGTCTGGGCCTGCGCGTATTGCTGGAGATGAATGAAATACGATCCCAATAATTGCTGCATGTTGGGCAGGTAGGGCCCGTGCCAGGAAATTCCAAAAACTTTGCCCTCCGGCGAGACATACTCGCGGACCGCGGCGCCGCTGGCGTCGGTGATTTCGTGGAGACGATAGGTGGCATGGTCTTCATGGCGAATCTGGCCGCGCAGAAATTGCCGGTCCGCGCCCACCGACGATTCCGATTCGCCGAGCGCGGCCCACCCGGGCGCCGCCGCCAGGATCAAAATGAGCAAGACTCCCCCCAAGGTTCTCATGGACCTCCACCCGTGTCGTTCTGCCATTTGGCCGCGCCGCCTTTTTTTCCGCACACCCTTCCCCGCGGGAAGGGTGCCATACCTGTTAGATGAGCACCATAAAAATACCACAGAGTGTCGCAAGGCATCCAGTGCTGCAAGGAAACTTCGCAATTTTGATGCCGGGGGCGGGGCCGTGGTTGTAGCGGGTGGTTCAGCGCGGCGGAGCCGCAACCAACGCGTCTCGTAGGGGCTGGGCTTGCCCTGCCCCCTTTCTGCACCACGGACAAACTACAAGGGCAGGGCAAGCCCAGCCCCTACGAGACGCGCTCCCCCAAGGGGTAGAGGGGGCGTGAAATTAAATTTACAAACCTAGCCCGCTTCGGGAAGAGGAGGGTGTGGACTTAAGTTTACAACCCCCAGCCGCGACCGCTATCTGCCTACTGCCTACTTACATTTTCCGTGGGTGAGTTGAGAGGAGCAGCAGGGGCGCAGGGCCGATCGATGCTGCGGATCGGCTTGCGCCCCTACCGGAAAGGCAGACTAAAACGCCCAGTAGCCGTTGGCGTAGTTCGGGGTTCCGGAAGTTGCGCCCGCGATGCCCACGAAAACGCCGTGCGGTTGGCCAAAGAAGAACGGCAGGCCGAGGTCAAAGTAATCCGTAGATGCGTTGCAGGGAGAGTTGGTAGCGGCAATGCAGCTCGGGCCTCCCAGGTTGTTGAACACTGCAAAGTAGTTACCACCTGACTGGCCGGTAAATAGCGTCTGGGCATTGGCGATGTTCATCGTAATGGTGGTTGAGGTGCTATTTAAACCCGTAAGCTGCAGCTGGGGAGTCAGGGTGGAGCTAGGACAGTACCAGCCGAGATCATTATTGATGTTAACGATGTCGTTCTGGTAGCAGTCGCTGGTGTTGAGGACGCCAGCATCGGAAACGTAGTAGGCGTTCGAGCCGCTGTCGATAAAGGTCCCACCACTGTTGGTAGAGGTATAGGTGACCCCGTTGAGGCTGGCGGAATTGAAGTTACCGTACGAGTCAAGCTCATAGACGGTCGCTCCGTTGAGGCCATTATTGGTCTCGGTGCCGATGCCGAACGTCAGAGTGCCGGTGGCCGTAAGTTCCCCGGTCGCCAGTACGGACGGTAGCTGGAGCGACACGCCATTGTTATCAGTGGGAAACGCCGCAACAGGATTCCATGCCTGATCCGCCACCTGGGCGGTCCAGATCTCGCAGGTGCTGCTCCCGACGCTATTACAGATCAGGTACGACCCATAGATTTGCGTCGCGCAGGATATGCCACAATCCTGGGCAAAGTTGCCGATCCCCAGAATGCCGTTGGCCCCGAGAAGTGTGGCGCTATTGTCATTGAGACCGCCGGAGAGTTCCGTGTCCTGGGTGCCAGGGAGGCTCTCGCAGGGGTTATAGTAACCAGGTGCCCCGTTATAGTAGACATACTCGGGAGGATTCACACCCGCACTGATGACCTGAATGGGAATCCCCGTATTCGCGTTCGCACCCGGGATTGCCGAAGCCGTTTCCCCACCCACCGTAACGGTGGCCATCTGCATCGGCCCCCATGTGTACGACAAATCGCCATACTGGACGCACTCAAAGAGGGGATAGCTCGACGTGGGATCATTCACCTGAGGCAGGTTCAGGCTGGAGACCTGCGTGGTGATCCCGGAGATTCCCGAGGAAAGCACCCGCAAGCCTACCGAGCCGGTGTCCACCAGGACGTTGGGGATGGTGGTGCAATTGGTGGTGCTGCCGGGAGAACAAACGGTGACCGTGGTAAAGATCCCGTTGTAGTACGAGCTTCCGGTGGTGGTGGGAGGCCCGGTATATCCGTTGATCCCAAAGTTGACTTGGACGGGCACCGTGTTGGCGAGGCCCGATCCGGACAAGGTCAGGGTCTGGGTGCCGAACTGATCGACGAGGGATAGGGTGCCGGTGAGCGTGCCGCCCGCCTGGGGCGCAAAGGTCACGTTGATCGTGCAAGTCAAGCCGGCGCCGAGGCTTAAGGGGCTTAAGGGACAATTGTTGGTTTCAGAGAAGTTGGTGGACCCGGCAGTCACCCCGATGCTGGAAATGGAAAATGCGGAGGTACCGGTGTTTCCGATCGTGAGGACCTCGGCGGAACTGGATAGGCCCACCGTGACGCTCGGAAACGAAAGCGTAGTGACGGCCGATCCGTTGTAGGTGATGGAAACCGTGGAGGCCACCGTGCCCTGTCCCGTCAAACCCACCGTCTGCTGACTGGGGCTGGCGTTGTCGTTGATGGCCAGCGTGCCGGTGAGAGTGCCGGTGGCTGTGGGGGTAAAGAACACGTTGATGGTGCAGTTCAAGCCGCCGCCCAAGGTGGCGGGAGACGATGGGCAATTGTTGGTCTCGGTAAAGTTGTTGGTGCCCGTACCGATGCTGGTGATGGTAACAGGTACCGTCCCGGTGTTGGTAAGCGTAACGGGCTGCGAACCGCTCTCGCTACCCTGCGCCTGGCTGGCAAAGGTAAGGCTGGGGGGCGAAACCGAAACCGCAGGGACCGAGGCCGTGCCCGTCAGGGTCACCGTCTGCGTGCCGGCATTGTCAACAATGCTCAGGCTGCCGGGGGTAGTGCCGCTGGCCGTGGGAGTGAACGTCACCGTGATCGAGCAAGCCCCACCCGCGCCGATGCTGGTGCCACATAACGTGGCGGATACGGTGAAATTCGCACTGGGGGTGGCCGTGAAGCTGGTAAAGCTCACGGAAGCGGTTCCGGAGTCGGTGAGGGTCAACGTCTGCGCAGCGCTGGTCACGCTCACGGCGCTGGAAAAGGTAAGTGTATTGTTGCTCAGGGTGGAGCCGGTGATGGTCACCGCCGGGCTGCCGGTGGGACCGGTGGGGCTTGTGCTGCTCGAGCCGCCACCGCAACCCGCCATAACCGCCAATCCCACGACGATCGCCAGGAAACGGCTCAGCGTGGCTGTGGAAAAAGTCTTTGCGCTCATTGCACCACCTCCGGCGTGAGGTTGGCAGGAACCAGGCCCGGCACATACGCGCGCCCGCGGAAAGATCGCAGGTGGCCTACACTGGAGAACACAAAGTTGTCCCCCTGGATGGTAATCGAGCGGCGCGGCACCCGCTGCACCACTTGCCCCTGTTGAAAGTTGGTCATGTAGGTTCCCAACAACTGGTGGAGGTTGGGCATGGAGTGACCGTTCCACGAAACTCCAAAGACCGCTCCCGCCGGGGAGACGAATTCGTTCACCACACTGCCGTCCGTGGTGGTGATCTGGTGGAGGCTGTAGCCCACTTTGGCTACCATGACATGCTGACCGTGCAAAACTTGCGCGTCGGAATCGACCGACGATACCGTGTCACCAAGCGCCGCCCACGCTGGAAGACTGCTTGCCATCAGCATGAGCAAAACCGTCAAAATCCTTTTCATTAAATGCTTACCCGCCTTTCCTTAGGTTTACCCCGAACACTCTATAGCTTGGACGGCCTTTAGTGTGCAAAAGGTTTCTCCAGCCATGTTAAATAATTGCAAAATAGTGGTTAATCGTGAAACTGCGCCCAATTAGAATTGATGCAAGCCCCGGCGGCGTGGAGAATTGACCGCCCTCAAGAAAATTTCTGATTCCCGATTTCCCGCGTCAAGTCGTACGTGCCATAGGACTTTGGGCTGGTGCCAGAAGGTGGCTTGCACAAATGGCTGTGCGCATGCCCATCCGCCCCGCCCCGATGACGTCCCATCGAGTATAAACACTAATCCCGATTAAATGTCGCTGAATTATGGAGAGGTGGCTGCGCTTAGTTCCAGGGAGTTGCGGGAATTTGCGAGATATCCAGAATCAATCAGCCGGTCTGGTCACTTAACGCCTTGCGCACACAGAGCAGTTCTTCTTCCAGTTTGGCGGCTTGAAAAGAGTTTAAGGGCGAAGATCTGGTCGCGGGGGAGGATTCCTCCAGTGCCGCCGCCAAACGTTCGGCCCCCAGCAGGGTGGCGCCTTCCGTGATGGCAATGAAGTCCTCCGTGGCGAGCTTCGTATAATCGGCGGGCCAGGTTTGCAGAGCCACAAGGGCGTGGTCCACCTGGGTCGCGAAACTGCCAGCAATCTTCCGGTAAGATTCCGGGCTCAGGGAGAAGTGGCGGATCACCTCCGCGGAACTCATCAAGATGACCTTCTCCTGGCGGAAGACCTTCGTCGCCCTTTCGATCAGGCGCGCGGGCCGAACGGGCTTTAAAAGATATTCCTTGCAACCGAGCGAAACGGCTTCGGCCACCGTTTCCCGGTCGTCGCGCACGGTGGTCACAATGGTGGGAAGGTTTTTCCAGGCCGCATGCCCGCGCAAAGCCCGGAGCAGATCGAGCCCGCTCGACTCCGGCATCATGATGTCGGTGATGACACCTTGAATGTCGGGGTGGGAACGCAACAGGCTCAGGGCCTCGGTACCGTTCCGCGCCAGGACCACCGTGTAGCCATGACGGGTGAGAACCCCCGTCATGAGAGTGGCCGTCACCGCATTGTCTTCTGCCACCAGAATCTTCATGACAGGTGGACCTCCCGCGAAGATCCCTATGTTGTCCCTCTTGAGGGATCGGTTCCCGCCTCCGTCTGCCGGGCCCACTCCCGGTTTATGTTGCGCCGTCCGGAACCTTTCCCGACGCCGTCAGGAGGGCGGCACCTTGAAAAGAGCGCCGTCGTTGAGGGCGGCATATGCGGCACGAGGTGCCGGGCTGAAGTACACCGCACATTGAAAGTGCCGGGCTGAAGCCCGGCGCTACAGCGCAGTTCGAAAGTGCCGGGCTGAAGCCCGGCGCTACGCCGCACGTGACGAGCTAAGCCCAGCGCTACGCAGGCCCGCTTTACGCAGCCTTTTTCTCAAGTTTGCGCAATTCGGGCACCAGGCGATCGAGAGCCACTTCCAAGCTCACGAGCGCGGCGTCCGCGCCTTCCAGTTTCCCTTCCCTGGCCATCACCTCCAACGTGCGCGCCGCATCGAACGCCTGGGGCGCGGCGATATCTCCCACTGAACCCTTCAGCGTGTGCGCGGCCCGCTCCAACAAAGAGGCGTCGCGCTGCCCGGCGGCTTGGCGAACGCCGTCCAGAAGTTTGGGGCACTCCTGAAGAAACATTTCAATAATCTCGGCGCCCAACAGTTCGTCGCCTTCCAACCGGGACAGGAAACAGGATTTATCAAACACCGGCTGAGGGTCAGGCTGCGCCAGGGCGGCGCCAGCAGGCATGGCCACTCGTTGAATGATTTCAAATAAGCCGCTGGCGCGAACAGGCTTGGCCAGATAACCCTCCATGCCGGCGGTTCGACAGGCTTCCTCCTCGCCGGACATGTGGTGAGACGTCATAGCGATGATGGGCAGGTGTCCACCGGTCTTGCGCTCGATCTCGCGGATCGCCCGGGCAGTATCCAACCCACTCATGCGCGGCATCTCGGTATCCATCAGCACCAGGTCAAAGTCCTGCGAACCGGCGTCCTGGATGGCGGCAAGGACCTCCAAGCCGTCCGCCGCCACGGTAACCTTGTGGCCCCGCTTTTCCAGCAGGTGGGTCACCAGCACCTGGCTCACCTCATTGCTTTCCGCCAGCAGGACCCGCAGCGCGCGCCCCAGGTCGCGCGAGGAGCCGGATAGCTTCGCAGGGTCACCAGGTGATACCGACGTTTCCAGCGCCTTGACGATGGCCTTGATCAGGACCGATTCCCGGACGGGCTTGGTGCAATAGTCCACGATGCGCAACTCGCGGCAACAGGTGGCGTCGCACCCAGCATCCGTGGGAGGAAGCATCATCAGGATGGGAGCCCAGAATCCCAGGAGGTGGCGCGCTTGTTCCGCCAGAGCCAACCCGTCGCCACACGGCATGTGCGCATCGAAGATCGCGAGGCGGAAAACTGAGGTGGAATTCTGCGACTTCCGGATTGCCGCCAGGGCTGCCTCCACGCTCCCCACCACCGTGGGTACCATGCCGCGATGGCGCAACATCTCGGCCAGGATTTCGCGGCTGGCCGCGTGGTCATCCACCACCAGAACCGGCACGCCGCGCAGCAGGTCGTTTGCCCCCTCATCGGGAGGCGAAGCCGCGCCGGCGGCCAAACCCAGGCGTACCGTAACGTGGAAAATGCTTCCACGGCCCGGCCCGCTTTCCACCCAAATGGAGCCGCCCATCATCCGTACCAATTCCGAGCAAATGGCCAGCCCCAAGCCCGCCCCCTCAAAGCGCCGCGTCAATGAGCCATCCACCTGGGTAAAGGCCTCGAAGACCATGGCGACTTTGTCGGCGGGAATTCCCACCCCCGTGTCGGCCACGGCGATGTGCAGCCCCAGGCTCGTTTCCTCCCGGGATTCCACCCAGAGGCGCACCACTACTTCACCGCACTCGGTGAATTTGATGGCGTTGTCAACCAGATTCACCAGCATCTGTTTTAACCGCACGGGATCACCCACCAGGGGTGAGGGAATGGCGGGATCTAAACTACAGGCCATCTCCAGGCCCTTGCGATACGCCTGGATCGCCAGCGGACGAAGGGCTTCTTCCACCACGTCCGCGAGGAGGAAGGGGGTGGCCTCCAGGTCGAATTTCCCCGCTTCGATTTTGGAGAAGTCCAAAATGTGGTTGATCAGCTCCAGCAAAGAGTTCGCCGAAGTCTCCGCGAGTTCCAAGTAGTGGCGCTGTTCGGAGTCCAGAGCCGTGGCGAGGGCGAGCTCGGTCATACCGATGACGGCATTCATGGGGGTTCGGAGTTCATGGCTCATGTTGGCCAGAAACTCACTCTTGGCCCGATTGGCCTCCTCGGCGGCCTCCATGGCCTTGTGCGTGGCCACCTCCACTTGTTTCCGTTCCGTAATGTCCTGCACGAGTTCGGCGATGCGGACCACTTTTCCCGCCGAGTCGCGGATGGGGAAGGCACGGTCCCACACCCATCGCACGGTTCCGTTCGGGCGGATGACGCGATACTCCCACTCTCCCCGGCTGCGATTGGAGAGGTCCAAACTGGGGGCGATAACCGGGCGGTCATCGGGATGGATACCGGACAAGAATGAACGGGGACTCGCGTACAAACTCTCGCAACTCCGGCCCCATACCTTTTCGTAGGCGGGGCTGACATAAAAAACTTTGTTCACCTGCGGATCGAACAGTAACAGGACCTCTTCCACGTTTTCCGCCAATTGCCGGAAGCGCTCTTCGCTTTCCTGCAACATTTCCTCGGCCAGTTTGCGCTCAGTGATGTCTTCCACAATCCCGTCGTAATATAGAATCTCCTCCCCTTCACCGCGAATGGCTCGGGCGCTCTCCCGCACGAATATCGCCGACCCATCCTGCTTTGACCAGATGGCCTCCAAACCCCTGACTTCCTCTTCCTTCGCCATCCGCTCGTGGAAGAGTTGGCGGGGATAAGCGGGCTCAAACCCCTGCTCTTCCAGGTTGCGTCTAATCAGTTCATCCAGGCTCTTGTACCCCAACATCTTTACGAGTGCAGGGTTTGCCACCAGGATTTGCCCCGTGGGGGTGGTGCGATAAATGCCCACGGTAGCATTCTCAAAAAGGCTGCGGAAGCGCTCCTCGCTCTGCTGGAGAGCGGCTTCCGCCCGCTTGCGCTCCGTGATGTCAAAATTGATCCCCTGCATACCGACGGGGTTGCCGGCCGGGTCTTTCAAGACTTCGGCCTGGCCGTGAATTACCTTCTCCACTCCGTCCGCCCGTTGGATACGGTAGTCGAGGTTGTACTCGCGGGTTCCATTCAGCGCGTCGGTGAGGGCACGATCCACCCGCATCCTGTCGGCGGGATGAATCAGGTTCAGAAAAACCTGACGATGATTTTCCAGTTGACCGGGGGGCAGGCCAAAGATCCGGAAGGTTTCAGCAGACCAACGCGCGGTGTCGGTTCGGACGTCCCAACGCCATGACCCGATGTGAGCGATTCGCTGCGCCGCCGCCAGTCCCTGTTCGCTATCGCGCAGCGCCTCCTCCGCCCGCTTACGTTCGGTGATGTCGCCAATGATGCCGATGACGCCGAGGATTTCTCCGCTGACGCCATAGTGCGGGCTGTAAACACTGGAGACCCAGCCTGACTTGCCGGTGGTAGGCACGTGGAAAGCCATGTCGGGGGCCTGCACAACCTCTCCCGCCAGGGCCTGGCGAATCAACAAATCCACCTTTTGATCGCGTAAGTGCGGAAAGAGGTCAAATCCCTCCTTGCCCAAAGTTTCCGAGGCCGGCACCCCGGTCAGTTCTTCCATGAAGCGGTTCCAGATCTGGTAGTGGAACTCGCGGTCATAGACGACCACGCCTTCCTGGGCATTGGCAATGACCTCGCGATTGAACTGCTCGCTCTCGCGCAGCGCCGCCTCCGTGCGTTTGCGCTCGGTGATGTCGGAGAGAAGGCCGTCGGCGTAACGCACGCCGTTCCTTTCATAGGTCGCCACCGCCCGGTCGTGCACCCAGATCCACTCACCATCCTTGCGCTGGACACGAACCTCCACGTCATACGCCTCACCCCGGCTGAAAAGAGCTTCCAGGGAAGCTCGCGCCAGGCGGGCGTCCGGCTGGTTACCTCCCCGGAAGAGACGCACGCCCTCCTGCACAATCTCGGTGGCGGTGAACCCGCTCAGCTTCTCGATGTTGGGGCTGACATAGGTAAGGTGGCCCAGGGAGTCGACCGTCCAAGCGACATCGGGAATGTTCAGAACCAGGGAACGGTATTTCTCCTCGGCGAGAGCCAGAGTCTGCTCCGCTTGTTTCCGCTCGGTGATGTCGCGCGCGAAGGCGAAGCTGTACTCCTTCCCGTCGAACTCCAGATAGTTTGCAGTTACCTCTACCGGGAAAACCCTTCCCTGCTTGGTCTGGTGCTCGGTTTCAAAAGTCATCGAACCGCGCACTTTGACCTTTTCCCAATACGCCTCCCAAGCTCCCCTAGAGGAAAGTGGGTGCATATCAGCGATCGTCAAGGAAAGGAGTTCCGCACGCGATCGCCCCAAGGATTGGCAGGCGGCCTCGTTGACGTAGACGATACGGCCTTGAAAGTCCAACCAAAATACCGCGTCCGAGGCATGTTCTACGGAGAATTGCGTCAGTCGAAGTTCCTTTTCCGCCTGTTTGCGCTCGGTGATGTCACGCGCGAAAGTAAAGCCGTACTCCTTCCCGTCGAACTCCAGGTAGTTCACCGTTATCTCTACCGGGAAGACCCTTCCCTGTTTGGTTCGGTGCTCGCTTTCAAAAGTCATCGAGCCGCGTTCTTTGAGGTTCTTCCGGAACGCTTGCCCACCTTCTTTCGGGAAGATCGGATCAATGTCATAGACCGACAAGGAAGTGAGTTCGTCGCGGGAACGTCCTAAAGAGCGGCAGGCCGCCTCGTTGACGTAGATTATGCGGCCGTATGGGTTGATCCAAAACACGCCGTCTGAGGCATGCTCCAGGGCGAATTGCGTCAGCCGAAGTTCCTCCTCCGCTCGTTTGCGCTCGGTGATGTCGCGCGCGAAGGCGAAGCAGTATTCCTTCCCGTCGAACTCCAGATAGTTCGCCGTTAGCTCCACCGGGAAAACCCTTCCCTGCTTGGTTTGGTGCTCGGATTCAAAAGTCATCGAACCGCGCGCTTTGAACTCTTTCCAGGGCATCTTCGAAAACTTATCGGAGAACAGGGGATCGATATCCGGGAGCGTCAAGGAAAGGAGTTCCTCACGAGAGCGCCCCAAGGATCGGCAAGCGGCCGCATTGGCGTAAACGATACGGCCGTGTGGGTTCATCCAAAACACGCCGTCCGAGGCATGCTCCAACGAGAACTGTGTCAGCCGAAGTTCTTCTTCCGCCCGTTTGCGCTCGGTGATGTCCTGGATGAGGCTCACCCATCCGGTGCATTTTCCTTGATCGTCGAGCAGGGGGCTCACGGAGTGGGAGGTGCTGAAGATCGTGCCGTCCTTGCGCTTCATCCGAAACTCAAACTGTTGCAGATATCCTTTTTCGGCTAGCGCTGCATTAAGCTGTTGCCGGAACTCTGCCAGAGCGTCTGCGTCAATATGCAGCAGCAGCGAAGTCTTCCCCACCATCTCCTCACGACGGTAGCCGAAGATCTCCGTAGCGGCAGGATTGCAATCGAGAATTTTAGATTCATCGAGGCTGATGACGAAGACCGCGTCGCGCAGGCTGTCGAGGGTGGTGCGCAGCAGGTGCCGGCTGGCCCGCAACTCTTCATCCGCGTGTTTGCGCGCGGTGATATCTGAAAGAAGGCCATGGAGGTACAGGACGCCGTCGTTTTCATAAGCGCCCATGGCCCATACTCGCACCCAAATCCATCTCCCGTCTTTGCATCGCCCCCGGTACTCCGCCGTGTGCAGTTGCTTATTCCGGAGAGCATTCTGCAAGGCCTCACCCATAGCTTGAACATCCTCGGGATGTACAGTCTGGAAGAAGAAAGCCAAGCCGCCCTGATAGAGTTCCTCCGGGGTATACCCTGCCACCCTTTCGATATTGGGGCTGACGAAGACGATTCGGCCTCGGGAATCGCTCG
>Ga0326727_10021756_pt1 | contig 12498 bp, 10 predicted proteins | sample MB2enrmetagenome_FD_207643 | JGI IMG/M metagenome (GOLD analysis project Ga0326727, IMG submission 207643) | Lab enriched peat soil microbial communities from McLean, Ithaca, NY, United States - MB29MY | ecosystem: Environmental > Terrestrial > Soil > Wetlands > Peat | place: USA: New York...
CTCGCAGCAAACCCATAGCTGCTAAAATATACTCTTTATCTAAATAAAAAGTGGGCTGCTGCGGTTTGAGAATCGTCGGCTCCTCTGGTTTGAAAACCGCCCCCTGTAAGATTTCCAAGGCATCCGAGTGATAGAGAAGGACTCCTCCCGTCCCGATCACCACCGGCAGCAGTGTTAAATCCTTCCCATGCTGTACATAGGTCGCCCCAAAGGGGGTATACACCACTTCAACTGTTCCCACATGACGATCGACTGCTAAACCCACAGCCATTCGACCCATAGCCACATCGAACTTAGCTTCCTCCTCCGTTTGGGGGATTCGCCAGGGATCTTCTTTACATAAGCCCAGTTGACAGGCCACTTGTTCATCACTCCAGCCAAGATAGTCGAACAAGCGACGTCCAGACGCTTCCACTAAAGCTTCCGAACTGTAACGCATCCCCAAATCACCCTCGACGGTTCGTTTCGCATAAGGTTCCGGCAAGCCTTTTAGTACAACGCTGGGTTTACTCGGATCACCTTTAGCTATTGAATGCACATCCGTTGTGGCCCCTCCGACATCCACAATCATCAGCTCTCCCATTCCCTGCTCGGAACCGTGTCCCTGGGCCAGAAGCTCTGCTGCCGAAAGCACCGCGGATGGGGTTGGCATCATAATTCGCTCCAGAAACTCCTCGGCCTTGTCTAAGCCTTTGGACTTTATGATGTGAGTTAGGAACACGTCCCTAATTGCTAACCGAGCGGATTCCACCGACAAGACACCAAGCTCGGGCATCACGTTGTCAGCCACCACGACGGGATCATGTCGTTTCTTCAAGATCTCCGCTGCCTGCCCGGAAGCCGCTTTATTTCCCGCAACCACGACAGGAAGGCAGATAGGCAAAGCGCAAAGCATTTCAGAGTTTTTGAGAAGCACCTCTTTATTTCCGCCGTCTGTCCCTCCGGCCAGCAAGAGGATATCCGGTTTCGAGGCTATAATTTTGTCCAGATCCTGTAGAGTCAGCTCATAACTAAAGACATGGAGCACTCGCGCCCCTGCTCCAAGGGCCGCACGTCTTGCCGCTTCTACCGTGAGCTCTTTAACCAAACCACTGGCAATCATTTTCAATCCGCCGGCAGCACTGCTGCAGGCAAGCTTACGGACAAAATTCCAGCCTTCCGTCGGCTCAGGAATCTGGGCCAAGGCCGCCTTCAACCCGTCCATTATGTTTGTTTCAATGGTCGTACCTGCTCGGGCCGTCCCGATAATTTCCTCATTAACGAGGTCGACAATCGTCACTTTGGTGTACGTACTGCCAAAATCAATGAGCAGGACTGCTTGCAAGGTCCATTCCCCCTTTAATCTTCCGTAAGGCCCAGATCCGTTCGCAAATCGGCAATCGGCGTCTCAGGCATAGTTCCGGGTGGATAAACCCGATCAAAGCCCATCGCTAAAAACCGTTTTTTGACTGCCTCAAAGTCCTGTTTCCCACAAACCAAGTTACCGCCTACATACATCAAGATGTTGCCAATTCCTGTTTCCTGACACTTCTCACGCAAACCTCGGCAGTCCATCTCCCCATGTCCGTATAGGGAGGAAACTAAGATCACGTCGGCATTCGTTTCAATAGCCGCCTGAATGAATTCCTCCTGAGTTGCGAGGACCCCAATATTAATAACTTTGAAACCCGCTTGGGTAAAGGCATAGTCCAAAATCCGGTTTCCCACGGCATGAACATCCGACCCAATAACACCCAAAACCAAGACCTTTTGTTCCACAATTAATTCCTCCTGGTCTTTTTTAGAAAATTATCAAAAAACATGTTCTTTCCTGCTTCGCATCTCGCAATTATTCACTGGATATCACTTGCTCCACAAAATCGATCGGTTGTTGCAGGAGCGTATTTCCAACTTGCCGAAAAAGCCCAGGGTCCCCGCTCACAAAATAGCGGGCTCGCCAATTGTTTCTTCCCAAAACAGGATTGGAGGATGGAACCGCTGCCAGTCCCTTCCCCTCGTCCATACGCTGGAGCAATGTTTTAAGCTCTTCCACAACAGCTAGGGCAGGGTCCACGATTAAAACATCTTCTCCTAAGATCTCCCGAATGACCGGTTCGAGAAAAGGGTAGTGCGTACAGCCTAAAATAAGGGCATCCACACCGGCCGCCTGAAGGGGAGCTAGGTATGTTCGAGCAATCCCCCGCGCTTCCGCAGAGTTTGCCAATCCTGCCTCAATCAAAGGAACAAAGAGCGGACAACCCTGAGCCTTGACTACCGCAATGGCCTGCTCTCCGTGCTGCCAAGCCTCTCGGAGCGCCGAGTCTTGAGGTACGCTCCCTTTAGCCAACGCTCGACTTACCCCCGATGAATAAGCCTTACTGCGCACAGTGGTTTCCGTGGCAATCAGCCCAATCCTACCCGCGATTGTTTTCTCAACCGCCAAGCGGGCCCCAGGTTCAACCATGCCAATCATGGGGATATCAAATCGATCTCGCAAAACAGGAAGTGCAGTGGCTGAGCTGGTATTGCAGGCTACGACAATCACCTCTGCCCCTTGTCCAATCAAAAAAGTCACACTCTCTTCACCGAAATGGATAAGTTCTTCACGGGAACGGTTGCCGTACGGGACCCGAGCCGTATCTCCAAAATAAACAATTCGAACATCCAAAAGTTGCTTCAGAATCTCTTTCATGACGGTAAGTCCACCAACCCCAGAATCAAATATGCCGATTACGCGTTGTCTCTTCAAATCTTCCCCTCCTTATATTTCAAGCAAAGCCCTCGGAGTAAATTGAGGCTGCCAGCATTCAGTTCAAACCGGAACTAATACTCTTCGACCCTTTCTCAAGGTTTCCTTCTTTATCTTAGTATCTTATAGAATATTATTAATATGAGTCAACTTCATTGAATTTATCTTGAAGTTTTTTTTTAAGAAAAACCGAGGCTGTGCCTCGGTCCTTTCACAACTGAAATCGCCTTCATTACAAATGTCTGCTAATCAATCGGTACCGTAGGAGCAATTCATGAATTGCTCCTACGGTACATAATAAAAAGAGCGGGAATTTGGCCTCATGACCAAAGATTCCCGCTCTCCAAATACCAAATTGGAACTTACTCAAATCTTAAGGCATCAATCGGATCCATCGCAGCAGCTTTTTTCGCTGGAAAAACTCCGAAAATTATGCCAATCCCGCCCGAAAAGCCGAAAGCCACCAACACGGCGGTTAGTGAAGTACTGGTGCTCATCTTTAAGGCCGTCCCGATCAGACCGGACCCCGCAGTACCTAGCACAATGCCAATACCGCCCCCCAAAACACTAAGCACAATTGCCTCAATCAGGAATTGCAAGAGAATATCGTTGCTCTTAGCTCCAATCGCTTTCCGAATCCCGATCTCTCGAGTTCGTTCGGTAACCGAAACAAGCATGATATTCATGATTCCGATTCCTCCAACTAAGAGGGATATCCCTGCGATTCCCCCAAGGAGCATGGTCAAGGTTTGGGTAACTCCTTGCATAGAGGCCAAAATATCGGCCTGATTCTGAACCGTGAAGTCGTCGGGTTTACCGGACGGGATCTTATGGGCTTGCTCCAAAGCTACCGTAATCTCATCTTGGGCCGTTTGCATATCGTCTGCGGAAGAAGCTGAAATCAATATACTGCGCAACGTCGTTTTACCAATAAAGCGTTCCTGAACAGTTGAGACCGGCGCGGTGATCATATCGTCGCTGCTCATAAAACCAGTTGACCCGGTGGCCGTTGTCACCCCTATGACTTGAAACGGCACGTTGTTGATTTTGATGTTTTTCCCGATGATGTCAGCATTCGCGTCCCCCATAAGGTCTGTAACCACAGTCGGGCCTAGGACAGCAACCCGAGCGTTGCTATCCACATCTGCTGTTGTGATAAAACGGCCGGTGGCTATAGAGACATTTTTGATAAATTGATAATCCGGCGTGGTTCCCGTAATGGTTGTGGAGGTATTTCCCGAACCTAAGACCACTTGAGCATTGGTACTTGATACCGGAGCAACTGCTTTCACAGCTGGTCCAGCTGCTTGAACTTTAGGAACATCCGTCATCGTTAGAGTAGTTAAGCTGCCTGCCCCCCCTCTAACCCCTCCAGCGTTCGACTGTCCCGGGCTAACCGTAAGCAGGTTCGAACCTAAACCCTGGATCTGAGCCGTGATCGAAGCAGTTGCTCCATTCCCAATTCCGACCATGGCAATGACAGCCGCTACTCCGATGATCATCCCGAGCATTGTCAAAGCCGACCGTAATTTGTTCGCTCGCAAAGCCCGGAGAGAGACCCGAATACTTTCAAAAAAGTTCACTTCGCTACTCCCTCCTCAATGATCTGTGCTTGAGCCTTACGTTGATTTTTTACTATCTCGTCCCCTTCAATATGACCATCACGGAAACGCACAATTCTCTGGGTAAATTCCGCAATATCCGGTTCGTGGGTTACAATAATAATCGTGTTCCCCGCCGCATGCAAACGCTGAAAGATCGCCATAACCTCTTCACTGGAACGGCTATCCAGGTTTCCCGTGGGCTCATCGGCCAAGATTATCGACGGATTTGTGACGAGCGCCCGCGCGATGGCTACCCGCTGTTGCTGTCCTCCTGAGAGTTCTTTGGGACGATGATGAATCCGACCGCCCAAACCGACAGATTCCAAGGCAGCAATGGCGCGTGTCCGTCTTTCTTTGCCTCCTACCCCTGCATAGAGTAAGGGTAGTTCCACATTTTCCACAGCTGTCGTCCGAGCGAGAAGATTAAAGCCTTGAAAGACAAACCCGATCTTACGGTTGCGAATCACAGCCAGCTCATTGCCACTGGCCTTCGCTACATCCGTTCCGTCCAGAAAATACTCACCTTCCGTCGGGGTATCCAAGCATCCCAAAATATTCATCATAGTTGACTTACCGGAACCGGAGGGCCCCATAATGGCCACAAACTCATTAGCTCCTATGTGAAGGTCGACCCCGTTTAAAGCCGCGACTTGAATATCACCATTCGCATATATCTTTTTGATCCCTTTGAGATCTATCAAAAAACACCCCTCCTGACGTCTTCGTCAAAGCAAGTTTAACTTAGTGACCGCCCAGTGCTCTGGCGGGATTACCGCCACCACCGCCACCGCCTAAACTAAATCCAGAGGTAGCTTTGGCTGCCGTAGAGGACGAACGAGTTCCAATAATAACGTCTTGCCCTTCCGTTAAACCACTTTTTATTTCTACATTTGTTCCATCATCCAGACCGATTACTACCGGAATAAATCGGGTATTTGCCGCTGCGTTTGCAGCGCCTGCTTTAGCGGTGCCTGCATTGGCACTTCCGCCATTTGCGCTACCTGCGTTTCCGGTGCCTGAATTTGCTGCCTTATCGGTTTTAGGGTTCGTTTGACCAGCTGAATCTACTTGTCCTGCGCTAGTACTTGAAGTCACAGGTACCGTGACACCTGTTCTGTTACCCCTAGTTTTAACCGCTTCACTAGGAACGGTAAGTACATTCTTGGCTTCTGCAACAATAACGCTAACATTGGCATTCATCCCCGCACGAAGTAAATCGGTGGCCTGATCGACCGTCACTGTGACAGTATACGTTGTAACATTCGAAACGATGGTCCCTTGGAGGGCAATTAAACTGACGGTCCCACTAATATGTTGATTAGGGTTCGAGTCAAGAGTAATATCCACTTTCTGTCCCATTTTGACCTGATTAATATCTGACTGAGCAATCGAGGCATCCACTTCAATGTTATTCTCCGCAGGGGTGATCGTGATAATCGAAGTAGCGTCCGACTGTTGGCCCACCTGAAGCGGCGCACTGACAACCACAGCATCTATTGGGGCTATTATTTCCGCATTTGTTAACGCCAATTTTGCACTGTCGAGCTGGGCCTGAGCCGTAGCGATATCAGCTTGAGCCGATTCAATGTCACTCGCTATTGGGCCTTGCTCTTGTTGATCCAATTGAGCTTGAGCCGACGTTAAACCAGCCTGAGCAGAACGATATTGTGCTTGGGCAGAAGCTAAAGCCTGTGCCGCTCCTCCATTTTGAGCATTCTGAGCAGTTGTCAGGGCAGCTTGCGCCTGATTAAGCGCTGTAGAAGACGCTGAGCCGCTTTGCTGCGCCTTAGCTAAATCATTACTGGCCTGTTGCACAACCGCCTTGGCCTGTGAGACTTGGTTCGCTAAATAATTCGGATCGGCATTCTGTTGAGCTGTCGTTAAACTCTGCTGGGCAGTGGCTACCCCCTGCTCCGCCTGCGCGACTGCCGACTGAGCAGAAGTGAGCGTTTGAGCATTAAACGAATCTTTAAGGGTCTGAAGTTTAGCCTGAGCTGACGTCACGGCTGCCTGCTGTTGTGTTACAGTCATCTGAAGACTCGAATCGTCGATTTTGGCTAAGACTTGCCCCGCTTTCACGGAATCACCCGTCTCAACATTGAGGGCCATGATCTGTCCGGCCTGTTTAAAAGTTAACGGAATGGAGTGGGGAAAGTTAACCGTTCCGGTTGCGGTAATCACCTTGCTCACATCTCCTATTTTTGCTTTCGCCGTGATGTTCGTAGCCACGGCAGGTTTGGCCGTAAAATGTTTCCAGCCCAAATAACCGCCCCCCAAGACTAAGACGCCTAAGATCCCAAGAGTCACCCATTTTTTGTTCATGCTCTTTCTCCTTTTCTCACTACTTGTTCTTTAAAATGACACTATTATTGTGATCATCGACTTAAATTCATTGCTAAATATATCACAGTATTATGATTAAACAACGAAGGACTTCTTAAGATGTTGTCAAGTTATTCGCTCCCGCGTTATTCTCTATCCCCATTTTTCACCGGCAATAGAATTCGGAAACTGCTTCCCACCCCCGGTTTACTTTCTGCCTGAATGAAGCCCCCATGTGCCTGGATAAACTCCTTGGCAATCGCGAGCCCTAAACCCGTTCCACCGCTTTCCCGCTCCCGCGCTTTATCTATGCGATAAAAACGGTCAAAAATACGTTCTAGTTCTTCCTCCGGAATTCCTTCTCCGGAGTCTACAACCGTCACTTGTACCCAACCGTCGGAGCGCAAGTCTGCCGGGCTGTTTTCTTCTTTGCGATTTGCGTCCTCCCCTTTGCCCTCTTTACGCCGGAAGACAGCGCGTAACCGCGTGTTCCCTTCGTTGATTGGTTCATCAATTGAGGGCTTTTCCGTTTCTGTCAGCAACACACGCAAAGTTCCCCCTGCAGGAGTATGCAATAGAGCATTCCCGATCAAATTTACAAATACTTGGGTTAAACGATCCGGGTCACCGATAATTTCCGGTACATCCCCGATCACCTCAATCTGCAACCCCCGTTCCTCAAATTCAATGGCGAATTGCTCAGTAATTCTCTCAACAATCTGTCTAAGCTTAACCGGTTTCAAAGCCATAGGCAATTTACCGGCTTCAGCCAAACTCAACTGCTGGAGATCGCGCACCAAGCGGATGAGTCGTAAGGTCTCATCCTGGATCGGGAGGATAGTTTCCGGTGTTGAAGGCAGGACCCCTTCTTGAATTGATTCCAGTTTTCCAAGGATAACCGCCAGTGGCGTACGCAGTTCATGGGCAATGTCGGCCACCATATTGCGCCTCACTTCTTCATTGCGAGTCAATTGTTCAGTCATCCGATTGAAATCTCGGGCCAGGATCGCAATATCCCCGTTTCCTTTTACCTCAACTCGCGAGGACAAATCCCCTTTCCCCACTTTTCGAACGGCCTCCATGAGATGATTCAGGGGCTGCGTGAAATGTCGGGTCAGCAACAATCCCAAGAATAAAGCCACTAAGGATGTGATGATCAACCCAATGAGCATCGCTTGAATAATCGAAGTTCCAATGGTTCTGGCCAATCTGCCGTCCATAGCCGTAGGACGTTGATCTTGCCAGTAATGTCCTACGACTTGCCCACCCATCTTAATTTCCTGCCATTGTTTCATGATTTTATTGTCTGGTGGAAACATAGCAAGTTGTTTGCCAAGATCTTTATTTGCTGGATCAGCCACGACCTTATCTTTTTGGTCGAATACCAAGAAACGTTGGTAGTCACGCGGAGGACGTCCGAATTTCTGATCCGGCGCATCCGTGATCTTCAAAACGTAGTTCTGGACCCCCTCCCAACCACCGTGACCCTCATAGTAAACACTTAAAAGCCGGTTCAAACGCTCACCAAAGGCTTGCTGGACATAGGTCTCTGCATGCCCGAGCAAGGCTTGAGTCGAGGTTAAAGCAATAGAGGTAAAGACAATGGACATAAAAAAGACCATCCCGACGAGGGCGAGAATAAACTTACGTCGTAAGGTCACAAGCCCTCACCAAACCGATATCCCACGCCAAACACAGTTTCCACATATTTGGGATCACTGGGGTTGTCTTCAACTTTTTTGCGCAAATTCGAGACATGGGTGTCAATCGAGCGCTCATAGTAGAGGTATTCTTCCCCCATGGCTTGGCGCAAAAGTTGAAGTCGACTATAAACCGTACCGGGACGTGTCGCTAATAAATGAAGAATGTTAAATTCAGTCGGTGTCAAGAAAAGTTCTTGTCCCTTTTTCGACACTTTGTGACTTGTGACATCAATACTCAGATCGCCCCGGATCAATATCGAAGAATTATTTTCCTGCACCACCCCGGATGAGCGCCTCAACACAGTTTTAATCCGTGCTGCCATTTCTCGCAGACTAAACGGCTTGACAATATAATCGTCAGCGCCGAACTCCAGACCCAAGACCCGATCTATCTCCTCTGATTTTGCGGTAAGCATGATAATCGGGACCGTGCTTGTTTCTCGCAAGTGTTTGCACATATCCAATCCACTCATTCCCGGCAACATCCAATCCAGCAGAACAAGGTCCGGCTTTTCTCGTTCAATGAGTTCCAGTCCTTCACTTCCATTAACTGCGGTCAGGACAATAAATCCTTCCCGTGAAAGGTAATCCCTAACGAGGGTCAGGATTTCCGGTTCATCATCTACCAAGATAATTTTTGTCCCCACATCTACCACTCCCAATAAGGCAATAAGCCTGCATCCAAATCAGACTTTCTACCTTTTTACTTTATTCTTTTTGATATTCTGGTATTTAAGCTCTGTTTTACTCAGTATACCGCTTACATTTCAGATGTGTTTAGGAAAGTTCTCAAGATTGTATCAAGATTAGCTTAGATTATGTAAACTAAATAATACCCTCGTTTAAGATATCTTAAAACGAAGGTATATTGACTTAAAAGCCTATTACCAAAACTATTTTAACTCCATGCGCTGTGCCAAAAGTTCCAGACCACGCAGCAATTCCACGTATTCTTCATCCGTATAATCCTCAAGGACTTCACCGACAAAACTTTGACGTTCGATAATCACGGCATCTAGGACTTCATCCCCTCTAGGCAACATGTGCAACCTAACGACTCTACGGTCTCTGGTGTCTCGAACCCGCTCAACCAACTTCGCCCGTTCCATCCTATTCGCCAAGTCAGTCGCTGTACTGCACGCCACAAACAAGTGTTTACCCAATTCCCCCATGGTTAAGGGGCCAAATTCCCGAATGGTTAAGAGTGCATTGTACTGTAGAGCAGAAATCTCCAGGTCAACCAGAATCGATCGACCACGCTTGAACAAAATGGTATTTGCGCGTCTTAACGTCTCCTCTAACTGTTTTGTCAAGTCTCCGGTTGTTGCCATCGCTTATCCTCCATCCCCATCATAACCCTATTCTAGCATAAAATTGATGCTTGTACATCTATGGGATGGGGCGAAAATGAAATTTTGAAGCTTGCGTATCCTCTTATGTAGAACTAGGGGGATAGTTGAAAAGATTAATCGAGCTTGGAGAATTAGGAAGTGTTTCACTGCTCTTATTATCGGGTGTAGAGACCCCCGGATCTGTCTTCTCCGCACTTGCACTTGGGACAATTGGGTTTATTGATGCTGACCCCTTAACTAAACTCGCGTTATTCACTAGCTTCGCAGCATCGACTGTCGCATATTTAATCAAAGGTTTTCCGCCGACACGAATCTGGACTTGCTTTATTGTTGGGAACTGGGTCAACGTGTTGACCAAACCATACAGAGCGACTTCAGGAGAGACCTTAGAATTAGGTTGAAGAAATTCTTTACTCAAATCTACTGTGGCCACATTCTCTTTTATGGCAATATCGAGCAGCGTCGTGGTCGTGGGAACAGCAGCCAGAACAGTTGCCCCTTTGATTACTGCAGGACCTTTCAGCCACTGTGTCACCGTCTCTCTGGCTAGACTCGCCGTCTTAGGCAACATACGTTGTTCTTTCACTAAATACTTGCCCGTCAAATCCGGAAAAAATAGGATAATTGACTTTGACTCCGCGGAAGTTGGCGCTGGGGTCGCCGAGGATGGGTTTGTTACTGCCGGGAGGGCAGCGGTTTTATCCCCGCCAATAAAATCTCCGAAGGACGTCGCTGGGCCATCTTTGTTCACTAACGTCTCCAGCGTTCCGCAACCTACTAGAAACATCAGACTTAAGAAAGCAACCCCCATAATTAAACTATTGCGCACCCGTATTCTCATATTTATTGCCCCTTCCTCAGACGATTTTTTACTTTTTGTTTACTCACACTCTAAACCTATGCTCTGTCCCCTAAAATAGTACAGGTTATTAGCATCAAAAAAGCGCTCTCCCAAATCTCCCACCTTTTGAGAGAGCGCTTTTTTTGTGTATAACGCACAGCTTTGAGCCATAAATATGGATATCGTGAGTTTTAGTGAAAGGAGCTCTTTATGCAGGACATGTTCGAAATCCTCTGGATTAGTATGATTGCCGGACTCGCCACAACACTGGGCAGTCTACTTGTCCTCTTATTTGGTAAGCCACAGGAACGAATCCTTTCCTCTTTCTTAGCCGGAGCCGGCGGAGTGATGCTTGCTGTCGTGTGCCTTGATTTGCTTCCGAACGCCTGGAAGATTGGCCCCCCGCTTCAAGTGGGCTTGGGGTTTGCCTTAGGCTGTCTTTTCATGTTCCTTGCTGACCTTCGTCTCAACGTTACTAATAACCCACTCCCCCTGTCACGGCGCCAACGCCTGAAAAAAATCGGACTTCTCATCGCAACCGGGATCGCTTTACATGATCTCCCCGAAGGCATGGCCATTGCAGTCAGCCGTGAAGCCGCCCCCGGCCTTGGTTTACTGATTGCCTTTGCCATTACTCTACACAATTTCCCGGAAGGGATGGCCACTGCAGCACCGCTAAAAATGGCTCAAATCCGTTGGTGGAAAATTCTCCTGCTCAACATCGGGATCGCCTTTTTTACGCCACTCGGCGCATTACTCGGACTCCTCGCCCTCGCCGGCGCACAAAATTCCTTAGCCTTCTTTCTCGCTCTTGCTGCAGGTGCCATGACCTTTCTCGTCTTCGCTGAGCTAATACCGCTCTCCCGTGAGCAGCACCCGTACTATGCTTTGCTCGGTGGAACTATCGGCTTTATTTTCTTTGCGTTGGTCAGTATGCTGGGGTGAGGAAGTTTCTTCGCACGTTTGCACACGCTACATTGCTATTCGCTTGATGATAAAACTAAAACTCAAAACCTCTGGGCTTTCTGCATGTGAACCCTTGAGTTTCTTAACGTTTTATCCTCTGCACTCATTGACGCAATTCCGCTAAAGTGCTTCACTTTGCTAAGAAACTTCCTCCGGCTGGGGTCGACGGGGTTGGGGGGCAACGGGTGAGGAAGTTTCTTAGCATCCTACGCTGGTAGGTATACTTTGGGAATTCGCGATCGAAAGGTAATATTATGTCGGAATATGATAAAAGAGTAAGATCCCGCATTACGCCAGATCCTTACCCTTTTATCATTCTATCTTCATTTAGAAAGATTCAGTTTTCCTAAGCCTTGGGGAATCGGGCTAGTAATTCCATCCATTACTTTAAATGCGATGAAAAACGAAAACGGCCCCCACCGTTTCCGCTGGAGGCTAAAATGAGGAGAACAAGCTATTTTGCGAGGGGTATTATGACCTTGGACGAAGGATATTATGCAGAGTCGTCCAAAGGGAAGAAAAACGAAGAAGATACTTAATCCAAACGTAAGCGCCAGTGTGACTGGAAAAATTCAAATAGACACCGAATCTAACTCACGCGACGAGCACCAAGATAACGGCTTGCGTAATAACTACTGCCCAGGTCCGAGATACTTACGCCACGATTAGAAGCAGCAACGAAATGTCCACTACCTATATATATTCCGACGTGAGACGCTCCCGGAGTGTATGTCGTAAAGAATACCAAATCGCCCAATTCAAGTTGCCCTTGGTCTATAGATGAGCCCACGCTGAATTGTTCAGAAGCAGTCCTGGGTAAGGAAATGCCAAAACACCTAAATACATATTGAGAATATCCTGAACAATCAAAACCCCTGCGGCTTGTTCCGCCAAATGTGTAGGGAACTCCTAGTAGGCTTAGTGCTTGGTCCACAAGCTCAGAACGGTTTGATCGAGAAACCAATTTTTGGAACGCCACTGC
>Ga0326727_10021757_pt1 | contig 12498 bp, 3 predicted proteins | sample MB2enrmetagenome_FD_207643 | JGI IMG/M metagenome (GOLD analysis project Ga0326727, IMG submission 207643) | Lab enriched peat soil microbial communities from McLean, Ithaca, NY, United States - MB29MY | ecosystem: Environmental > Terrestrial > Soil > Wetlands > Peat | place: USA: New York...
TCTTCACGAACCTCGCTTTTTACGGACGCGTCTCGACATCGTTCGTGTCGCCAGCGGGGAATCACCTCGGGATCTTTGTCATCGTGATTCCCGTGCTGGGAGGAATCATCGTGGGACTGATGGCGCGATTCGGATCGAAGGCAATCCGAGGGCACGGGATCCCGGAGGCGATGGAACAGGTCCTGGAAAACGACAGCCGCATCCCCGCGCGCATCACTTTTCTAAAGCCGGTGTCCGCAGCGATCTCCATCGGCACGGGGGGACCATTTGGCGCGGAGGGACCGATCATCGCGACAGGCGGCGCGCTGGGTTCCGTGCTCGGGCAAATGCTGAGCACGACCGCGGCGGAGCGGAAGACGCTGCTCGCGGCCGGCGCCGCGGCGGGCATGGCGGCGATTTTTGGCTCGCCGATTTCCGCGGTCCTTCTGGCGATCGAGCTTTTGCTTTTTGAATTCAGGGCGCGCTCCTTCGTCCCAGTGGCCCTGGCCGCCGCCACGGCAGCGGGGATACGTGTCCAAATGCTTGGGGCGGGCGCAATTTTTCCGATGCCCGATATCGCGCCCGCTTCACTGCCCGCGCTCGGAGTGTATGCGCTGATCGGGATCGCCACCGGGGTGGCATCCGTGGGCGTGACGCGCGCGGTGTATTGGATTGAGGATGCGTTTGAACGTCTGCCAGTCCACTGGATGTGGTGGCCGGCGATCGGAGGGATCGCAGTCGGTGTGGTCGGCTATTTCGCCCCGCGCACGTTCGGGGTCGGATATGACAACATATCCGACATTATTTCGGACCAACTGCCGCTGCGCGTGATCGCCATGCTGACGGTCATGAAATTTGTTTCCTGGGCGATCTCGCTCGGGAGCGGCACGTCCGGCGGGACGCTTGCCCCGCTGCTTACCATCGGTGGCGGAGCGGGCAGCCTGCTGGGAAGTTTTGCGCTCCTGGTGGCTCCGACGAGCGGGCTCGATATCCGCATGGCGGCGCTGGTCGGAATGGCGGCGATGTTTGCCGGCGCATCGCGGGCGTTGCTGACGAGCATCGTATTCGCATTTGAAACGACCCTCCAGCCGCACGGACTCCTGCCTGTGCTCGCGGGATCGACGCTCGCATTTCTCACCGCCCGCCTGCTCATGCAGAACTCCATCATGACCGAGAAGATCGCCCGGCGCGGCCTGCGAATCCCGCAGGATTATGATCCGGATGCATTCCACCACAGCACGGTGGGCGAAATCATGGACAGCAGCGTACAGACGCTCTCCGCCGATGGGAAGCTCTCCGACCTGGCCGACCGGATCTCGCGGCACGATCCAGCGGTTTCGGCGTATCAGGCGTGGCCGCTGCTCGATGATGCGGGGAGGTTATCCGGCATCCTGACACGCGGCGACCTGATGCGAGCGCTTGAGAGACCCGGAGCCCGCGGCCTGACGCTGCTCGAAGCCGGAACGTCAGCCCTGGTGGTGGCCTTTCCCGACGAAACGATTCACGACGCTGTGGCGCGCATGCTCGCCCATGGCATCGGGCGAATGCCGGTGGTGGAGCGAGCCGATCCAAAAAGGCTCATCGGATATATTTCTCATACGAATCTCATCTCGATGCGGCTGAAGACGCAGCGGCAGGAGACGATCCGGGAAAATGGATGGCTCGCCACGGCCTTCCGGCCGGGCGTGTGAAAAGGTGGAACGTGGCGGCTGGATTCGCATCAGACCAGGCTGTGGACGATGGCGTTCCACTCGGAGGCGTGCGCTGCATTGCCGAGCTCCAGGATCAACGCGGGCGCGTGGCCGGCGCTCTCCGCGTAGAGAGCGGGAACGGCACAATATTGCTCACCGAGCTCCGGCGATACGCGAGCCCGCGCGATCGCTTCGCCGCGCAGGTGCAATCCGGCGGTTTCATCAGAGGCGAACCACCAATCGTCAACGGGCTGGAGCGACCGCGGAGTAAAAACGGCGCGCTGCGTGACAGGGCCGGCGCAAACTGTGGCGCGGATGGCAATGGCGCGGCGCGCGCATTCCTTCACCACGGCGATGACGGCTGCGGTGTCGCCAGTCGTTTCCTTACGATTCGGGATTTCCCGAACGTCGCGCGCTGGCGCGTGGGGATGCGCGGCGCCGGAGCGATGGACCCGCATCCAGTCGCGAAATTTCTGCAAATCACTTTGTGTGGTCAGCTCGAAAGCGTGAATAACCCGACCGGCAGCAGAGACAAATTCGACGCGGTAAAAGTTTTCTGCGCCGCGCTTGAAATGCAGCACGCGCGCGGCGCCGAGCCCACGGCCATCCACCCAAACGCCGGCTTCGGAATTCGAGCCCTTGGTCCGACAATGCGACGCAAAATAAAGCGATGGATACGGCCGGCGGGAACAGAGCGTGGCGGCATCGTTCTGGGATATCACCAGGCCGGAACCGACGGCGGGCAGTTGAGACAGCAAGCGTCCCCAGTCCTTGCCGGGGTCCAACGCCTGGACCGAAAGCGCGAGCTGTTCGCGCCCCTCCGAAAGGGGATTGAAAATATCGGACGAAGCCGCGGACCCGGGGCTGGAGCAACATTTGCACGCGAGCCGGCCGCAGGAATCGAAACGGGAGAGCCCGACCGGACGCGCAGTGGAAGAGCAGGAATCGACCATGAAATAACGATTTCACAGCCTGGGCGTCCGAGCTTGCCGTTTCTTGTTCTCTTTATGCCAAGATTTGATTTCCTTAACCAAATCGAACTTCGCCAAAGGGGAATCAGGCGGCGAGATTCTGAAGTCCCGGAAAATGCCGCGACTCTTCCTGCATCGGTGTCACCCGGAGAGCGAGCGCCACAGCCGAAACCAATTCGATGATGCGCGCCGGTTTCGGCACGACCACGGAAATTTCGCGAACGATCGCCGGCGGCAGGGGAGAGGCCCCGAAGGAGCCTGAGATCATGATCACGGGCATCCGGCTGCCAGCCGAGCGCAAGGCGAGCACGAGACTTGAGCCGTTGAAGCGCGGCATGTTCCGATCCGTCAACATGAGATCGAAACGCTCCTCCGCCAGGCGTTCCAAGGCGTCCACGCCATCCTCCGCGGTGACGACTTCATAACCTCTCCTGCGAAGTGCAGTCGCGTAAAGATCGAGGACGAACGGATCATCGTCCACGACGAGCAAACGGGCGATTCCCGCATTTGTAACCGGGGCGGCAGCATCAATAGTGGGCTGATTCATGCGCTGATGAAAGCATCGCGACATGAATCGAAGCTGAAACCCGCGAACTTTTTTTAACGAATTTTGATTCGTCCGCCGTCGCGCTAATCCGCGGTTTTCACGACCGGACACGAGGCGCGATGGGATGGGCGAGAGAGGCGGGGAATGGACGCCTCCTTGCGGCCCGCGAGTTCTCCGGAATCGCCACCATTGGCCGAGACTTCTTCCGGTGTGCGGGAGCCACCGGTCGCCCGAGCCTGGATATATCGCTCCACTGCTGACGGGTAGTTTTTTTGAAGCACGTCGGCGAGCGCCGCGATGCTGGGCCATTCGAAAATGACGGTAAGCGGGACGTTTTCCTCCAGCACGCCGCGCAACCGGTTGACGATGCGCAACGCCAGCAGCGATTCGCCGCCGATCTCCAGGAAGTTGTCGTGAATGCCGATCTGTTTGATCCCAAATATTTCCTGCCAGATTTCCGCGAGGCCTTCCTCCAGGGGCGTGCGCGGAGCGACGGGTTCGCCTGCACCAGCCTTGGGTTCTACATAACTCGGGGCGGGCAATGCGCGGCGATCGAGCTTGCCGTTTTGCGTATGCGGCAGGGCGGGCAGGATCACGACGGCGGACGGCACCATGTAATCCGGCATCGACTTTCTCAGCGCGGAGAGCAGCGCTCCCTCGGAAACGTGCCCATGGCCCGGGGCGACCTTGATCGTGTCGCCCTCGAACAAGCGCTCATAGAACGGGGTGTTTTTGTAAATCGGCTTGTAGTGGGGCGAATCGAATATGAATTCGATGGCCGCGCCGTTTTTCCGCAGCACGCGGCCGGCGATCTGGTAATCGCGATTGAGGCCGTTCGCCGCGAGCGCGCCGCGGACGGTGGCCTTGATTTCATCGCCCTTCGTGACGTCCAACCCGGGATAAAATGCGGGGAGGTAGACGGGCAGCCACGCGTCAGGCAAGCCGAGCGCCTCGATCTCCACATCAGTGAAGGTGCTCAGTTTCAGCCAGAGCAAGAACCCATCGATCCGCGCGTCCGATGTAATCGTGAGTTGAATTTCGCGCTCGAATTGCGCGGTCGCAGGGGCGGCGAAATCGATGCTCTCAAAAACCGACTCCGTCGAGCGGAGCAACTGGCGCGAGGCATTGGTGACGCAGAGGCGGAAGTCGTGCTTGTAGCCGGCCTGCTCCCACGTCTGCCGTGCGTAGTAGGCACCCAACTCGTCAAACGCCGGCTGACGCAGCAGGCTCTCAGGCATCGAGACGGCGGCGATCTTTGTCTCGCAGCGTCCCGGGATGATGATGGCGTCTTTCTTCAGCAAGCGCAGCGCGTCGGTGAAGATCACGTCGCATCCCTCCGCGCCGCCGATGTGGCCGACATTCTCCGATACACACACGTCCGCCTTTTCCGGCAACGTGACATCCTGCGAGCGGCCATGGATCACGACGATTTTTTCCGCAAGGCCAAGCTGTTCGACCAGCGCCGCCGCCTGACGCGCCGGTTTTTCGAGCATCTCGATTGCGTAGACCTTCCGCGCGCCCGCCTCGACACACATCCGCGCGAGCAATGCATCCCGGCCGGTGCCGATTTCCAGCACCACTTTGTCACGGACGGTTTTTTGAAACGCGCGCCGATAGGCTTCGTGGCGCGATTCGTCGCGGCTCATGGCGGTATAAAGTATGTCGTCGTAAAAAGGATCTCCGCCGCTCGTCGGCGACGATGGCCACAGCGCGACGTCGCCGTCCTGCTCACGCGCCACGTAGGCGACCAGGCGATTGTCTCCCGGCGTATCCTCGCGCGTGATCACGGCGCACTCCGCGACGCCAGGCTGCCGCTCCAGGGCCTTCTCGATCTCGCCAAGCTCCACGCGGTGCCCGCGAATTTTCACCTGATGATCTGCGCGTCCGAGGAACTCGACCTCTCCATGCGGCAGCCACCGCGCGAGGTCGCCGGTCTTGTACACCCGTTCGCCGCGCCACGTAATAAACGCCGCCGCGGTCAGGTCCGGCTTGCCGAGATAACCGCGGGCCAACTGCTCACCACCGATGTGGAGTTCGCCCGCGACACCGATCGGCGACGGTTGCGCGTTCGCATCCAATATATAAAGGCGCGTATTCGCGACGGGGCGGCCAATGGGTATGATCCCCTCCCCCTGCGCGCAACGGTGGAAGGTCGCGTCGATCGCGCATTCGGTCGGCCCGTACAGATTGATCAACTCGCAATTCGTCAGACGCGCGAAAAACTTTCCGCACAATTCCGGCGTCAGCGCTTCGCCACCGCAGAACAGGCGGCGCAAACTCGCGGCGGAGACCGTCAGCGCCGGTTCCTCCACCAGCATCCGCAACATCGAAGGCACGAGTTGCAAAACGGTGATCCCGTGCCGCCCCACAGCCTCCGCCAGGTAGCGGCTGTCGCGGTGACCGCCGGGCTGCGCCATCACCAGTTGCGCACCGGCAAAGAGAGGCGCGTAGAACTCCCACACGGATGCGTCAAACGAGATCGATGTCTTTTGCAACACGCGATCGCGTTCATTGAGCGGGAATTCCTCCTGCATCCAAAGCATGTGATTGCAGATCGCGCGGTGCGGGATCATTACGCCCTTCGGCGTCCCGGTGGAACCCGATGTGTAGAGAACATATGCCAGGCTCTCGGCGTCGATGTCCTCCGGGAAATTCGCCGCATTTTCCGCGGTGCAATCCTCCGTCTCCACATCCACCAGCCGCGCGCTCCCGCTGCAAAGGTCTGCGAAACGTTTCTGCGTGAGAATTAACGGCATCTTCCCGTCGGCGATCATGATGGCCAGACGTTCGCGCGGATATGACAAATCGAGCGGCGCGTAGGCTCCGCCCGCCTTCAGCACGGCAAAAATCGCGACCACCATTTCCAGCGACCGTTCCATGCAGACACCGGCCACGACGTCGCGCCCCAGGCCCAGCTTTTGCAACCTGCGGGCGAGTTGATTGGCGCGGGCGTTCAGCGCGGCGTAGGTCAGTTCTTCATTTTCGAAACGGACCGCGATGGCATCCGGTGCGTGATCCACCTGCGCCTCGAAGAGCCGGTGCAGCGATGCGTCGGCGGGATACTCACGGCGCGTGCCGTTCCATTCCACGAGAATCTGACTCCGCTCCGCTTCGTCCAAAAGCGGCAACTCATCGAGCGTGCGCGATGGGTCCGCGGCGACCGCTTCGAGCAGGACGCGAAAATGTTTCAGCCAGCGACGGATCGTTCCCGGGTCGAAAAGGTCCGTGTTGTAATTGCACACCACGCGGAACCGGTCGGACGTCGTGTCGCAATTCATCGTGAGATCGAACTGGAACGCGCTCCGCGGATTCGCCTCGATGCGGTGAACGGCGCCTGGAAAGTGAATCTGGCTCAGTGGCGGATCGACATTGAACGTCGCGGGAATCAGCGGCACGCGGCCCGGCACGCGGGTCAGCGCAAGGTTCTTCAGGAACCAGCCGAACGTCACGTGCGGATGCTCGAACGCCTCCAGCACCGTTGCTTGCAGCCCGGCGAGCAGGCTCTCGAAACTCTGGCTCCCCTCCAGCTGCAAATGCAGCGGGAGCATGTTCACGCAATGCCCCACCAGGCGCGCCCCGCCGGGCACGTTATTCTGCCCGGCGCATGGAACGCCGACGCTCAGATCCTCCTGCCCGCTCAGCCGAAAGAGCAACGTCTTGTACGCCGCGAGCAGCACTGTGAAGAGCGTCGCCCCTTGCTTCGCGCCCGTTTTTCCCAGCGCCCGTGCGAACTCGGCGGGCAGTATCAGTTGCTCGCTCGAGCCGCGATAACTGCGCCGGGCGGGGTGCGGACGATCCCCCGGCAATTCCAACGCCGGCGGCACCGTGCGATATTGGTTACGCCAAAATTCCGTCTCCGCGGCGAACAGCGGCGTCCGGCGCATCTCCTCTTCCCAGCGCTGGTAATCGCGCATCTGCATTGCAGCCGGCAGTTCAGGTGCGCGGCCTTCGCGCTGCGCGGAATAAATTGCCGCCAGCTCGTGGAGAAAAATGTCGCAGGACCAGCCGTCGCAAACCAGATGGTGCGCGTTGAATATGAGCGCGTGCCGATCGCCGGCAAGCTTGACGATCCGCACAGCCAGCATCGGGCCGCGCGCGAGGTCGAACACGCGCACGCTTTCCGCCATGCGCATGGCGGAGAGCGGCTCGTCATCGGGCGAAGTTGAAAGATCGACGAACGGCACGTCGAGCGTCAGTTCCCGCGCAATGCGGAGCGTCTCGCCGGATGGATCGAACGTGCAACGCAACGCGTCGTGGCGATTCACGATCTCCTGCACGGCTTTTTGCATCGCCGCCACGTCCAGCTCCCCGTCAAAGAAAATCGTCCAGGTCTCATTGCACGCGGAATTCGCCTCCGGGCTTTGCTGGCAGAGGAGCCAGAGTTCCCGCTGCGAATCTGTAAGCGCGACGCGCTCGTCCGAATGGACGGTCGCCGGCTGACCGATCTGGCGGGTGAAGAATCCCTCGCTCTCGAGTTCCGCCACACTCTCTGCGAAAGCTGATACGATTCGCGCAATGTCCACGTCGTTGTGCGCGGTCGAGATGAAGCAGGGCCTGCCTTCCCAAATGTGAATTCCCCGGTGCCGCAGCAGGGAGTAAAGCAGCCCGGAGTAACCAAACTCTGGCGCAGATTGCACGAGCCAGTTCGACGCAAAGTTGGCCGCAGAAAAAGGCGAACCGGCGAGCGCTGTGTTCACCTCGCCCAGCATTCGTGTCGCGCGTTCCGAAAGCGCCTCCTGCAATGCGGGTCCCGCTTCCTTTAAATGCAGGAGCACCGCGCGAGCCGCCGCCAGGGCCAGCGGATGGCGCATGAATGTTCCCGCAAAAAATGTCACCGCCGCCTCGGGGAACGAGTCGTCGCCGAATCTCCAGTTCCCGCCGTCGAACGCGTCCATGTATTCCGCGCGGCCGGCAATCGCCCCGATCGGCAAGCCGCCGCCGAGCACCTTCCCATAGGTCGCAATATCCGCACGGACGCCGAACGCGCCTTGCGCTCCCGCCGGATGGCAGCGGAATCCCGTGATCAGTTCATCGAAAATCAGCGCGATGCCATGCCGCGCCGTCACCGCGCGCAGCTCGTGCAAGAACTCGCGCGGCCGAAGCCCGGGCCGGCGGCTTTGCACCGGCTCGACCAGCACGGCCGCGATCTCGTTCGCATGCGCGGCAATCACCTCGAGCGAGCGCGGGTCCAGGTAATCGAGAATCAACGCATTCGCGAGCATCTCTGGCTGGATGCCGGGCGCGACCGGCAAGGCGCCGGCGGACGACGCGCGCCCCAGCACCTCGTCGGTGATGCCGTGATAACTTTGCGAAAAATAAACAATCCGCGGCCGCCCGGTCACAGTCCGCGCGATGCGCAACGCGCCGCTCACGGCTTCCGAGCCGGTGTTGCAAAAGGTCGCGCGTTCCATCCCCGTCAGCTCGCAAATCAATCCCGCCACCTCCCCCGCGAGCGGCGAAGTCGGACCGATCTCCATCCCGCGTTCGAGCTGCCCGGAAATCGCATCGATCACGAACTGCGGCTGATGGCCCAGCATCGCCGCGCCATAGCTCATCGTCACGTCCGTCCACTCGTTGCCGTCGATGTCCCAGAGGTTCGCGCCAGCGGAGCGATCGGCGACGATGGGATACACCATTTCCTTCCACACCTGCTTGAATCCCGAGGCCGCGCGGGGATCGGCAAAATGCGCGCGATGCTCCTGCGTGTACTTTTTCGAGAGCGCGGTGCGCGCGTTGTAGCGTCCGATGAAATTCTCCAGCCATTTCCCCTGGCGCGCCGTCAAGCTGCCGCTCAACTCCCGCTGCACCGGCCGGAATGGTCCATGCGCGCTGGCGACCGGCGGCGCCGATTCTTTTGGCGCGGCGCCCGCATCAATTTTTGGCGCGGCCTCAACCGGTCCGCGCTCCGTCTCCAGATGCTCCGCCAGCGCTTCGAGCGTGCCCAGTTCGCGCAACAATTGCCGCACCGTGATCTTCACGCCGAACTTCCGCGAAATCGCCAGCGCAATCTGCGAGAGAAAGAGCGAATCGAAACCGAGTTCCAGCAGGCTGGTGCTTGCTGGAATCGCGGCGATGTCCAGTCCAGAAAGGCCGCCGAGCAATTCCGCAAGGGAAGCAAACGTGCCGCTGGTGCTTGCTTCAGTGCCAGCCGGCACTTCGCGCGAGATCGCACGCTCGACGATCCGGGACGCGGCTCCCGCCACCGCCGCATCGACCGGCGCCTCGCCATCGGTTGCCGCCGTCGCGATTGGCATCGGCATGCCGGCGGGCAGATCGGCAAAATAGCGTTGCCGCTCAAATGGATATCCCGGCAGCGAAACCCGCCGCCGCGTCTCGCGCGCATGGACCGCCGTCCAATCCATCGGCACGCCTGCAAGCCACAAGCGGGCCGCCGCCGTGGCGATCGTTCCGGCTTCATCAGCGCCCTCCTCGAGCGAATGCGCGACGTCGACGGGCCCGCTTTGCTGCCTGCATTGCCGGACCAGTTGCGCCAGGGTATGGCCCGGTCCGGCCTCAATCAGCGAGATCCCTTCGATATCAAAAAGCCTCACCGCCGCCTCGCAGAACCGCACAGTCGCCCTCATGTGCGTCGTCCAGTATTGTGGATCGGTCGCCTGCGCTTCCGTCATCCATTCTCCTGTCACGCTCGAGACGATGGGCAGCCTGGGCGCATGGAGGGGCACGGCGCTCACGGCTTTCGCAAAAGCCGGCAGCACAGGTTCCAGCATCGGCGAATGAAAGGCGTGCGAAGTCGCGAGCCGCAGCGCCGGAATCCCCATTTCGCGGAAAATCTCTTCCAATGCCGCGATGGCATCGAACGGCCCCGAGACCACCGTGAGTTTCGGCGAATTGTGCGCGGCGATATCCACTCGCGGATCGGTCAAGAACTCCCGCGCTTCCTGCTCGCCGAGCCGCACCGCCAGCATCGCGCCGGCCGGCAGGGCCTGAACCAACCGCGCCCGCGTCGCGACAAGCCGCGCCGCATCCTCGACGGAAAAAACTCCCGCGAGAGTCGCCGCGACAAACTCCCCGACGCTGTGCCCCAGCATCGCCGCCGGACGCAACCCGCGCGCCAGCCATAGCCGCCCCAGCGCATGGCCGATCGCGAAGATAGCCGGCTGCGTAAAGCGCGTTTCCCGCAACCGCGCGTCGCCATCCCTGGAAAAAATGACGTCGCGCAGATCGCACTCCAACTCGCCGCGCAAAACGTCCGCGCATTCGTCCATCGCCCCGCGGAATTCCTTCTCGCACTCGTACAATCCCACGCCCATTCCCGCGTATTGCGTCCCCTGCCCCGAAAATAGAAATCCCACCGGCGTATCGAACCGCTCGCCGCTCCGCGTCAGTTTCGCCGCGCCCCGCAATGCGGCGACCGCCTCCTCGCGCGTCCGCGCCGTGACCACGCGCCGATACCGAAACACCTGCCGCCCCGTTTGCAAAGTCCACGCCACGTCCGCCAGCGGCTCCGTCCCGCCTCGTTCCAAGTGATCCGCCATGTCCGACACACGCCGCTCCAGCGCCGTCGCCGTCTTCGCGGAGAGCACCAGAATCTGCGTTCCATCGCCGCCGCGCTCCTGCTCGCGTGCCGGCGCTTCTTCCAGGACCACGTGCGCGTTCGTCCCGCCCACTCCCAGCGAGCTGACGCCCGCCCGGCGCGGCCTTTCCCCGGAAGCATCGCGGGGCCAGTCCCGCAATTCCGTGTTGATGAAAAACGGCGAATCCTCGATGCGCAGCGCAGGATTCACCTGCTCGCAATTGAGGCTGGCCGGGATCTTTCCATGGTGCATCGCAAGCGCCGCCTTGATCAGGCTCGCGATCCCGGACGCCGCGTCGCAGTGCCCGATGTTTCCCTTCACCGAACCGACCGCGCAAAATTGCCGCGCGTCGGTCGCAGCGCGGAAGACCTGTGTCAACCCCGCGATTTCCACGGGATCGCCCAGCGCCGTCGCGGTCCCATGCGCTTCTATATACGAAATGGTTTGCGGCGACGCCTCGGCCAGCGCCTGCGCCAAGGCGATCACCTCGGTGTGCGCATCGACGCTCGGCGCGGCAAAGCTCACCTTTCGCGCGCCGTCGTTATTGAGCGCCTGGCCTTTGATCACGGCATAAATCGAATCGCCATCCGCAACCGCGTCCGCAAGCCGCTTGAGCGCCACCACGCCCGCCCCGCTGGAAAAGACCGTCCCATTCGCTCGCGCGTCGAACGGCCTGCACCAGCCGTCCGGCGAAGTCATGCTGCCGTCCTGGAAAAAATACCCCCGGTCCTGCGGAAAAGTGATTCCGACTCCGCCCGCCAACGCCACGTCGCATTGGTGCGTCAGCAGGTTCTGGCACGCGACGCAAACCGTCACGAGCGACGACGAGCACGCCGTTTGGATGTTCAATGCCGGCCCGCGCAAATTCATCTTATAGGCCGCGCGCGTCGTCAGAAAATCCTTCTCATTCGCGATGACCGCGTTGACCACCCCGACGGCATCCATCAGGTCGCGCCGCTGCCGCACAAAAAAGGGATAGTAAGTGTTGTTGCTCGTGCCAGCGAATACGCCGATCAGCCCGGCGAATCGCGAAGGATCGCACCCCGCGTCCTCGAGCGCATCCCAGGCCAGCTCGAGGAAAACCCGGTGCTGCGGGTCCATGACCTCCGCCTCCACGGGCGAAATCCCGAAAAATCCCCGGTCGAACCACTCGGGCTTATCGATGACACCCCTCACGGCTACATACCCCGGAAGCGCCCTCAGCGCCTTCGCGTCGTATCCTGCGGCCGCCAGTTGCTCATCCGAAAAACGGGTTACGCTGTCCTTCCCGGCGACGAGATTTTCCCAAAATTCCGCCACGTCACGGGCACCCGGAAACCGCCCGGCCATGCCGATGATCGCGACTCCGTCCAGATTAATGTGCCGGGTTTGGCTGCTAATACCCCTCATGTTGTGTCCCTTGCGCGAAAATCTAGTAGCCGACTGAAAAACACGCTAGGGGAAAAGAATAGTGCAGGAAACATGCCTCGAAGGGCGATCCTCCTCTATAAGGGGCCGCCAATCAATGTGCGGAAACCGGAGCGGCGGAATCCCCTCGCATCCAGAGCATTTTTGGTGTAGGAACGCGCAATAGAGGAAAAGCCACTCCGAAATCCCCCCGCTAGAGTGCCTGACATGCACAGAGTGGAACACTCACTCGATGCAATCACCGCACCAAAAATAGGCCGATCCCTTGTCGAAAATCACGCCCGATCCTTATCTCTATCTCGTCCTGGCGATCGGTGTGGCCGTGGTTTTCCCCCTCATCCCTCTCGCCCTCGCCTGGCTCTGGCGAC
>Ga0326727_10021760_pt1 | contig 12496 bp, 12 predicted proteins | sample MB2enrmetagenome_FD_207643 | JGI IMG/M metagenome (GOLD analysis project Ga0326727, IMG submission 207643) | Lab enriched peat soil microbial communities from McLean, Ithaca, NY, United States - MB29MY | ecosystem: Environmental > Terrestrial > Soil > Wetlands > Peat | place: USA: New York...
TCCCCTGACCAACCTTCAGAAAACAGTCCTGGAATTGCTGGATCTTGACACCGCCGTTTACAGCTAATGGCCCTGGCCAAAAACGGCGATCGAAGACTTACATCTCCCAAGTGCGGAATGTAAGTTATTGACCTTTATTGACCTTTATTGGAACGGCTCCAAAAAGGGAGTTTGGCGGGGTTTTTGACAGAAGGCGCCGGGTTGGCGGGGGGATATGGATGGGACGCAAAGGACAAACAGGACACAGCGCGGCCAACCGCAACCAAATTCCCCTTTTCCCGAGGCGCGCGCAGAGGCGCCGGGAGCGCGGAGAATAAATCCTCGCGAAAGGACGGACCACACGCCACCCGGGCACTGTTCGCCGCGCCGACCGCTCCTGCGCCCGCGCCGGCCGGGCTTCCGGGGCGGCCCTGAGATGAGTTTTGCTGGCTCACGTAACTTATTTGACCATAGTTTCTAATTTTTGTCAACCGTCTTTTTGAAGTTTTTTTTGAGGCCCTGCTTTTGCTGTGGGAAGGCCCAATGCGGCCTGATGGGAAGTGGAGTCCCGCAGTTTTTTCCGATTTACATCTGGTTTGACGGACGGGAGGTTCTTTGAGAAAGTGCCGGTGTGAGATTGACCGCGAGTGAAATTACCGCAATTCGCGAGGAGATTGGCCGGCTGGACCGCAAGGCCGAGGTCTATCTTTATGGTTCGCGCGTGGACGACACGGCGCGCGGCGGCGATGTTGACCTGCTGGTCATCTCAGAAATGCTGGGTTTTCGGGAAGTGATGCGGTTGCGCAAGCAGATTCTGGATCGCTCGGCTGGCAACAACTGGATCTGGTGGTGCGCCGCCGCGATCAAATGAACGAGCCGCTGGCGGCGTTGGCGCTGGAAACGGGGGTGAAATTGTGATTCAGAGATTCTGTCCGCGCGGTCCTGATCAAGACCATTCCTCAAAATTCACAGCACGGCTCGAAGTGCTGAAGGGCCGTAATTTGGGGAGATGGGATTAGGAACTGCCCGGCTTCTGGAAAAGGCCCGCTTGCGTCAAACCGCAACTTGAAGTTCAATCCTCACAGTCCGTGGCGGGCAAATGCACTATCAAATTGAATTCCTTGAGACGGCACTGGGACAACTTCGCGCCTTGCCCAAGGATGCCCGGCGTTTGATCGGCAGGAAACTTGACCTTGCCCAGCATGATCTCACCGGCGACATCAAAAAGCTGAAAGGCTTCAAGAACAAGTATCGCCTGCGCGCCGGGAATTACCGCGCCCTTTTTGAATTGGAAGGCGCTTGCCTCGTGGTGTATAATGTGGGCGACCGAAAAGACATTTATGAGTAACGCCATTTTGACATCTGCCAAGCCGACGGGCAACTGGACGAAGCTCAACAAGCAACTCACCCAGGCCAAGACGTTGCTGCGCGAGATGAGGCGGACTGTGGAAGACATCGAGGACGCCCGGACCATTGAACGAGCAAAAAGGGCCAACGGCAGCAAAGCGCGCGTCCCGTGGACGCAGGTAAAAAAAGAATTGCAGTTGGACTAGTCGTTACGCACAGAAAGAAATGCCCAACAAGGCGCTGCAGGCAACAGCCTGCTGCCCCTGCTAGTTGCGATTGATTTATGAAATTTGTTTGTCATCATTCCATTCAACGTCCCGCTCGGTGGCTGTACCTGAGCTTGGACGATAGGCCATGAGTGATTCCAGCGAAAAAGCAGCGAAGGGGGCTGAGAAGAAGGCCGAACGCAAGGCCCAAGGTCGCAAACAGATAGTTATTGCGTGCCTTTTCTTTCTCGGAGCCAGCGTGCTATTAGCCTGGAATATTTACTTCCCTAGCGAGCCGGTCGCGCCGGGAAGAAAAGGTGGCGGGGCGCTTTGGGGTTTGACTGCCGGAGGTTATTGGATTGGTCTTGTAAGCTTGGTCGGTGGAATACAGACGCTTCGCAGACGATGATGACATAGCCATACAAGTCGCCGGAGCCAACCGCCGTTGGCGCTGGCAGTAGTTCGAGAAGGTTGCAGACGTGCCACGTCGCAGGTCGGCGGCGGTTCAGCTTATTTCGTTAGGCGGCATGTGTTCACCATGAAATCAAAAGCGTCCATCGTCGTTGCCGCTTACCTGCTGGTGTATCTCGGCGTGCCGGTGGTCGCATCGAAGGTGTCCAACCAAACGGCGGGCACTGTGCTTGGCATTATTTACATCTTCCTTCTCATCCCGTTCGGTATTTTGCGGATGATTGACTACTATCGCACAAACGATGGCGCGACGCTGCTCCGCCGCATCTTCAATGCGGTGTTCCGCGTGCCGCTGGCGTTGTTTGGTCTCGTGTGCCTGGTGGCAGGCGTTGCGATCATCGGCTGGGTGTTCTACAATGTGTTCGTTGAGCGACAGAAAGAATACAGCGGACCGCGTTTCATTTCAGGAGAGGGCAGCTTCGGGGTTGCCGTGCCGCTCGTGGTTTTCGGCTGGTTCACGATACGGTCAGTCGTGCGCCGCAAAAAGGATGTCGTCCTCAGTCCCGAAGAGAAGGAGGAATTTGAACACGAGGAGGACGATGAGGAACATGGCTAATCGCTGCAGGCAAAGCGGGACGGCGGGACAAGTCCGGCGTCGCATAGGTTCCCGCCGTGATTCGTAATTAGAGAGGTTCTTTAGGGGAGGATTTGGCGCGTGCAAAGCGGCTTGCATGTTGATGCCAGACCAGCCCGTTGCTGGATTCAACTCTCTCAGAGTTGATATCCATTTGATAACGGCTTCCCAGGGTAGCGCGAGGCGCGCAACCCTGGGCTGAATGCTTGCAATCCTTTCAGGATTGCCTGATCGGCCACGGCAGGGTGGGAGCCGCTGAACGGATGAAGGTGTCGCACGCGCCACGGGCCGTCGGCGGGATGCCGACAGGGGCGACCTCCTCCTTCGCCATCCGCCTTCGCTAAAGCTACGGTGGACAGGAGACTACGGAGGACAGGGGGACGGTCGCGCTCCCGCCGGAAAATCGCTGATGATTGGGGCGGGGGGCGCAAATTGGATTTTGCTTTTGGGGATTTACCCGTTAGATTCTCCTTGTCGCCGGCAATGGCGGCGCTTAATGACTGAAATTCTGAATGATGTGAAAATCGGGGTGTGGGTTGTCCTTCTCTTCGGAGCGGCCATCTTCGTGCATGAATTCGGGCATTATTGGGTGGCCCGCCGGCGCGGCATGAAAGTCGAGGCCTTCGCCATCGGCTTCGGCCCCAAGATTTTCGCCTGGGTGCGCGACGGCATCGAATACTCGGTGCGCTGGATTCCGGCGGGCGGTTTCGTCAAGCTCCCGCAGATGGTCACTTCCGCCGCCATCGAGGGCGATGCCGCCGACAAGGAAGTTCCCCCCGCGCCGCCGCTGTCCAAAATCCTGGTGGCCGCAGCCGGGCCGGCCATGAACGTCGTTTTCGCCTTCGTCATCGCCTTGGTCCTCTTTTGGGTTGGCCTGCCCGTCCAGGTCAATCCTTCCATCATTGGCTACGTCGAGCCGGGCACGCCGGAGGCCGCGTTGGGCATCCGCGACGGCGACGAGATCGTGGCCGTTAATGGCGAGCCGGTCAACACCTGGGAGGATGTCAATAGGATCACCGCCCTGGCGCTGACGAATGTGCTGCCCGTGGCGATCAAACGGGACGGCAAGACCAATACCTACCCGTTGAAAGCCGAGGCCAACGAGGCGCCCGAAGTCAAGGCGCTCATTCACATCAAAACGCTCAACCTGTACCCGCGCGATCCTCTCATCGTCAAGAGTGTGAGGCCCGGCAGCGCGGCGGAGAAGGCCCATCTGCAAACCAACGACGAAATTGTCAATTTCGCCGGCATGCCCATCAGCGGCTTTAGACAACTGACCAATCTGCTGCAAGAATGCGGAGGGCATCCCACGCCCATGGTGGTCAAGCGCGGCGGCGAACGGCTGACCCTCACCGTGACACCGGCGACGGAGGTGACGGTCGAAAAAGGCCGGCTGGGCGTCGGCTTCGGTTTCAACAAGGACGTCTATGTGCTGCAACATCCGACGCCGTGGGCGCAAATCAGCGACGTTCTCAATCAGTTGACCGGCACGATCAGCGCCCTGGCTCATTCCCACACCAGCGGGGTCAATGCCAGTGATCTGTCCGGGCCGGTCGGGATCATCAGTTTTCTGGCGGTGAAGGTGAACACCGATTACCGTCTGGCGCTGAGTTTTCTGGTGATGCTCAACATCAACCTGGCCATCATCAATCTGCTGCCCATGCCCCTTCTGGATGGCGGCCACATCATGATGGCCGTGCTGGAGCGCATACGCCGCCGGCCCCTGGACGTTCGCGTGGTCGAATACACCACCGCCGTCTTCGCCTTTCTCCTCATTGGCTTCATGCTCTACGTGACATTTTTCGATTTGCGGCGGCTGCCTCTGATCCGCCCCTTGTTCAGACAGGAATCGCAAATTCAACAAACCGTCAACCCCGCTCCGCCCGACGCCAACCCCGCCCGGTAACCATGCGCTACTGCCAATCGCCCTTCTTTTACACGCGACGCAAGACCCGCGAAGTGGTCATCGGTGATCCCGCTCATGGCGGCGTCATCATCGGCGGCCATCATCCGGTCGTCAAACAGTCCATGCTGACCTGCGACACGATGGACACCGCCGAGTGCGTCAAACAAACTCTCGAACTTGTCGCCGCCGGCTGCCAGATCGTGCGCATCACCGCGCCCACCGTCAAGGACGCGGCCAACCTCAAGAACATCGTCTCCGCCCTCCGCGCCCGCGGCTGCCTGGTTCCCATCGTCGCCGACATTCATTTCAAGCCGGATGCCGCGATGGAAGCCGCCCGCTGGGTGGAGATGGTGCGCGTCAACCCCGGCAACTATGCTGACAAGAAGAAATTTGCCATCCGGGAATACAGTTTCGAGCAATACGCCGCCGAGCTGGCCCGGCTGGAGGAACAATTCACCCCGCTGGTCAAACTTTGCCGGCAACTCGGACGCGCCATGCGCATCGGCACCAACCACGGTTCCTTGAGTGACCGGATCATGAACCGTTACGGGGACACGCCGCTCGGCATGGTGGAGAGCGCCCTGGAATTCGCCCGCATCGCCCGCAAGCACGATTACCACAATTTCAAATTCTCCATGAAGGCGAGCAATCCCAAGGTCATGATCGAGTGCTACCGGCTGCTGGTCGCCCGGCTGGTGGAACTGGGGCCGGATTGGAACTATCCCATCCACCTGGGCGTCACCGAAGCGGGCGAAGGCGAGGATGGCCGCATCAAGAGCGCCATCGGCATCGGCTCCCTCCTGTGCGACGGGCTGGGCGACACCATCCGCGTCTCCCTTACGGAGGATTCGCCCCGCGAAATCGCGGTCTGCACCGACCTTCTGGCGCAAATTCCATATTTGACGGTGCAGGGCGCGGCGGAGTTTGTTGACCTGAAATCCAAAATCCGCGATCCGCAGTCCGCCGTGCCGAACCCCTTCGACCCCTTCGCCTTCACCCGGCGCAAGACGCCGGAGATTCCGCTGGGACAGTCCAGCAAATGCGGCGGCGAGCAGCCCGTGCGCGTCGTCGTCACCCGCGCCGTGTGGGAGAAGGTGGCCCCGCGCATCCGGGCAAAGGACGATGTCCGGCCCGAGGCGGTGTACGAAGATCTCGCGCTCCAGGAAATTGATCCCACGGCGGATTTCACCGTCGCCTCGCAGACCCAGTTGGTCACGGTCAAGGACGGACTGGCGCTGCCCGCCCTGCCGGCCTTCCGGCTGCTGGCCGCCAAGCTCAGGGCGCATGGCCGCAACAACCCCATCCTGCTCAAGGACTGCCTGCGGTTTGAGGCCGCGCCGCCGGCGCCGAAAATCGCCCTGCTGCGGGCCGCCGTGGTGATTGGTTCCCTGCTGGCTGACGGCATCGGCGACGCCATCCTGGTTCGCAGCGAGGCGGGGGCGGGCCAAAGCCTGCGTCTGGCCTACAACATTTTGCAGGCGGTCGGCTGCCGGTCGTTCAAAACGGATTACGTGGCCTGCCCTTCCTGCGGGCGGACACTGTTTAATTTACAGACGGTGACGGCGCGGATCAAGGAGCGGACGGCGCATTTGAAGGGAGTGAAAATTGCCATCATGGGATGCATCGTCAACGGCCCCGGCGAAATGGCCGACGCCGATTTCGGCTACGTGGGCGGCGCGCCGCACAAGGTCAACCTGTACGTGGGCAAGAACCCTGTCAAGTTTAATATTCCGCAGGCCCAGGCGGTGGACTGCCTGGTGGACCTCATCCGCGAACACGGCAAGTGGCGGGAGCCGGATCAGGAAAATGCCGCCGCCCCGCATTGACCGGCCATTGGCTATTTGGCAAAACTGTCTCCACACAAGAAACACGATCAAGGCCGATGTTGCTTTCAACCGCGCTGTCGGCTAAATTCGCCATGTGAAAGCTGTAACAATTCTGGAAGCTCAGGGACAGCTTGGAGATCTCATCGCTGAGGCTTGTCGCGGCGAATTGGTTGTGCTTACGGACGGAGACAAACAGGTGGCTTTGGAGCCGAGGCCTCCGCTGGATTTGGAGCAGGACAGCCCGGAATTGGAGGCGGAGTTGTTGCGGGCGGTAAAGGGGCCTCATCACCCTTTCGATGAAAACGAATTGCGGGAATTGGCAGATAAGGCTCTGGCAGAACACCGGGCGCGACACCAGAGATGAAGCGCGCCCGATCAGTTCCCCGCCAGAGCCGCGGCGCGGCCTGCGGGATATTTTCCCAGGTGGTAAACCAGGAAGCCGTCCAAAAACCGGCCGATTTCCTCCGTCTGCGCCGCGCTCAAGCGCAGCCGGAAGACCGCTCCCCAATCCATCTCTCCCATCCGCTCCAGGATTTGGCGCGCGCCGGCGCTTAATTTGGTTTCGGCCAGGTCCGGTTTCAGGCCAAGCTCGTCCAGCAGCTTCATCTCAAAGGCGAAAATCGTCTGCGGACGCGCCGGTTCCCCGGACAGAACGGCGAGCAGTTGAATGAACTGGTCAAACAGGGCAGGCAGGGGCGTTTCCGTTTCGGTGGTCTGTTCGATGAGCAGGGCGCAGTAGGAAGCCTGCTGGAGGTGGGCCAAGTCCCGCCGCAAGCCGCGGTGGGTTTCCAACACCTTCACTTCACGCAAGGTATGCAACTCCGACCGCCGGCTTCGCGCAAAACTCAAATCGGCCAGATAAAACAAATCCAACTGCCCGCGAAACGGCGACTTGGGCCGCCGCGCTCCCTTGGCCACCGTGGCCAGACGCCCCAGATTGGCCGTCAGCCAATGCACGATCAGGCTGCTGTCAGTCAGCGGCCGCGCGCGCAAAACCACTCCGGTGGCCCGCTCGCAGTTCATATTTCCGGGGACTGTTCGCCATCCAGCGGCACGAGCGCCGCGATGGCATTGGCCGCCTGCCCCGGCGCAATGGCGCCAAGGCTGATGACAAATTTGATCCCCTCCGCCACCGACATGTCCAATTTGACCAGCGTGTGCTCCGGGAACAACAGCAGAAAACCGGAAGTGGGGTTCGGAGTGGTGGGAACGAAAACGCTCACCAACTTCTCCGGGCCAAGGTGATTTTGTTCGCCGGTGACAAATCCGATGGTGCGCGAGCCGGAATGCGGAAAGGGAACCAGCACCACGTGCTGAAAGGCCGATTTGTTGTTCGTAAAAGATTGGTTGACCTGTTTGACAGTGCCGTAAATCTTGTTCAGCAGGGGAATGCTCATCAACGCCTGGTCTATCCACTGGATGGCTTTGCGTCCCAGATAATCGCGCGCAATGCGGCCGATCAGACCGATGAGAAACACCGCCAGCAACAGCGCAAAACATCTCCAATACCAAAATATCTCTCCCGCCCCGCCGTCGGCATGGGTCATGTGCGACGGCAGAAAGAACAGGAGCCAGTCGGTGAAATCGGAAATTTTTTGAAAAAGCCACACCACCAGGGCAATGGAGATGATGCCGGGCATGGCGATGGCCAGGCCCGCCAGAAAATTCCGGCGCCACCGGTTCCACAGGTTGTTTTCATCGCGCGACATGTTTGGGCCTTTCCAATTTGCTCCAATCAAAGCGCCGGGACAATGCCTTTAACAGCCGGTTTTCTTCCCGCTTCATTTCCCGCCGGGCCGCCGGTTCCTGGTCGTCGTAGCCCCGCAGATGCAACATCCCGTGAACCAGGTAGCGCGCCAGTTCCAACTGCCAGGTGGCGCGGAAATGCGGTGCGCTGGCCACCGCGTCATCCACGGAAATGAAAATTTCTCCGCACCATCCGCCACCTTCCGTCTCCTCGTCGTAATCGAAGGCGATGACATCCGTGGAGCCGGCGTGGCCCAGGAATTGTTCATTCAAACAAGCCATCTCGGCGGCATTGATGAAATAGACACCCAATTGGCCTCCGGCGCGAATTTCTCCCTTCAGCGGGCGGCCAGTTTTGGAGGAGTTGGGATCGGCAGGGCAGGTCCCGATACATCGGGACCCGCCGCTTTGCTGCCGCATGGGCGGCCACTCCTGCAAAAGGCGCCGGACCAATTGCCGCAGCAACGGGATGTTCAATCGCCGCGTCTTTTGCCGGCTCCAGACTTGCAGCGAAGGCGCGGGAGGCGACGAAACGGTTTTTCTCCGCGACATCGCCTATCCTCCGCTTTCGGACTTGCTTCGTTTGGCCTCCGGCGCGGCGGCGCGGCGCCGTCCGCGATGTTCCTCGTAAGCCGCGATGATGCGTTGCACCAGCGGATGCCGGACCACGTCGCGGCGGGAAAATTCAATAATGGCGATGCCCTCAATGTTATGCAGGGCGCGCCCCGCTTCGAGCAGGCCGGATTCCTTGTGCGGCGGCAGGTCAATTTGGGTGATGTCTCCGGTGATGACCGCCTTGGAACTCATCCCCAGGCGCGTCAAGAACATATACATCTGTTCCGCCGTCGAATTCTGCGCCTCGTCCAGGATGATGAAGGCGTTGTTCAGCGTCCGCCCGCGCATGTAGGCCAGCGGCGCGATTTCGATCACCCCGCGCTCCATCTGTTTCTGGATTTCCTCGGCGGGCAGCATGTCGTGGAGGGCGTCGTGCAACGGCCGCAGATAGGGGGTGATTTTTTCGTAAAGGTCGCCGGGCAGGAAACCCAGGGCTTCGCCGGCCTCCACCGCCGGACGTGTCAGGATGATGCGGGCGGCCTTTTCCTCCTGCAAGGTGGCCAGGGCCATGGCCATGGCCAGATAGGTCTTGCCGGTTCCGGCCGGCCCGATGCCAATGGTCACATCGTGGGCGCGAATGGCGTCCACGTATCTCTTCTGCCCGACCGTTTTGGGCAGGACGGCCGCCTTGCGCGGCGAAGTGACGATGCGCTCGGCCAGCATATTGCGCAAGGCGGCCACGCCGTCATTTTTCACCACGCTCAGGGCCTGGGCGAACTCCCGGTTGCGCACCATGCCGCCGGCTTTGACCATTTTCTCCAGGATGCGGAACATCTCGCGGGCCCGGGCAATGTCTTCCAACTCGCCATCGAGCTTGATCCACTCCTCGCGCGCCACCGCCTTGACGGCCAGTTCCTGCTCCAGCGCCTGGAGATTGCGCGGCTCGTGATTGAACAACTGTTGCGCCAGGCGGGGATTCTCGAAATGGACGGTTTCGGAGGGCATGAATCAGCGGGTTGAGGCCCCTTTGACCGCGCCATCCCCGCGCGCAATTTCATTTCTCATCATCTTGATCCTAATCTTAATCCTAATCTTAATCTTCCTTTTCCTGCTCTCCTGCCGCCAACTGCGCGCGCAATTTGGCCGCGACGTCGGCCAGCGCCTCGGGCAGCACCGTAGTTCCGCTGAACACCGGCATGAAACTGGTGTCGCCGATCCAGCGCGGCACGACGTGGATATGCACATGATCGGTGATGCCGGCCCCGGCCACCGTGCCCAAGTTCAGTCCGATATTGAAGCCGTCCGGTTTCATCACCTTGGTCAGCGCGTTTTGGCAGCGGCGCGTCAGTTTTATCAAGTCGCACAACTCGTCCCCGGTCAGGCCGTTCAGGTCGGCCGCCTTTTTGTAAGGAACAACCAGCAGGTGGCCACCCGCGTAAGGGTAACGATTCAGGACCGCGAAACAACTCCGTTCGCGCACCACGACGTAATTGGCCACATCGTCGTGCGATTGGGCGATCCGGCTGAACACTTCGGCGTTGGCGGGAGCGGGTTTTGGCCCCAGAATATAAGAGATTCGCCACGGCGCATGCAACGGTTCCATTTCCGAAAAGGCTAACTGTATTCCCGCCCGTTGTCAAAATCGGAAGCGGCAAGATGCTCGAAAATTGGGCGTTGCAGCGCTCCGCCCTCCCGCTGGATTTCGGGAGGGGCGAGCGCCGCAAGCCCCTGATTATCTGAGATCGCTCACTGAACATTTGTCCCCGATCATTGGAATGGTTAGGATTGTGCCATGCGAATGTTGAACTGGCATGGGGTGGCGGTGGTTTGTCTCGGGGCGCTGGCGGCGAGCTGGCTGCCGGCCCAGGAGGCGTCAAAGGCCGGCGGTTTGCCCGCCGGGGCGAAACTGGTGTTCGACTCGGAAACGAACGAGTGTCACGCCACGACGCTGCAGGAGACGGCGGAGTTCACGTTTCGCGCCACGAATGTGTGGACGAACACTATTATCATCGAAGGATATTATGCGTCGTGTCATTGCACGGTGGCGGAGATGCCGGACCTGCCGTTGGTGCTGCTTCCCGGAGCGGACTGCGCGGTGAAGGCGCAGGTGGATTTGTGGGATGAGGAGGAGGGAACGGTGACCAAGACGCTGACACTTTTGACGTCGGTGGGGGAACGGGTCTTGACGCTCGTGGTTGTGGTGGCGCCACCTTCGCGCCCGCCGCTGACGGAGACGGAGCGCAAAGCGGCGATGGACAAGGCGGCGGCGGATGCGAAGGCGATTTTCAAGGGGGATTGCGCAACGTGCCACGTGGAGAAGGCGCGAGGTTTGGTTGGCAAGGAACTTTACGCGGCGGCCTGCGGGATTTGCCATGACTCGCCGCGCCGGGCGAGTTTTGTGCCGGATTTGCGCGCGTTGAAGCAGCCGAGGGATTTGGATTACTGGAAGGGGATCATCACCCGCGGCAAGCCGCACACGGTGATGCCGGGATTCGCCGCCGCGGAAGGCGGGCCTTTGTCGGAGACGCAGGTGTCGTCGCTGGCGGAATATTTGGAGAAGGCATTTCCGAGCCAGGCACCGGCGCGATAACTTCCCGGCTTTTGCCGACCGGCGGGCGGCCTGATGTCCGCCTGGGGAACGCCCTCCGTTTCGACGCTTCGCAAACATTAACTTTTGCGGCGGCTCCTGGAGCATGGAGATGCCCGCGCCGGGAGGGAGGCAGCGACGGGCTACGGCAGCACCATCAAGCGATAGAAGCCAGCGGACGCTTGCGGATTAACCGGCAATTGCAAGGTCTGGCACGCAGTACAGACGGTGTTTGTCTGCATGCAAACCCAGTGGACCAAGTCGGTCGAGGTTTGAACGACACAGGATTGGCCGGGAATCAAGTTGGCCATGTCAAGCTGCCCCGTTGAGGGATTAAATGAACCAATCATCGGCGCCAAAATGCCCCCGGCCACATAGCCGCTCGCGTTGGTGCCGGCCGTCGTGAAATTGCCCCCCGCATACAATGTGCCGCCCGACACCGCCAGCGCGGACACGCCGCCGTTCATCCCCGAACCGAGCGGCGACCAATTGCTCCCATTCCATTGCGCAATGTAATTGGCCCTGTTGCCGCCCGCGTTTGTGAATCCGCCCCCCGCATACAACGTGCCTCCCGACACCGCCAGCGCGCGCACAGCGCCATAGATGTTCATCCCCGAACCGAGCGGCGACCAACTGCTGCCGTCCCATTGCGCAATGTTAGTCGCGGCAGTGCCGCCCGCCATCGTGAATTCGCCGCCAGCATACAAAGTGCCGCCCGACACCGCGAGCGCAAACACACAGCCATAGCTGTTCATCCCCGAATCGAGCGGCGACCAACTGTTGCCGTCCCATTGCGCAATGTAATTGGCCCCGTCGCCGCCTGCATTCGTGAAAGAACCCCCCGCATAGAGCGTGCCTCCCGACACCGCCAGCGCATACACATCGCCGCCGAGCATCCCCAAACCGAGCGGCGACCAACTGCTCCCATTCCATTGCGCAATGCCATTGGCATCAACGGAGAAATCCATTGTGTAAGCGAAAATACCGCCGGCATACAATGTGCCGCCCGACACCGCCAGCGCATTCACACCGCCCATCAACCCCGGACCGAGGGCCGACCAATTGCTCCCGTTCCATTGCGCAATGTTCGTGGCCGCGGTGCCGCCCGCCTTCGTGAACCCGCCCCCGGCATACAACGTGCTGCCCGACACCGCCAGCGCCCGCACAGGGCCGTTCATCCCCGCACCGAGCGGCGACCAACCGCTGCCGTTCCATTGCGCAATGTAATTGACCACGTTGCCGCCCGCGTTCGTGAAATAGCCGCCCGCATACAACGTGCCGCCCGCATACAACGTGCCG
>Ga0326727_10021761_pt1 | contig 12496 bp, 8 predicted proteins | sample MB2enrmetagenome_FD_207643 | JGI IMG/M metagenome (GOLD analysis project Ga0326727, IMG submission 207643) | Lab enriched peat soil microbial communities from McLean, Ithaca, NY, United States - MB29MY | ecosystem: Environmental > Terrestrial > Soil > Wetlands > Peat | place: USA: New York...
GGTCAACTGCTACGTTGAGGCTGTCACCTGGGCTTCGCAGCCCTCCACCTCCTGAAGCGGCCACCACTTTTGCTTTCAAGGGCGTCCTGCACTCTCCGACATCTTTTTGCGTTCTTCTTGAGCGCCAAAGCCCCATGAACACGCAGGGTCGCGCCACATCCGGTACCATACAGGATGGAACATATTGTCGAATGAGCCTGAAAGCAAAGCTGGAAGCCGTTATCTACGCCGCCGAAGAGCCAGTCACACTGGCCCAACTCGCCCTTCTTTTCACCGCCGAAGCCCTGGAGTGGAAGGCGGAGCAGGAGGCCGCTGCTGCCGCGCTGGCTTCCGACGCCGCCGACGCTTCGCTCGCGGCCAGTGAGCCATCGCTCCCTCAGAATGGGGAGTTCGACTATCTCGCGCTGGAGCAAGTCGCTGCCATGACGCCGGAGGCAGCTCCAGAACCTGCCCCAGAATCTGTTTTGGAGCCGATTCCGGAGACCGTCGCCGAAGCCGGCGCTGCCCCAGCCTTGTCTGAAGGCGAAGATTCCAACATGGACCAGGTGGATGAAGAGAGCGCCGAGTCGAGCCTGGATGCAGAATCCGAAACAGGGCTGTCGGAAGAAGCCCGCCTCAAGCGCGAAGCCCGTCTGCGCGACCGCGAAGCCCGCGCCATCCTGCGCCAACTGCTCGACGAGCTGATCGCCGACTATGCCTCAGACAATCGCGGCGTGGAGATTCGCGAGATTGCGGGCGGCTACCGCATGGCCACCAAGCCTGAGTGCCACGACGCTGTCCGCTCCTTCGTCAAGAGCCTGAAGCCGGCCCTCAAGCTCTCATTGCCGGCTCTCGAAACTTTGGCCGTCATCGCCTACAAGCAGCCCGTCACCGCCCCTGAGGTCAACGAGATTCGCGGCGTGGATTCGTCGGCCGTCTTCGGTTCGCTGCTGGCCCGCAAATTGATTACCACCGCCGGCCGCAAGCCGGTCATCGGACGGCCCATCCTCTACAAGACCACCAAAGAGTTTCTGCTTCGCTTCGGCTTGAAGGACGTCTCCGAGCTGCCATCGATGGAGGAGTTCGAGAAGATGGCCGCCATCGAGCTTGACGAGCCGGAGCTGACCGGCCAGGGAGAATCCGCCCCGGAGATCAAGGAAGATCTGAGCCTGGAACTGGACAGGACGCAGGGCGAAGAGCCTGAGGACGAAGCGGCCGAAGGCCATGAAGCAGAAGCAACCAGCCCCGAGGCCGCGCCTGCCGCGCCCCCTCCCACAGAGTAGGCAGAAACAGAGGCCCTCCCCATGGCGAAAAAGACCAGAAAGACTGCAAAAGTCAGCGAGCCGCAACCGGTGCCGATCGAGCCCGTATCGGACGCCGGGCCCGAAGCCGAAACTCCGGCGCCAGTTCCCGCAGCCGGATTCGAAGATCCGATTGGCGATGTCTCCGATGGCGAGGCCGGGAGATCCCTGGCGGACGAAACCGGGGCCGAGGACGGCACTGGAATTGCGGCCGGCAGCAAAGGCGGATCTGCCATTGCGGAAGATGCCGCCGAAGACAGCGCGGAACCTGCGAATCACGAGCCCGATGCCGAGCCCGATGCTGAATCCGAATTCACTCCCCAGCCGCGTCCGCCCGCCAAGCTCGAACGCCTGCAGAAGATCCTTTCGCAGGCCGGCGTGGCCAGCCGGCGCAAGGCCGAGGAGATGATCGAGCAGGGCCGCGTCCAGGTCAACGGCAAGGTGATCACCGAACTGGGCACCAAGGCCGACGCCTCCCGCGACCACATCCGCGTTGACGGCAAGCTGCTCCACGGCGCCGAGCGGTTACGCTACTTCGTTCTCAACAAGCCCAAAGGCTTCGTCACCACCGTCAAGGATCCCGAGGGCCGGCCCACGGTGATGCAATTCTTCGAGAAGATGCGCGAGCGCCTCTACCCGGTGGGCCGCCTTGACTACATGAGCGAGGGGTTGCTGCTGGTAACCAACGACGGCGACCTGGCCAATCGCCTTACCAAAGCCGGATCGGGCGTAGAAAAAGTCTACCTGGTAAAGGTGGCCGGCCAGCCCACCGAGCAGGAGCTGGACATACTGCGCGGCGGCGTGGCCATTGAGCGTGGCCAGCCCGGATCGCCCCAGGTGCGTACTTCGCCGGCGCGCATCCGCCAGGTTCGCCAGGGAGACAATCCCTGGTATGAGGTTGTGCTCATCGAGGGCCGCAACCGTGAACTGCGCAAGATGTTCTCGGCGGTAGGGCATTTCGTTGAGAAGATTCGCCGCGTTGGCTATGGCCCCCTGGTACTGGACCAGGAGCCGGGCAACCTGCGCGAGCTGGAGCCGGAAGAGCTGGCGGCCCTGCGCGTGGCCGCCGAAGGCAAACTGCGCACTCCCAAAGCGAAGGAGGTGCGCCGCCGCAACCTGGCCGACGCTCAATTGCCCACGGTGCCGCCCAAGCCCAGCCGGCCGCGGCAGGCCAAACCGTTTGAACCCCGGAGACCAGCGAAGCCGTTTGAGGCTCGGAGTTTTGACAAGGGTTCCGCAGCCGCAGGCCGGCCCGGCGAGTTCCGGCCCAAACGGCCGTTCAGCACTGAGCAGCCCTTCCGCCCGGCGCGCCCTTCATCCGAGGGATTCCGCCCTGCCGCCGGCCGCGCTTACGGCTCAAAACCCGCAGCCGGGCGCACTTATGGCGGCAAGCCTGCGGGCCGGTCGTTCGACGGCAAACCCGCATCAGGAAAGCCGGCCTGGAAAAAGCCAGCCTCGACTAAACCAGCCTGGAAAAAGCCGGGCAGCAGCGCCCGCCCACCTTTCAAGCGCCCAGCCGCGCCGCGCCGTGAGCCGCCCGCTCCCGCGGAAGGCTTCGCCCAGGATCGGCCGCCCCGGCTGCGAATCGACGCAGTAGAAGTGGATCGGCCCGGCACGCGCCGTATCGACACGCGCCGCCCTGACGCACGCCCCACCGGCCCAGCGCGGCCCAGTGCAGGCCGGCCACATTTTGACCGGCCCAGACCAGGCAAGCCCGGCTTTCGCAAACCTGGTTTCGAAAGGCCGAGGCCTGATCGGCCGAGCTTTAGCAAACCCAGATTTGAAAAGCCCGCTTTCGGCCGCCCCGGCTCCGAACGGCCTGGCGGTCACGGCCGCAGCAGCCAGGAACCTTCCGGCCATTCCCGGCCGCCGCGCGGCGAAAGCGGCCTTGCGCGCCCTTTCACCACCAGCAGCGGCAAGCCCAGAGCAGGCGGCGCACGGCCCGCCAGCAAGCCTTTCAAGCCCGGCGGTCACAGCGGCTCCCACCCCGCGGCTGATTCCGGTTCGCGTCCGGCAGGAAAGACCGGCTGGAAGCGTAAGCCCGGCGGCTTCTCCAAATCCGGGTCCAAAGGGAGCGGCTACAAGGGCAAGCCCGGCGGAAAGCGCACCGGTCCGCGTCCGGGCGGAAAGAAGCGCAAGTAAGCAACCAGTCCCTGACCTCTGATCCCTATTGCCGACAGACGCTCAGGCGCTGGCGTCCGCGCGCAATTCTTCCGCGGGGGGCGGGGGCGCGCTGCTCGGTTCCGGCGGCTGCGGCTTGTGATGCAGGAAAATCCCGTCCTGCTCCAGCAGTGCGTCGTACACCGGCGTATGGCGCCAGTAGCGGGCCAGCGCAAAAGCGCTCATGTTGGCGATCATCAACGGCAGCACCAGTCCGTAGCCGCCCGTCATCTCGAAGATGATTAGCACCGAAGTCATGGGTGCGCGAACGACTCCCGCAAAGACCGCCCCCATGCCCACCACGGCAAATGCCCCGATGGAGTCGGCGGGGTGGTGAAACACGGCAACGTCGATGTAGCCGACCGCGCCGCCCAGCATCCCGCCCATGTAGAGTGCCGGCGCAAAGATGCCGCCCGCGCCGCCGCTCGAGTAGGAAGTGACCGTGGCGGCCAGCTTGAGCACGCACAGCGCCGCCATGGCCACCACGGTGAGCGAGTTAGCCCCGGTCAGAGCCAGCGTGAGGGTCTTGTAGGGATCGCCGGCGATGCCGTTCTGATGGAAGAACAGCAGCGCCACCACCGCCAGGCTGCCCGTGGCCGCGCCGCCGATTGCCGGATGCACCCACCTGGGCACAGCCGTCAGCCGTTTGAACCAGGCGCGCAGCCAGAGCAGCGAATCGGTGAACGTGACCGAAACGATGGCCGCCAGCAGCCCCAGCAGCGCATACCAAACCAGCGACGAGTCGTTGCCCAACTGGTAATGCTGAGGCACGTGAAAGATGGGGTTGTTCCCCAGCACCTTGTTCTCCACCACGGCAGCCAGCGCCGCCGCCACTATCACTCCGGAGAGCATGGTCTGGTCCAGGCTGCCGATCAATTCCTCGAGCGTGAAGGTGACAGCGGCAATGGGCGCGTTGAAGGCCGCGGCAATGCCCGCCGCCATGCCCACTGAAGTCATGCGCCGGCAGTTCTTGGGACTGAGCCTGCCTACGCGCGCCAGAAAGCTGCTGACACCGGAGCAGATTTGAACCGTCGGACCCTCCACGCCCAGCGACGCCCCGCTCCCAAGCTGCACGACGCAGAGCACGAACTTGCCCACGGCTTCCTTCAGAGAAACCATTCCGAAGCGGTTGGCGAAGGCCACCTTCACCTGGGGAATGCCGCTGCCCGCCGCCGCCGGAACCCAGTAATAGAGCCCCAGGCCGGCCGCCAGTCCGCCCAGCGCCGGAGTGAGAATCGTCCACCAGATCCAGCTATGGCCGGGAGCGGCAGTCGCGATGTTGATACACAGCGCCTCAAGCCGCAGCGTGCTGATGTGAAAGGCGACCGCGGCCAGCCCGCACAATCCTCCCGCCAGAATGGTTAACGCCAGCAACCGCTGCCGCTCGTTCGGCATGCGGCCCATCACCCAGGCGACTAAGCGGGAGAACAGGCCTTCAATCCCAACCCAATATTTCAACTCCGGAAAGACCTCGCAGCTTTTGTGCTTGCTCTTCAAGTATAGGATCAGGCGATGGAACACAGTCTCATCGCCGGGATCTGCCGTTCAATCCTGTCTTCGCGCTTGATTCGCGGATTCCTCAGGGTTTGGGCTCTGTCTGGCGCATGAAATCCGCCAGGTAGTCCTTCCAGACAGCGGCGACGGTATGGGTTCCGTGGCCTCGCGTTGCGTCTGAGATCGGCAACAGAATGAAGCGTGCATTGGGCATGCGCTTCACCATTTTCTCGGCAATGCCCAGCTCCGGCGGGTTGATATAGTCGTCGGCGGAGTTGATCCACAGCACCGGCACGGTAATGCGGTCCAGGTGCGGACTGGGATCGTAGTTTCTGCTGGCGTTGACGTAGAAGATCAGGTCGTTCGCGTCCGTAGCCGAATCAACGCGCGTCAGGTACCGGTCAACATACTGCTCCGCCAGCTCGCGCGTCGGCGCCAGCTTTTGCATCTGCAGCGGGCTCGACCCCATGATAAAGATCATTTCGTTTGCATTGCGCAGGCCCTCGATCGGCTCGGTCTTGTATTCGCCACCCATCCACGCCGGGTCCTGCTCGATGGCCTCGATGGACATGTAGCGCATCATTCGATTGCGGCCGGCAATCGCAACCGGCAGGCAGGCAAACGGCGCCAGTGCATCCGCGAATCCGGGATAAGTCTCGCCCCACACAAACGCCTGCATGCATCCCATTGAAGTCCCGAGAATCAGGCGCAGATGATCGATCTTCATCTCGTCCAGCATCATTCGCTGGCTGCGCACCATGTCGTCGTAGTCGTAGGCCGGGAAGCGCGCGTGCAAGCCGTCGGATGGCTTCGAGCTTTGCCCATGGCCGATGTCGTCGGGCAGGATCAGGAAGTACCTGGTAATGTCGAGCGGCGCTCCGGGCGAAAACAGCACGTTTGAAAACAGCGGATTCAGCAGCGAGTGAGCGCTGCCGCCGGTGCCGTGCAACAACAGCACCGCATTATCGGTATGGCCGGCGGCATTGCGATGCGGAGTGCCCAGCGTGAGATAGTGCAGCCTGAGCTGCGGCAGCGTTTCGCCGCTGCCGAAGCTGAAGTTGGGAAGCACAACGGTGCCGTCCACGGTGGGCCAGGTAGCGGCCGGGGCCGGCGTAGCGACCGGACTTGTCGCCTGATTCGCAGTCGGCGTGGGCACGGTCTGGCTATGGGCGATGCCGCAGAGCAGAAGGGAAACGGCGGCGAGGACGGGCGCGGTACGAAGCTGCATGGAAGCTCCTGAAGTGCGGCGGGGCGATTGCCCTGCCAGCATAGGTTTTGGCGCAGGTAACTCGAATCCCTTATCTCGCAACCTCAGTGTAGCCAAGTTAGAGTAAAGTTTATCTGAGTCTCAGAATTCTATGCACATCGGCACGATTCTCTTACCGCTATTGTTGGTTCCTGGCCTCGCGCGCTCGACGGCGCAAATGAGCCAGGAGCTCGCCAGCCTTCCACCAGGGGAGGTATCGGACGGCGCCTACAACAACGATGCTCTGGGAGTCAGACTCCGCATCCCTGAGGGGTGGAGCTTTTCCACCGACCTCAGCAATACGCCGACTCTCGATAGCCATCCCGATGGATTAGCCAATCGCTGTACTCGCATCCTCTTGCGCCAGGACGCTCCGAAAGGCAAGGAGAGCTTTCCATCGTGGGGCATTTTCTTTGCCATTGATGCGAAATGCCTTTCTCTGGGCCGCTTTCCCAAATCCATCAAGGATAGGGATGAGGTCATGCGGTTTAGTCGATTGCTTATAGATAAGTTCAAGTCTTCCCCTTTTTTCCCCCCAAGTGGCGTTGATGTCGATGCGAGCCCCCCGGCGGCCAAGAACCTCAGCGTGATTGTCATTTTGACAGGCTCTGGTCATGCGGCAGGTCCGCACGGTGAAGCGACTGGGCCCCACCTCAATACTTTGTTTTGCGTCACGGAGCACAACGGTCATTGGTTGGGATGGGCGACCGTAAGCGATGACGCGGCCAAAGAGCGGTTGAAACAGGAAGGCAAGGTCGATTTCCGAGTGGATTAGCGCACTTCGCAATTCTGGATTCTCAAGGCCGCTGCCGCGCGCTAGAATCCTTGTGTCAGCCATGTTCAGCCGTTCCGCAACTCGAATCTCCTCGACACCCCTGCTCAGGCGCTTTCGCCGTGGCCGGCCCGACCGTGGACGGCGCTCTTCCCGCTGAGTAATCTATCCAGTTGATTCGTTTTTCGGTGCGCTGCGCGCGCTATGTGTCGCAGCGGCCGTCGGAATCTCCCCGCAATCGAGATTCCACACAAGAACTCTCCAAGCTCCCGGATCCATCCGCCCGATGCGCGGATAGAAAGGTATTTCCCCGATGAACAGCTTTTTAAGCAAGGCCGTGCTTTCCTCCGGCAATCGCAGCTATACGATTTATCGGCTGCCCGCGCTCACCGCGCGAGGCTTCGACCTGGGCCGTCTTCCCTTCAGCCTGAAGATTCTGCTTGAGAACCTGCTCCGCCGCGAGGACGGCGTTACCGTGACGGCCGGCGATATCGAGTTTCTGGCTAGGTGGGACGCCAAAGCCGAGCCCAGCCGCGAGATTGCCTACATGCCGGCGCGCGTCCTGATGCAGGACTTTACCGGTGTGCCCGCAGTGGTCGATCTTGCCGCCATGCGCGACGCCATCAAGACTCTCGGCGGCGATCCGGAGCGCGTCAATCCGCTGGTGCCTGCCGAGCTGGTCATTGACCACTCCGTCCAGGTGGACGAGTACGGCACCACCGGAGCCTACGCCGCCAACTCGCTGCTGGAGTTTCAGCGCAACCGCGAGCGCTATGCCTTCCTGAAATGGGGCCAGGCGGCCTTTCGCAACTTCTCTGCCGTGCCGCCGGGGATGGGCATCTGCCACCAGGTGAATCTCGAGTACCTGGCCCGCGTGGTCTTTACCACGGAGATCGATGGAGAACTGGTTGCCTATCCCGACACCGTGGTCGGCACTGACTCGCACACCACCATGATCAATGGCCTGGGCGTGCTCGGATGGGGCGTTGGCGGCATTGAGGCCGAAGCCGCCATGCTCGGCCAGCCCGTCTCCATGCTGGTTCCGCAGGTGGTCGGTTACAAGCTCACCGGCAAGCTGAGCGAGGGCGCGACGGCCACCGACCTGGTTCTCACCGTCACCCAGGCTCTGCGCAAGCTGGGCGTGGTGTGCAAGTTCGTTGAGTTTTACGGCTCCGGCATCGCTGCGCTGCCGCTGGCCGACCGCGCCACCATCAGCAACATGGCTCCCGAATACGGCGCCACCTGCGGCATCTTCCCCGTGGACGCCGAGACGCTGCGCTATCTGCGCCTTACCGGCCGCGGCGAAGAACAGATTGCCCTGGTCGAGGCCTATTTGAGGGAGCAGGGTCTCTTCCATACATCGGGCTCACCGGAGGCCGAATATACGCAGACGCTGGAACTGGACCTGGCTACTGTCGAGCCGAGCGTGGCGGGGCCGAAGCGTCCCCAGGACCGCGTGCTGCTGAAGGATGCCGCGGCCAGTTTTGCGCAGCAACTGCCGACGCTGCTGGCTCCCACGGCCAAGCCGCTGGGAACGCGCACCGCGGCCGCCTGGGAGCGCAAGGCGGTGGCCGATTCGGCTGTTTCCGAAAAGCTTCCGGTGCACGTGACCACAACGGTGGCCACGAACACGGTAAAAGCCCGATTCAATGTCGATCCGGACAAGTATCTCGATCACGGCTCGGTGGTGATCGCGGCCATTACCAGTTGCACAAACACCTCAAACCCCTCGGTCATGGTGGCGGCCGGCATTCTGGCCAAGAAGGCTGTTGAGAAAGGCCTCAGCGTTCCGCCGTGGGTGAAGACCTCGCTGGCGCCGGGTTCGCGCGTGGTCACCGACTATTACGCCAAGGCCGGCCTGCTGCCCTATCTCGAAAAGCTGCGATTCAACGTGGTCGGCTACGGCTGTACAACCTGCATCGGCAACTCCGGCCCCCTGCCCTCCGACGTATCAAAGAGCATCGACGAGCATGGGCTGGTTGCGGTCAGCGTGCTTTCCGGCAATCGCAACTTCGAGGGCCGCGTGAATGTGGATGTGCGCGCCAATTACCTGATGAGCCCGCCGCTGGTGGTGGCCTACGCGCTCGCCGGCCGGATCGGCCACAACTTCGAGACCGACCCGCTGGGTTTAGACAATGCCGGCAAGCCGGTGTACCTCAAAGACATCTGGCCCAGTCAAGCTGAAGTTGCCGAGGCCATCGAAAAAGGCCTGAGCAGCGAAAGCTTCCGCAAGGAATATGCGACCGTCTCGCAAGGCGACGCCAGTTGGCAGGGCCTGAGCTTCCCTACCGGCGACGTTTACCATTGGGAGCCGGACTCGACCTACATCCGCCAGGCGCCCTACTTCGACGGCATGAAGAGCACTCCCGCGCCGGTCACTGACATTGTCGGCGCGCGCGTGCTGGCCGTGCTCGGCGACTCGGTGACCACCGACCACATTTCGCCCGCAGGCAACATCAAGGCCAACGGGCCGGCGGGAAAATACCTGGCGGATCACGGCGTAAAGCCGGCGGACTTCAACAGCTACGGATCGCGCCGCGGCAATCATGAAGTCATGGTGCGGGGCACCTTCGCCAATGTGCGCCTGCGCAACAAGCTGGCGCCGGGCACCGAGGGCGGCGTCACCCGACTGCTGCCCGACGGCGAGCAGATGTCCATCTTCGACGCCAGCGTGAAGTATGCTGAACGCGGCGTGCCGCTGCTGATCCTGGCCGGCAAGGAGTACGGTTCCGGCTCCTCGCGCGACTGGGCGGCCAAGGGGCCAAAGCTGCTCGGCGTCCGCGCGGTAATCGCCGAAAGCTTCGAGCGCATTCACCGCTCGAACCTGGTGGGCATGGGCATTCTGCCGCTGCAGTTTCAGGCGGGCCAGAATGTGGAGTCGCTGGGCCTGACGGGCGAGGAAGTTTACAGCTTCCCCGGCCTGACCATGCTCCTCAAGGACCGATTCGCCAATGGCCGCACCATTGCGGTGAAAGCCACCGGCGCCGACGGCAAGGTAAAGAAGTTCAACGCCACGGTTCGCATCGACACGCCGCAGGAGATCGGCTACTTCGAGCACGGCGGCATCTTGCAATATGTGCTGCGCCAGTTGGCGGCGAAATAAACCGCGGCTGCTTCATGCGCAGGCGTCTGCATTCATCGGGCCGAATGACTTCCCGCGAGGGAGTTCATTCGGCTCGCTGATTCAGTCCAGCATTGACACTCCGTCCTTCTTCGTTTCAAATCCCCCTAGCCGGTGAACCGTCTCGCCACAAGAGCCTTTCGGCGCGCAGTCAATCAACAGCGAAGAAGAACCGGCGTCCCCGCAAAGGCAGTGAACCCCGTGTTTTCTGCCCCGAGCAAGCTGACGTTCCCCACACTCGATTGCATCGCTAACCGATTCGCGGAGGAAAGATGAAGCACGGAAGAGCTACTGGCGCCATATGCCTGATTGGTATGATCCTTTGCGCGCACCCCGATCGTATCCATGCCGCGGCCGCCGCGCCCGCCGGCAAGACGCGTACCTACTATGTGGCCGCCGACGAAGTGAGCTGGGACTACGCACCCTCTGGCCGCGACCAAGCCATGGGCATGGAATTCGATGAAGTTGGAAGGGCGTTCACCGAATCAGGACCTCACCGGATCGGCCGCGTCTACAAGAAGGCGATCTATCGCGAATACACCGATGCGACCTTTTCGACGCTTAAAGTGCGCAGCCCCGAGGAGCAGTATCTGGGCATATTGGGCCCGATCCTGCGTGGAGCCGTGGGCGACACCATCAAAGTCGTTTTCAAAAACAACGCAACGCACCTCTTTAGCATGCATCCGCACGGGGTCTTCTATCAGAAAGACTCAGAAGGCGCCGACTACAACGACGGCACCAGCGGCGCGGACAAAGCGGACGGTGGCGTGCCTCCGGGCGCGACCCATGTTTATACCTGGCAAATCCCCGAGCGTGCAGGACCCGGACCGAACGATCCAAGTTCCATCTTCTGGCTCTACCACTCGCATGCGGATGAATTGCGGGACGTGGCCTCAGGTCTGTTTGGAGTCATCGTGGTCACCCGCCGAGGCATGGCGCTTGCTGATGGCCGGCCGAAGGACGTAGATCACGAGTTCGTCAGCATGTATATCGCCATCAATGAGAATGAGAGCTGGTATCTGGAAGACAACATCCGCGATCACACCACTGACCCCAAGGGCGTAAACAGGAAGGAGTTCAGCCCTTTCAGTCCGAGTGGAATGGCCGGAACCATCGCCGGAACGGGCTTTATCGACACCAATGTCAAGTGGTCGATCAATGGGTACATCTTTGGAAATATGCCCCTGATGACCATGAAGGTAGGCGACCACGTGCGCTGGTATGTAGCCACGCTTGGCGACTTCAATAACGCGCACACTCCGCATTGGCACGGCAACACAGTACTCGTTGCGGGGCAGCGCACCGATGTTGTGGCGCTGACATCCGCGCAGATGGTGACCGCGGACATGGTGCCGGACGCGCCCGGCATCTGGCTCTATCACTGCCACATCAGCGATCACATGCTAGCCGGCATGGTGGCGCGCTACGAAGTGAAGGAACGGTAGAGCGCTTTCGGCTCTGGAGCGTGTGTTTCCGTTCTATAATCACCCCATGCGAAACGAATTCACTGCGGTCATCGAACGCGACGGCGAATGGTTTGTCGCCTGGTCTCCTGAGATTCCCGGCGCCAACGGGCAGGGGCACGGCGTGGAAGAATGCCGCGCAAGCCTGGGTGCGGCTATCCAACTGATCCTGGAAGACCGCCGCGAGGATGGACTTCGCGGCGCTCCGCCGGATGCCCTGCGGGATACGGTAACGATTCAGTGAAACGCGAGTCCCTGCTGCGCCATCTGCGCCTACATGGATGTTATCTGAAGCGCGAGGGCGGCTAACACTCTTTGTGGACCAACCCTGAAACCGGACAGACGGAAGCAATTCCACGCCACACCGAGGTCGCCGATTTACTGGCGCGGAAGATTTGCCGGGGATTGTCGGTTCCGGAGATAGGCCGATGAGAGCATAGTCGGCCTGGGTCATAGCAGCAACGTGCACAGTCCCCAGCCCGCGCCCACTTTACGGATTTGAAATCTTGGGCGGATTCGGCGATGGATATCTCCGAAAAGTCGTCTTCGGCTTGCGGGCCGGGGGCTTTTTACCTTCGGATACTGTCTGCGCCGGCTCCTGGTCGCGGGCCATATGAAAGCGCTCGCCTTCCAGCCGGCCTTCACCCATCACGTGCAGGCGCAGGAAGTTTGTCGAGCCGGATTTGGTGCGGGTTCCGGCCACGATCGCGATCACCTCGCGGGGGCGCACGTAGCCATTCATCTCCAGCAGGCTTTCGGCACAGTCCACCAGGGCTTCAGTGCTGTTGACCTTGGGACAGCGGATGGGCGTGGTGCCCCACAGCAGGCTGAGGCGGTTGATGGTAACCTCGACCGGGCTGAGCGCGAAGATGGGCGCCGACGGATGGTACTTCGAAAGCTGGCGCGCGGTCTGTCCCGACTCAGTAAACAGCGCGATGCCGCGCAAGTCCAGGTCATCGG
>Ga0326727_10021762_pt1 | contig 12495 bp, 13 predicted proteins | sample MB2enrmetagenome_FD_207643 | JGI IMG/M metagenome (GOLD analysis project Ga0326727, IMG submission 207643) | Lab enriched peat soil microbial communities from McLean, Ithaca, NY, United States - MB29MY | ecosystem: Environmental > Terrestrial > Soil > Wetlands > Peat | place: USA: New York...
CCCATGCCCTCAAGGGCGACCGGGAGCGGTTCCTGGAGGCCGGCATGGACGACTACCTGACCAAGCCCATCGAGATGGAGGAGCTGGACCGGGTGCTGCGAAACATCCGGGGTTGAGGCCGCCGGCAACCGCGTTCAATTGCTCTTCGCTCAACGCCCCGCCGGCCGGCTTCGGCGGGATCACCAGGTGAAAAACCTCCCGGGAATCCTCCACCGCCTTGACGGTCAGGCCTTCCGACAGGGCCAGGCCTTGGCCATGATCCGCGCCATCTTCTCGCCCCGCTCTTCCTTGGTCATGGTCGTCTCCTGATGGCCGGTTGGGTTGAAAGGCCACGGGCCAAGAGCACGCCTGGAAGCCGCAAGAAAAGGAATCAGGGAAACTCGCGGCCGGGGAAATAATCCCCGAGGACGGGCCCCGCAAAAATACGCGGTCGCCCGCCCCCGCCCTGGCCAAAAAATCCCTGCCCGGTTAGGATGATCCTTGGTCCGCAAGATAATCCCGGAGGTATCAGCTCATGACCACGTCTGCCAAAAGCATCTTCGTCTACGTCACCTACATCCGGGCCACCCCGGAAAAGGTCTGGGCCGCGCTCACGGACCCGGGTCAGGCCGAGAAATTCTGGCCCGGGGCCAGGCCCGAGGCCGACTGGAAGCCAGGGGGGGCCTGGAGGCTGGTGTTCCCGGACGGCCGGACCGCCGACCAAGGCGAGATCGTGGAATTCAACCCGCCCAAGAAGCTGGCCATCCACTGGCGCAACGAGTTCATGCCCGATTTCAAGGCCGAGGGCTGGACGCTTTGCACCATGGAGATCGAACCCCAAGGCCAGGCCGTGAAGCTCACGGTGCGCCACTCCATGGACCGCGAGGGCTCCAAGTTCATCCAAGCCGTGTCCGACGGCTGGCCGCAGATCATGGCCAACCTCAAGTCGTTTCTGGAGACGGGCGAAGTGGTGCTGGAGTCGATGGATTTCGGGGATAACCGGAAAAAAGACTAGCCGGGCGAAGATAAAGGCCCCGTCCGTTAACGGACGGGGCCTTTAAGGCAAGTCCCGGGGATTTTCCAAACATCCCGATCAAGGTGTTGGCCTGGCCCCATATCGGTGTCGGCGTATTGATTCACCTTGTCGAGGATTGGTTGAGGGGGCTCATGGTGCCTAAGTTGGCCCCGGTCCCGCTGGGCTTGCCGGCCCCGCTGGACATGCCGGGCGTGCTAGCCCCGCTGGGCGTGCCGGACGGAGCGGATGCGTAGCCCATGGAGCTGCCTGGCCCCGTTTTGGTGTTGTCGTATTGATTCACCTTGGCCAGGCCTTGGGCCGCGCTTTGGGTGATGAGGCCAGTCCCGGCCCCGGCCGTGGAGTGGTCCGTGGTATTGACCAGCTGGCCCGAGCCGGACTCGGGCACGGTCTGGTTGGGGCTCGCCGTGCTGTTCGACTTTCCCCCGGTATTGGCCATGGCGTTGTCCGAGGCGCCCGTGACCGCCTTGCCCGAGCTTAGGGAGGAGTAAGCCGTGTTCAGGTTCTGCGCGGCGTTTTCCGACATCATGTTGTGATTTATAATCAGGGACATATGTTCTCCTTTGCTTCGAGTCCGACCACGGCGCGCCCGGGCCTTGGGCGCAATCCGCCTTATACGGCTGCTTATCGGCAGGCCGATCCCGAACTTTAGGAGGGGATGTCTTGTCCGCGCCAAAATCCGGCCGTGAAGCTCACCGTGCGCCGCTCCATGCACCGCGAGGGCTCCGAGTTTCTAAGCCGTGGCTGACGGCCGGCCGCGTGGTCAGGCCATCTTTTTTTCACAAACAGCCAGGAAAACGCCAAAGCTCCTGTCCGGCCCGCCGTCCGCCGCCGGTTTGACCACTTCCGTGCACGGCCTCACGCGCACGTCCGTGAAGCCGGCGCCCTCGAACATCTTGCCCAGGCTCTCCCGATCAAATCCGAAGTGGAACACTCCCTGGTTGTCGCTATGGAAAAGCCCTTGCTCGGGCTCCAGGTCGGCGATGGCCAACAGGCCTCCGGGAGCGCAGACCGCGTACATGCGGGACAGCACCTGGCCGGGGTCCTGGACATGGTGAAAGGTCATGGCGCTTACGATCAGCTGGAACGGGCCAGGCGGCAGTGCGGGGTCATCCGGGTCGAGATGATGGAGCAGGACGTTTTCCAGGCCTGATCTTTTGATTTTCGCCCCAAGCACCTCGAGCATGCCCCGTGAACTGTCCGCGCCGGTGATCGAGCCCACGGACGGCCGCAAGGCCAAAGTCACCAGGCCGGTGCCGCAGCCGAAATCCAGGACATCCATATCCCTGGTCAGGCTGACTTCGGCCCGGATGGCCGCCGCGATCTCGGCGGCCAGCTTTATGCGCAGTGGTTTTTCATCCCAGATCCGGGCTTCCGCGTCGAAATCCCTTGGAGAGGTGTCGTGGTTCATGGCCGTGAATAACCCCTTCCAAACTCCAGGACAACAAGGCCTGGGCCAGCCTGGGCGCGCGGCCGGGCAGGTTTAAGGAAGCTGGCGCCAGGTTTTTTTGCCTGGCCGGAGCGAAGAAATTCGGGGGGCGATTAAAGTCCGGTTTAATGCCCCGGGGTCGGATTAAAGTTTTTTGGCGATTTGTTTAATCGTGTTCATGGGGGGAGGCTTCCACCTCCTGGGAAATGACTGCCAAGATCTCATTGGCCAGGAAGTATCTGGTTCCGCCCAACCGGCCCTGTTTGAACAAAGCGCCAATGGCTTCCAGCTTGGAAACCGCGGATTTGGCGGCCGGATAAGTAACTCCGAGGATCTCCACGGCCATGGGAACGCTCAGCATCGGCTGGTCGAAAAGAGCGTCCAACAGCCTGAAGGCCGCGGCCCCGGCCGGGCCTTTCTGCAGGGCTCCCCGCCACTTGGCTTGAAGGTCCTGGAGGCGCTTGGCCCGCGCCATGGCGTCCCTGGCCTGCATGGCCACGCCCCGCAGGAAGAACCCCGTCCAATCACGCCAGGCTCCTTGGGTGCTCACGGCCATGAGCAACTGGTAATACTCCTCCCGCCGTTGCTCGAAATATACGCTCAAGTAGAGCAGCGGGTGAGGCAGAAGTCCCCACGAAACCATGAGCAGGGGGATGAGCAATCGCCCGATTCGGCCGTTGCCGTCGATGAATGGATGGATGGCCTCGAATTGATAGTGGATGCAGGCCAGGCGCATGAGCGGCGGCAAGCCATCCTCGGTGTGCAGGTATCGCTCCAGGGCATCCAGGGATTCCCCCATCTCCTGCACGGGAGGCGGTACGTAGCTGGCTTCATTTAGCAAACAGCCAGGTTGGCCGATCCAGTTTTGCGTGCGGCGGAACTCGCCCGGCGTGGCCACCTCGCCCCGGACGCCCTCCATCAGCTTTTCGTGAACCTCCTTGATCAGCCGCAGGCTCACGGGCAGCGTTTCCAGCCTGGCCAAGCCGTGCTGAAGAGCTTGTACGTAATTGAAGACCTCCCGAGCGTCCGCCGAGGCCTTGGCGGGCTTTAGGCCGGGCAGGGGAAGCTGTCCAGCTTCGTATCCATACAGTCCGACCAGGTCGGTTTCAGTGCCCTCGATCTTGGAAGACAGAACAGCTTCCTGACGTATGAACGGGTTGATGAGTAAATGCGGGTTGGCGATGGTTCGCCCAAGCCCGGCCAGTTCCCCAAGGGCACGGTCTGCCTCGGACAGGGTCCGCACAATTTCCGCGTCAAAAGGCAACTCCGGCGGCAGGGGGGCCGGGACAAAGGCCCGGTAGGCCAATTCTCCCTGGCCCACGCGAATGACCTTGCCCGACGCGGTCGCGGTGAAAATGCCTGGGTCCATTGTTTACCTGGCCTGAGTGGGGCGCCCGATCCAATTGGGAACAACTACATTTTTATGCGTATACATCCTGAGTATTTAATTGGCAATCCCCAATAAACCCTACTTCCCGCCCAAGGCCCCGGCCATGTCCTCGGCCAGCCTGACCACCAGCTTGCTCTGGGCCGACACCAGGGCCTGGTAATCGACGCCTGGGCAGGCCTCGCGCAGGGTGGTGCTCTTCCAGGCCAGCACCTTGCCGTCCTTGTCGATCACGGACCAATCCGCCCTGAGCACGGCCTCCCCGCCCAGATTGCCGTCGAACTGGCGCACGGTCACGGTTATCTGGCGGTCCGGGGTCTGGCTCCCGGGCCAGGGGAAGCTCATAAGCGGCTTGGCGCACACCCGGGCCCCCAGGGCGTCCATGAGCGCGGCCGCGAAATTATCCCGCACCGGCTCGATCCATTGATCGAACTCGGCCAGGTTCATGCGGTTGGCCTGGCCCTTGGTCACTATCTGGGTGCGGTCCAGATAGGCCGGGAACTCCACCGGCCCAAGGCCCAGGGACAGGCACGGGGTCGCGGGCGCGGGGGCCTCGGCCTGGCCGGCTTGCGGGGCCAGGGAATAGAAGCGCACCTGGGCGCTGCGGGCGCAGGCCCCGAGCAAGGCGCAGACGCTTACCAGACAAAAAAGCAGGGTGAGCAAGTTTTTTACGCGGCGCATGTTTTATCTCCCGGTGCCCTTGCCCTGGATCAGGGCTTCGGGGTGGCGTTCAAGATAATCGGTCAGGGCCTTGAGCGATCTGGCGGCCTGGGCGATCTCCTCCAAGGTCTTGTTGATCTGCATGACCGAGGCTGATTCCGGGCTGACCACCTTCTGGAACTTCTCCAGGGTCACCTTGCCTTCCCCCAGGGTCGAACTCAGCGATTCCATGGTCTTGCGGGCCTCGACGCTCAACTTGTCCGAGCGCTGGTCCAGGTTGCCGGCCAGGTCGGCGTAGCTCTGCACGGCCTGGTTGAGCTTCTGGGTCAGGCCGGCCAGCTTGGGCTTCAAGTCGCCCATGATCTGGTCGACGTTGACCAGGGCGGAGTTGAGATTGGCCGGTATCTCGGCGGTCTGGGGCGAATTCACCAGGCTTTCTATGCCCGTGACCGCGCCGATGAGATGGGAGACCAGCTCCTTTAAGGGCAGGCTCTTCACGGTCTGGGCGAACATCTCGAATTCCGAGGGTATGGTGGGGATTTCCGGGTAGGCCCCGTCCCCCCGCAGCCGGGCCGGCATGTCCGGGCGCAGGTCCAGGGCGATGGCCAATTGGCCGGTGACGAAGCTCTGGGTGACCAGCTGGGCCCTGAGCCCCCGGGCCACCAGGGTGTCCATGAACTCCTTGGGGGTTTCCTTGCGAATCCTAAGAAGCGAGCCCTCCTCGCTTTTCTGGCCGATGTCCACGTGATCGATCTTTTCCGGGGATATCTCCACCAGCACCGGGATGGTGAAGGTCAGCTGCGAGGGGTCCACCAGCACCCGGAACTCCTTGACCTCGCCGATGGGCACGCCCCTGAAAAGCACGGGCGAGCCCACGGCCAGGCCCGAGACCGAGCCGTCGAAGTACATGATGATCTGGTATTTCTTGCTGAAGAACTGGCCCGAGCCGAACACGGCCAAGGCCCCCACCAAAAGGACCACGGCCCCGATGGCGAAAAGGCCGATCATGGTTTTACCGGATGCGTTTTTCACGGCCTTGAACCTCTCTTTGCCTTATTCCTGACCGCGGGTGAGAAAATGCCGCAGGGCCGGATCTTGGGAAGTTTCCAGCAGGTGTTTCGGATCGCCGCTCGCGGTCATGGTGCGCGAGTCCACGTCCAGGAACACGGAATTGTTGCCGATGGCGAAGATGCTGGCCAGCTCGTGGGTAACCACCACGAAGGTGGCCTTCAGGGAGTCTCGCAGCTCAAGGATCAGGTCGTCCAGCAAACGGGCGCTCACCGGGTCCAGCCCGGCCGAGGGCTCGTCGAAAAACAGGATGTCCGGGTCCAGGGCCATGGCCCGGGCCAGCCCGGCCCGCTTGGCCATGCCCCCGCTGATCTGGGAGGGATAGTAGTCCTCGAACCCGGCCAGGCCCACCAGGGCCAATTTGAGCGAGACCATGTCCCTTATCTCCTTGGCCGGCAGGCGGGTGTACTCTTTCAGGGGCAGGGAGATGTTTTCCGCCAGGGTCATGGAGCTGAATAAGGCCCCGCTCTGAAAGAGCAGGCCCGTGCCCCGGATCAAGTCCCGGCGGGTTTTCTCGTCCGCCTCCCACAGGCTGGCCTGGCCGTAGAGCACTTGCCCCTGGGCCGGTTCCTTGAGGCCCACCAGGATGCGCAGCAGGGTGGACTTGCCGCAGCCGGACCCGCCCATGATGATGAACACGTCCCCCTGGTTCACGGTGAAGTTCAAATCGCGCATGAGCACGAAGTCGCCGTAGGCCATGGTCAGGCCGCTCACGGTCAGGCGCGGCACCATCTCACACTCCCAGGAGGTTGCACAGCCAGGTGATCACGGCCGTGGCTATTACGATGCTCAAAATGCCCGTGACCACGGCCGAGGTGGTGGCCTGGCCCACGGCCATGGCGCTGCGGCCGCAGCGCATGCCCCGGTAACACCCGGCCAGGGCGATGAGCACCCCGAACACCAGGCTGTGGGCCAGCCCGATGAACACGTTGGCCAGGGGAATGGAATTGAAGGTCTGGGTCAGGTACTGCATGGGGTTTATGTCCAGCATGAGCACGCCCACGATGAAGCCGCCCAGGCAGCCCATGAGGTCGGCGTACAGACACAAAAGAGGCATCATCATGACCAGGGCCAGCATGCGCGGCAGCACCAGGAACTCCGTGGGCGAGAACCCGAAGGTGCGCAGGGCGTCGATCTCCTCGTTGACCTGCATGGTGCCAAGCTCGGCCGCGAAGGCCGCGCCGGTGCGCCCGGCCATGATGATGCCGGTCATGATGGCCCCCATGACCCGGATCATGGCGATGCCCACGATGGTGGACACGTAGATCTGAGCCCCGAACTGCAAAAGCTGGATGGAGGCCACGAAGGCCAGGATCAGCCCGACCAGGAGGCTTATGAGCGAGACGATGGGCAGGGCCTCGGCCCCCACCTGGCGCATGAGGGTCACCAGGGACGAGCCCTGGAACACGGCCCGGCCGCGCATAAGGCTTACGCAGGCCAGGACCATGTCCCCCACGAATTCCAAGAGGTCCGGCAGGCCCTGCCAGGCCGACAGGCAGGCCCCGCCGATCCGGGCCAGCACGGATTCGGCCTTGCGGCTGCCGGCCGCGCCGAGGCGCTCCGGCACCTTATTGGCCAGGGACAGGAGGGCCTTGGCCCCCTCGGGCAGGCCCTCAAGGTCCACCTCCACCCCGGCTTGCTTGGCCGCCCCCAGGAGCGCCCGGCAGAAGATGAGAAACCGGCTGTCCCACTTGGTCAGGCCGGCGCAGTCAAAGACCAGGCCGGCCGGCAACGGCTTTACCGCGAAGGCCGTGAGGGCCGCCTTGGTGTTGGGTCCGGGCGCGTTAAGCACCCAGGCCCCGGTGAACACCAGGCGCAGCTTGTCCCCGGCCCGGGTAACCTCGTAGGCCGCCAGGCGGCCTTGGCTCTGGCGCGAGCCTGTCTCAAGCATATGCATGTCCGGATTTGGTTTGGCTTACGAATCTTTGGGGGGGGATACGCGGGAACGGGCCTGGGGGCAATCGGCTTGTGGCCGACAGTTTTTCCCCTTGAATAGGGCGCGCCACCCATTGTCCTTTTATTCCGTTTCTGTCAGACGATTAAATATCCGTCTCTTTGGCAGGGGATGACATGAATGACGAACTAAAAAGCCGTGAAGACCTGCTCCGGGAATTGGCCGAGTGCCGGGACCAGTGCGCCCAAAACACCGCCGAACTGCGCCAGGCCAAGGACTCGGCCGAGCAGGCCAGCCGGGCCAAGAGCGCCTTTTTGGCCAACATGAGCCACGAGATCAGGACCCCCATGAACGGGATCATCGGCATGATCGAACTGGCCCTCATGGCCTCGCCCGATTCCGAGATCAAAAACTACCTCCAACTGGCCAAGGTGTCTGGAAAGGCCCTGGTCAACCTCATCAACGATATCCTGGACCTCTCCAAGATCGAATCCGGCAAGGCCGAGCTGGTCCTGGGCGATTTCTCCGTCCGCCAAACCATTGAAAGCACGGCCAAGCCCTTTGAGATCACGGCCAGGGAAAGAGGTCTTCGCTTCAGCCTCTCCATCGACCCGGCCGTCCCCGACCAGCTGTTCGGCGATCAGGGCAGGCTTCGCCAAGTGCTCGTCAACCTCATCGGCAACGCCCTCAAATTCACCCGCCAGGGCGGCATCACCGTGACGGTCGTCCTGGACGCGGACCGCGAAAAGCTCCCCCGCGGGGGCGGACATAACGTCCGCCTGCTCTTCACCATCGCGGATACCGGCATGGGCATTCCCGGGGACAAGCTCGATATCATCTTCAACACCTTTTCCCAGGCCCACCTGGATAGCGCCTTCGGAGGCACCGGCCTTGGCCTGGCCATTTCCAAGCAACTGGTGGGGATGATGGGCGGGCGGATCTGGGTGGATAGCCAGGAAGGCCAGGGCAGCACCTTCAATTTCACCGTTAGCCTCGGCCTGGCCGAGGAGCCGACGGAGCCGGAACTCGAAGGGCGGCCCGTGGCCGGACCCGCCGGGGGCGGCCTGCGCATCCTGCTGGCCGAGGACGACAAGGTCAGCCAATTCGTGTCCATCGAGCTTCTCAAGGAGCGGGGCCATGAGGTGGCCGTGGCCGAGAACGGCCGCCAGGCCATCGAGATGCTCAAGGCCGGGGATTTCGACCTGGTGCTCATGGACGTGCGCATGCCGGACCTGGACGGCGAAGCAGCGGTCAAGGCCATCCGGCGCGGCCAGGCCGGGGCGGACAAGATCGGGGTCAAGGTGGTGGCCCTGACCGCCCTGGCCCTCCAGGGCGACCGGGAGCGGTTCCTGGAGGCCGGCATGGACGACTACCTGTCCAAGCCCATCGACATGGAGGATCTGGACCGGGTGTTGCTGCGATGGAAAAGGGAATAGACTTTGCTCCTTCAGGCTTTCCCGTGGACAGTTGACGAAAAACCCCTCCCGGCTGGACCGGAAGGGGTCGTCGAGGTCCGGCGGGGACCCGAAAGCCCCCGCCGTGGTTCCCGGGCCGCCTTAGATGGGCTCGAAGGCCCGGGTCACATCCCCGGAAATGGCCGGGTTTCGCGGGTTGAGCCTCTTGATCGGAGAGCCCTGGGAAAAATCGACGTGGGCCAGGTCCACCCAGACCACGTTGGGATTTTGCACCCAGGAGAAGTAGTACACGCGGTTCTTCAAATCCGTGGCCGAGACCCACCAGGTAGGGTAGACGCTTTCCCCGGCCCGGCCATTGTACGGGGCGCCGAAGGGCACGGACGCGGCCCGGGCCACGCTCATGACCATGCCCACGGCCTGCTCGCTGTCGCTTGGGGTCGGAAGGTACTTCAGGTAATAGGCGGCCCGCACGAAACGGTTGGGGCTTTCCGCGTCTCCGGGTATTTCCTTGTCGCCGCCAAGCCCCACGTACCGCTTGACGTTCTCAAGCTGAACCTCGAAGGAGGGATCGTTGGCCATGGTGGTGTATTGCTTGCCGTGATAGGTCACCAGCTTGCCGTCGATGATCTCAAAGACGGCCGAATCGCCGCTCGGGTCCTCAACGGCCATATGCAGGGGAATGGCTTCGTCGCCGAGCTCGACGGAGGTGATGTCCACCTTCTTCATGCCCTCCACCGCCTCGGCCACGGTGGCGAAGTTGTCGAGCACATAACGGACCCACCGCAGGTAGTTCACGCTCGGACGTTTCCCCCCCTGGGAATATTTCGTGGCCTCCAGGTAAAGCAGGTGCGCGGCCAGCCCTTTCTCGTTGATGCCGTCCGACGCGCCGTCGTTGGCATCGAGCCCGAGTTTTTGCGCGTATCCGTAGATGTTCGCCACCACGCTCCCGTATTTGGAGGTCCATTTGGCCGCCTTTGGCCCACTGTCGCCCACCATCTTGATGCCCCGGGGGTAGATCAAGAGCCAGTCGTCGAAAGAGTGCGCCCAGTCGAAGGTGCGCGCCACCGTCATGGCCTGATCGTCGTTCCAGAAAACACGCGTGCAGGCGAAGGAGCTTTGTGGGGCCACAAGCAGGATGGCCACGAGAACGAAGGTGGTGAGAAGTGCTGCCCTGGGTGCGCAAGTATTCATTATCCCTCCAAAAAGGTTTATGCCCAAGCCTAGTTTATCCGCCAGGGATTCGTCCAGTTCAGACTTCTCCCTGGCCAGTTCATGACCGAGACCGACCTGCCCCCGGAAAGGGCTGAAGGACCTGAACTTTGGGCAAAATCCTACCTGTATAGTATTGTATATTTTTTTCTTGATATTTCCTGGAAATGTCTTCAGACACGATAATGAGAATCGCCTAGTCGTTCCGGCGCCCCGGGGGATACAGCGTGAATAACGGACTGGATGAGGAAATCTGCAAGCGGTGCCGGCACTTTGTGGATTCGGCCCCGGAATTTTTCTTTGGAAATGAGGAGATCAGGGTTTGTCCCAAGACTGAAGGCTACATCTACAAGTATGGCCCCATAGAGCGGGTCTGCCGGGACTTCGAGGAAAAAGACCAGTAACCCTTGGCCGGCGAAGGCCGGGTCATCATGAAGTCTTTCTCATGCGGACTTCAGGCGGAAGGCTGTATGCGCAAAGACCAAGACGATCTCATTTGCCGGCGGTGCGGGCATTACGCGGATTCAAAGCCCGACCCGCTTTTCGGCAACGACACCATCAGAATCTGCCCCAAGGCCAACCTCTACATCATCGATCATCACCCCGCCCTCGATGACTGCCCGCACTTCCAGGAAAAAACCTGAGGCCCCGGGCTACAGCCGGGCCTGGGTAAAGGCTTGGCGCAGCTCGGTCTTTTCCCCGGGCGCGTTGTAGTAATCCATGGCCTTGTGGAAGGAATTCACGATGGCCGCGCAGGAGCCCACGAACAGAGCCGCCACCAGGGCCGCGCTCAAAAACCAGCGCAACACTTCGGCCGCGAAGCCCTTGGCCAAGGAGCAGCCGAAGATGGAACTGGTGACCGCCGCGGACAGCAGGAACGAGCCGAAAAAGGCCACGAGGTTGCCCAATATGGGCACCACGGAGAGCATCATGTTGGATATGAGGCAGATGAACCCGGAAATCAGCGTGGAACCCGCGGCCCCCAGATAGCTGGCCCCCTCTATCCGCAGCAGCCTGGCCCCCAGGTACAAAAGCAGGGAGGACAGCAGAAATCCGGCCAGCAGCAAGGTGAACACCCCGCCCAGGACGTGGTCGAAGAAGTAGAAATGCCTGTTCCAGGTGGAAAAATACTCGTAGTTCAGCAAAAGCGCTCCCGTGATGGCGGAATATCGGCCGTAAGTGGTTGCCGAGACGATGGCCGGGCGGTGTCCGGGGCCGCGGCTCGGAAAACCTTCGCGCGGCCTCAAGGCGCCGCACTACGCGCCGCTTAGAGTTTCTTCAAGAACGGTCTCCCGAAACCAATGACGAACCGATAGCCTTCATGGCGGCGTGCAGATCTTTTCTTTCCTGGGCCGGTACATTTCGCGTGCCGGCCACGACATGTAATTCCCCAGCGAATCCCAGCAACTGAAACATGTTTTTCGTGTAATCATAATACGCCTGAAACAGGCCGGGATCGGGATTACCCTGACTGAACACAAGAACCAGCTTTTTTACGGCCCGTTCCTTGTATTGCGGAGAGAAGCGCGGATGGTATTCCGCGAACAACCTGTCGGTGAATATCTTGGCCTGGGCGCTCATCTGCCCCATGTAGGTCGGCGAGCCGAGAACAAGAGCGTCGGCCTGCTCGAGCGCGGCATAAATTTTCTGCATGTCGTCGTGGACAACGCACCGCAGCTCACCCTGCTTGCAGCCATAACAACTCTGGCACGGTTTGATATCAAGATCATTGCAATGCCATGATTGGGTCTGCGCCCCCGCTTCTTGCGCGCCTTCGAGTATTTCGTTCACTATCCACGCGGTGTTGCCCTTTTTTCGCGGGCTGGCGATGAACCCCATGACTTTCATTTTTTATCCTTGGTCAAATTCCCTTCGATCCGTTCGCGCAGGGCGACCATCGCGCCAAGGCTGCGACTTTAGTCGGGAATACACCTCTTTTCAAATGTCCAGACGCTTGACCTCTACCCACGGACTCTAGCGATGAGCAAAAAATAAAGGCCCCGTCCGTGTGAGGACGGGGCCAGTAATGTCAAGCTATGTTATTTTTCTAAAATTCTATGCTGAATTGTTAATCGACACTGTAGAGCAAGACGGTTTCTCCGTCTAAAGTTTGCCCGGGTGTCTGTGTTTTCCTGGGCGTGGTTAGCTCTACCGGGCGAAATGCTGATTTTCTTCTGACTGGCCCAATGGTCTTCCCTCCGCTAGGGTTGATCCAATATCACCTAGGACACGATTACCATATAGACCTGAGCGCAACGATTGTCCAGAGGCGCGAGCAAGATTTTTTCGTCAAAGCGGCAAATGGGGGAAAACCCGCATCCGGGCCTAGGCCAGCTGGCCTACACCACGGCCAGGGCCGCCGAGTCGAGCTGCCCGTTGGCCAGGGTTTCCTGGCCGGCCACCGCGTTCGCGCTGGCCAGG
>Ga0326727_10021765_pt1 | contig 12495 bp, 6 predicted proteins | sample MB2enrmetagenome_FD_207643 | JGI IMG/M metagenome (GOLD analysis project Ga0326727, IMG submission 207643) | Lab enriched peat soil microbial communities from McLean, Ithaca, NY, United States - MB29MY | ecosystem: Environmental > Terrestrial > Soil > Wetlands > Peat | place: USA: New York...
AGCGCCGGCGACCGCGGGCTGGCGGACCTTTTGCTGGCCTGCGCCGTCGACATGCTTGATTGGAGCGGAGACTAGAAACGCGACGAGTGGAGCCATCAGCCAAGCCATACTCGAACTCCTCTTGATGTTCATTTGCACGATCTCCAGAACAGGCTAATCCTGACACGGTTACGCGTGCCAGATGCCGGGAATCTGATGCCGGCAGAACGGGCAGGCGCCATCCTTGCCGATCAGCAGACTGCTGGCCGTGAAGCCCACGCGCTCCACCAACATTTTGCGGCACTGCGGGCAATATGTGTTTTGGGCGGGATGTCCGGGCACGTTGCCGATGTAGACGTAGTGAAGTCCCTCGGCGTCGGCAATGGCCTTGGCGCGCTCCAGTGTGGGCACCGGGGTGATGGGCAGATTCTTCAGCAGGTACTCGGGATGAAATTGCGTAAAGTGCAGCGGGACATCGGGGCCCAGGTTGGCCTTGACCCATTGCGCAAGGCCGCGAAATTCCGCGTCGCTGTCGTTGAGCGTGGGCACGACCAGGTAAACGATCTCGGTCCACTTGCCCATCTTGCGCAGGGTGACCAGGGTATCGAGCACCGGCTTCAACTGGCCGGTAACGACTTTTGCGTAGTAGGACTCGGAGAACGACTTGAGGTCGATTTTGACGGCGTCCATTTTGCCGTAGGCCTGCTGGAGCGCGTCCTGCTGGATGTAGCCGTTGGAGACGACGATGCTGCGGACGCCGGCTTCGTGGCCGGCATCGGCGGTGTCCATTAGGAATTCAGAGAAGACGACCGGCTCGCTGTAGGTGTAGGCGATGGTGGGACAGTTGTTTTGCTTGGCGATGGCGGCGATTCGCTGCGGGGGCGCATAGTCGGCGGGAATCTGCTCGGGACGCGACTGGGAGATGTCCCAGTTCTGGCAGAATTTGCAGTTGACGTTGCATCCGGCGGTGGCGATGGAGAAGGCGACGGTTCCAGGCAGGTAGTGGAAGAGCGGCTTCTTTTCGATGGGATCGACGTGGGCGGCGCAGACGCGAGAGTGGACCAGCGTGTAGTAGGCGCCGCCGCGATTCTCGCGGACGCCGCAATAACCGCGCTCCTTGTCGCCGACGTTGCACTCGCGCGGGCAGAGCTTGCACTTGATCTTGCGATTCTCGAGTTTCTGGTAGAACTTCGCCTCGACAACGAATTGGGCGTCGTTCTGGGTTTGCGGGACGGATTGCGAAGCAAGCGCGGAGGGGCTGGCGGTGGCGGGTGCGGAGAATTCGCCGGCGCCGAGGGCCGCTCCCGAGGCCAGGGCGCACATCAGAAACGAACGGCGGTCGAGCGGGGGGCAAATTGCGGGGGTTGTCCCGGCTTGCCTGGCAACGAGTTCACAGAACATGATGCACCTCCCGGATTCGCGCGGGTTATACGTCGATAATTTCGATGCGGCTGGGATCGCAAATGCCGAGGCGATGGTCGCGGTCGGCGGCGGTGGAAATGTAGCGCGGCGGTCTCTGGTCGGCTTCGAGGGTCTTGAGGCCTTTTTCCGCGCGTTGGCGCTCGATCATCTGCCAGCCGGTTTGGTCCAGCGCGACCGGATCCTGGGAGACAAGCAGAGTATTGCACTTCCAAGTGTGTTCGGGCTTGAATCCCGGGCCGCCTTCAAACATTGCTGTGGTTGCGTCGCAGATGGTCAATCGCATTCGGGAGCGGATCTCAGGCAACATGTTCAGGTCCGCGATATAGGGGTCGCAGCCATTGGGGTGGTACTTGTTGGGATTGTGAATGACGCCGTACATATTTTTGAGAGCGATGGTGACGCCGGCGCCATCGTGGTCCTTGAGGACGGGAACATTGATGAGGACGTTGGTATAGCGGGTGAGAATCTTCGACAAGCGGCTGCCCACGCTGCCGTAAGCAACCAGGTCCTGTTCGTAATCGACGCGATCGGTACCGAAGCATTGCACGCGGTCTCCGCCAATGGAGAGATGGAATCCGGCGCGTTCCATTTCGTCGCTGTCGCGGTCCCAGACGATGATGTCGCTGGACTTGATTCCGGCTTGCTGCAAGCGTTCGCAGATGGCTTCGACGAGCTGGAGGTTGGAGGAGATACCGCGGCCTCCGAGGGTGTTCACTTTGAGCCCAACGCGGTCACCGGGGCCGGCCAGCCGCCGCCACGCGGCAAGAGGCGCCTGGGGGGGGGTGTCGTGGTGAAACAACGCCAGCACAGCGCGATCGAGCAGGGCCTGAATGCGGCTGGAGTCCACCGTGGAACCTGCGCCGCGCAGCATGGGGTCGTGGGCGACAACGACCCTGGATTTGGCGGGGGCCGGCTGCTGAGCAGGAGCCGCCAGGCCGGCACTTAGAGCCGCGGCGCCGGTAAGACAGTGCCTTAAAAAATCCCTGCGGCTGGCTCTGCGCATGGCAGTCATAAGAGCAACTCCGGTAACTCGCTGCCGGGGATCGGGCTTTCAGCGGGGAACGGCATTTGCCGGCAAAGTCAGAATGCGCCGCACGTAGTGGCCATAGTCACAGCCGGTCAGGATCGATCCCGGCTTTCGCCGCCTGCCAAAAGGGATACCGGAATCCGCATCGGTTTTCAGTGACGAGCGGCACGGCTGCCAATTCCCGGGAGCCGTTGACAAGTATGGTTCCGATCGGCTTCGGGATCTCGCGCTTTGTCCATTCCACAGTGATTCCCGGCTTCGATCTCCGGCATGGGAGCCAATAGCGTTGCAGGTTTCGTTTTGGGACGGTGCGCGTGTGATAGTAAGTTATTTATTTACATAATCTTCGAAAGTCTATCGGGCGGACGCTTGAGGGTTGAAATCCTGCTGTCACGCAGGGGTTTCCCGTTTCCGTATTCGCTGAAGAATGGGGCTGGAAATTCGTGAAGAGCCAAGCCGGTCCGTGCCACGCTGAGCTATGCAGATTTCGGCCTGGGCCCGTAAATACCCCAAAAGTAGTAACCATCTATCGAGTTACTTATGGACACCGATATGATTACTACTGGACAATAGGACAGTTTTTCACCCAGTTTCAGGCGACATTGCCCAGAGGTAAGGACGGCTTGCGCGAGAAAAGGGTCGTTTCACGATTGGCGCTGCTCACGGAGTTTTGCTGCTGAGCTGGCGTCTAGCGGCTTGAATCCTGGGAAGCCCTGGTATCACGGCGGTGGGGATGGAATGAATCACGGCCAAACCATGAACGGCAACAATCGCACAGTCCAGAAGACCATATCCGGAGTAAGACATGAGCCGCACACAAGGCAAAGCTGTCGATAAACATAATCAGGGTAGCAACTTACACGCATCCGCAGTCTTCGCGCGAGGGCACTGGTACAACCTGAGTCGGCCGTTGGGACTGGCGGCCCTGATACTGACGGTTGCGGCGGCGCAGGCGCAATTCGGCACGCAGCCAGTGGGGGTCACGTCCGGCGCGCAAGGCGTGACCGTGACGGCGCAGGCAGCGGGCACAGTGAACAGCGCCGAGGTGCTGACGCTGGGAGCAATCGGGCAGCAATTTGCCCAGGGCTCAGGCGCGTCGACCTGCGGGACGGCCACCTTTACCGCAAGCGGCCAAACCTGCACGGAGTCGGTTTCGTTTACCCCTGCGTTTCCCGGTCCGCGCGTGGGCGCGGTGGTGCTTCTGGACGCCGGCGGCAACACTCTGGGCACGGCCTATCTTACCGGCACGGGATCGGGAGCCCTGGGCGTACTGGCTCCGGGCAACATGATCGCCGTGGCTGGGAACGGCGATTATCTGGGGTCGGTTCAGGATGGGGGAGCAGCGACGTCAGGGGAGCTTTACCTGCCCTCCAGCGTGGTCCTGGACGGAGCGGGCAACATGTACATCGCCGACAGCGCCCACAACCGGGTGCGCATGGTGTGCGCCGGCGCCGGCAGCGCCACGATCAAGGGCACGACGTGCTCAGGGGCGGGCATCATTTCGACCATTGCCGGCAACGGCGATCCGGCGTATATGGGCGATGGAAAGCCGGCCTCCGACCCGACTGTAACCGTGAACGATCCTTCAGGCGTGGCTCTCGATGGCACAGGCAACCTGTACATTGCGGACGCGGGCAACAACGTAATCCGCATGATCGGGGCCGCGACAGGAGTGATTACCACAGTGGCCGGAGGCGGCAGCGGCTGCGGCGGGCAGACTGACTACCTTGGGGATGGCTGCGCGGCTACCTCAGCCAAACTCAACCTGCCCCAGGGCGTAACCCTGGACAGCAACGGCAACCTCTACATCGCCGACACCAGCAACCATCGCATCCGCATGGTTACGGCCTCAACCGGGAAGATTGTCACGGTAGCCGGCAACGGGTCCATGGGCGGGAACGGCAGCGGAACCTACTCAGGGGACAACGGGCCAGCCACCGCGGCGGGATTGAACTTTCCCCATGCGGTGGCATTCGACCTTGCCGGCAACATGTATATTCCCGACACGGCGAACAATCGCGTTCGCGAAGTAGCGGCAGTGGGCGGCGCGATTACCGCAGGCAGCATCATCACCACATTTGCCGGAAACGGGACGCCGGCCTATGGAGGCGACGGCGGGGCGGCGAACCAAGCGGAGTTGTGGGGGCCCTCCGGGGTGGCATTCGATGCCGCCGGGAACCTGTATATCGCCGACACGCAGAACAGCGCCATCCGCAAGGTCAACCCGACAACTCTGTTCATCTCCACCCTGCTGGCGAGCGGCGTGGGCATGGACTATGTCAACGGCGGTTTCAATTACACGAGCCTCTACGGACCCACGGGTCTGTGCCTGGATGGGAAGGGCAATCTTCTAATCGCCGATACTCTCGACATGGTGATCCGGGAAGTCCAGGGCAATTTTGCGGCGCTGAATTACCTGCAAACACCGGTGCGCCAGTACACCAAGTCCACGCCCATAAGCCAAATGGTCGAGAACGACGGGAATGCGGCGTTCGATCTGACGGCCCTCGTTGCGGGCGCGAATACCGCACTGGACGCCGCCACGACGACCTGCACCACCGGCAATCCATTTCTGGCTGTGGCAGGCGATTGCACGATCGGCGCGGTATTTGCGCCAACGGTCGCCGGCAATCCGGTTTCAGGCAATATCGACGCCGGCAGCCAGGGCGACACGGTCGACTCGCCGCTGGCGATTCAGCTGGTTGGAGATGCAACCGCCGTGAATTCCACGACCACCACGGTGGCCTCGAGCCTGGACCCATCCGGATTCGGACAGAGTGTGACCTTTACGGCGACCGTGACCACGGGTGCGACCTCCGGCAATTTGACCGGTACCGTCACATTCTATGACGGCGCCACCGCGCTGGCGTCGGGCGTTCCCCTGGGCTCCCCCGGCACCACCGCGACAGCTACATTTGCCACCTCCGCGCTGGCGGTTGGAAAGCACTCGATCACGGCTTCGTACAGCGGCGACACGGGCCACTCGGCGAGCAGCTCGACGGACCCGAACGGCACCACTCCTGCCCTGACTCAAACGGTGCTCGAAGGCACGGCCACCGGCCTTGTCTCCAGCGTGAACCCGTCTGCCGCCGGCCAGAATGCGATCTTCACCGCGACGGTGACGGCCCCCGGCGGCGGGGGTGTGATTCCGGACGGCACCGTGACCTTCATGGACGGCACAACGATTCTGGGCAACATGGCGCTGAACGCGAGCGCGGTCGCGACCTATTCCACGGCGGCGCTGGCGGTAGGCGTACACTCGATCACCGCGACGTATGGAGGGGACGCACAAAAGGAGATTCAGGGCAGCACTTCAACGGTTCTGAGCCAGGATGTGCAGACTCCGTCAACCATTGCGCTCAGCTCATCGCTGAACCCATCGAATTATGGAAATCCGGTGACATTTACCGCGACCATTACATCCGGCGGCACCGCGGCCGCGACTGGGACGGTGAGATTTCTCGATGGCGGCGCGCAGATCGGGACGGGGACCCTGGCGGGCAGCCCGGCAATTGCCACATTCACGACCTCAGTGCTGAGCGTGGCCACGCACACCATCACAGCAAGCTACGCGGGCGATGCGAACAACGGCGCCAGCAATTCAGGGCCACTGAGCCAGGTGGTGAACCAGGCGCAAACGGCGACCACGGCGGGCACAGCTCCCAGCCCCGGCATAGCCGGAGCGCCGGTGTCGATCACGGCAACGGTAAAAGCGATCTCGGGCGCGGGGACGCCGACGGGCCCGGTGACATTCACCAGCGGAACGACAGCGTTGGGGAGCGCGCAACTAGGCGCGAGTGGGACGGCGACGATCACTCCGACACTGGCGCCGGGGCAATACTCGATTTTGGCGGCGTACGGGGGGGATGGCAACGATGGCGCCAGCACATCCACACCCCTAACGCTGACGGTAGTGCAGGCGACTACGCAGACATCGGTCACCGCAACGCCGAGTCCGGCAATCGTGGAATCCACGGTGACATTTGCGGCCAAGGTAACAGGCAACGGCGGGATTCCGTCGGGCAGCGTTACGTTCAGCGCCAACGGCGCGGCAATCGGCGCACCGGCAACACTGGACGGGACAGGAACAGCTACGATCACCTTCTCCGGACTGGCGGCGGGCAGCTATACGATTACGGCGGTCTATGGCGGAGACACGAACGATCAGGGGAGCACGGGCACGGGCGCGACGTCGCTGGTGGTAGGAACGATTGCCACCGCGACCAGCCTAGGCACATCGACGACAACCGGCGCGAACCCGCAGGTGATTCTGGTGGCGACGGTTATAGGCACCACCGGACCTGTGCCCACAGGCACGGTGACCTTCAACAACGGAACCACGGTGGTGGGAACGGCAACACTGGATTCGAGCGGAGTGGCGACCTTGACTCCGAATCTGCAGCCCGGCTCGTACAGCATTGTTGCCGTCTATAGCGGGGACGCGCTGCACAGCCCGTCCACATCGCAGCCGGTTACGATCTCGGCGGGGGGCACCACCTTCAATCTGACGGTGACGCCTTCCACCGTGACCATGCAGACCTCGCAGAACGTAACGGTGACCGTCACGCTGGCCTCGAGCAACGGCTTTGCCGACACCATCGGTCTGGGCTGCGGGTCACTGCCGGTGGGAGTTACCTGCCACTTCTCGCCCATCACCGCGGCTCTGCCGGCAAACGGCCTGGTGACCGATCAGCTTACAATCGACACCAACAACCCGCTGAGCGGAGGCGCGTCGGCCATGAATGCGCAGGGGGACAGCCGAGGGACCTATCTGGCCGGGCTTCTGCTGCCTTTCAGCTTGTTCTTCGGATGGATTTTCTGGCGCTTTCGGAAGCGGCATACGGGACTCCTGACCATGGTGCTGGTTATGGTTCTTTCAACGGCGGCGCTGTTGGCGAGCGGCTGCAGCGGGTTTAGCATGAGCACCGTGGCACCCGGCAACTACGTGATTCAGATAACCGGCACGGGAACCAACAGCAACGTCGTCCACTACCAGAACGTCACGCTTGACATAACGAAATAAGCCGGGAATCATGAGACACTCGTCAGGAGAGAGATGAAGATGTGGCATGATTTCGGCAAGCGCTGGGGTGGCAGGAGGGGCACGCGGCTTGGTGGTCGCGCGACCTTTTCGGCAGCGATACTGACAATCTGGCTGGGCATTGCGGGGACGGTGCACGGCCAGGTGGCACCAGCGGGAGACGCGGGCAGGCTGTTAATCTCACCGGGCGCCACGGGGTCATGGTTCTACCTGCAATATGGCGACCGGAAGATGCCGGGGGTCACAGGATTTGTCGATGTGGACTCGCGGAGCCCATTTGGGATTGAATTCGAAGGGCGCTGGCTGGAGTGGAACCAGACGGTCCTGGTGCACACAGAAACCTATTCGATGGGCCCCCGCTACCACAGGAATTACGGAAGGTTCCAGCCCTACGTCAAGGGGCTGCTGGGATTCGGCAACTTCAATTTCCCGTATAGCCTGGCCCAGGGAAGATACCTGCTGGTGACGGCGGGCGGCGGACTTGATTACCACCTCACGCGCAGGATTTACATCCGGGCCGCGGACGTCGAGTATCAGAACTGGCCGCAGTTCACCTACGGCAACATGTCTACCGTCGGCGTGAGCGCCGGCATGCGCGTGCGGGTGTTTTAAGGCGAAGCCAACTCACCCCCATCCGTTGCCACAGCGATGATTCAGGGGCAGAATTCTCTGCAAATGCCGCCGTGCGCCGAGGCCGAAGCGGAAAAGCCGAACCTTTTCGGGCACGCAATCACGTGCATTTGCTGCTCTTGCGTGACTCCGGTCACGGTGACGCGGCGGACTGGCCAATATCCTCAAAATCGAGGGTTGCATCGCAGAAACGATGGGCCCAGAAAGCAAGCAAGGAGCAATTTCTTAATGGCTTACGTAGTTACCGATGCGTGTACGAAGGATTTTGTCTGTGTAGAGGAGTGTTCCACTGCGGCCATCGCGCCCATGGCGGGCGATGCGGCCGCCGGTACCGTGCCGCAGGTTTTCATCAACCCCGATGAGTGCATCGACTGTGGCAACTGCGCGTCAGTTTGCGCGCAGAATGCGATCTATCCGCTCGATGAACTGCCGGCGGACAAGGCGCAATTTGCGGAGATGAACAAGGCGTACTTCAATTAGAGTTCCGACCGCCTGATTTTGTATTTTGAGATTGGATGTGCAGTATCCCAGGTCTCAAAATCGAATCCTCACCCCAGCGACGAAGACCTGTCGCCGGGGACCCCGAGACCTGGGGCACCCGCGTGACCTTAGAGTTCTTTAGAAGGTGCGTCCGGCTGCGGAGCCGAATAGGCGGCGCGCGGCGCGGGCGTCGAGTCCGGAGCATCCGGCGGAATTACGGGTTCGGTAATGGAAGGTGCCTCAGCAGGCGGCGGGGCGGCGGTTGGCGTGGCTGCTTTCGAGTCTGCTGAGCTGGCCGGCGTTACCGGCAGGGTGAGCGTCTGTACCGTGGCCGGGTCATCGCGCAGCTTGAGATAGAGCGTGCCGTTAGCTGGGTGTGGTACGAGGAGCTGGGTTCCCGTAAAGTCCGGCGGCACATCGGTGGGATTATCGAAATCCAGCGTGGAGGAAATTGACGCGGCCAGGAAGAGGTTGGTTCCGGTGAGCGTGCAGGGCCTGGCCACGGCGTGCGGGCAGCGCAACTCCTTGAAGCCGGGGATCCGCACCAGGGTTCCGAGCGGCAGCCAATCGCCGGCCGCTCCGTTGGCCGACATGACGCGAACGCGGACCGGCCCGAATGCCGAGGAGCCGAAGCGGGTAAGCGGTTCCAGGCTGCCCACAGCGGTCTTTGCGTCTTCCAGCATCAGGCTTCCGTCGGCCAAAGACAGCTGTGTGTCGAAGCTGCCGTCGACCGCGGCCAGCTCTACCTTCTCATTGCGGGGAAACTTCGCGGGCACAGTGGACTTGAGAAAGAAGACCAGCCGTCCCTCCAGCGGCAGGTCGTCCGCGCTGCCCAGTTGCACCGGCGAAGAGGCGGCAGAGCTTTCGTCCTGAACGCCCTTGTTGAGCAAGGCGGCCCGGGGGCGCGGCGAATCCACAGTGACCGGCGCTCTTAGCACGCGACCGTCCTTCAACTCCACGCGGGCAACGTAGTGCTTTTCCGGGTCGAGGCGCACCGTGGAAGCGGCGGCTTTCATAAGGAGCTGGTCGTGGTCTTCGACGCGGCTTAGCGTGGACGGAGTGAGCGCAATACCATCGAGTTCGGCCTTTGCCACCTCATCGAGACGGGTGCCTTTGAGCAGCGCCACCGGATCGCCGGCGCTCAGCGTCAGCCGATCGAGCGAGGCAGCGTCGGCAAAAGCCATCATGGAGATTGCTTCAGGCTTCTCAACCCCGTACTGGTAGATGGAGACGGTGACCGGCCCGGGCGCAGCGTCTTTCATGGGCATCGACACATCCAGCGCCTCCGGTTTGGGGGATTTCCAGGTCAACTTTTCCGGCTTTCCAGCCCCGGCCTGTTCTTCGACATTGTCGACGCAGAGCGTGTCCGGTCCTTCAAAATGCAGTGTGTCCTCGCGGCCGACCACCAATGCAGACTGGTCGGCAGCCGCCAGGGTCCAGCCGCCGGGCTGAGACGAAAGCAGATGGAACAGGGGACCGGTCCATTCGTCAAAGCCCCACTTTCCGCGGATGACGCCAGTCAGCTCGCCGGCAGGCAATGGGGGCGCGGGCTGCCAGAGGACGAGGCCGCCTTTTGAGGGATCGGCCGTCACCGGCAGGTCGATATTCCCACTTGCGGGCGAGTTTTTCGAATCGGCTGGAGCTTCAATGTGCAAGGTGAGATCGTGAGCGAACTGGGAGGCGAAGACCATCGGCGCACCCTCGGCGGGCAGCACCAGGCCGGGCTTCCGGGCGCAGAAATTATCGGTAGGGACGACGGGATGCAGGGGCTCCGGCCTGGCTGGACCGAGAGGAGGCAGAGCGACCACCACAACCGACTTGGGATTGCGGAACGAGGGCGGCATGTTGAGGCGCAGGTTGAGCGTGTCGGCCGAGGGCAGGGCGAGGGCGGGAATGTACTGGAAATGCGCCGTATGCAGCGAGGAAAGGATCTTGAGGGTGTCAAGGATAGCGCCGACATAAGGGCTGTAGGCGCCCCCTCCGGCCATGCTCGAGTAGCTGAGCTGATTCATCAGGTCGGTCGTGCTTCCGTTGGTCAGTTGCACGACCAGCGATTGTGCATTGGAGTCATCGAGCACCAGTCCCGCCAAGTTCTGCGAGAGGCAGGAAACCTGCAGTTCGGTGGGCTTTTCAAAACAATCCTGGTTGATCTTGATGCCCAGGCTTCGAGCCGCCATCTCGGTGTGTTCCTTGAGGGATTTGGGGTCGGTCTGGGATGTGACCTTGACCTGGGCCAGATAGGATTCCACCCTCATCCTGTCCCAACTGGCAGCCTGCAAATCCTGGGCGGCGCGGATGAAAGCGCCGGGGCGGTCGTGGACGGCCTTTTTCAGGGTGTTGAAGTCTCCTCCGGTCTCCGGCGCCAGAAAGATGAGCGCCTGCTGAGCCTCGCCGGGGACGGTGACAAACACGCCCTCGTCGCGCGCTTCGCGGCTCCAGGTCTCGACGCGAGTAAACCACTCCGGCGGGGGCGGATTGGTGGCACCGCGCAGAAAGGCGACGACCAGCACAAAATGCGTGGACTGGCTCTCGGGCAGGTCAGGATGAATCCAGAGCCGGTCTCCCGGCAACAGGTTCGGGACCTTTGAGATGGGCAGCGTGATATCGCCGCGCTTGACGTGTACATCCACTTTGGGTCCGGAAAGGTCGAAGGCGGGGCCATCGGCGCGCAGTCCGGTTGAAGCCAGGCAGCAGAGCAACAGGAACAGCAAACGACGGCGCATAACTACCATTGTACGAACTGAAGCGTCTGAAGTGAGCGCGGGGCGGGCGCAACCTCTTGCCGTGAGCAGAGATGCGCGCGGCATAAGCGCATTATTTTTCAGTGCGCAGGAAGAAAACTTCGGGTACACTGTGGCATGTATAGCTTTGGACTTAGCAAGGGCCCGGCAGTCTTAACAGGCCCTACTGTATTTCTCGGAACTATGTGAAGTAGAAGAGAAAAGCGGAAGATGGCTTTTGCAAGGTAAAAGCCTTATGAATAACCATGCACCGTCTTACATTGATTCGAGAGATGCCATGGGCCCCTTTTACTGGATGGATAGTGGCATAAATCAGCGGAACCACTTATCAAAAAGAAATTCACCATCGCCCGGACGGGCCTGAGTAACACGACGGTGGAGTGAACCGCGCTGAGTGGAGCGCGGATGGTGCAGTTTTAAAGGCAAGACTGTTGTCTTCAGCGCGCGGGTACGGCGCAACTCCAAACCGGGTCAAAAAAAGCCGGGAGGAGCACCCGCCGGTCGCACGGGCGCGAGACGCAGATTACGGAGAGAAGAGATGAAATCGACAAGAGCTGCAGCCGGCAGCATAGATATCGGCAACCTGAGCATTCCCGCAGCGGAAGAGATTATTGAAGAAGCACTGAACGAGCTGGCGTATTCGCAGGACCCAGGACTGGTGCGGGCACTGCGCTTTCTAGCGCCACCCGGATACCAGGCCATTGTGGAGCTTTGCAGCGAGAACGGGCGCAGCAAGCGCCGCAATGCGTCGGCGGACACCTGGTCGCCGGAAGAAGACGAGGTGCGCATCTACTTCGAGCGCACGGACGACAGTGAACTGTCAGGACGCGCGGCGCGAGCGCAGCGCACGTTTGCGGTCCACACCAACGATGACGAAGACGACGCGCAGGAGGCGGTGGTTCCGGCGGATATGGATGCGCGCGTGAAGGAGCTATGCGCGGCGCTGGCCGAGGCCGAGCGCGGCGGTCATGCCTTCATCGCGCTGAAGTGGTTTCGCGATTCGTTTCTATCGCGCAAGGCGTTCCGCTGGAATCAGCACCCCGAGACGCGGCAGATGGTGCTGGCCGAGGCCATCCAGCGCGGCGTGGTGATGACCAGCAAGATTGCCAACCCCAAGACGCCGGCCTATCCCACCACGACCATCCGCCTGAACCGGGCCGAAGCCGGCATTCCCG
>Ga0326727_10021768_pt1 | contig 12494 bp, 11 predicted proteins | sample MB2enrmetagenome_FD_207643 | JGI IMG/M metagenome (GOLD analysis project Ga0326727, IMG submission 207643) | Lab enriched peat soil microbial communities from McLean, Ithaca, NY, United States - MB29MY | ecosystem: Environmental > Terrestrial > Soil > Wetlands > Peat | place: USA: New York...
TTCCTTATCGACCTTAGCGCCTTCATCCGCGGCAACTGGTACTACATCCTCGGTGGCATCGCCGCCGTCGTCTTCGGCATCAAGCACGTCCTCCAGACAAAAGCCGGACGCGAAGGCTGGGACCGCTGGAAGCTCAAGCTCCCCGTCTTCGGCCCGCTGATTCAAAAGATCTGCATGACCCGCTTCTCCCGCACCTTCGCCCAGCTGATTCGCAGCGGCGTCCCCATCCTCGAAGTCATGGACATCGTCGGGGAAACCTCTGGCAATTCCGTCATGGAGTACGCCATCAAATCCGTTAGCGAAGACGTGGAAAAAGGCGAGCCCATGACCACCGCCATGTCGAAGCAGAAGATTTTCCCGCCCATGCTTCTCCGCATGATCTCCGCCGGCGAATCCACCGGCAAAATCGACATCATGCTCGAGAAAATGGCCGACTTCTGGGACGAGGAAGTCGAGGCCACCCTCAGCGCCCTCACCTCCCTCATCGAGCCCATGCTCATCGTCGTCCTCGGTCTCATCGTCGGCGGCATCGTCATCGCGATGTTCCTCCCGATCCTGAAACTGAACGACATCGTCTCCGGCGCGAAATAAACGCCGCGGCGCGGTCTTGTGCCCGGCTGTCTAAAACCGCCCCAGCCCGAATACCGCCAGCAGCCCGCCGTACACGATCCCCGCCACCGCCGCCCCTTTCCAGGCCGCGCCCGATTTCCGTATCCATTCGATCTGGTCCCGCAGCACATACGGCAGCCCCACCCAGATCATCCCCATCACCGCGAACCCGTACGCCAGAACGACCAGCAGCAGTCGTCCCACTTCGGGCCGTAGGAACGCGGCCTCGATCAGCGGCTCCGCCAGCAGCAAGACGAATATTCCCAGCGCCCGCACCGCCAGAAACTCTTCCACGTACCGGAAGGTCAGATACGTAGCCACGACGATCACCACCAGCAGCACCGTCCGCAGATAGGTAAACTCCCCGAGGTCCATCGTCGCGATCATCACCAGCGCCCAGACCGAGTCCACCACAAGCAATGCCGCACCCGCTCCCTTCGACCGCGGAAACGTCTTCAGCCACTTCTGGAGCGGCTTCGAACAAACGAGTGCGAACACATGCGATGCGATGAGCCACAGCCCCGCCAGGAGGCTCACCAGACGCAAATCAAGATGCGGATAAATCATTGGATATTCTAAAAAAGCGATCCCCTCACAAAAAAGGTCGACCACCCCATTACCCCATAATCTCCAAAAACCTCAATGCCCGTTTTTCCCCTCCACGCCAGTCCTCTTCACCCCACGATCGCCGGATCCCCATACAAACTAAACCCCGTAACCCGCGTCACACGCACGTCGAACACCTTCCCGAGGTGCCGCGTTCCTCCTTCAAAAATCACGATCTTGTTCGTCCGCGTCCTCCCCATCAGCCGTTCCGCGTTCGTCTTGCTTGGCCCTTCGCACAGGATCTCAACCTCTCTCCCCACCAGCGCGTCATTCCGCGCACGCGCCAGTTCGTTCACCACTTCCAACAGGTCCTGGTTCCGCGCCTCCTTCACCTCCTCGCTCACCTGGTCCTCCATTTCCGCCGCCGGCGTATCCCGGCGCTTCGAGTATCGGAAAATGAACGCGTTATCGAACCCCACCTCCCGCACCAGCTCCCGCGTCGCCACGTAATCCTCCTCCCGTTCCCCGGGAAACCCCACGATCACGTCCGTCGTGATCGCCATATCCGGACGCGCTTCCCGGATGCGCGCCACCAGTTCCCGGTATTTCTCCGGCGTATAAGTCCGGCGCATCGCCTTCAATATCCGCGCCGAGCCCGATTGCAGCGGCAGATGGATATGCTCCACCAGCTTCGGCAGCCGCGTGAATGCCTCGATCAAATCCCCCCGGAACCCAATCGGATGCGGCGACGTAAACCGGATGCGCTCGATCCCTTCCACCTCATGCACCGCCTCCAGCAATTGCACGAACGGCGACTTCCCCTCCCGCACCGGAAACTCGTGCCGCCCATAGAGATTCACGATCTGCCCCAGCAGCGTCACCTCCCGCACCCCGCACGTCGCAAGTCCCCTCACCTCCTCCACGATCTCCCCTATCCCCCGGCTCCGCTCCCGCCCTCGCGTCGATGGCACGATGCAAAACGTGCACCGCATATCGCACCCTTGCATGATCGACACAAACGCCGTCGCCTGCCCAGCCGCCAGCGCATGGTCCCTGATCGTCTCCTGCGACCCCTCCTCCTCCCCCGTATCCACGATGCTGAACCGCGGATCGTCCATCGACCTCTCCCTCCGCTGCGCGAATATCTCGTCCAGGTACTCCGCCACCCGGTGGAACTTCTGCGTCCCCGCCACGAGGTCCACGTGCTCCAACCCCTCCACCAGCTCCGCCCCACGGCTCTGCGCCATGCACCCCAGGAATCCGAACACCATTTCCGGCCGTCCCTGCCGCAGTTTCCCCAGCATCCCCATCTTCCCGATCGCCTTTTGCTCCGCCATATCCCGCACCGAGCACGTATTCAGCAACACCACGTCCGCGTCCTGCTCGCTCTCCGTCAGCTCATAGCCCCGCGCCACCAGCATCTGCGCCACCTGCTCCGAGTCGCGCTCATTCATCTGGCATCCGTATGTTTTAATGAAGACCCGCGGCATGGAAAGTTCCCCCATCTACAGCCGAATCCCCTTTTCCGAAACTGAAAATTTCGCCCCTCCTCCTCCGCTTCACTCTTTGACCATAGGAATAAAAAATGCCTCCTATCGCCCCTCCACGTGCGATTTTAGGCAAATGAAACGATCCGCCAAAGCCGTCTGGAGTGGTGACCTGAAGACGGGCAAAGGTCTCATCTCCACGGAAACCGGCGTCCTCAAGGATACCCAGTACTCCTTCGTTTCGCGCTTTGAGAGCGGCATCGGCACCAATCCCGAGGAACTCATCGCCGCCGCACACGCCGGCTGTTTCTCCATGGCCCTCTCCGCCGAGCTTGGCGGCGCCGGCATCAAGCCTGAGCGCATCGAAACCTCGGCCGCTGTCACCCTGGAGAAAGCCGCTCAGGGCTTCGCTATCACACAAGTCCACCTCGATGTCACCGTCACCAGCCCCGGCTCAGACCGCGCCGCTCTCGAGGCCGCCGCGGCTCGCGCAAAGGCCGGTTGCCCCGTTTCCAAGGTCCTCAACGCCACCATCACCATGGATGCAAAATTCGACACCTAAACTTTTCTTGTTGCCGACTTGTCGTATAGCGATATTTTAAAGGCAGTCACTACACATCTCAGTATCTCTGGAAATGATTGAAGAAGAACGCTGGATAACCGCCCTCAAGGCCCTCGCAGATCGGAGCCGCCTCCGCATCGTTCGGACCCTTTTGGACCATGCCCTCACCGTAAACGACCTCTCCGAGCGCTTGGGCATCTCCCAATACAACGTCTCGAAGCACTTGCGCATCCTGCGCGAGGCTGGCCTCGTCGAAGCCACCAAAATGGCCAACCGCCGCGAATACTCGATCCCGAGCCAGCACCGCAGTCCGGACGCAAAAGCCGTCCTCGATCTCGGCCTGCTCCTGTTCCGGTTCGACGAGTTTCCCTCACAGGAAAAGGTCGCCGCCTAGCTTTGTCTGTCCGAGTCTTGGGCCTGTCAAAACGGTAGCCGTGCGCTGCCGGCTGTGAGCCGATTCATCGGCCCATGCGGGGTTGCGTTTCCCTATCCGCCTCCACGCGAGCAATCTTTTCCCCACCGAAAATCATTGCCCCGTCCCGCCTTGCCCCGGACACTGCTCCCCCATGGCGACCGACGACCCATCCCTCCAGCCCCTGGCCCAGCGCATCCGCATCACCGTCAATGAGTCCGGTCGCTGCCTCATCACCCTCCCTGTGGAGTTGACCCCGCTCAAGGCCCTCGGTCCCGAAGGCCTGCGCCGATTCGCCGCTGGCCACGGCTGGACCGTCGTCCCCCGCCTCGGCCTCACCCAGATCGAGTTCTTCGCCGTCCATCTCCCCCGCGTTCCCGCGACTCTCGTCTAGCGCTCTTCCAGTTCCGTATCTCACGTCGTCCCGCCGCACCCAAAGGTGCGCCATTTTCGTCCGTCCGCACCCTGCCATCGCAGGCACATCAGAATGGCCAGGCTGGCGCCCCTCGTTAATCACCCATTCTACCCCCTCTAAACCGAACATTCGTGTCCGGAAACAGAACATATCAACCCTATTCTCCCCCCATACTCCTCCTTTCCTGCCAATGGCATCGCCAATGCTCTCCATGGATATCGAACCAAGAGTCCATGAACAAAGCCCACAGATGCCTGCTTCACTTCCGGTGCATCGTCCGGAAGGGTCTCCATGGCCAGGATTGTAATTGGCACTGGCAGCATCTCTTGCGCGAACTCGGCCGGGGTGACTTTTCCGATACCGGCAGGGGCTCTTCAACCCATCACGACAGCTCATGTTATACCTGAACCAAAAGCCGGCCGAATTCGACATCCAGGATATCCAAAGACCGCTCCTCGCCGCCGACGGCTACCTCTTTCTCGGCATGCCCCAGCAGGCCCTTAGGGAACTCGAATCCATTGGTGACTCCGCCCAGCACGCCTCCCCCGTCCTCCGGGCTCGCGTCCGCGTCCTCCTGCACCTCAAGCGCTGGGACGAGGCCAACTCCCTTTCCCGCACCGGCAACTCACTCTACCCGGATGAAAACGAGTTCACCGTCCAGCGCGCCTTCGCCCTCCATCAATTGAAGAAGGGAAACGACGCTGTTCAGGTTCTCCTCAGCGCCCCCGAGTGGATCCGCCGCACGGGCATCCTCCACTACAACCTCGCCTGTTACGAGGCCCAGCTCGGCGACCTCACCACCGCACGTCAATGCATCCAGGCCGCCATCGAGATCAATTCTTCCTTCAAGAAGAACGCCCGCACCGATCCCGACCTCGCCCGCCTCTGGAACTAAAGACTACCGCGTCTCGAGCTGCAGCACGTTGACCGAATACGGCGCAAACGTCCGCGTAAAACTGTTGCTCAGCCCGCTTACTCTGGAACTAACCGGCGTCACCTTCGCCGGCTCCGCGATCGTATTCGTATCCTCCGGCTTACCGGCAGTCAGGACGACCAATTGACCTTCCGGCGCCACCTGGCGCGTCCCGTGTAAGTCAATCCTCACTTCCGCCGGAACGCCCACGACATTCACCACCTTCAGGTAAATAGTCCCCGTCCCGCCATCCCGCGTGGCAACAAAAAACAGCGACGGCATTCCCGGAGCAAACGAACCCGGCTTGTTCGCCGCCTGCAGCGGCACATTCTGGGCCGCGATCGGCGCCACCACGTCCCCCAGGTGCGTGCTGAACATCATCTGCGCGTAATAGGACGGCGAGCCGTAACAACCCAGCGCGTCGTACCCGATCATATTCGGGTCCCACTGCCTCGCCCCCTCGTTCACATTGGTAAAAAGCGGCGCATAACTCTGCATCTCTATCACGTCCGCGTTGCGCTCCATCCCCGTCATCCACGCCGCATCGCCCAGCGCCTCGCCCATGTCTGGCGTCGGACCGTTCTTCTTCATCCCCGGTATGTTCCGCGTCGCCCATTCTCCCACGAATATTTTCGGCCCCGACCGGCTGTAGTGGTCAAACTGCGTCGCCTCCCGCTCCATATCGCCGGCGCTCCGGTAATAGTGCTCGTCGCTCAGGTCCGGCACGCGGCTCGCCACTTTCGTCGTCGCGATCAATCGCAGCTTCGGATACTTCGCCCGAATCGCGTCGTAGAACTGCGCGAACCGCCCCTCATAACTTCCCGATGTATCGAAGAAATCCTCGTTCCCTATCTCCACATATCTCAGGGGGAACGGCTCCGGATGCCCGTCCTTCGCCCGCTCCGCTCCCCATTTCGTATTCACGTCTCCCGTCACATATTCGATCTCGTCCAGCGCCTCGTTCACGAATCCCTGCAGCAACGGACCCGCCTCGATGTAATCATTTTTCAGCGTAAATCCCGCGAATACCGCCAGCACCGGCTGCATCTTCAAGTCCTCGCACCATTCCAGAAACTCCAGCAGCCCCATCCCGTCGGAAGATCGGTAACCCCAGCATCCCTGGTGTCCAGGCCGCTGCTCGAGCGGCCCGATGGTCTTCTTCCAGTCGAACCTCCCACGGAACCAATCCCCCTCCAGGTAATTTCCGCCGGGAAATCGCAGGAACCTCGGCTTAAGCGTCGCGAGCAATTGCATGATGTCCGCCCTATTCCCGTTCGGCCGTCCGTTCCACGTCGGCGGAAAGAGTGACACCAGGTCGAGCCAGACTGTCCCCGGCCGCGAAGTCGAAATCACAAACCTCGCCTTCTCCGTCGGCTTCACATCCCCGCCCGTCGTCAGCGAGACGCAATACTGCTGCCAGCCGCTCCCGATATTCGGTGTCTGCGCCTCAGCATAAATAGTCGCTCCATCCTCGCTTTCGATGTCCACGGTCAATGGCCCCGCGCCCTCCTTCCCCGCCTTCGCATAAAACGACGCGCGATAATTGGTCCCTGGCTTCACCGGTATTCCCCAGAATCCATCGTTCGCCACTCCCAGCCGTTTCCCCGGCTGCGTCACCTTCAGCTTCAGGGAAACCGGCAGCGCCTCGTTAAGCCGCTGGCCGGTGTCCAATACGATGCTTCCCACGCTCCCCTGCTCCTTCACCAGCGACCAGTGCACAGGCGTCTTCGCGTCGTCCTTGAACGCCCGGTTCTGGATCAGCTCCGCATACAGTCCCCCCTCGTACGCGTGATTCACCTCCTCTGTCATCGCCCCGAAGAATACCGGGCTCACCGCCGGCCCCGCCTTCTCCAGGTCCACCGTGAGCGTCGCCGTTACTCCCCCCGTTTCCAGGCTGGGACCGGCCGGCTTCGCGTCGCCGGCGTGAACGTTGTTCGTAATGGTGAGGCCGACAGCCACCCATAAGCCGCAAAATATGATCGAAGAGGGAATATGCATCTTTACGTAATTAACAAAACAATCATGGCGAAGAAACTCCCGCCCTTTCTCCTGCGTTGCCCGGTGTAATCGCAATCGCCGGAAAGCTTTTTCGAGATTCCGTGGAGCCGCCAGCCCGGTAAATCCCGAAATCATGAGCCCGTCCCCTCCTCCGTCCGGCCCCCATGAAATCCATTTTCGCCGTTCTCCTCTTTGCCGCGGTGTTCACGCCCGCACTCGCGCGCGCTTCCGCCGCCGCCTCGCCCGCCAAGGCTCCCGCCGTGCTCGATGACAGCTCGTGCATGGATTGCCATTCCGACAAGACACTCACCAAAACCGACAAAAAGACCGGCAAGGAGGTCTCTATTTTTGTCGATCTCGTCGCCCTCAAAGCCTCTCCCCACAAAGGCAAATCCTGCATCGCCTGCCATACGGACCTTACCGCAAAGCATCCCGATGATGGTATCGCCCCAAAGCTTGTCGATTGCACGGCCTGCCACAAATCGCAGACCGCGACTTACGAAGCAAGCGTCCACGGCATCGCTTTAAAAGCCGGCAACAATTCCGCCCCCACCTGCATCGATTGCCACGGCCGCCACGACGTCCTCCCTCCCACAAACCCCGCCTCCGCGCTCCATTTCTCACACCTCGCGAAGACCTGCGGGAGCTGCCACAAGCAGCAATCCCAGGACGTCCAGGCCAGCGTCCACGGCCGTGCCGCCGCCATCGGCGAACGCGAGGCCGCCACCTGCATCGATTGCCACAACGATCATCAGATCCAGGAACTCAAGACCGCTTCCGCCTACACCATCTCCATCGAGGTTTGCAGCAAATGCCACGCTTCCGAGCGCATCAACGCAAAGTTTGGCATGCCCGACGACCGCGTTAGCACCTTCCTCGGCAGTTATCATGGCCTCACCACCGTCCAGGGCCACGTCACCGCCGCCGCCAATTGCGCAAGTTGCCACGGCTACCACAAGGTCCTCCCCTCCACTGATCCGAACTCCTCCATCAACAAAGCTCATCTCGTCGAGACCTGCGGCCGATGCCATCCTGGCGCCACCGAAAACTTCGCCTTCAGCCGCGTCCATACCGATGAAATGACCGGCAAGGATTACGGCGCCATCGCCACCCGCTGGGTCCGAAACATTTACCTCACCCTCATCTTCACCGTCGTCGGCACCCTCTCCCTTCACAACCTCCTCGCATGGTTGCGCGCCGCCATCCTCGCGCGCCGCGCCCGCGGGCCGCTCGTCATGCGCATGAGCCGCGGCCAGCGCATCCAGCATTTCATCCTCCTCTCCAGCTTCATCCTACTCGCTCTCACCGGCTTCGCCCTCAAGTATCCCGACTCATGGCTCGCCGCCGTTTTCGCCTCGGATGAAAACGTCCGCCGCTGGCTCCATCGCGGCGCTGGCGTCGTCCTCATCGGCCTCGGCGTCTTCCATCTCATATACTCCATCGTCACGCGCGAGGGACGCCGCCTCATGCTCGACTTCTTTCCTTGTCCGAAGGATCTGAAAGACATCCGTGACAACCTCCGCTATTTCACCGGCCGCGGCGAACGCGCAAAGCTTGCCCGCTTCGGTTACGCGGAGAAGCTCGAGTACTGGGCCGTCGCATGGGGCATCGTCATCATGGGCGTTAGCGGCCTCATGATCTGGTTCAAGATGGATGTCACCCATTACCTCCCGCGCTGGGTCGTCGAGGTCGCCATCGCCGTCCACTACTACGAAGCCATCCTCGCCTGCCTCGCCATCGTCGTCTGGCATTTCTACCAGGTCATCTTCGCCCCCGACATCTATCCCATGAACTGGGCATGGTGGGACGGCAAAGTCCCCGAGCACTGGCAAAAAGAGGAACACCCCCTCGCCCCCATCGAGCCCGTGGTAAAACCAAATCCGCCCAGCCCGACGCCACCCAAAAACGATCCCTGATTACGCCTACGGCTGCCGGTCGAAAAGAAGGGTCGGACGAAGTCGGCCCCCTTCACTCCCCGATACCGATTCGCATTCTGGCCGTCCACGGTGCGGCGGGCGCAAAAGCAATTCCCTGGCAGATAGACGGGGCAATTTGTTGGGGTCGCGTATTTCACGAACCGGACGGGATGTCGATGCCCAACAGAGAAAATCATTGCTGCTCGCCAGCGCAGGCGCTATGCAGCGCCTATGCCTGAGATTTCCAGATTCTACGGGATTGGATCGAGATGTTTTTTAACGACCATAATCCGCCCCATTTTCCTGCGAAGTACGGCGAGCACAAAGCCGAGATCGAGATTCGGACCCTGAGCATAATCAAAGGCTGGCTGCCTGCCAAAGCGCAAGCTCTCGTCATCGAGTGGGCGCTTACGCACCGGGACGAACTTCAAGCCGATTGGAAACTTGCGCGCGAGCACCGGGAGCTTAATATTTTTGCACCACTCCAATAACCATGAACACCGACCTGAAAACCGCGGAGCCAATGGACGGAATGCGGGTTCGTTTGGTTTACCGGGACGGATTCGATACCGTGCTTGATCTGGCGCCGGCACTGCATGGTCCTATCTTTGAACCGGTCCTGGACCCTGATTTCTTCCGCCAGCTCCAGGTCGAGTCCGACACGATACGCTGGCCAAACGGAGCGGATATAGATCCTGACGTCCTGCGCCTGTGGGCTGAGAAAGGCAAGGTGCTGGGCCAGGCAGAGACGGATGCATTTTTCGCATCGGCCCAGGTAGCGGCTTGATCAACGAACAAGCCTCTTCTCCGCACCCAGGATTCGGTAATCGGCAAGAATCTTGCCCACATCCCGAGGAGCAGAACCCCTCACTCCCAGGCGCCGATCCGCGTGTTGCCCGTTCACGGTGCGGCGGAGGCAAAAGCAATTTTCTGGCAGACAGACAGACCTCAATCATCATCCCGCGGCCTAAGACCCGCCGTGACAGGCCCGCCCGAGGTCGACGCTGCTTCGCTTCGATACTTGTCCTCCAATTCGTGCCACCGCGCATTCATCCGCTGCACCCGTTCCGGATACTTCGCCGCTAAGTCATTCGATTCCGCCCGATCCGTCGACAGATCGTACAGCGACCATTGGTCGTGATCGATCTTCGCCGAGACCAGCTTCCAGTTCCCCTCCCGGAGCGCCCGGTTCCCCGAGTGGTCGAAGAACAGGAAATCCCGCGTCACCGCTCCATCCTTGCTGAACTCCGGCACCAGGCTCCGCCCCGCCAGTGGCGGCGCCCCCGGTTTCAATTCCGGCGCATGCCCGAACGCCAATTCATACGCGGTGGGCAACAGGTCCACCACATGCCCCATGTCGTGCCGCAACTCCCCGTGCGCAGAGATCCCTTCCGGCCAATGCACGATGAACGCCGTGCTGATTCCTCCTTCCTGCACCCATATCTTGTAACGCCGGTACGGCGTATTCGACATCGTCGCCCACCCAGGCCCGATGCACAGAAACGACTTCGCCGAACCCGCCGGCGCCGATTGATCGTTCCCATCGCCTCGCAAGAGCAGTTCCGAACTCGCCCCGTTGTCCGATAGCACAAAAATCACCGTGTTATCCCACGCCCCCATCGCCTTGAGCTGGTCGGTAATGCGCCCGATCGTTTGATCGACGTGGTCCACCATCGCCGCATGCACCGCCATCTTCGATGCCTCGAACCGTTTCTGGTCTCCGCTCAAGCTATCCCACGGCAGCGCATAAGGCACTTCGTTCGGGCTGATCTTCTTCTCCTTTCCCGCCTTCCCCAAGTCTGCCGCAAGGATCGTCGGCTCCATTTTCGACAGTGTGCAATTCACGATTCCCATTTCCTTCTCCCGCGCATACCGCTCCTGGCGCACCGCGTCCCAGCCTTCCACGTACCGGTCCTTGTATTTCGCGATATCCTCCGCCGGCGCCATCAGCGGAAAATGCGGCGACAGGAACGCCACATACGCGAAAAACGGACGTGTCGGATATTTCTCCGCGTGCTCCTTCAGGAAACCGATCATGTGATCCCCGATCGCCGTCGTATCGTAATAACCGCTGTTCGGCGGAACCGGCGGCAGCTTCTTGTCGTCCTCGAACAAGAACTTCGGGTTGAAGTGATGATCCGGATCCTCGATCCGGTACGAACGATCGAACCCCGCGTCCGCGCACGTCTTCGGCAGCCCGGAGATATGCCATTTTCCCGAATGATACGACATGTAACCAAGCGGCTTGAGTAACTGAGGGATGCTCTGCGTCCACGTCGGCACCCGCCCCCACGGCGGGTCCATCCGCACCTCCTGCGGGTAATATCCCGTCATCAGCGCCGACCGCGTTGGCCAGCACCGCGCCGTATTGTAGAACTGCGTGAACCGAAGCCCATCCTTCGCCAGCGAATCCATGTTCGGCGTTCGGATTTCCCCTCCGTAACATCCCGGATCGGAGAACCCCATGTCATCCGCCAGGATGATCATGATATTCGGCCGCTTCACCGCATCCCCCGCAATCCCATTCAATGACATCGCGACCATGGTCGCCGCCGCCGCGCACCAGCTTTTTATTTTCTGCGAGGTTTTCATCGTGATTGAATTCTCTCCCGGTTACTGCACTTCCTCGCTCAGATCCTCGGTTTCCTTCTCCAGCTCTTCGATCCATTTCGAACTTAATGGATGCGGCGAAATATCCACCTCCAACGATTTGATCTTCCCGGTAAACGCAAATGGGCATTCGTAATCCCCCGCCGGCGTCCCCGTATCCTCGCCCACGTCGAATGTCTCATCCGGGCTGTATCGCACCGGCTCCGTCTTCGCGATCCGCGCTTCTCCCACCTGCTTTCCATTCACATAAAGCGTCCCCTTGCCCCCCTTCCCGATTCCTCCCCCGTCGTACTCGAATGAAAACTCCATCTCCACCGCACCCGGCGCCAGCGCAACCGGGCTCGCGATCGTGGTAACCTGCTGGCTGAAGTAATTGTAAGTGAATGTCGGCTTACCCCCCTTGATATAAAATGCCCAGCCGCCGAATCTTCCCCCTTCAGTCGCCAGCACTCCATCCGCGCCGCTTTTCGGCACTTCGATATTTGCCGTGATCGTAAATGACTTGTTCTTGAAGTTCGGCGCCAGCCCTTCCGGCACCCGTATCGTCCGGCCCGCATAGACAAAACGCGTCCGCCCCTCGTCAAACTTCGGCCGCGTGCTCGGGTCGTACCGCTCCGAGTACCGGCTATCCAGCGGGAACACATGGTACTTTGCCGCCTGGTCAAAAAACTGGATCTGTAACTCTTTCAGTTTCGCCGGATTCTCCTTCGCAAGGTTGTCCGCCTCCGAGCAATCCACCGCCACGTGGTAAAGCTCCCACGGCTGTTTCTCAAAGTCCGTCGGCCCGCCCATCCGGATCCACGGCAACCTCCCGCTCCGCGCGCCCGCAACCCACCCCTCCTTGTAAATCGCCCGGTTCGCCATCATCTCAAAGTATTGCTCCGTATGCCGCGACGGCGCCTTCGCGTCGTCGAATGTATACGCCATGCTCACCCCCTCCATCGGCTTCTGGACCGCTCCGTTCACTTCGGTCGGCTGCGGGATCCCCGCCACGTCCAGCAGCGTCGGCGCAATGTCGATCACGTG
>Ga0326727_10021769_pt1 | contig 12494 bp, 15 predicted proteins | sample MB2enrmetagenome_FD_207643 | JGI IMG/M metagenome (GOLD analysis project Ga0326727, IMG submission 207643) | Lab enriched peat soil microbial communities from McLean, Ithaca, NY, United States - MB29MY | ecosystem: Environmental > Terrestrial > Soil > Wetlands > Peat | place: USA: New York...
AACTGGTCAACGCCACCTGAAAGTCCCCCGGTCGCAAGTTCGATCCCTGCCGGGCCAACCGGTCAAGACGGCTTTGGGATAAGAGAGAGGGAGGTGTGAAAGGGGACCAGGGGAGCTGAGCGGGGAGAACGGCCAGCCAGCCAGAGCGACGGGAGACGGGAGTAGCGGGAGGACTGGAGGACGGCAGGAGCCAGCCAGCCAGCCAGGACTGCGGGCGGCCTGCCAGCCCGAGCGTGAGCGAGTCAGCCAGCCATGACCGCGGATGGGGGTAGCCAGCCCGTCAGGATGCGGTTGAGGCCAGCCAGGCCATGACGGCAACGAGCCAGCCCGCCTTAAGGGGTGTCCCTGGCGGTCCAGGTGTTCTCCTTGTTCGTCACTGGACCCGACGAACCCGAGCGCTCGCGTAGTCCCGCTGATTATTCGTGCCGGGAGCCTCGGATGGCCGCCGACCGAAGCCGATAGCCGATGAGCCCTTCAATGATCCGATCGCGCAATCGCTCCATGTTGTCTGACCGATTGACGGGTAGGTCAAGCGCCAAAGCTACTCGACGTAGTTGCTCTCCCCCGAGGCTCAGGTCCTTTAGGTAGGCGTAACCCTCCTCCCGGGTCTTCATTGCGGAAAGGTCCGACCGAAGCTCAGAAGCGACTTTGTCGGCGTCCCGATTGCTTCTCCGAGCACGGCTGCCTTGCCGGCGAGTCGCCCTGACAATGATTTCCCGCTTGCCATCTAAGAAGTCCTGCACGTCTGAGTCACGCCAAGAGCGCAGCGAGTCCACCACTCCAAGCAATATGGCTGAAACCGCGTCTACGACGACAGTTTCAGGAGTCTGGCTTGAGGATTCCGAGTCGTTCAATGAACTCATCTACAAAGTCATCTAGCTCTGACTTGAGTCCGAGATAGTCATCCCGGTTGAGGATCACGGGTCGTCCCTCCTCTGCCGCCCCGGCGTACTCTGTCTTGTTCTCTCGCGTGTAGACCTTGAACACAGGGAGACCAAGATCGCGGGCCTGTGCTATATATGGACGCTGCGCCGACACCGGTTCCTGAGCATATATCTGGACCATGTTAAAAATGATGCCAAGAACCTCGGGAGATATGGACCCGATCAAGTCAAGTTGAGCATACTCGTTGTAGTCGTGAACGAGCAGGTCCAGGCTTCGCCTGAGGTAGTCAATGCCCAAGGTCGAGAGATAGTCGGCCTTCGCGGGAATCAATATGTGGTCGCTCGCCACGATCGCAGTCTTAGTAACGATATTAAAGTTTGGCGGGCAGTCAATCAGGATAACGTCATATTTTAGAAAGGCCTCGTCGGCTAGCCCGTCAACGAGCCGACGATGAACCTTCAGGTAGTTCCTCTTCGACTGGGTCATACTGGTTCCAGCCAGACCACTCGCTAGCTCAAGGTCCACATTGATCAGGCCGAGATGCGAGGGTATGAGATCCAGGGGGGTATCTCTAAGGTAGCGATTGACCGTTGTTGGAGCCATAACGAGGCTCGTGAGGCTAGCGCTTTCACCCGACGAAGTTGCGTCGTACCAGGTCTTGATCGTCCGGTCCTTCTCCAGATGAGTTGTCCAGTAATCCGGCTTAACCAGCGAAAATGTCAGGCTTGCTTGCGGATCGAGATCTAGGAGGAGCACTCGATAGCCTCGCCAGGCGAGCCCAGCACCTAGGTTCGCGGTGAGGGTCGTCTTCCCAACGCCGCCCTTGTAGTTAATGATCGAGACGACGTGCATTCCGGTCCCCTTGGCCTGAAGCCCGAAGCATAGCGCTCATCAGCCCGCTGGCCCTTGACCGAGCGATCCTCATCGTGGCCGCACTATCTGCGACACTCCAACCCGTGTCCTGAGCCGAGGAGACGCGTATCCTCGAAGTACCGCTGCAAGCTTCGAACGGGCGAGACCAGTCTCGCGCGCAAGACGTCGTACTCCGAAAACCCGAGCGGCAGGGAGTATCACGCTTTCCCACTCATCGTCTCCGTAGTCGACCAGGACCTGTTCCAGTTCCAGCACTTCGCCTGTCGCCACCTCTTCGATCCGGTTCCCCTCCTTGCCAACTATGTGGATCGCCGCGACCTTGACTCGCCGCGGTCTCAGCAGCCCCTTTGTCGTGTACCGGCATGGCAGGCCGTCCGGTCCGAGCATTTTCAATTCCGGGTGCAGTACGAGACGCACGAGCTCCTCGCCGTGGGTGGCGATGGTGACCTCGTCGTCTGGAATCGGGAGCCCAGTCGCCACCTCGGCCCAGGGCGCACTGCCTGGATCGGAACCGGCCGGCGCGATCAGCCGGACTGGGTCACTACCGAGCACGGGGTCTCCCCGTCGAGCACGGCGCGCGGCACGTCGCCGCGGCTGGCAAAACCAGGCTCTCGTCGGCAATATGTCGCCGTCCGGGCGGACGAGGGCGACGCCGACGAGCTGGGGCCACAGCTCCGGACAGAGCACGTCGCCCAGCTCGACCCCTTCGAGCATCTCGCGGACCTCGTCGGTGGCGTCGACGGCCACGATGCGCTCAGAAGTAAGAAACGACCAGACACGGGAGAGCCGTGCGACGTTCGAGTACTGGCTCGCGAAGTCGACGAGGCTGACCGGCACCGGGACGTGGCGAATGCGCACCTCGACCCGCGGCCCGTAGAAGGCACCCCGGTTCGAGGTCGCGCCAAGATGGTCACTCAGCCAGGTGACCAGTGGTTGGGCGCTAGCCGCATCAGCATCCGCAGCCGTAAAGGGACCGCATCACGAACCACGACGCTTGGCCGGACTGCTCTTCCACCTGTACCTGTCCTCGATTCGGCTGGTGCAGTGCTTGTCGGCGAGCTGGTGTGACAACGCGCACGAAGGCTGAAGCGGACGGCACGTTGGCGAAGTAAATCGCCGTCTCCGCGGCCAGCCTCGGCTAGCCTGGGAACTGAACGTGAGTGCTCCTTGACTCTCTGACCCCTGCCCATGACATCTGAGATCGCGCTTCTTAACACACAGGCTGTTGCACTCGCGGCCGACAGCGCTGTCACTGTTCGCGCGCCAGGCGGCCCCAAGGTTTACAACACGGCAAACAAGTTGTTCATGTTGTCGAAGCACGCTCCAGTCGGCGCGATGGTGTTCGGTGCTGCCGAGGTGACGGGCGTACCCTGGGAAACCGTCATCAAGACCTTCAGACGTGACCTCGGTACCACGCGCCTCGACCACGTGAATCAATACGCCCAGCGTCTCTTTGAGTTCATGGAACGAGAAACCCTGCTCTTTCCCCCAGAGGCCCAACACGCCGACATAGGGGGGCAGGCGCACGGCTACTGCCAAATGTTGGTGGAGGAGCTTGAGACGTCACTTGAGACACTGCTCGCATCTCAAGGCTCAGCATCCGAGTCCGATATCAGAGACTTGTTACGGCCACGGATCGCTGCCAGGTTGAGGGAAGTTCAATCCATGGCTGATCTGCCGGGTTTCGACCCAAAGCACGCAGCGCGGGTCGTGGCTCGATTCCGTTCTGCCATCGATTCTGGAATCTCTGCTGCCTTCGAGCGGTACCCACTTACCGCTCCGATGCGTTCGCAACTTCGACGGCTCATTGCTCTGATTCCCCAGAAGGATATTTTTCCATTAGATGCGAGTGGGCTAGTAATCGCGGGCTTTGGTGAGCAGGAATATTTTCCTGCTTTATGTGCCCACCAGATTCATGGCGCATGGCTGTCAAAGGTCAAGCTCAAGCAGCTACATGATATTCGTGTCGGTCGCGACTGTCAGGCTAGCTTGATTCCATTTGCCCAGAGCGAGATGGTCTCACTTTTCATGGAGGGTGTTCACCCCCAATATCGAGAGACTCTCCAGACCGCGCTCCGGTCCTTCCTAGCTGGACTTCCAGAGGCGATCAAGCCCGTGCTGGGCCTGTCCGATTCGGAGTTCACCACATTTGCTGGCAAATTCACGATAGCAGCCGATCAGATCGAGGAACGTTTTACCAAACAGTTGGCCGATTACTCCTCCCACAGCCACGCGGGTCCAATAACCGACGTGGTGGCGATCCTGCCGAAAGACGAGTTGGCTGCGATGGCAGAGGCCCTTGTGAATCTGACCTCATTTAAGCGCCGCGTGACGATGGATGTCGAAACTGTCGGAGGACCGATCGATGTCGCAGTTATTTCTAAGGGTGATGGGCTAGTATGGATAAAGCGCAAACACTATTTCGCCAGCGAGCTTAATCCACAGTTTTTCGAGACTTACCAGGAACGTTGATATTCGAACTATTGGGTCTGGGACATTCCTGGCAGACGAGAGGAGAGGGCACGGATGAGCCGCAAAGTGACATCGGAGACATTTCATTCGCTCAAGGAGATTCAGCTGCATTATCGACCGAAGGCGATGCAGCTGGAGCAGGACAAACGTCACGCAACTAAGGTCGGGCTTGAATTGGCTGATCAATCTCTATTGCTCGTACGCCAGATGGTTCAGCCATCCCCGTCGCGTTCTCGGGCGCAGAGGACTCAGCGTGCAGCAACGCGGCACTCAGAGGTCTCCCCGTAGCACTACACCGTCGTGGCAGCTCAGGTACCAATCGAGCACCGTGGCCGGATTGGTCTGCCACGCCACATCGAGATCAACTTCGCCTGCAGCCCACTCTGAGACTGTCTGCACGATGAGCATTCGGGACCGCGGGTGTGGAGATGCACGGGCGTGGAATACGTCTATCAGCTTTGAGCGAGCAAGACCTGAGCGCGTTGCGAGCTTACGCATACCCATGATCCGGCCGACTGGGAGCACGAGATGCGCCCAAGTGTCATCGCCATAGTTGACCAGCACGTCGTCCGGGTCGGTGACTTCACCGGTCGCCACTTCCTCGAGGCGGTTCCCCTCCTTGCCCACCAGGTGAACGGCCGTAACTCGGATCGGCCGCGGCGTGAGCAGCCCCTTGGTCCCCGCCTTGCACGGGCTCCCGTCCAACCCGAGCATCTTCGACTCGGGATGGAGCACCAACCGGACTAGCTCCTCGCCGTACGAAGCGATCTCGACAGCCTGTGGCGCTTCTCCTCCTTTGTGCCGACCTGGTGTCGCCATCGTGACGGAGGCACCGGAAGGGACCTCCGCCCATCGGGTCGAAGCAGGATCATCGCCGGTCGGGGCAATGAGCCGGACCGGCTCGCCTCCAAAGACGCCGGCTGCTCGTCGTGCCCGCCGGGCGCCCATGGCGAACCCGTACGGCGACCCGCTCTCGCCGAGCGAGCGCACCTTGGCCGGCGTCCCCATCGGCAGCTCCGTCGTCGCCGGCAGAGGGAACCACTTGGGCGTCGCGGGCCTCTCGTCGAGAAGGTAAGAGAGCATCCACTCAGCGCTCTCGTCGACAAACCTCCGGCTCGTGCCCTGCCCAAGCGGGCTGCGGAGGTCCCCGAGAGCGACCTCGGAGCGCTTCACGACGACTCGGCCCGTCGGCCCATCGGTGTAGAGGATCGCTCGCGAGCCGGCGATGCCGACCGCGTGCAGCTGGCGTCGCTCGGCACCGTCGAAGTTCTCGGACGTCAGCCTGAGCTCGACGCCGAGCGCCGAGAAGCGCTCCCGGATCGCGTCGAGCACCACCCACGAGATCGTCCGGACAGCGGAGGTCCCGTCGTCGAGTTGCTCCGTGCCACCCGGGCAGGCGACGAGCCCGCCGTCTCGCGTCGAGAGCACGGTCGCCGAGTCGGTGTTGGCGCTCGCGAACAAGCCTCCGTCGTCCGAGAGCAGACGTTCCAGGGCGGCCATGAGGAGGCGCCCACCGGCCGTCACGGCCGACGCGAAGGGTGGGAAGGCCCATGGGCCGGGGTCTTCAGGACGGTCGACACGACGGCGTTCTATGCGGCTGTCGAGCCGCTGCAGGGCGACGAAGCCTGCCTGGGATTGTTGGTCAAGACGAATCCAGTCGCCGTACGCGGTGCCGTTGCCGATCGTCTTCATTCCGGTCGCCATGGGACTGTCTCCGAGAGCCGTCCGGGCGCGCTGGCAGGCCGCCCACCAGTCATCGGTACACGGGTCGAAACGGACCCGACCTCCGAGGCGTACGACCCGGAGGCCCGGTGGCCGCCCACAACCCACGAGCCGCCAGGCAGAGGCGACCTCGGGGACCTTGCCGGTGAGCACCTTGGCAGCAACCAGGTCGGCGAGCGCGTAAGGGAGCAGCCGGTCGCAGTGGATCGGGCCGAGGCCGACGCGGGGGACGTCGCCGCGACCGGCATACCAGGTCCTCGTCGGCAGCACGTCGCCGTCGGGTCGGACGAGAGCAATGCCGACGAGCCGAGGCCACAGCTCCGGCTCTAGTACGTCGGCCAGTTCGACCCGTTCCAGCAGCTTGCGGACATCGTCGGTCGCGTCGACGACCAGGATGCGCTCCGAGGTGAGGAGGCGCCAGAAGCGAGACAGCCGGGCGACGTTGGAGTACTGGCTCGCGAAGTCGACCAGGCTCACAGGGACCGGGACGTGACGGATGCGCACCTCGACCCGCGGCCCGTAGAAGGCGCCCATGGACTGTGCGAGCTGGGCGTCGGTGATCTCGGCTCGTTCCAACGGGGGACGGACGCCGATGCGCCTGAAGTAAGCGGTGCCGATTGCGGGGGAGGAATAGGCCCGGTCCGCCGGGAGCGGCACAGGGTGGCGGTGGAACTCTCTGAGCGCAGCGCCGGCAAGATCAGAGGTGGCCGCGACGTCCTCTCGCACGTAGTCGAGCCAACTGCTCGGAGAGTGTCCCGAGGGCCACGTCTCGCTTCTGGTAACCGAGGCCGAACACTGCGCTCCCGGACTCGAGCGAGTGGGGCTGGTTGGTGAGAGCGAACATCATCAGCGTGCGCAGGTCGAGGAAGTGGTCGTCGCCCGACGTGTGCTCGTCTCCGTCGTCGGGGGCGTCTTTCACGCCGCTCCATGCGAAGAGCGTCCGCTTGTTGTCCAGCCGGCGGGCGATGGCGTTGGGCCGATAGCGGTGGTCCTTTCCCTCCCACTCCCAGAGACGCAGCACGAACGCCCCGTTGTAAAGCCCGCGTCCCTCGTGCCATGAGAGCCGGAGCCGTGAGATGTCGAATCCCAGGTTGAAGCCGACGAGCGTGGCCCGGTTGCGCCAGCACGCTCCCCATAAGCATCCGCTCGCAGAACTCGTGACGGGTGAACACCTGGAGCGTCCGGTTCGAGTCCCGTTGGCTCCGGTCGACATTGGCGACGGCCCGTGCCGCGTAGTCGCGTATCTTCTCCAGCTGCTCGGGGTCACGAGCGAACAGGTCGTCCGGGTGGAAGAGCCCCTCTTCGGCGCAGCGGAGCGTCGGCGTGCTCCCCTTCCATTCGACACGGACGTACCGGTATGCCCCGACTATCAGGTCCTGGGAGCCGCCGAGCTCGGTCTCGGTGTCGAAGACGACGAGGGCCCTGGGCCGGTGACGGCGCTTCTTCCTGCTCCCGGTCTTCCGTCTCTTCTCGGGGACAGCCCATGCGCGAAGGGCGATGTCCATCGCCTCGGAGAGCGCTGTCACTCCTCGCCCCCGATCACGCCGAGGGCGTAGGCGCCGAGCAGGCCGCCGGAGCCGATGAACCCGAGCCCGCCGAGGACCCAGTGCCAGGCCCTGTAGCTACCGGGTTCTTGAGCGGGGTCTGTCGTCTTTGCTCTATAGAGCATCCAGAGGCCTGCCGCGATGAGCACGACCGCGATGGCGCCTATCTGCATACGGGAGCCGTCAGGCTCACCCTCATACCCCGACCACCCCGACTCGACATAGGAGCGTGGTACAGAAACTGCCTTGCCGCACGAGCCGCACCGGCTCCGCGTCTTCGCGCTCGACCCCCACCCATGACTGCAGGTCGGACATGTCAGCCACATGGCTCCTCCTCTTGTTCGGCTCTTCCTGTTTCCTGAAGGCGTTCGAGGGTCGCCTCGACCGCTCCCGGGTCGACGTCACAGCCGACGAAGCGCCGGCCTGCTCGCTGAGCGGCGACCGCCGTCGTGCCCCCGCCGAGGAACGGGTCGCAGACGAGCTCGCCCGGCTCGGAGAAGCGCTCCAGGTAGTAGGCGACGTTGCCGAGCGGCTTCTGCCATGGGTGGGCGTCCTTCTCCGGGCCGGGGGACGCTACGGCGTTCATGAACCAGTGCCGCGGCTCGTAGCGGCCCTTCGAGAAGAACAGGATCGGGGTCGACGCGTCCCGGGCCATGACCGAGCGGATCTCGCTGTGCCTGCCCGGAAGCGGGAGCGATCCCGACCAGAGGAAATCGAGATGCGGACAGAGGCGAAGGACAGCTTCGGAGAGGATGATGACGCTCCAGGATCAGCACGTCGGGATGCCGTGCACCGCACAAGACGCAGGCCGCGTCGCGGCCGAGCCTCTTCCGTCGAGTCGTCTGTCGCCGGTCGTTCGCAACCGGGTCCGGGCCGGTCAACTCTCCACCACCAGATCGGCCAGCTCGCCCGTGAAGGCGAGCTCGGCGATGACGTCCAGGTCGGTCTCGAGCTCGAAGCGGTAGCTACCGCCGTCCGGAAGCGTGCCGGTGACCGTCTTGCCGGCGAAGCGCCGGAGCGGCTTCGCGTCGCCGGTGGCGAGGAAGGTCCCGATCGCAGCCAGGTGCTCTCCGACGAGCGTTGCCTGCCTGGACCCGCGTATCGCGACTCTCGCGTAGACCATGCCGGCAGAGATGACGGGCATAACCCGTAGCCCGCGATCCGAAGGCTTGACTCGGTAACGGCCACTTGGGAGCTGCTCGATGGCGTCGGGCGCGTGCCTGACGACAGCGTCGACGGTCGTGCCAGCATGCCGGGCCGACCAGGAGAGGCTGCGTCTTGGGTGCTGGCGGACGATCGAGACGGCCTCGTGAGCTCGGCCCCGAGCCTCGCGGACGTGCTCGGGAAGAGCCAGCACGCCTCGGGCACTCGGTCGCCGGGTAGGTACACGGCCGTGCCCGCGGCCGGAAGCCCGGGAGCGGCCTTCCCGTTCGGCCTTGGCGACCCGGGCACGGTACTCGGCTCGGGTGTCGCGTACGCGATTGGCAGACATGGCCGCGTCGCAAGCCTCGGCAAGCTCGGCAAGCGCGGCAAGCTCCGGGTCGAAGAACCGATCACGTCGCCTCATCAGACCGTCCTGGTGGCAGGCGCCGACCAGGTACGATCCGGGTCAGCGAGAACGTTTGCACAGCGAACTCACTCCGGCTCCGGTGGTTCAGCACCGGAGCCGGCTCGCGTTAAGGCAACAGGTCTGGAGTACCTGCCCCATTGGTCGCGTGTCTCGGCGAAGCGCTCGACGTCGTCGGGATCCCAGAGCCGACCGAGCTCAGTAGTCTCGACCGGCGGCAGTCGACCTTCTCGTGCAAGCTGTCGGACGCGTTCGGCCGAGATCATCAGTCGCCGGGCGACCTGGCTGGCCGTCATCTGCCTGCCTGTTTTGTTCATCATTGATGATTGTGGCTACCGAATCCGGGATGTTCTAGCCTCAAAATCGGTGTAATCTGATTGTGTGCCGTACACCCGAATCCAGATGGTCGAAGAGGCCGGAAAGGTCGGCTACCAGGTCTCGGAGCGCCTGGTGACGGACTGGGCTTCGCTGGGACTGTTGGAGCACCCACAGCGCCAACGGGGGACCCATGGCAAACGAGGTGCCCTCTACCTCTGGAACGAGAACCAGCTGGGCCTGTTCCTTGCCCTGTTGCACCACCGTCCGTCGGTAAAGCACTTGGGAGAGCTCGCCACCATCCCGGTGTCCCTATGGCTCTTGTGGGGCGAACCCTACGTGGAGCTTCCACAGGTTCGCCGGGCGATGTCGACTTGGACAGGCGGACATCTGAGGGCATCGTCGGAGGAGAAGGCAGTGGCAAGCGCTCGCGCGATCGTCAACTCCTTCGCGCGCCCCGAATCGACTCGGGCACAGCGAATGCAGCTTCGTGAGGAAATGGCCTGGGCGGGACTCGATGGCAAGATCGACAGAGACAGAGTCGCTTCTCTCGTCAACGCGGTGATCGACCCGACCGGCTCTGGAAAGGGTTTCGGCCCGTTCCAGGCAAGCGGCGAGGATATTGCCGACTATTACTTCTTCCTCACGCGCGCAGCGGTCGAGATTGAGACGTTGTCGGACGGTCTTTTCGTCGAGGCCCGTGCGCGATACCGAGACTTCCTGCTCGGCTACTTGACAGACTGGGTCTTCCTGCACTCCTTGCCTGAGTACGGGCCGGGCTTTGAGAAGCCGACGATGGAGCTCATGGTGAACAACAGCTGCCGGGACCTTCTCGGGGCGTTGGGCCAGCTCCTTCTGGTGACCGAACGCGGCATTGAGCTACCGCCCATCGTCCTTCAGCGCTGGACGCGGCCGCCTGATGCCTTATTGGCGACCATCAATCCGATAGCGGTGCAAGCAGTCCAACAACCAAGACCGCAATAGACCACGAAGTGCCCCGGGCAGGCTGCAACCCACCCGGGGCTGGCACCAGGAGGTGTAGCTCCAGATGCAAGACAGAAAGCTACAAGCGCAAGCAGTATCCGCCTGCGACTACCAGGCTTGGCTGCATGAGCGGCTCGCCGAGACGTACGCGCACGACACTCCAAACCCGGCGGTCTGCGTGGCCGACGGCTTCGGCGTTCGGGTCGGCGTCGACCGAGGCAGGCTCGTCGTCGCCGATGGGCTCGGGACCCATCGCCGAGAACGCCGCTACTCGCGGGCGACACACGGCCTCGCACGCCTCGTCGTCCTGTCGTCGGCAGGGACTGTCGGTCTCGACGCACTTCGCTGGTGTGCCGGTGCGGGTGTTGGCGTTGTCGTGCTCGACCCGTTCGGCGGTGAGCTTCATCTGACATCCGGTGGGGTCGCTAACGACGACCCACGACTCCGGCGGGCGCAGGCATTGGCGATGGCCACTCCGGCAGGCTTCGAAGCGACGCGCTACCTGATCGCTTCCAAGCTGTCCGGCCAGGCGTCGATCGTTAAAGGTCGCCTCGCGGACCGAGCCGCAGCCGAGACGATCGCCCGATTGCGAGACGAGCTGGAACTAGCCGAGACACTGGAGGATATCCGCCACGTCGAGGCGGTCGCCGCCAACGTTTACTGGAACGCCTGGTCGGAGATCGAGGTGCCGTTCATGCGAAAGGACGTGCCCCGTGTTGCTGACCACTGGCGGACCTTCGAGGGCCGTCGTTCGGCCGTGAACGTCGGAACTTCTCGGTCGGCAACCGACCCTGCCAACGCCCTCTTGAACTACGGCTACCGGCTGCTCGAAGCCGAGGGTCGGCTCGCCTGCCTCGCTGTCGGGCTCGACCCTGGTCTCGGCATCCTGCACGCAGACCTGAAGGGCCGCGACTCGATGGTGCTGGACGTCATCGAGGCCGTCCGACCGGTTGTCGATGGCTACGTGCTCGACCTGTTCAAAGCCCGTCCGTTAACGAAGGCCGACTTTGCTGAGGACCGGCGGGGCGTGCTCCGCGTGCTCCCACCGCTCACGCACCGAATCGCCGAGGCGATGCCGACATGGGCTCTGGCGCTCGGGCCGGTTGTGGAACACGTCGCAACTGTCCTGTCGACGAGTAGCCCCTACGACGTCTCCGTTCCATCCGTCCTGACCCGCGACAAGCACAAGGTGGCGGCAGCGCGGCGAGTCGCGGCGTCGACTTCTCCCGCGGGGAGCGGCGTGCTCTCCCCAGGTCCGAATCCTGGAGGCCTGGCGCCGCGTAGCAAGCAGCGTCAGCGGCCCAGCGTCGCGACACAACCGTTGCTGCCGCGTCGCACGTGCCGCGGGTGCGGACAGGTCCTACCGGCCCTCGAACAGGACCGCGCCGCAACTAGGCGGTGGTGGTGCGACACTTGCAGACCCGAGCGCCGAGACGAGCTCGACGACCGCATGCGAAGGGCAGCGAGTATCGCAGCTGAGCAGTATCGCGCCGAGACCGGCGTGCTCCCGTCGCACACCGACGAAGCCCAGGCCCGACGCCGGGACGTGAACCGGCGTCGCCAGCTCGCCCGTCTCGCGTGGGAAGCCGACCACGGTGGGGAGTCGCCAGACGTCGAGTGGTACTCGGAGCAGATCGCACCGCGGCTGGAGGAGCTGTCTCTAATCGAAATCGCTGGGGCACTCGGCGTCTCGACGTCCTCGGCGAGCAAGTTCCGGCGTGGGCTGCGAATCCCAGCACCGCGGCACTGGACGACGCTCGCGAATGTCTTGAGTGTCGACCCGCCGACTCGACGCCCGCTATGAGAAGTCGAAGCTGAGTACCTCGGCATCGGGTGCATTCGTGGGGGCGGCCCGCTGCTCGGGCGCGGGTTTCGGTAGGTCCTCTGCGGCAACTAAGCGTCCTGCGACAATACGATTAAGGCAGTCATCCAACCTCGGTCCGAGATCAACGGTTGCTTCCAGGATCCACAACAGGCGCAACAGCTCCTCGGTGAACTCCGCCGTCCACGCCTGGGGTCGAATGTCGTCGAGATCAGAAGATTTGCGTCCCGAGCGCTCGGAGGTCCGGCGATCGATCCAGGACTTCACGACCTCGTAGCCAGAGACGTTGTAGCGCCAGATTGGTGGACTG
>Ga0326727_10021770_pt1 | contig 12493 bp, 9 predicted proteins | sample MB2enrmetagenome_FD_207643 | JGI IMG/M metagenome (GOLD analysis project Ga0326727, IMG submission 207643) | Lab enriched peat soil microbial communities from McLean, Ithaca, NY, United States - MB29MY | ecosystem: Environmental > Terrestrial > Soil > Wetlands > Peat | place: USA: New York...
GTAGCGCGTGTGCAAATCACATCCTACAATCTTCATGTGCTCGGCTCCTTTCCTCCGAGCCCTGGTTGCTTGAGCGCACCCAGTGTACTCGGCGGTATGGGAGCCGACACGGTTATCTAATCAGCCAAATCCAGATTCTCACTTATCTACAACCGTAGTACTAAAATCGAGACATGAGCCACCCTCGGGATACACAATTCTGTAATCCTCTTCTATTGAAAACCATATTTCACGGATCTGGCAATGGTGTCGAATTCCAGAGTCGGAACTATAAATCTAACCTTGACAATACGATATAGGACACTTTGTAGGTTGAGCGGGCATGGACTTTGAGTTGCTGGGTGCCAGATACGGCAGATTGCCCGTTGGATGGGCAGTCTTACCGGTTTTGGGAAGCGTGGAACGTAGACAAGGCCTTAAAAGTCTGTAATTTACGCAGGAAGCAACCAACGAATTGTAGATGGGGGGACCATCCAATGACAAATAAGACATCGATCGGGAATGTGGTAGTGGTTGCGGCGGTTGTTTTGGCGCTGACTGGCGCAGCGATGGCGCAGAGTTTGACGCAGGGAGCAATCAGCGGGACGGTGACCGATCCAACGGGTGCAGTTCTCCCAAATGTGAGCGTAAAGTCGACGAGCCTGGACAAAGGCTACACGCGGGAAACGACGACCAATGCGCAGGGTGTTTTTCAGTTTTCGCTGGCGGACCCAGGGCCTTACAAGGTTGAAGTGGACGCGAAAGGGTTCAAGGGATTTGCGGCGAAGGTCACGGTCAACGTGGGGCAAACGACAACCGTGAATGCGAAGCTCGAAGTGGGAACGACCGGAACGACGGTCGAGGTCACTGGCGCGGCGCCACTGATGGAGACGGAGGCTGCGGACATGACCACGTCGTTCGACCGGACGCTGGTCGAGAACATGCCCAATGGCGGCAACGACTTGACCGCCATTGCCTATACCGCGCCGGGCGCGGTGATGAACAGCGGCGGCGGTTACGGCAACTTCAATGTAAATGGCTTGCCCGCCACCTCGAACCTGTTCACGATCGACGGCGAAAATCAGATGGATCCGTTCTTGAATCTGAACAACTCCGGCCCCACCAACCTCATGCTGGGCAAGAACAGCATTGAGGAAGCGACGGTGGTCACCAATGCCTACGGCGGTCAGTACGGGCAACAGGCCGGGGCCCAAGTCAATTACGTGAGCAAGGGCGGCACCAATCAATTCCACGGCAACGCGCAATACGAGTGGACGGGGCGCGCCATGGACGCGAACGACTGGTTCAACACCGATCAAACGCCAATCCAAGGCCGTCCCTTCGCCAACAATAACGAGTATGCAGCGTCTTTTGGCGGACCGATCAAGAAGGACAAGACGTTCTTCTTTGTCGACTACGAAGGTATCCGTTATATCGTCCCCTCGACGCAAACCGTCTATGCGCCAACGCCCGCGTTTCTAAGTGACACCATCGCGAACCTGCAAGCCAACGGCGCTTCTAGCGCGACGATTGCCGCATATCAGACTGCCCAGAACATCTGGTTGAAAGCTCCCAACTTTCCAACCGGCGCTGCCGTTGCCGCCGCTACCATCGCCCCAGGAGAGGGTGGAAACCCAACAACCAACCCGCTCGCCGTTGGTAGCTGCTCGGATCCGATTCTCACCACAAACACGCAGGCCTACCAGGTTGACCAAGGCGGGACGGCAAACCCCGGTACCAATAATTTGGGGGGTTGCCTTCTGTCGTATGTAACGAGCCCTGCCCTGCCCGCGAAAGAGTGGCTGCTGATCGGCCGCATCGACCAGAACATTGGAAACAACGACCGCGCATTCTTTCGTTTTGTGATTGACAAAGGCATTCAGGCCACCTACGCCGACCCATTCCTTCCGGCTTTTTCCGCTGCCAGCAACCAGCCGTCCTACACCGGCAGCCTGGTGTGGTCGCACACTTTGAGCAACACGGCGACCAATCAGTTCAGCGCGTCGCTGAGCTGGTACGGCGCAACCTTCATTGAGAACTCGAACCCCTCCAACTCACCTTTTAATTACTCCCTGTTCATTGCAGGCGATGGCGTTCCCTATATGACCGGTCTAAATGCCGAGGGCTACACATTCCCTGAAGGCCGCAACGTCACGCAGTACCAGTTTGTGGACGACTTCGCCAAGACCATCGGGCGGCACAATCTGAAGTTCGGCGCCAACTTCCGGCGCTATGACATCACCAACTACGACGATTCCTATCAAGTAACACCCTATGTGTACGCCGGGCTGGGGGACTTTTTCATTGGCAGCGCAACGCAGTACTCGCAGAACAATCCCCTGCATCTTACCGCGCCCATGAACACGGGCGGTTTCGGCATCTATGCCCAGGACGAGTGGGCGGTCACCTCGAGACTAAAGCTGACTGCGGGGCTGCGCGCCGAACACAATTTCAATCCTACCTGCGATAACAACTGTTTTACCTTGCTCAATGGTTCGTTTGCCCAGATAGCGGCAACGCAGACTTCAGCCACACCCTACAGTCAGGCGCTTCTCACCGGGCGCAGGGACGCGTTCAACTCCGTGGACGCCATTAATATCGCACCGCGCATTGGTTTTACCTGGTCGCCTCTTGCCAATAGCAAGACCGTTATTAGCGGCGGGATTGGCATTTTCTACGATGCTTTCCCGGCGCTCATCACCGACTCTTTCATGGGTAACCCTCCGTATACCGTCGGGGTGAATGTGTACGGCCCAGACTACGGTGGGGTTAACGTGCCGTGGGCCAATAATCCTTCGGATCCTACAAGCGGCGGAGCCATTCTCGCTGCGACCATGGGCGTCATGCGCAACGGGAGCCCCACGCTGCAAGAAATTCTGAATGCGGGAGGCGCGCCGCCCAATGTTACCAACTTCCCGGGCAAGCTTCGTACCCCGCAGTACCAGGAATGGAACTTGGAAGTGCAACAGGAACTCGACAGCAAGAGCAGAATCAGCGTCGCGTACGTGGGGAACCACGGCATTCTCGAAGCGTACTCGAACAGCAACCTGAACGCGTGCACCAGCAGCGGCGTCTTCGGGTACCCCGCGTGTCCCGCAAATGGTCTTGCGCCGGTGGATCAACGCTTTGGCACGGTTACAGAGTATTACTCAGGCGCCGTATCCAATAACAACGGCCTGACCGTAACCTATAACCGCCGCCTGACGGCTGGGCTCACGGTTAATGCCAACTTCACCTGGGCGCACGCTTTCGACGAAATCTCCAACGGAGGGCTCTTACCCTACGGCAATACGGGCAATGCCGGCAACTCCCTTCAAGGCCAAATCAATCCTCTGAACTTCAGGGCCAACAACTACGGCCCCGCCGACTACGACGTCCGGCATAGTTTTAACGCAAACTATGTCTGGGAAGAGCCGTTCCACTTTGGCAACCGAATCCTGACCAGCGTACTGGGGGGCTGGATGCTGTCTCAGACCTTCAGCGCACGCAGTGGCCTGCCTTACATGGTTATCGACGGTTCGGCAGCTAATGTGTACGGAAGTTTAACAACGCCGGCACAGGCGCTTGGACCGGCACAGCAAAGCTGCGTAAATGGATTGAGCCAGTGCTTCAATGGCAACGCATTTGAGGCCGCCAGTGGGCTGTCGTACTTCCCCACCCAAACCCGCGACCAGTACCGCGGGCCTAAGTTCTTTAACGCGGATCTCACCGTAAATAAGAACTTCAACCTCACCGAGCGAGTGAAATTTGCGTTGGGCGCGAGCATCTATAACGTGTTCAACCACCCGAACTTCCAAAATCCCAGCGGGTCCTATACGAGCGGGTGCGTTGCGGCGGCAAACTGCGGACAGATCACAAATATGACGGCGCCGCCGACCGGGCCGTATGGCTCGTTCTACCCTGGCCTGCCTGCCGGGCGCATGGGTCAGATTACGGGGAAGATCACGTTCTAAGGCTTGCTGTTTTTTTGTGGGCGGTGCAGTTCACTATTGCGCCGGCTACGGGGCCGGTTGCGGTGGGTTTGTCGGCTCCGAAACTGCTGAGCGAAACAACATTCTTGACTCCCGCATTTCTTACTGCCGCCGCGATCGCGTCGCTGACGCGGTCCTGAAAAGCGCGGAAGTCGTTGCTGGTAGGGTTGGGTGGAATCATGACGTAGGCTGCGTCTGTTTTGTGGAAAGCTTTGGTCAGAGCGGACGCGTCGTTGGCATCGCCGATGAATATCTCCGCTCCTTCCGCCGCGAGAGGTTGCAAATGAGCCGCGTTTCTTCCGACGACACGAACTTTCTGCCCGCGGGCAAGAAGGTTCTTCGCCACTACGTGTCCAGTGTTGCCGCTTGCTCCAAGAACGACGTACATATTGGCCTCCGTTCGTAAATTGGATGCAGCGGGTCGAGATTGGGCTCCAGGCAGAAAGGCAACGGTAGGGGAAATGTGTTCTCTGGGTCTTGCGATTCGGGTTCGAACCTCGCGCGAGGGCTGCCCGAGGGGCGGGGGCGAGGCACGTCAGGAGGCCCGATATCCGAATAACTTTTGGCACTCCAGTCTCAAGAAATTGTCGAAAACGGGAATGTGAAGGCCGCCCTTTTCAAGGACGAATTTGCAAGAAATCAGACAGGCGCGCCATTTAAATTCCTCGGTACCGTGTTTCTTGCCGTAGGCGGTGATATCTTCTTGGGAAACGCCAAATACCACCGCGCCTATTTTGGACCAGACGCAGGCACCCGCGCACATCGCACAAGGTTCGTGCGTGGAATACAACACGAAATCCGGTAGATACCGACCGTAGCCGGAGGAAACATATTTCAAGGTTTCAAGCTCCACATGCTTGATGGATGAACCCGAAGTTTTTACCCGGTTGCCGGCAGACGCAATAACCACTTCCCGTTTCCCAATAAGACGCGTGACGACCGCACCGATGGGATAGTCGCCCCGGTCGCGGGCGCGCCTTGCCTCCGCAATTGCAAGCTGCATAAACTTTTTCTTCGGTTTGTAGGTTGGAGGAATCATTAATTTTCTCCCCGAGTCCGAAGATCCAAGGCCACTTTCTTCGCACGGACCATTGCCCATCGCGTTTTTTGTGCGAGGCTTATCTGCCTGCGAGCCGACGCTGACCCAGTGTGCCCAGGTTTCCCGCTGTTCAACTTGCCAAGAACTGAAAGAGCCGCATCGACATGCCTAAGCCGATCAACCAGATTCGTTCGCTCTGCCCTCAACTCTGACATAAAAGACGCCAGCCCGCTTAGATATGCCATGAATCCTTCTCGGCAAGGGATTGTAGTCGATCGGCTCTGGTTCCTGAGCGGCTGTCGAGATAGCACTCTGCTCGTCATCACCAACCCGTGCTGCATCTCTCCATTTCGCACACACAAGGCGCCCGAGGAAGGGGAGAGCAGAGGCAATTACATTCCTGACGACGGACAAACAGTCAGACGATCGTTCTAACCCGGTCGGCCGCATTGAGGGTGAATTCCTGCACACAATTGGCACATTGGTGTTGTCCCGCAATACCGTTAGATCGTTACATCTGGATCAGCTTGTCTAATTGCTCGGCCATGTCGGGGGCAGTGCGGTTCCAGTAATCGTTGTGGCCGCCGAGGCCGATGCACATTTCGGCGCGCTGGGGAGGGTCAGCGTCACGAATGATGGTGACTGGTTGGGGATACTTTCCTTGATCAGGCCCCTTATCGTTGCGGGAATACCAGTGGTCGGACCAGAGCATGCGACCGACAAAATCTCCGCTGCGATAAGCGTTGAGCCAGAGCTTGACGGCGGCCCCCAGATCCGAGACTTTCGGCGTATCCGGAAGATGCACGAGATCAGGCGGGTTATCGCTTGCTTTGGCCACCGGGTACATTCCATTGTCAGGTTCCTCGCGGACCCACCAGTAGATGTGCGGGAAGAAGCGGTTCAACAACTGGCGGAGGGGATTCCCAAACGTGAGGAGCCGGATTTGAATTTTTGCGTTTGTCTGATTTTTCTCGCCATAGCCAAGCAGGCGTAATGCCTCGTCGGGTTCTTCTTTTAAGAAATGCAGCAGGTCCGCCGAGATCAGCGCGCCTAGGCTATGCGCCACGATCACAACCGAACCGTAGTAGGGCTGTTGCGGGTCCTGGAGATCTTTTTGAGCGGCGATGTAACGCAGCAAGGATACGTAACGTTCCGCAATGCGGGCGCGGGGAGCGTTGTCGAGTGGCGAAGTACGGAGGTAGTTATCGACGTCGAGCAAAATGTCGAGCGGTGCGCGCCCGTAGCGATAAATGATGGCGGCGATGGCGGCACCAGAGAGCGCAAGCTTAGCGCCGACAAGATCAAGCAGGTTGAGGGAAGATGCGATGAAACCGGTCAGTGCATTTGCGACACGGGCATCGTGGAAGATGTAGGGCGTCAAATTGCGAGAGTACAAGTAATCGAGGAAACCGAAGATGAGCGGGACGGAGAAGATGGAATGCCAGAACAGGCTGGTTACGGCGCGGGTGGAGTCGAGACCGCGGGAGAGCCAGTCGGCAAGTTGCATGCACTGGCGATTGTTGGCGAGGTTTAAGGCTGCGCCATCGGGGATCAGCGAACGAGCTACGGCCCACGCGAGAACGACGATCGCAACCACAACAAGAAAAATCATTAGCGGCAAGCCGCTGCTGGTGCTGGCGAGGAGCAGGGCACGGGCGAGCACATGGAACTCGGTGTGTTGTGCAATGCCTACCTTGTTCTCTAGCAGATAAACACGAATCACGCAGCCATATCCAGGGCGAGGCTTCAGTCCAGCTGGTTTTTCGAGCGCGTTAAGCCACAATTCCAAGTCTTCGTTTACGACACGTGGCACCATATCTCCGGCTGTCGGAGAGGTGAGGCTGCCATTCGCCACCAGGACCTGCTGCACTTTGTCGAGGCGGTGTTGCAGGGCCTTCTGGTCGTCGGCGGAAAGGTCGGCGCAGGCGGGGCCGTCCGCAGGAGCATCGCTGCCGGCTTCACAAGAGTTGCCATTATCGGGACTGTCTTTGCCGCAATTGAGTTTATCCTTGTCGGCTTGACTTACCAGTAAACGGGCTTGAGTGTCGGTGGGGACAATCAAACTGGTGATGGATAGGAACGGCGACGGGGGATAATTGATATGGACCCCGGCAAGGAGATTGAACGACTTGTCGGCGAAGGAAAAGGCGCCGGCCCAGAGAAAGACAGTGACCAAGCTGATCATCGAGGCGGAGACGGCCAGTGAAAGCCTTGCCGTGCGGAATGCGGCACGTGCCCGGGCGTAGGCTGCAACTGCGGGAGTGCTGTCTGCGTGCCCGGCTGTTTTCTGAGACTGAATGGCAGCTTTGCGCAACGGCGCCAGGCACCACACGTGCGCGACCCATGTGCCCACGGCGAGGGCCAACATCGCCGCCCAGCAAAGCGATAAAACGGAGAAGATAACTTCCATCGTCCAGAAGCTGGCTTGTTCGGCGGGGATGGGGGTGGCGGAAAAGTACAAGCGGCATAGGAAGCTGGCGTATAGAGCGGCGCAGGCAAGCCCCAAAACGATAGCGCTGCGTAAGGCTCCGCGGCGTACGGAGTCGTAGCGCCTCATCAGGAGAAGCAGCACTATCTCAGCCAGGAACCACCACCCGGCGGCCAGAGCGACATCGGCTTCACGTGGACCGGCGTTGAAGAGGTAGAACGGAACCCAGGTAATGAGGAAGCCGGAAATGTACGCTCCGGCGAGCATGAGCAGCCAACTGCCGAAGTGATTGGGAACGCGGTGAGGACGGAATAGAAGAGCCAGAAAAACGAGCAAGCCGAAAAGGCCTGCGGCCAGATATTGGTGGTTCAAACCGATGTTGAGGGGCAGCACGGTAAGACCGGCGATCAGCAGCAAGAGATTGAGGATTGGAATGAAGATAACGAGGAAACGGACGGCCATCGCCTGAAGGAAAGAAGCTATTCGCCAGCGAAAGAGCTTAATGTGCTCGACGACCGCGTAGTCGAGCGCGGTGCGGGAGAGGCTGGCGAGGTGAAAGAGGAGTTGGTAGAGCGCATTGAAGAAGCTGACAATGCTGCCCTTCGGACGGGCAAGGTCGGCCCAATAGCATTCATAAATGTCCACTTTGCGCGGGGAATGACCGGCGGGAGCTGCGCGCACGGTGCGGAGCCGAATGGTGTCCCAAGCCTGCCCGTCTTCCGTGGATACGTAACCTGCGAGCTGGGAGCGCATGAATTCACGCCCCAGGAGAGACTTGTCGTTAGTAATGTCTACTGCGACTTGGTCAGGCGTGCGGCGCTTCGAGAAAACTTCGGCGACGTATCCGCGGCTTTCGGCGAAAAAATGAAGGAACTGCTGCAAGCAAGTCCAGATCCTTTGAGGCTTGGTTGCGGCGGCTGGCGGTTCGGGAACGAGGCGAGCCTGAGCGTCTATGTCGCCCTTGCTAACATTAACCCGTTGCAGTGGGATCTGGATAAATTCCTCGACGCAGGATTGATAAGGTTGAGCTACATCGTCACCAGTGGGCCAGGCGACGCCGTCACGAAGCCGCAACCTTCCTAGTCCAAGCAACAAGCTGGCAACGTGGCGGCAGATGGAATACGGCGCGCAGTAGCCGACGCCATGCACGGCGACGACCGCGGCGGGGCGAGGATGAGCTTCGTTGGCCATGGAACTGCTCAGTTAGGGGTAAGGTAGGCAGCATTGTACCCCAGTAAAAGGACGCTCACGTTCCGACTATTTTCAGTTACGAAATCAGAACAGGAGGTTTCAAATTTAAAGGCTTTAGATACTCAAGCCGCTGGCGCGCGAGCCAGTATTATCGGGGGCCCTACCCCGGACTACCATTGCACCCATGGTGGCACCGCCCGGTACAAGGCATACCAAGCCGAGGCTAGATCAACAATGCTCTCGACTGCCGCGCTCAAGCTGGGGCGAGCTGGGCCAGGGCCACAAGTCCGCTTGTAGGAAATCATTATTGGTTTCCTCCAAGTCCGTTTCTGGTTTGCCGACGACTCGGGAACGATCCAACATATTCCAGGCTTGCCTGTCCTCCAGTGCTAGTGCACAATGAGCGGAGATCATGCAAGTGCAGATTGCGACGAAAAGAATGCATCCCGATGCCAAAGTGCCTCGCTATGCCCATTCTGGCGCCCATGGCGATCTCGCGGCAGACCTCTACTCCGTGCAGGAAGTCGAGTTGCCGCCAGGCAAAGTTGTGCCGATCTCCACGGGGATTGCATTAGCGATTCCAGATGGATTTGGCGCGATTGTTCAAGACCGATCCGGTGTGGCACTCCAGGGTCTGGCGACATTAGCTGGAGTCATCGATACCGGCTACCGCGGCGAGATAAAAGTGGTCATGGTTAATCTGGGGGAGACTGCGGCCACGATCCGCAAGGGCGATCGCATTGCGCAGTTGCGAATCGTCCATCGAATCGAAGCAACATTCACCGAAGAATCGGAGCTTCCGAGCACACAGCGCCAAGCCAATGGGTTCGGGAGTACGGGTACGTGAGCGCGGGAGCCTGTGGCATTGCTGGAATTGCCTAGCAGGCTATTCCGGATCATTCAACAAGACAAAGTGGATCACGTTTCCCGAGTTGTTCGCTACAATTGAGCATCTCAACGGATGCCCGCATGTCCGCGGCCATGTGCCCGGAACAGAGTCGAATTGGATTCGAAGGGTAACAGAGGTGAAGGGGATGAAAATAGGTTTTATCGGTACCGGAGGTACAGGCAAGACTTCGACGATCAAGCAACTGGGAGACCTCGGTCTTCCGCTCCTAGAGTCTGTTTCCCGCGCGGTTTTCAAGGAGTGGGGGTGGAAGGAAGAGGACCAGCGAAACGCGACCCCGGAACTCGTCTGGAAATTTCAGAAGGCCATCTTTGATCGAAAGTTACTTCAGGAGGAGGGCTTGGAGCACTTCCTCAGCGACCGTACGCTACTGGATCACCTCACTTACTGCTTTCTCCGGGCCGGCCGTGGCGTTGCCGAGCGGGCGGCAAGAGAAATGCTTGTCCTGACGAAAAATAACCTGGCGACCTATGACTTTTTGTTCTTTTTCCCGAACGGGCTCTTTGACCCGGGGGACGACGGGATGCGGGAACAAGACTATGTCTACGGGGTGCTTGCCGATGCAACCATGCGAGGATTGTTGAACCGGTTTGGGCAAAACTATTTGACGGTTCCGATGGGCACAGTGGAGGAGCGGGCGGATTTCATCAGAAATTGTGTGAAGGCCGGTACTAAGAGTTGACGTAATTGAGTTACTGGTCTATTAGTCGGCCGCTAAAATTATTTATGGCTGTCCTCAAGGAGATCAAGATATGAGCACCAGTAGCCAGCGCCCCGATCGTGATACCTATTACATGGGAATAGCGATGGCGGTGCGTCGTCGCGCAGATTGCAGAGGCCAGAAAGTCGGAGCGATTGTCGTAGTTGAGAATCGAATCGTCTCGACGGGATACAACGGTACACCGACGAAAATGCAGAACTGTTCCGATGGCGGCTGCTATCGTTGCGCCAATCGGGACAAGAAGTACGAGTCCGGCACTGCCTACGATATTTGCATCTGTGTACATGCCGAGCAAAATGTAATCCTCGCCGCCGCGAAGTTTGGGATCAGCGTGCAGGGTGGGACAGTGTACACGACGACTCAACCCTGTTTTGGTTGCCTCAAGGAAATGTTACAGGCTGGAATCGCATCGGTGCATTACATGCACGCATGGAGCGGGATGCGCGGCCAAGATCAGGCACTCCAATATAAGATGCTGCTGGACGCGTTCCCCAATGGCGTGCATCGATTAGTCATATCCGATCCCGACGCCGAATGGGCGAAAGCCGCGCCAGCTCGCGCCATTGTGGCCGACCCCCACGGGATAGAATCGGCGTAGTTGAACGCCCAAAGCCAACCAACACCACTTTTCGGTGTACTGGTACGCGTCGACCGACACACCTGGATGAACGTCTATGAGTTCAGTCGCTTCCCAAAACCCAGTGTATTAGCTTTCTGGGAGAGTTGGAAGAAATCGTACTTAGTGTAGCAATCCAGGCTGCAAAAAACCCCCGTCCGCTTTGGATCCCGTACCAACTCTCGTGCCAGGAGGAATGTTTTTCACGCATGACGGGCAGATGTTTCGTTGCCAGTAATCAAGCAGGTTCTTTGGTTTCGCAGAGACCATTCTGGAGAAGCCCTCCATGTTCGGCATCAATCAAGACCCTGTCACGAGCGATTTGTAGCCGATACGCGACTCGTGAATCGTTCTCAACTGCCTATAGCAGATCGCCGATGGTCAAGGCTGGAAGACGTTCGGAACGCACCGACGCTCGGCCAAAACATTTTCCTTCGTCTCCCATAAGTCGGCTTCGGGGACATCAGCGGGGCAGTCGCGAGTCCCTTCCGAATGGGCAATTTGTTAATACTACCTAATGTTCTAAGTCTGTTCGTGAAGCGAAGAACAGCCACACTGAGTCCACACGGCTTTAAGCTGACCACGTATCCTCACGATTCGTTTGATGAATTCGCTCAAGGTCGAATCGAACAACTGAATCTGGGTCAGCCGTTCAATATTTCCCTTAAATATATGAAAACAAAATGTGCGGGATTCAAAAGCTGGAGTGAGAGGCGATCTCGCATGAGGAGTCGATACCGACTTAGGTGATTGATTATAAAGATGGTGAGCGCGGAAGGAATCGAACCTTCAACCTACTGATTAAGAGTCAGTTGCTCTGCCAATTGAGCTACGCGCCCGTGCTTTTATATGGTACGAGATGCGGGGAATCGCCGAACCGCCTTAGAACTGGTTTCACTAATGACTCTCAGTTCGGAAGGCATATCGCTCGGGGGCTAAAGCCCGCATTATTACGGCCCTGTACGGCACTCTTCGGCTTCGCTCAGGGGCAGGCTCCTGAAGCCGTGCCCTACCCAAAACCTATTTATGAAACCGGCTCCAAGTCCCTCACGGCGGGCCGCCGAAGATCGTGAATCGGGAGGCCTCGATAAGAATACCACGGACAACCGTCTTCGTCCCCGAGTTTGACCAACGTGCGCGTTCCTAGCCCGCACCGCGCAGGCGCGTTGCCACTCCGATCAAAGGTCCACATCGCTAAAAATCTTTCCGGTCTTGGGTCCGATTTCGGCGAGCAGCATCACGAGAACCGGCGGAAGCGGGACCGTGCGCGTTTCCGTTTTTTTAGGCTGGCCCTCTTCGATCCGGATGAGTCGCGCGCGCCAAGGGATCCGAATCCCGAGCCGCGTGCGTCCTGCACCAGGCGGAAAACGGGCTTGACGTCTTCCCGCCCGCCTTCGAGACGCCCGGCGTTGGCATCTTGACCGGCGCCGGCCGCGGCTTTGCCGAGTGTGGCTTCCAGCGTGGCCAATCTTCCCTCGATGCTGGTCAGCGAAGCCCAACTGCGCTCCCAATGCAAGGTATAATTTTAGAATCACACTCCGCGAAGGATGGTACTCAAAAATGTCCGCAGGCAACGGCAACAACGGCAGTACTTTGGATGAGGTCCTCAAGCCGCGGACAGAGTGGCTGGCGCAGCGTAAG